>Ga0065711_1036384_pt1 | contig 21051 bp, 19 predicted proteins | sample Hoacrofraction12_FD_59098 | JGI IMG/M metagenome (GOLD analysis project Ga0065711, IMG submission 59098) | Hoatzin crop microbial communities from Cojedes, Venezuela - Epithelial fraction 12 v2 (version 2) | ecosystem: Host-associated > Birds > Digestive system > Esophagus > Crop | place...
CCCCCCCTGCCAAAGCAGGGTCACCTACAGCAGGCTGCACAGGACCTTGTACAGGCGGGTCTTGAATATCTCCAGAGAAGATATTCAAGACCCACCTGGACACCTTTTCTGTGGAGTAGGGCCTGAATGCCGTGCCCCCATAGCTCCTGTCCTACTGGCAATCAACTGTCTTCTTCAAGTGATGAGAGGGGAACAGGCTCACAGCTCCCAGACTTTTCTTCCCACTCCTCTTTCGCAGAGAGCAGAGTGACGGCAGCAGAAGCCCAACCATGGTGACAAGCTGGGCAGGATCCAGTGCTGAACAGATACCGTTTCAGCCAGTAGGCAGGTGCAGCGTAATAACAACCATGATGCAGACAGGGAAGATGAATTATCTGCGATGTTATTAATTGCTACAAATATCAGCGCTAAACCTTCTTGGGTTGGTCTAGATGAGCAAGTCTGGTGCTGCTGGGCGTTAAGCATCGTACAAGTAGATGCTAATTTGTCTCAGCAATTCCTCCCACAGATCTTGTAAAATGGAAGCACTTGTGGAAAGTTGCCCACCAACTTGCTCTCGTATCTATTCCAGAGTAAATGGCAGACAGCCGACACCCTGCATGCTGAACACTGCTGTATCGTTGACTCGGGCCACTGAACAACGAGACATCCTTCAGCCCGGACGGAAACTACACAGAGTAAAGGTAGAGGGTTCCTTTGTTGGCACAGTCTCTGCAGAGAACTCCTGAGTTGTGTTCGTGCTCTGCTTCCCAAGCTTTTGAATATTAAAGGAAAAGTAGCAGTGAAAACATGAAAAAGAGTCTGAATGGGAAAACAGCTACAGAGCTCAATGAGCGCCACTGCCGTATCTTTACGCACCACGAACTTCTCTCCAGCTGGATTTGCATCTGACAGAGAGAACCCTGCCCTAGTTTTCTGGGCAGGCTTGGTCGTTGGCTCTATAATTCTGTGCGGAGTTGAAGTCTCCTGGTTCATTGCTTTGCTCCCACAAAACTGGAAGGCCTGCAAGGCTTCTCTGTAACGGTCAAGCACTTCAGGGTATCCAGCTTCCCCTTTTGCATCAGAACTTCATGAAAAATCAGCCAGTCTGCCCTCCCCTCCTCTGCAGACAATTAGCCTGTTCTGTCCTGAGCACTGGGTCTACAGCAGCATCTCATTAACTCCTCTTTGCCTCTAAAAAGTGCTTTTGGGTCATGGTACATGCCTTATGCCTAGGGTGCAACAACTCCCCTTGTTTCAATTGGGGAAACTGAGGTACAAACTAGTTTCCAACTCCTGATTACAGGAATGCCCGGATTACGCACAGGTGTTCAGAGGATACCTTTCTCTCTTGCTCCTTACTGAAAAGGAAATGTTATTTTTCAGCTCACGAAGTCTGCTGACTTGAAGACATTGAAGCTTGTGGTCAAAGCTGATGTTACTCTAGCAGGGATGCTAGTTCTTTTAAAAAGCTGTCTTGGGGATTTGCCTTGCTGGTGGCCTAACTCAAAATCTTGCATGTAGCTAGCTGTAACAGAGCAGTTACAGTTCCTCCTCGCCCCTGTGACCAGTGACAGATTTCAGAAGGCTAAGCTTTTCTGGCAGGCTGGCCTGACTCCATTTATCTCCACGTTGCTGGGAACTTGAAATCTTTTTATGCTGGTTCGGGCTCAGGTACAGCTTGATGAGGATGTGTGAGCAGTGAGGACAGAGCTTATCTTTACAGGTGGAACAGAGGTTTGATGCAGCTTGGATCTTGTTAGTTTGGGATACCATGGTCCAGCTGGCGGCAAGTGAGACTTCAGCAACAGCTGAACTTAAGAGGGGCACTGGTTTGAAAAACCCAAATCTTTGGGGTCTTGAGGCAGATGGAACCAAGCCATTGGTTGTTCATTAATGTTGACGTAGTTGTGCCAAAATCTTAGCATAAAGCCTGATTGTTTGGCTCTGATTACAGCGCAAGGCTGAGGTTGGCTCTAGCTGAGACAGGAGTTCCTGAGCTCCAGCTGTCCCCCCAGCGTGGCAGCTGTGTTCTGGGGATGGGGGTTTCAGACACCTCTCGCATCTGTGATGTGTCCCCTTCTGCTCTACTCCCACCTTGCCAACATAGTCAGAACCTCGAGTGCTCTTTGTCACGTGATTCAAGATTTTAGTGGTAGGAGCTTTCACTGTATGGACGTCAGAAAGGAAGAAAGCCTCAGGGGTGGCACTGTCATGTGAAATGATGTCAAAAGGACAGCAGCACTAAATGGAGAATTGAATGAGCAAAGCCTGACTCCCCTAATGCACCGAGGCTGGCTGGCAGTACTTGCAGCCTCTCTTAGTTTCGCATCTAGAAGGAAGATTAGCAAATGTTATACAGAAAACAGATATTGAAATAAGCTTCCCTCTCTCACAGCTTATAGGGACACAAATTCTTGGGGAACAGGAATAAGAGAGAGAAAAATACATTTCAATCAAACGATTGCAAAAAAAGTATAATTTGTCAAGTTTTGCAAACCATATGAAAACAATTCAAAAGTGACACAAAAATATATATAAGTTTGAAAAACACTTAAAGAAAAAAGTACAGATCTCACAATATCAAAACAAACAATGTATGGTTAAAAAGGAAAAAAAAAAAAAAAAGACATTGAATAACACCTTATTGGCAGAAAAAAGTAAACCTCTCCAGGGCAGCTGTGTTGTGTCATTTAAAGTGTCAGTTTGTCTATCTAGGATCCATCTACAATGTGCTCAGCAATGGCAACATTAACTCTGAGCATCAGAAGAACCTTATAGCAGCGAGTCAAATCTGAGAGCAACGTATACAAGGGAAGAGAGCAGCGAGGCTGTGCTCAGAGGCCTGAAATGTCCCAACTCTTACTGCTACCAGACATAGTATCTTTTCTAAGTCCCTTCTGAGGGAAGATTTGTGAATGGCAAAGGACTGTGGCAAGCAGAGGGCTCTAAGCATGGACTGCCCACGGTGTTGCTGAGTGCCTGGCTGTGAGGCAAACCTTCACCTTTGGCTTCTTGAGCCTTTATAGGTCCAGAGTCCTACAGGTGAAGACCACCAGACCACCTTAGCGGGGCTCTCCTCTCGCCTACATCATACAAATCGGAGTAAAGCGGCCAATGTGAGTGGGACTGCACTGGTAAGTGCTTGTGGAAGTCAGATAAGCACAGGGCCCAGAAGACGAGGAAGATGCTGCGGTGAAACAAGAAGTGCTGTTTCATGGGATCGCCCTCCTATGGGCGCCCGGAGACCCCCCCAATTTCGGGAGAGGACTTTAGCACCTCCAATTTTAGCGTCTGTGGTGCAGCGAGTTTCCTATAAAGGGAGATTACTTTGCCACTGAGCACGGCTGAAAAAATGGGCTGAAAAAAAGCAGAACAGCTCCAGTCCATTACTGGGACTTGCAGAAGTGGCACAAGCCGTGCTGGACTGGGGCCTAGTACAGCTTATTATGCAGAGGGGAAATATGCTCTCTGGCATTTGTAGCCCTGCCCCATGAAACACAACACAACTAAAAAGGTGGTGAAGGACTGGAATGAAGACCTGTAGCCCTTTGTGAACAAACCTTGCTTCTTGTTGCACAGGCTCCCTTCCAGAGAAAAGCTCTGTGTTGCCAAGGATGTGTAACTGGTGTTACTGGTCATCCCTGACCTTATGAGGCTGGGTGGGCTGGCAGATCCTACCATATCGCCAAAGGGGACAAAAGAGACCTCTTGACTTGAACGGGAATGTCTTCTTTCCGAATGACCCACATACAGTTAGCAGTGCTTCCATGAATGTGAGTCTTCTATAAAAAACCCTTAAGGGAGTGAATTGACTTGAAAGTCTTTCTTCCCCCTTTCCTCCATTGACAAGTATCACTAAAAAGGTCAGTCTTTCAGTCTAACTCTCTGGTACTGTCTCCCCCAACCTCTAACCAAATAAATAACTCTTCGCTGCCCGTAACCCCATTGAGCAGCCAATACCAATTCAGGACTGGTGTTCTTGCAGACATTACAGGACCTCATGCAATTCAGCAAAAGGGAATTTTCTAAAAAGTGGGAAATAAAAATGTCACGCTAGCGATCACACAACTAGGTCTTCAAGCTCATGATCATTTGAGGCTGTGTGGTCTAAAATAAAAAGGTTAAAAGATACATAATGTATTTGTTTTCTTTTTATACAGAAATCATACACACAGAACTTCAACCTGAAACTTCATAACAAAAAAAGTCCACTAATTTAAGGAAAGCATTTTGTTGTGCAAAAAGTCCCTCCCCCCTCCCCTGTTCACCGTCATCTACTGAGGGTCTCACACACACACATAAAATTTCCTTCCAACGGGCGAGTTGGTAAGAAAGAGTCCTCCCTATGTACAGTGATTAGAGAGAAGCTGGATACAGTGCTGGCAAGAGGCATTAGGTGATTGCCTCTATCTGGAAGTGTCCATGTTCTCCTCCTTAAAGTTACTGCAGTGCTCTATAACTTTCCTATGGATAAAACAAGGACAAGGAGAGAGGGTTTAGTTTAAAGCTTATTGCATGACAGTTGTGGGACAGTAACGTAAGAACTGTCCAACAGCTTGAATCTAGGTAAATGTACACTACTTGCAGCTGGCAGTCTCTTGTGAGATACGCGTCAACTGGCATTTGTGTCAAAACCAGAATACTCCACAAAAGCAGCTTAGAGCTCACAGTTCATCCCCTCAGAATTTCAAGTCGTGTTGGTATCCGTCCAGATCCCTACGTGACCGTTCATTCATCACTCCTATAGCCAAATGGGCCGGTAACTAGGACTCACATCAGGAAACACGTGCCTCCAGATGTTAGTCCTTCACTCTGCTGTCATCTGTCCCTGCTTTTCCTGTTCTTTTCACTCCCCATTCATGCAGTGTCCCATCACCGTATGCACGCTGCCTAACTCAGAGCCTTGTGCAGGCTTTGGTCGCCTCCAGCATTCAGGAACACTTCAGCTCGGGGAACGCCTGCTGCCCGCCCACAAGGTACGTGTGCCCAGCCGCGCTCTGCCTCTCTGTTACATTCACCCCACAGGTATCAAATTGTAGCGCTTGGTTTGCAATGACTGGAAACTGCAGCTGGCTTTTAAAACTCTGAAAGAAAGACTCCAGAGGGAAGTCACGTAACAAAGTAAGCTGGGGAAGCTCACAAAGGTGACAGACTCTCTCCACCTTTGGAAGAATCCTCTCATTTTTACTGGGCAGTCAGCGATTTTAGTGACAGGCCAGTATGATTCTGGACAGTGAGCGCACACAAGTATGGAGAACAGTGACTGGAGACTATCGGTGTAAGAGATCCAATTAGCAGTGTGGCTCCCCTGCCCAACAAGCCCCTTCCATAACCGCTCTGCCCAGCACCCACCAACCCTGAACAATCTGTGTGTATTGCCCACCTATAAACACCTCTCTAGTATTCTGTTTTCATCCTCTTTCCCCTTCTCCTATGCTCGCTTCTCACCCCTCGTACACATCAGTACAGGCCTTTCTTTGGTAGCCTTACTTGATGCAGAAGAACAAAAACTAAACTAAAGCTAAATTGAATGTTTGATGATAGTACACTGGTTTCCTACCGGGACATTTCCTTGGTCTCCTGCCGTGCTGAGGCCATTTTAATCATGTCCTTCAGAAGGGGAATCCCACCTTCTTTGATCAGCAGTGGGCAGTACTTGTCAGCTGGAGAGAAAAAAATGAAACAGATCCTTGTGAACCTTCAAGGAGTGGTATAAAGGGTGGCAGGAGTGCAAAGACAAGCCTGTGGCCCGAGAAGCCACAAAACTTTTCTTTTCTATGAAGCCAGCCTGCAACCGACACAAAATGGCTGAGAACGTAAGAGCACGGCCAGAACAATCACAACGTTGGAGGAATTTCCTACGCACTGTCTCATTGTTTCTTGTTTGGCTGTGCTGCCCGGACATTCCTGCATCATTCAGAGAAGGTTCTCTCTACCTATACAGCTAAACTGGGAAGGCTTCTTCAGCTAACAAGGGCAGATCCACCCCCTTGACTCTTACAGTGCAGCGGATGTGATTTTGAAAAGGGAACTTACGGTAGACAGAGACCAGGTTGTACAGTGCCCAGGTAGCCCAGTGCTGGCTAACTGGGGAGATCCCTTGTGGAAGAAGTCGAAGGATTGGTTCAAATGACCTGCACAGAAACATTGCAGACGTTGTTAAAAATCCAAGAGCTGCTTCTTTCAGCACCTTTGCCACTCAAAGCGATACAAACTCTGCTCACAGACACCACAGCAGTAAATCCGTTGGCATGTCAAAGATTCTGGCATCCAGACTAAGGCTGTGTCACACGGCAATACTGGCAGGCTCACAGCCCCCCCCACGCTGGCAGAAGCAGGGTGCCCAGATAAATAGCTGCAACAAATGCAACTGAGAACTGATTTCCATCCTCTCTCAGTTGTTTCCTCATGCCTGCTGAAACCCAGCAGCACTGCTCTTTCTGCAGAGGGGCCAAAGCAAAATTATACCCAGCCAAAGCTGGCTGCTCACGTGCAACAGCTGCTGCGTTTTTTCTGGCAACAATAACATGTCTATTCTGTAGGACAGGCACTGGAATGCCATTCATTCTGGATCCCGGCCAGGCACTAAGGGAATACAGAGTACCTGACACCCTCTCACAGGAAGCGATTTGGAGGATTCCACCGGTTGTATTAACCCTTGAAGGGATTCCTGGGAACTGTGTCTAAATATTCCCCAGAGGAGCATGAATGCTACAGCAATCCATGTGACTTTCACAAGCAAACAGACTTGTGCAAAGGGCACCAGTCTCAGAAGAAAATGCTTAAGCAGTCCTGGATAGTCAGATCCTGGGTTTCCTGAACTAGGCAATTCCTCCAGAAACGTGCAGAAATCCTGCTGGGCTCCCACACTTCTCCCACAGAATCGCTAGGCAAAGTGTCTAACTTCAGCAGCCTGTGTAACACGTTTCAGAGGAAGATGTAAAATCCTCACTAAAGAACATGTCCCTGAGGATGTTTCTCATTCCAAGCAGAGCCTCCATGCTGGGCTACACCACTTCCCTTCTCTCAGTTGGTGCTTGCTTCCTGTGACAATCCTGGCTCGTAGGTGAGTGGGCCAAACTTTTCTATTCCTCACCTGTAATTGATATTTCTCCTGGAGTTGATATCCCAGCTCTGGATGGCTGCCCACATCCTCTTTACAACTTCCTCTCGGTGGGGCTCACATATACCCCAAGCCTCTGGACCATCAAACATGATATGGGAGAGCACACCACAGGCATTATAGGATACCTCAATCCCATCTGCTTTGCTCTCCAGCAGGTTGCTGCCGAGACAGAAGAGATCATTTAGCGGTGCTGATGCACCAAAGGTTTAAAAGCCTCCAGGTGATTCAGCAGCAGAGCTCCAGGGCATTCACCCTGCCCCAGCCCAGGTGTTCATTAGCCAGGCACTCACCTGAACACACTGATGAACTGGGAGGTCATGAGCTGCGGGCGGAGCTCCTTTACCTCTGCTACATTGCCCAGGAGGCCCAGCATATTACGATGCAGCTCCTGTTTCTCTGGGAACTCCTAAGCAAACAAATAACAGGATTGTACAAAAGCTGGGTCATAGTGATGCTAAGAACAAGTGACCAGGGAGAAAGATTGTACAGCATGTCTAGAAAGGTAGAGTATTTTTGAGTAGTCAGCAATGGCTCTTTAGCAGGTGCCAAATGGGATCTCTGGTGTTCAAGGCACGTGTGAAATGAGAGATCAAGGCCAGGGCCCAGTATTCACTGCTGCTCTACTTAAGGGAGACCGTGTACAGCATGGGGAAAGAGGAAGATGTGCTGAGTGTAAGTTTCTCTGCTCTTCTACTGGTTGGGTGGATGGATGTGAGAAAGAAAAACATGTGCATGCTTTTTATTTTCTGGTTGTGGAACACAGGAAGTATTGCTTATAGATCAGCATAGCCAGAGATCCTGCCCAGGCACCTGCACCTCCACTGCTCATGTCAGCATTCCTCTAGAGGAAAGCAGGCATACGTACTTTCAAGCACTCCAAGAAGAGTTTCATGCCGCTGTAGTTAAGGAACATCTCACAGTTATCGGGGGTCTCATCAGTGATGTTCCAGAGGGCACTCCAGGAGAACTCCATCACCTGATCGCACTACGGAGCCGAAGAGAAAGGGACAGAAACAGAGCTTGGCTAATGTGGGAGCCCAGTGCAAACCAACGACTTGCGTTTCCTCTCTGGTATCACCCTAGATGGCTCCAGAGGTAAGAAAACCTTATTAATTTTTAACTTGTCAGCAAGTGGGTTTTTTGTTTAATATTTTTGTTTCCCTGTCACATTCCCCTGCCCTCACCCTGCGATGGGAAATTCTGCAGCACTAGCTGAGATGTCTTGTGTTTGTTAGAAGCTGAGCTGGCGCTCTGGACTGATCTCCATGCCCAAGTCAGATTGAAGAGAAAATACTGTATGTGTACATTTTTTCTGGGGAAACACTCACCGTTTTATCAGCCAGCTTCTTCTGAATCAACTTTAGCATTGTCTGTGGGCAGAGGAAGGGGAAGAGTGAGAAACGGTTCAAGAATCACAGAGCTAAAACTAACTACTGTAGTACTGCAGGGCTGGCTACAGCCAACCGGCACGTGCACGCAGTTTCGATTCCTTGCAGAGAACCTACTGGGTGTCTCCTTCTCTACACCACTGGGACTGGGCTGTGTTCAATGTTGCAAGCACTCACAGAGCTGAACTATGCCACAGTCCCCAAGCTGTCAAGTTTGCAGACAAGTCAGTTTTGATCTGTATGACAAAGTCTGGAATGCGGTATAACTGCACCAAAGCAGTGCCTCCGCAGCTCTTTGAAAAGGTGAGGGGTATGGGTTTACGCGAGCTGGGAGGCTGATGCAAACTCGGGGAGATGCAGAAGCAGCTAGTCACAAGGTGGTACCAGTTTGGGAAGTGATATGGTGTGGTGAAGAGGCAAGGTCTAAGGTTACACTGCTTCCCTCACAGACAGCGTATCTCTGGGATTTGCGTCTTCCAGCGCTGGTAAGGAAGTAAAAGATGTCTCGTGGAGGGGTCGGTTCCAGGAAAGGTTACCATTGCTAGGACACCAGTTCCCTCCTGTGATGCTGTAAGGTGGGATCAGTGGCTGGATGCATTTGGTGGACTGCTGCAAGGGAATTGTGCTAGCCTGGGTTAAGGATAAGGAGACACCTTGGGACCATACCAACCATGACAAACCCCATCTTGCCCACAGCTTCTTTATGATCGTTGTCCACCTGGCAGACCAGAGCGTTACAGAGGTGTACAGCAATGCGCTGGATAGACTCATCCTGCCGGCTCTGGTTGAGGATGTTCAGCAGCAGCTCATTGACTCGCCGGTACTGGAATTCTAGCTCCTCGGGAATGCTGAAGTTGCACAGTGTCAGGCAGCAGTTTCGCTGCACCTGGGTCAAAAGGAAGCAAACGTGGAGCCAGGCTGCTAAGAAAACACAGACCCTGTCACCTCCCGTACCCTTGCTGCTTGGTACTGAAACCATCTTCTTGCTTGCCTATGGCCACTAAAATTTCTGTTACCCTCCTGTCTAGCACTCCACTTTAGCTGTGCTGTATCAATACCCTCCTCTCTCTCTCCCTGTGACTCTAATCTCACACAACCACCCAGTGCCCATCACTTCCCAAGCCAGTTCCTCTCTGCCTGTAAGCTCTCTACGCAGCAGCTGCCAACCTGCAGCCCAGTGCCATCGTAGCGTACAGTGTCAGGTAGCTTCCAGTGCAGTGTGTCAGCATAACGTTGACTCAACGCCCCCAGTGCCCACACCCTTTTCACCCCACAGTCAGCGCTGGACATCTGTGCTGTGTGTCGTATACATGCTTTGACCGCTATCATCAGATGAAAAGGAGCCTTGCTATGATCACTTTCTTCCCCTTGTTTTGGAGAACATTGTGTGGATAAGGAGCATCCTGCATGGAATCCCCATCGCTGAGTGAAGGCAAGGAGCATATCTGGGCAATAGTTTCTCTGGTGTCTGCCTTGGCTCACGTCCTGCAGGCTTGGAAGACCTAGATGCTAACACCAGGCTAAAGACTTAACAGGGGGAAGGAGGACTATGGGAGCCGAGCGAGGCTGGGCTGCTCTTACTGTGACTTCCTGGTAGGACTCCATGCCGTTCAGCACCACCTGGATGACCTGGCGCCGCAGCTTTACGCTCTGCTCCATGCGGTACTCGGAGTTGGTCAAGTAGAACAGCGCCGCGCTGCCCGTCACCTGGATGTTTTTGTCATCCTTGTGGCACTTGAGGGCTGTGATCACCAGCTGCAGAGAAGCAACATAAAGCTTCAGTGCCACTGACTTTGCTGTTGAGTCTTGGAGTGACTGTTATGGCTGTGTGGGGCAAAAACTGCTACAAGCCTGCAAGGAACGTGTGGCCCAGGCACTGCAGGAACATGCTTATGAAATGAAGGTACCCAGTTCCACTGCACTACTGAGACTTTCTGCAGAATAGCCTGCTATGGTCTCCCAGGGTGAAGGAAAGACTGGGACTGCAAAATTTCCCTTGTAAGGGTGAGGTAAACAGGGCTTACCTGAAGGGCTCGCAGCAGCTGGCTGCAGCGTTCGATACGGGCAATGTCAAAAAGGAGGTTGATGGCTCGGGAGGTGATTTCTGGCCGGTGTTCAGTGTAAGCCTCAATAGCATTCAGGACTTGCTCTTCGTTCTTGTCTCCACTCACCTGGCATGGAAGAACAAAAGAGTCAGGCAAGAAATAATGGAGGAAAACCAACATGAGAATGGAACTCTGAGGGTAGATCTGGAAAGCCAAAGGATACAACTTTCCTCTGCCCTGCTAGTAGGATTAGGCCCAAGATGACAGCAAAGACGTTCAGTCACTTCTCAGCCCAGTGGGACAAGAAATGGCACCTCTGGGGCAGGAGGATGCTATTTACAAGTAAGACTCCTAATGTCTTAAATCCTTTTCTTATAGTTACAGACATCCTGGTCCTTGAGGAAGTATGATTTTTCCATGCCCTTCTCCAAGAGCCATGTTTTTTAACCCTTGTAAAAACCATGCGGGGTACAGGTCTTGCCTTCTGGCAGCTTTCCTGCATTATCAAGTAGCTATTGAAAGGTCAGAGCTTAGTTGTCCTACCCGAGACCCTAAGAGCTCCACTCTACTAGCAGCCAGTAATTTTCATGTTCTTTCAACTTCTATCAAGTACCCAATGCCAATGTTGTTGTGGCCTCATTACCTTGTAGGCTGGAATATGTGTCAGGCGGCAGAGAGATGTTTCAAAAAGGCCCAAGAACTGGAGTGGTCGTTTCAGACCCCGGAAGGGAGCAATGCTGCTTTTGGCTGGCTCAATGCTGTGGAAAAAGAAAGAGATCACTCATGTTGGTACCGTGTTTCTTCAGGTGTCTCCTGCCACAGACAGTCATCCACTCTCCATTCACTGACTGTACTGCTCTGTAACGAGAGTAATAGCTACACTGCAGTTGTACACCAGCCAGCTTGTCCTAAATGTAACACCAGACACTGATCCCAGGCGATCCCGAGTGAAGGGCTACATGTGTTCATCAGAAACAGCAGTAAGAAATCATGCAGACACAATGCAGCTTTCCCAGGTAGAACTGTCCTGGAAATTCACTAGCTGGGGTCAACATTTCCTCTTAGGAAAGGGATGTGGATTTGACTGATCCGAACTATTTGCGAACTGGAATGCATGTCATCTGACAGACACACTAGTCTGCTTCTGTGATCATGCAAGAACACTTGCTTTGCTGCCATGTTCCTTGTTGACCAAGAGCCAGTATTTTTTCACCAGCCTGGGTGGAAAGGAGCTGGTACTGGCCCACTTGTTTGCTTTTCTGTTCGGTAAGTGCTTGGAGAAACGGAGGGCAGAGCTCTTGGCTGATCTGGAAAACCAGACCTCTACGTCTGTCCCTGCTGAGGTGCACCAGGATTTTCAAAGGTTGATCTGCCCAGTATCCAGGTCCAGTCTGAAAATATGCCTTAGATTCTAAGTTCCTAGAACACACAGACCTCCTATGAACATTGATGTATTGACTCAGTGTAGAAATGTTCTGTCTCAGAAGAGCCTGGATTTCAGCAAGGATAAGAATGTTTGATGTACTAAACATGTAAAGGGCCTTGGAAGAAATATAAACCACCGCAAAAGACCCCTGGAAGAATGTGTGTGGAAAAGAACTGAAATACTTCTTCAGATGTGCATGGGAGGCAGATAGGATGGATTCTTTATTACTCTTGAAAGTCCTTACATGTGTCACATGCAGAAATTTGGAAACTTAGAAGAGGGAACTGCTCTTAATTCATCTTTGACTGATCTGTCCATCCAAGGAGACCTCAGAAACTGCGATTTCCTTACCTTGTCTGGCCCATCTTCTCCTCCATACTTGGGATAGTGCAGTTCTCCAGCATGGTGTGCCCTGAGATATCAAGCGAAGTGAGGTTTACCAAGTTTTCCACAAACAGGTTTAGAACCCGCCGGGTCAGCTTGAATTTGTAATAACTGGACAGATGGTCTCGGGAAATATCCAAGTGCCTGCAAATGACAGGGAGGAGCTCAGAGCATGGAAAGCATTAGCTGAGGCTTCTGCCTCTCTACCAGAGGAAGATGACAAGCCAAGTGTGATTATTATTTTTTATTTATTTATTATTATTTCCTTCACAAGATACAGGAATGTGGTTCTGCAAGATCTGGCCCTGTGTCTAACCAAAGCATGTAGGTGTCTGGTAGAGGTCTGCTTAGAATGGAGCACAGTGAATCACCTGGCCACACATCACAAGGGAAATTGCTCCAGGCTCTGGAACTGCCTTTCCCGAGCTCCACCAGAGCAGCCACCTGAGCGTTTCTGCCTGGTGATTAACATGCACTAGAGGATCTTTGCATCCCCAGAAACATATGTTCTCATCCCACAAATTAAGTTACACAAGTTTTTGTCTGCTTCCCCAGTCTTAGTTTTTTTCCACCCCAGGCTATCATGCTGCCCTGATTTCATTTATCTTCAGGTATTTAAATGCTTAAGCTTTGGGGAAACCCCTGATGCTAAGGGAGTGGTGGGACAAACTGACCAGCTATCATGTGTGGGTGGAGTCCCTTAGAGGACAGGGGCTGCTCATGCCTGCCAAGCAGTAGCCAAGACCCTTGGGAGAGACTTTTCTAAACTGCCTAAGACAGAAGCCAACGTCCCACTCACAAAAGTGTCTTCAACCTGCTGTAGACCAAGCTTCATTGCAAGTCACTGGGAGTTAAAGTACTTGGATTTAGAAAATGTTACCCAGGATGCTCCCCGAGACTCCAGGGCATGCGTTAACGTAGTACCTCCTAGTGTCTGCAGCCAGCAGAGATCATGCTAAAGCCACGGGAAAGTATCCTTCATGTGAATAGTAAGGCCTTTCTCTGGCTTGGAAAGTCCTCGATCCCTTTCCTGACGCCACTGTGCAGTCTGAATAGCAATTGTCTCAACTCTGTTTCAGGAAGTCACTTCACTGTCAACACTGTTAGGCCAGGAGTGCCTATTTATTTGCACTGCTTGTTCCCTTGGCTGCACCATCCAGGCACAGCGTGCTTCCACACAGCAGAGTGAGCAGACAGTCTGAGCTTGGAGTTATTCCTAGTTTTGCCTCAGAGCCAGGCTTAAACTTTGGACATCCCTGTTCCACAGGTGGTTTGAAGGACCGAGTTTCACAGTGTGACTATAGCTATGTTAGTGTATGTACACATCCATAGCAATTTTTTTTGCCATCTCAGGTGTTCAGCTGTTCTTTTTGTTTGGCTGGCAGGTGAGGTGGTTGGTTTGGGTTTGGCTTTTTAGTGTATGTGGTTGTGGTGTGTGAGGGTTTTTTGGGGACTGTGTGTTGTTGTTTGTTTTTCCAAGAGGGAGTATCTGCTAAGTGGTGCCCTTTTGCAAGCAAAATGCAGGCTGGCTTTAGACATGTCAGACACGTATAGCGAGTCACTGAGTGAGCCTGTTCATGGGAAGGTTTTTAACTTGAAAGCAGCAGTGGGTGGCTCTCCATTAGCAGGCAAGTAGAGCATTCCTAAAAGACCTTTCCCTATCAGTGGGAAATGGATAAACAAAGAAGAACACATCTGCTGACCTGAGCTTGCGAAGCTGTGCAATCACTTGGATGTGCTCCTCTGAAAGGTCCATGTTGTAAAGCACTAAGGAAACCAGACTGTCCTTCCACTGGGTCAGAAATCCCACATCATTCAGCTGGATCCCAGAGAGATCAAGAGCTGCAAGGGAGGCCAAAGGCCGAAGCAACGTCTCCACGTTCACCCCTTCGATCAAGCGGCCCAGGTTCAGGAAGCGTAAGCGGCTAAAGCCTTCGAAAGTAAAGTCCTTGACCAAGACCTGGCGAGTGGGGTTCACCAAACAGTCATCTTCACAGCCTCCAGGGTTCTCCTCCTCATAGAAGATATTACAGCAGCCAAAGAGGCTAAGGGAGATAAGCGTGTGGCTGAAGCTCACCAAGGTTTGCAGACTCTTGGCTGTCAGCTTCTCACAGTTAGTCAGGTAGAGCTCAACAAGATCCTGGAAGTGAAATCAAAGTTAGAAGTATTTCACAGGTAGGGTGCCCACCCTGTTTGCTACGCCACCTCCCGCTGGGAGAGCCTGAGACCACATACCACTGAACTGACCAGGGCCCCCACCCTGTTCCCTACACTGGCTCTGGAAGCTGCGAAGGGAGAAGCTGAGGTTCTCCCAAGGAGAACTGGGAGGATGCAGGATGGAGTCATGGGAATCTCGGGGTGCCTGGGATTCTAGCTGGTGCCTGTGCAGCAGTGCTGCTATGCAAAGTGGCAGCAGGAGGCTGTCAGTGCAATACCACCTGCTTCCTGATGGCCTCCAGGTCCTGGTCCTGCACGATCTGTTCCCGCAAGTGGATCCGAGCTAGCCTGGTGCTCCGGGGATCTGAGAACAGGGTGAAGAAGCTTTCATGGGGTTCAAAGATGCTGTCCGTCTTCACCAACTCCACGTACCTGTATTGGGACAATGGTGTTAGCACAGCCTGACACACAGGCTTGGCTACAGCTCTAGCACCTTCACTGGTTAAGAGAAAATGTGTCCCAGTGTCTAAGAGCAGGCAGGCTCCCTCCTGCTCACCCAGAACAACCTTTGGGGTAATGGGAGCTGGCCTATTACCTCAACTTGCATAAAACTGACAATCCTTTGGAAAATCTCAGGCAAAGATTTTTGTAAGGTCGTGTGCATGTGAGCAAACTGGATTCTGGCAAGCACAGACTCCAGGATTTTTTTTTCCCTAGCTTTTTAAAGCCAGTAGTTTGATTTTTCATTTTCAGAAAATTAGCTGGCCAAAGTTCTCTGCCAGACTTTGTGGTCAGGAGTTCAGCCAAGAGAAACTGTGATAGCCAAATTATAAATCCCTGGAAACAGGTTGCTTTGTAATGCTATGGGAGCAGCAGCCTTAAAATGTAACATCTGTTAGCACTTTGCACTCTTATTTCTCTTTTTTGAGCAGAGAGTTTGAGAGAGAGTTGTAATGCTTCAGTGGTGGGAAACGGGAAGGCTGCTTTGTTGCTTACTGATGTTCCTGGAAGTCGCAGTGACTGTTTGTTTTACTCTGGGTTTACCTATGTGGAAATGGTGATTTCCACAGAAACTATAATGATATACAGCAGTACAATAACCCCCAGGAACACTTCCTTCTGAAGTTAATGCAAATCCTTAAATCAGCCCTACAAATTCTTCCCCATTTTTTTTTCCCCTTTACCATCACTCTTTTTAGAGAGCTATACTCCCCCCTTCCTTGAGCTCCCAGCTCCTTCCCAAACCAGACAACAGCTTCTCCACAGGCCCGAAACGTACTCATTGACAAGCTTGTCACAAATCTCGCTTGGCAAGAAGATGTCAGGGTGGAGCCGAAGAGTTTCGTTGTCCAGTAGGTAGCAGAGAGTCCCCTCCAAGTTGCGAAGGCAGTAATCCGTGCACAAGGTCATCAGCGACTCGGGGCTGTCAGATGCCATCTTGAGGGAAGTTATGGGAAGGGGGAGAGCAGAAGGAAGCTTTTGATTCAGTAGATCCTTTCCTCAAATGAAGTTCCAGGATGAATTTACAGGGACATCAGGACAGCTATAAGCAGAAGGAAAGAAAAGATGTGTTGAAAAGGCCTATTGGCAAGTGTCCCGCAAAGGTGCAGCACCAGCAGGATGCTGATAGTTGCATTTACAGCCCATCGCTTGCTGACCTCAGAAGAACCTGGAGCATTTTGGCCTCTCTGGCAGGAAGCCCTTGGCATCCGCCCCCCAGGGAACACTGCGGGAATGAGTGAACATGAAACAAGCTTGGAAATGAGGCTACACAGCAAGAAAAGGTTTCCTCCTTGCAGGGGTTATCTGGCTGAAAAAGGCCCTCTGAGAGGGAAGTGGCAGAAACCACACCGCTTGGTTTCCTTCAGAGTGGGCTGGACAAACCACCAGCAAATTTACTGTCGGGATGGTGCTTTGTGCAGCCCCAGTAGGATCTGGTGGCCCTATATCTTGTGCCTGTAATTCTGTCTGCCACCATTCCAAGCGAAATTTCCTGTCCAAGATGAATGTCTCTCTGCAGTGCCAAGCCAGAAGCCTCATGCAAGTCCTTGAACTAGACCGTGATGTGGATCAGAAGCCAGAGGGAAACACACAGACTGGTTTGGCTTCCCTCTGAGTGCAGCATAAAGGTTTATGCACGTGTTGGACATCTCTACATCCTGCTCCCTGGGACTTGCTCACCCAAACCATTCCAAATCTGTCACAAAAAAAGTATGAGTGATTGACCTGGAAAAAGGCAAGCCACTTTTGCCCTTCTTCATTTTTAGTACAGGATAAAGAAGGATGGGCAAGGCAGATAATTAGGGGAAGCTATTCCTGTCTACTCTCTTAATTGAAAAAATCTCATGGCTCTAGTGTTGAGACTCGCTCACTGGCGCCGAAGGAGGCTTGCTGGAGACTTGGAGGTGTTTAGCAGATGTGACTGAAGACCAACAATGCCATTCCACTTTCAAAGGGTCAAATCACATCAGAAAGCAACCCTAATGTGAACTCTCCTGTATATTTCCACGGGCACACAAATAGCGTGTTGAAATATTTATTTTTTTATGTAAGCCCTGTGTCTTATCAATAGGTCTGTCCCTGCTGGCAGTGAGAACGCTGCTGTCGTGGAGTCAGTTATTCTCCTATTCTCTGTGCTACATCTGAGCAGCCACTGCTGGGGAAGTTGTTGCAAAACGTTCTTAACTCTATTCCATTGCTGATCTTTATCCTGCAGCTGCAAAGATCGGGATTCTTGTCTGTACCTCCAGTCCTCTGCTTCTTTAAAGTCTCAGGTGCTCTCTCTTTCCTTCATTCCTGCAGCATCAGTATAAGATGGAAGATTTGAACTCTGTTTCCTCACCATAATCACTATCCCTGAAGGCACCCGGGGTGGGTCAGGCACCTTCCCTCCTGCTCTGCCCACTGTCTGGGCAATGACGCCTGTACGAAGGATCAGCTAAGGCTGCAGACGAGGTCACCTTTCAAATTCAGGCACCAAATGGTCTCTGTGGGTGACAGGAGCACAGCTGTGACTGAGCCTGCCTGACAGCCTGGACTCCTGGCCTTCTGATCCCTCCCTGTGTTGCAGAATGGATTTCCATGCAAACATGAAGGCAGCCCAAGCTGGAAATCAAAGCTCTTTTATTCTTCCTTCTGCGTTTCATTAGTTCTTTTTCTGAGGGCGTGTTTCGGCTCCAGAGACAGAGAGTTGGCCAAGGAATTAACCCAAGACAGAACGCAGCCTCTCTGAAAGCAAGCAGAGATGAGCAGAACTGCTCCTCGGAGGAATGGCCGTGCTGGATCACTCCTGCAGCATGCCCACCCGAGGCCTTGTCTCCCCAGGCCAAATCTCGTTCTAGGGTAAGCGGACAAAGCCTTACAGGCCGAAGCAGGCATGGGTGATGAACTGGACTTGTCTTTTGGCTTTACTCGAATTTGATTGACGGTTTCTCCTTCCTATAAGCACCTTTGGGAACTATATCTACAGGCAACTGGCAGGATCATCTTCCAGTCCCCAAATCCTTCAAACCCCACTGTGTTGTGGCCTACAGCTTTCACCAGTGGGGATCTCGGGCAGGTTCTCTGCTGGTTTTGGCTCAACGGGCAAAAGGTCTCCAAGCAAAAGCAGATGCTGAGTAAAAAAACCAAACCCATAAACTCAGTAATCACAAAAGTTGTACTTAACGTTCTGATCAGAGATAGTTTAAAGGGTGTCACCTGCTCTTCTGGGTCACCAAGTCCTGAGCTAGGGTCATAATAACATAAAATTATGACTTCTCATGCATGCCACAATAGCTCAGAGACCTTTGAGATGCATGTGGCACAAACACTGAAAATGAGTAAGACAGTGGGCCTCCAATTTTGAAAAAGAAGGAAATCCACAGTCCACAGCACTGTCCTTTGCAGTTAAGGCAGGAGAGAAGTCAAGGATGAACTGGGCCACGGAGCACAGGGCATTGTTTCACTGGCCCTGAGGTGCTGGCTAAGGGAATGCAGGTGGGAGGAAGTGGTCCTGCGCTCTGCACTGCGTCTGCTTTGGAGACGACTCCGCTTCACCTCCAGAACGAGTCCCTCTCGCAGATTTTGCCTGAAGTGTGCTTGAGAGAATCTTTCCAGAAAGGCAAGATCAACTGGAAGATCTGAACCAGCAGGAAAACGTGTTCTGCTACCCCTACCTGTCCCCCTGTGCCGTCAGGCAGAGGTCCCGCAGCCAGCGTTCTTCCCCTGTTTGCTACCGACGGCCAGAGAAATCGAAAACAAATTCCCACTGACAATCTATTATCACGTGCAGCTGGAAACGGCCAGTGCTTGGGACTTGTCCAAGCAGCTTAGAGCACTAAAGGGCAAGGACTGCCTTCCCGCGGCTCTGACAACCCTCTGTTCCCTCTCTGCTGAGACCAGCATAATGCAGCTGGTTGATCCCAGCCCTGGAGAAATCAGCTGCGCTTTAACTTCTGAGCTCCCCGTGATCCACCAACAAAATCGCATACAGAAGGTATATACAGAGAAAAGTGATTAAACCATCCCGGCAAAATAACAGCAAAGCAAAGCATTCATCCCCCTGATTTATTCGGGATATCTGAGCAGCACCCAGCGCTGCTGCCGTGACCTTTCGTACAGGACATGACAGAAGCCAGCCTAACCTCCTCGGTCAGACTCAAGACACAACACGTGGGCAGGCGGAGATGGAAGCAAGAGCATCAAAAGCTGCCCTGATCAATATTGTCTCTAGTTATAAGCTCAGTGTGTTGACAAAAATAAATGAACTAGAGATGCTGACGAATCATTAACATTTGCCTAATCATTATCCTCAGGCAGCTTTCCACAGGCACTGGATCAGCAAGCTGCCTGCCCAGCAGGCTGTCGCGCTGCTTTGCAACGACGGGCAGCGAACTGCCAGGTGCGTGCCTGTTTTTGAAGGGCCAAAGACAGACATGCGAAACACGCCGAAAATTCAAGCGCAAGAATCGAAAAGCGACTAGAACTGCAGCTGCCAATATTTTTTGCCATTTGTTTCTCCAATAGATTTGCCTGCATCTTAATGCACGAAGGAATCACATCCCTTGGAGGAACAGGAGCAGCCACATAAGAGGCTGCGCACCCAACTACCCCCAGCCCTCTCTGCGGAGTCACAGCTCCCTCCCACCACCCACGGAACCCAAGGAAGCCGCTGCACATGCAGCTCCGCTCTCCCCCACCACCTGCCCTCCAGGTCCAACCCGCCTCTTTGGCAAACATCACTTATTCGTAGGCTACATCCGCAGTGTGATGGCATCTCAGGCTGCACGGGCACGCGAGCCTTGGGACCGCTCTTGGCACTCCTGGGGCTGTCCGTGCCAATATTTTCTACCTTGGACTTCAGACTGATCTTCTCTCCCAGCCTCTGTCTCCAGGCGGCTGCCCGGAGCCAAGCCTGACTCACCGTGGCTCCATGCCAACGACATAACGTTTACGCTGCTGCTACAAAAACGACCGGCAGCACTGACATTTCCAGCATCAGGGACTTGTCCAAGGAGAGCGCAAACAACACGCACCGATGCGAGCTGTTTACGGCGATTTCAGAATAACAAATTTAATGTAAATGCAGAGTTTGGCACAGGTTACGTTTCGAAGGGAAACTGCACCGTCATTTCAGCTGGCATCTCGCAGCCACAGATCGCTGTGTTTTTATTAATTGATGGGTCACCACAGCTTGCGCGGGGAAATGACTGGAGCATCTCTCCTACGAGGAGAGGCTGAAGGAGCTGGGCTTGTTCAGCCTGAAGAGAAGGCTGAGAGGGGACCTTATAAATGTTTATAAATATCTGCAGGGTGGGTGTCAGGAGGACAGGGCCAGACTCGTTTCAGCGGTGCCCAGTGACAGGACAAGGGGCAACGGGCACAAACTGAAGCAGAGGAAGCTCCAGCTGAACATGAGGAAGAACTTCTTCACGCTGAGGGTGACGGAGCCCTGGCCCAGGCTGCCCAGGGAGGTTGCGGAGTCTCCTTCTCTGGAGATATTCCAGCCCCGCCTGGATGCGGTGCTGTGCAGCCTGCTCTGGGTGACCCTGCTTCGGCAGGGGGTTGGGCTGGGTGACCCACAGAGGTCCTTTCCAACCCCAACCATTCTGTGATTCTGTAAATACCATCCCTGCCTTACAGTAGGGAAACCGGAGCGGGAGCAGATCGAGCTGTTCTGCGGCCCAGCAAAGCCGTCAGTTTCCACACTCATCAGCCGAGTCCAACGTCGTAAAGGAGACGACTCGTGCTGGCCGGGCATCAGGCTGAGCTCTGTACCCGCCCGCAGCAGAGATGCTCCTTCGGCTCACGGAGCTGAGCACGGATTTTCCTTCCGACAGGTCGCCTGCCCCAGCGCACACCCCCGGGTTACCGCTCCCGGGTTACCGGGGACGCGCGGTGGTCTCCGACGGCCTCGCCAGCCCCTTCCCCAGCCCGCCGGCGGGTCTGGGCCCAGGCCGCCGCGCTCCCTCGCTCCCCGCTCCCGAGCCCCGCGACGGTCCCCGCGCCCAGCACCGCCGGGGCTCCTCCCGCCCAGGGCCCTGCCTGGCTCCCGCCGGTCCC
>Ga0065711_1005185_pt1 | contig 21050 bp, 14 predicted proteins | sample Hoacrofraction12_FD_59098 | JGI IMG/M metagenome (GOLD analysis project Ga0065711, IMG submission 59098) | Hoatzin crop microbial communities from Cojedes, Venezuela - Epithelial fraction 12 v2 (version 2) | ecosystem: Host-associated > Birds > Digestive system > Esophagus > Crop | place...
TGGAACAGGCTGCCCAGGGAGGTTGTGGAGTCTCCTTCTCTGGAGATATTCAAGACCCGCCTGGACAAGGTCCTCTGCAGCCTGCTGTAGGTGACCCTGCTTCGGCAGGAAGGTTGGACTAGATGACCCACAGAGGTCCCTTCCAACCCCGAACATTCTGTGATTCTGATTTCTTTTTTTCACTCAGACCAAGCAGGAGATGTTGCCAGTCCTTCAGCATGGTTTTACTGCTTGAGAAAATTATCCCTTGGGTCACAGCCGATCACTTACGTCACTGCCCTGATCTATCATGTATCACTGCTACTTCAAAAGAAGAACAGCCCTGAACAAAGAAACAAAAGTTACAGCAGTACAAATGACCTGTCTCCATTAAATGGTTAACAGAAATCATTACACTTACTACTTTTTAACACGATATTCAATATTTACTGCTTTGTGTGAAAAAAAGAACTCTACTCTTAATGAAATTCAGGTAATCAATAAAATAACAGCCGAGGTTGTCTGCTCCCACAGTGCACGCAGGAGCAGAGGGCTTGTAAGAAAGCCTTCCTCCTGAGACTCGACTTTGCTGTTGAGGGATTCTCACAAAGCCAGGGAGCCCGTGAGACCCACCAGAGCTCACCTCACCGCCAGCTGCTCAAAGCCCTTTAACACCCCACAGCTGGGTCTGGCCCCTTGTACAGCACAGTTACATCAGACTTTTGAGTAACTGCAAAAATCACACCATTTAGTTCCCCAGGAAATCACTGGGAGGTTTAGGAGAAAACAGCTGAACAAGTGACAGTTGACAGGTACTGCTCTCGCTCTGTGGGACTCATCCCCACCATTTTGTGAGTTGCCTCAGAAAATTCGCTGCCATTTTGGGTCCCCCCTGGCACCCGAGCCCAGCTGCAAGGGAAGGCTTCCTGCCGCCTGACTGGCCATGGCTGGCTAGCAACCGGGGAACCACTGACGCAACAAGAACTGCCACAAACTTCAAGGGGACGCGACCCACCATGTGCAGCCAAGAGACCACACCACAGACACCTGCGTGTACCAAGGTGGCTGGTGGAAAAGTGATGAGTACAAAACAATCGGTGACTGCAGCAGATTGTCTCAGACGGATATAAAAGGACCCTCTGAGAGACTCTGGGTGTGCACCCACCACCGAGGACCATCAACGAGGGACACGTGGGACGCCGCGGGATCCAGGTGGTGACTATCCCTCTTTCCTTTCCCAGTGCTAACCTACCTCTCTCTCTCTCTCCTCTCTTTCCTCTTTGTTTCCTTCCTTCCTTCTTCCTTCCTCTTCTTCACACCGTTTTTGTTAGACTGTTACTTCTAGAGCCGTAATAAACAAACTCGTAAGGTTAGTTGGTTACCGTTATCATGCCTCGGTTGTGCTTTATCCAAGCTCAAGGATCGCAAATCTATTTTATTTTCCGTTGGGGTTCAGGAGGGAGTACTCTATCCGCAGGTGGGTAGAGCACCTTGTGGTGTTCTGTGGGTGAGCTCTGCGAGGAGTCGACGGCGTTTTGGTTTTATAGGCGGGCTCCGTGAGGTGTCGATGGCATTTTGGTTCACAGGTGGGCTCTGCGAAGAGCTGACGGCATTTTTTGGTTTCCAAATTAATGTTGTATGACTGTGTGTGAATGAGACGTACAAACAAGTAAGAAGCAAGTGTGGCGTTCTGATCCGCGGTTCTGCTCCCCCGCGAGGGAAGCAGCCAGAGACAAACGAAAAGCAAGAAAAGCAGTGAATGCTGATCTCTTGAATAATTATCACCTTGTTCTAAATATCGGAACCCTAGACCCCTCACCCCAAAAAAATTTTTGTTCTCCTTTTCTTTTCCCCAAGCAATTTCCATAGACCAAAGATCTTACGCAATGCTAAGTTCTCCATGTCAGAAAGCTATCAGCTCCCCCCGCTCAGGACATGCAGATCTTGCTGAGGGCAGGGTTTCTGGATACCAATTTATCAGTGGAAATGCACAGTGTTAAAAAAAAAAATGCTGAAAAATCCTTTCTATTATTCATTTACATAAACATACACTAAAGATCCTCTACTTCAATAATCTAGGGCATTCAAAGACAAAATCAATACTACTTTACATCCCATGAATCAATTTCAATACAATAAGAAGACAGAAACATCATCCTATAACATAACCTATACAGTCTGAACACTACAACATGGCTAGAAACTCATCATAGGACAGAGATTTGGTTTTCCTACACCCGAACTTCCCTGGATTCAAATTGGGGAAAAAGGCAATTAAGTATCTTGTATCTGGACCATTTAATGATTTTTCCTAGTCTTCTCCCATGTCCATCTTTTTAAGACATGAAAAAGAATTGAAACAAGTGTTTCTTCAAAATTATTTACTTATTGTGAAATATTTATTGCCACAATCAAAACACATACTATGAGGTACAAATGAATACAAAACCCACCTGATTGCAATTTGCAATGGTTTGCTTAATCATCAATAAAATATAAAGTTAGGATGAATATTTTTTATTTAAAAAATTACATAATTCATGATTTTAAACCAGAAGTAATTGCAAGTGAAGACAAGTTCACTACTAAAATACTGCAGGCTGTCAGTGCTAGCAGTACATTCTCTTCTCTAGAAAATTATGTCCACTTTGTAAAGGGGAATCACCTTCAGTTATTGTAACAAATCCAGCGTGGACAAGAATGCTGAACTAGCAAAATGTCATTTAACTACTGCCATGATGAACTGGCAAGCAGCAGAAATCAGAGCAATATATTCAGAAGAGCCCCAATAATCAATGCAATGAACAGCAAACTAATAAAGCATTTCAGTGTCCTTTCTCAGGATCATGCAGTTGATTAATTTACTAATAGATTTACACATAAGAAGTTACCCACGTATATCACTGTCAGTTTTTAATGGAGGGTTCTCAGAAGTGCATTGTGATTAACATCATCCAACACTTTAGTTAAACAAGAAAGGCCATTAAACTCACTGTAAATTCAGCCTCATTTAATCTCTTTAGCAGCATACTAACATGCACAGAAGAAAACATTCTTAAGCAATACTTGCCACGCTTAGAGGACTTTATCTGCATGACAACAAACAGTTAATTCCTTGCATTGACCACATTCTTGGTCCTACTCCCACTTCAGATTTCTGCTTCTGATAACAGCAAGGCAGCAAAGCAAATAGATCTTTAAGTATCTTTTTTAACTCTTACATACTTAAATGAACAAGAAACACTTTCCACTGACAAAGATCTGCTTATAATGCTAAATAAGGGCGCAACGCAAAATGAAAATTCAAGATTTGCTACTTTAAAGAGAATTTAAGAACTACAGCTACCTAGGACATTATGAAGTACACTACAGCTTACAGTTCTCCACAGCAGATTACTCCTAAATCAGAGACAGAACCATGAAGCATGTTCCTGACTGACCAAATGGATGTGAATTGGTAAATTTACCAGCATTCAAACTGGCTATTTCTGCTTAAGGTCCATCAGTTCTACAAACGTCAATGACTCCTTCCCTCTTACTTTAATTTTACTCCCCAAGACCCAGATCTGTTCATGACTTGACCCCAAGACCCCTCAGGTAGCAGAAGAACCAGGCTGCAGCTGAACCACACCACCAGTGAGCTTCACAAGCAGGGGGTTGTTGGCTGTATCTCAAAGTTTGCAGAGATGCTGCCTACTTTCAGAAGGGACACTGAGAAGGCATCAAATTGAAATCATCCTCAGGTCTCCAAATCCTTTAATGTCTGCTTTTTGTATGGGACATACATAACATTGACCCATCTTTCCCAATTTTGAGGCATGAATGACAAAGAAAACTTGCACCCAACAAGCCTCTCAGATCCTTCATAAGTCACCTAGCAGTATGGATCACAAAATGCCCTCAACTCAACTCACTACAAGAGGTAGTCAAGGCCATGCTTAGTTGAATGGGCAAATTCCAATGAGGTGTCAGAATCACAGTGATGCTGAGTAATTTCTCACTCTTCCCAGTGAAAAGTTATCCAGGTTTATCAAGCCTCTTCAATACGTACACGTAAGCGGGAAGAAACCAAAAAGGCTGTTTGAGGGTTGCCATCCCTATGGATAACCTATCATCTTTACATGTATCACTCCCCTCTGAATGGAGCAATGAGGTCAGTCTGTGTTCTTACACGTGTCAGGGGTGTGGGAAGAAGATGACCAACTGGGAGATGACAAGACCTTCACAGAACACTCTCCTTTCTCATAGCTGAATTTGCTTCTCATTTGTTGATAAAATTCACAGTTTTGGCACATTTCCTAGAGCCTCAGTTGCCCCTACATCTCCAATTGGCCCTCTGGCAAAACTTTTTATGATGTTTTGCTTTTTTCTTCTGGAGTGGACCCCAACTTCCTGACTAGTGGAGGGAAGTGCTGCCATGCACAGTACACGCAGCTTCTGGAAACCACCACCAACACACATGGCAGTGTCTTGTTTGCTTGGCTGTGTCATCAGCAGAAACGACTTCAAAGTCTTTACAGACTCTCCCTTCTGGATGATACTCCACTTATTGAAGTTTTCACATGCTTTGAGACATATATAATGAGGAGACGTTTCTCTTTCACAGACTGTTGTCACAGTTCTTAGGCCCAAAGGAATTGGACTGGGGGTGGGATTCTCATAACAATGGTATTATTATTTTCCCCTTACTGGCCTGGCATAGCCCATTCCATTATCTGGAAATTTGCCACACCTCAGTTTACTCCTTTCTCCTTGTGATTTTCATTCACTGAATATATTTTCTTTCTTAAAATATATGACAAATGTTTTTAGTAAGTCAGTCACAAATACTGTGAAAATTCTGGTCCAGTGCTATCAGGTTTCTCACCCCAAGGCGAGGAAATAGTTTACGTCCTGGTTACCTTAAGTTTGACAAATTGTTGTGGGGTATTTTGACAACTAATATAAATACACAGATGAATATACCATAGGGTTACCTGGGGATGTTACAAAGCAATCTTTGTGGCTGTTTTTACTAGAAAGAAAAAATAAAAACCAGAACTGCACTACCAAAACTTTTAACCATTTACAGTAAGCTCTCCACGCTCTCTCCTAGCAATTCCTACCCAGCTAAAGAAGCTCCTGGGGAAATTCTTGTGTTTAAAAGTTCTACGCACTTTGATCTGCTGCGGGGCAGTAGAAGAAAGCTCCATGTGCTGCATGACTTTCGTTTCACTGTTTTTCAGTAACATCTAAGCTCTCAGGCATTTAGCAGTAGAGACTCCTTGAAAGCTGAAAAGATCATTGAAAACAGCACTGAACATCTTTACTAAAGACAACCAATGCTTTACTTGACATGTATGCTACACAAGAAGCCACAATTCTGTTTTAAAACACTTTGGCCTTCTAATCTTCTATTAGTTTACAAGAAAAACATGAATTCCATACATAGGTGCAAACTCTGAACAGACACATTTTTGCCATCCAAACCCCTCACTCTATGGTTACAGCATAGTGCCATCTGCTGTACATTTGTTTATGTACAAGTCTTCCAACCAACAAACCGACAAAGAAAACCTCATGATAGTTATTTAAAAGCTTTGAGCATAAGCAGTCCCTACAATACGCAATTCTGTCACTAGGATTTTACACAAAAATAAGATTGAGCACTGCATATTCTATTTTGCAAGTACACAAAAGGCTACACAGATGTATGCTAACATATGGGTGGCTGCTGAATGAAGAAATCAAGTGAGACCATAGGGAACCACTGCTTTTATTTCTCCCAGAAAAAAACTGGGTTTTATGGTCACAGCTGGGGTTTACATTAATCTTCTTCAATTAAATATTAATATTCATTTTTAACTGCTTTCCTTCATTAACAACACAGACTAAGAAAGCTGCCAGTTTTCAGAGTTCACTTTGCTGCTCCAGCTTACAATGTTCATTATAAACACCTGATTTTTTTTTTTTTTTTTTTAAATAAGTATTTCCAGGGTAAAACAGGAAGCAAAAAAGAAAAGCGTGTCTGTGGAGACAGCCAACAAAAGCTTCACAGTATATCTATGGGATAATATATCTCAGCATAATTACTTCAGAGTCTGCACTGAAATGAGTAACACAGTGAGACAGATGCACTTGCCTTATCTGTAGATACTCCTACTTTATCATTCTCTTATCAAATGAGTCAGATTCTCATGATCTCCCTTCCTGTTCCAATGAGAATTTTATCTTCCCTTGGAGACCCTGAAGAGGCCTGCCTTTCAAAGTGGCTAAAAAGTTCCCTTTGGCCTAGAGAACAGATGTGTTACTTCTGTCTTTGCCACTAAGGAGACTCCAAGATCGGCCAGCAAGAGATGCTATTACAGGCAAGTAACACCCTCCAGGTAGCCGTGCATCAAAAACATCTGAGGTCTCATAGCACTTCTACATCTCTCACCCCACGGCTTACTACTGTGCCGGAGCCACAGAAACGCAGCCAGGTTTTTGACACTGCACCTCACTGCAGCCTCGGGGAGCTCCCCGCAGCCACGGAGGGATGTGCCCGCAGCACCCGCAGGCACCTGGAGCCGTGCAGCAGCCGCCGGGCACAATGCTCTGCTGAGACTTTTTGGGAAATATTGGTCCACACTTCTCATCCTCCAACGTGTTCTTATTCGTCCAACTGACTACTACAACGGTGTTCACATTGGTCTGTATTTTAAATTAGACATTCGAACCCACTCTCGGGAGCATTTGGTCTCCTGAAAACTAATTCCTGAACACATAACATCTTTCATTAAACGGACAGAGAATTCAATCTACTGCTTTATGCATTTTCAGTTTCTTTGTTACATGAACTGAAACATGCTGCATGTATGGACACTTAATGGAGGTTATCCCAGGAGGCTACGTCTTAGTTTTTCAAACACTACTTACAATTTCATCACAAGCAAATTTCTTATCAGATCAGGTGACCCTCAAGTTTTTGTTTTCACGGTCACAAAAATGCCGGAGAACACTGTTGGCGCTGCAAAACTGGAAGGTAAACTTCAAATAGCAAAGAAATTAATTTGACATTGTGATTTTGCAAATGCTTGGGTTTGACAGCACTGCAGCTGGTTAATAACACTGCAGCTGAACTGTCTTGACTATCTCAGTAACAGCAAGTGTATCTAGTCTCAGTTTTGGAAGGAGGAAGAAGCTGGAATTCTTCAGTCTACATAGCAATAGCAGCAGGCATGGAAAAAAATTATTTTGAGGTGATGAAAGATGCTGCTGTCATATTAAATGTATCTGATTTGCCCACTGTGATATTTCATCGATTGCAAAATGAACATGCAAGAGAAATAACTATAGAAGTGTACAAATATTTCTCCAGAGTCACACCAGCCCTGCCAACCATGAAATGTATGCTGCTAAATTACTGATGCTGCTTGCAAATTAATGTTCTCTACAGAGAGAATTTTAAAGCAGCGAAACATTTCAAACAGTTAATTTGTGAGTTAAACAAGGAAAATAGATAAACCTAAATTACTCTGATGAAAAACATCACAGTTAAGTCTTGAAAGCCTTGATGTACATTGTCTCAGCAAAAACCAAAGGTTCCCTGCCTCTTTCCAGCCAGCATCCGCAGCACTTAGACAAATACTAACCACAGCAGGGAACTCAGTCCCAGTTTTGAAGATAGCCAGAAACTACTAACCTTCCAGAAAGCAGAGAACTTCCTTTGCTCTAAAAAACCCATAAACGAAAATGATGGAGAGTAAAGATACACTCACAAAGTTGTGTCCTGATATCCCCTTCAGACTTCAGAAGCATAATTTGAAAGCTAAAGTGATTTTTGCAAAATAAATTTATAAATCGATATATTGTTGTTCATTTTAGAAGACAACTTTTCAAGTAAATCTGTTGAGAAAGTATTACTGTTTCCATCCAGAAGACAAAGTTTCTGTCAATTAAGTCCTGTTTTGATTAAAATAATAACAATCATGATGTCCTATTTCTAACATGCTTCTTATTTTCTTATGTGCACAATACAGCTACAGATGTATTACCCACAGGTGACTCTCCAGGCCCTGATTTCCCCCTACCTTTCTCAAAAGCCACTGGCTCCAGCAGAGCCCGTGAGCACGAGACACAGATCCCCTGTACGCTACATTTTGCTCTGCTGATGGTTGCTCTGAGCTACCCCTACTTTCAGCCAAAGTCATCTTACAAGAGTTCCAAAGGTGAAGGTAGTAAATACTGATTCTTCAACAGCACGGTTCACGTATGTTGTCTATTAGCCATGTTTTTACTTATTATGTGTTCCCACTCATTTTTGCAGGAAAACAGAACCGAGCATAGCTGGTCTTTAAGACTATTTGAACACTAGTAGGGCTTGAGCATGAGCAAGTCCTCCTGACTCCCAAGCTCCTGGAATAAAGCAGCTTATTTCAATCAATAACTTGACATGCCAAAAATCTCTCTACTCTAAAACTGTGAAATCACACTTACGTAATGTGACAGCTGCAAAACCTGTAATACGGATTCACCTAAAAGCAACACATTCACTCAGCAATCCGAATTGTCCTCCTTCATGGCTTGCACATAATAATTAACCATTGGTGTCATCAAATAGCATTACTTACTGAATTGAAGCAATAGAGGAACCTGCTGATGAATGCTGTTGGCAGTATATTTAGAAAGTTCATTTCTCAGATCCTTTACACGGTAGGATAATCCCACACCTCCACCATTCACCTGGAGAACCGGCTGGTAATGAACGCAAAACTCTGAAGCAGTTTCAGCTGGCACCTGATGTGGTAGCTGTTTCCACTCAGGCACGGCTGCAAAACATCCCCTAAAACTCTTCAGCCTGCACAACGTAACAGCAGCTTAATTATGATTTTCTGAGGTTCCCATGTGAAACTTTACTGGTCCTTGGGCAGGGGGGGTATAACGACGGGATCTGCTTTTTACTCTGTACTTTGTTATTCCCCACATGGTCTGTCTCTCCCTGCTGAAATTAGGGGAGTCAGCACAATGTGGCCAACTAATTCTGTTCAGATCATTAGCAACTGCAGCATGAAACACACATTAAAAGCTGATCTAAAGAACAGAAACTGGTGTTTCTATATTGTGCAGAAAAAACTTTGGGGGACAACACAGCACTTTCAAAGAAATTGTCTCTGCGTTAGCTGAGCTGCTGCTTTGATTCTTTACTCTTAATAACCCCTCACTTGAGAATGTTCTAAATGGTCAAAGCGGAAGATTTATGATTCTTCACTGTACACAATATTATTTGCTGAAATCTGTTAGCTTGAAAGATGACTGCTAGGGGAAAAAAAATAAATGACAAATGCCCATGATCAAACCTAAAGAAATCAAATCTCTGTTAACACACCAGAGGGTTGTTTTTGAGTCTAGCATTTTTCATTTGGTTTGGGGGTTTTTGTCCTGGTTTTTGTTTGGGTTTTTTTTGATTTATATTTTTTTTAAAGAGAAAAACGTCAACTCCCCAGTGCAATTTCCATCCACTAAGTTGATTATTTCTTTTACCAGTGTACTCGAATGACAGCTCCTCATTAGACAACTCCATGTTTTAAGGCCAAAATCAGTATGAACTTAGAGGAAATTATTCAGTCACATTCACCAAATGCAATTATAACAAGAGTCACTTTTCATAGCAGCACAGGGAAACACAGCTGGCATGAATCTGGCAATCATGGTCTGTCTTTCAGGCTTAGCCTTTGGAAACAAACACTCTTGAGAAGCCGGTGCTGAGTGCCTTGGTGATGCAGACAGCCCTGAGGATCAAGGCTGCCCACCCGGTCTCCGAGACAAGACGACAAACCTGCAAAGGTCCCAGGGCCTGAAATACCAACCCCTTCAGCTCCATAGGGTTCCCACATAAAACTCCTTCACTTAGGCTTGCATCAAGAGGGACAAAAATTCACTCTCAATGTCTGCTCCCACGAAAACCCGCTCAGTATTGGCAAAAACTGTTTTGTCTCAAAAACGTAAAGTCTTTTTTCTTTTCCATAAAATTTACTAAAACAGTCTATGGGAAAACAGACTTATCTAAATCTGGTCTATCAGTAATTCAGTGGCAATAACGCACTGCATGGCAAGTAGTAACATGGGTTTATGAACATGTATTTTTATTACAGAGGTGCCCACATTTAAATTTTATTGATGAGTGAAACAGTCATTTGTATTTATAAGTAAGCAAAGTGCAACTTTAACATTTCAAACGGACACTGCAGACTCTTTTTGTCTTTCATTCTGACTGTCAGAGAACTTTCACAACTGGTATTTAAATGCACTATTTACTCTAGTTCACTTACAAAAACCTATTGTTTTTAATATAAAGTTTTGTTTTAAGACAACACATAAATCAATGAGAAGTAACACTGTATCTTTTTTCTTCAGAAAACTTCCTTTTACACAGAAATGGAAAAATTTTAAGCCTAATGAAATACCAGGTTCACACACAAGAGAAACCACTCAATCACTCTAAACTGAGTACCCGAAAGCAAAAATCAAAGCTGCAATTTTATACACTAAGTACAAAAGTATTCCTGATCGATAGCTTATAGTTATAAAAAGAGTAAGTTGCTGTCTAGATGTATATTAACACTACATATAGCAATGACTGTATGCTTCGTAATTATTTCTTCATTCTGTTAGACTGGAATCAGGAGTCCCTAGCCCTCCAGGGTAACAAGAGTGTCATGGATTTGTACCTTCCTATCACTAAACGGATGAACATTTTCTAATACATGTTTTATATAGACAGATCAGAGCTGATCCAAAACCAAAAATTCCTTCAGTAGAGGATACCCCAAGACATTCCTTTTAGTTTCCATTTCAGCAACAGGCTAAAAATCTTCCTGCCTTGTAAATGAAATAATTTTGCCAAAGGTGTCTATTTTTTTAATTAAGAAGCATTTAATTCAGTATTTTGATCAGCCTCAAAAAAGACCATTGTAACCTTTAACAGCATCAAAAAGATGAGTTTACGTTGGAAGACTTCTTATTTTTCTTGCTCGGTCTCCAAAACACGAAGTTCTAAAGCTGAAAGTGAACTTCTTCCTTTATAAACCTTATAAAAATATCCCTAAGCAAAATATATGCACATACATAATCCTATCATACCTGTTTTGTTTTGGTTTTGCTGATGGTTTTACATAATCAGACAATCAGGAGGCTGACAGTTTCTATTTTCAATCCTGTCAGACACCAATGTGAAAAAAAGGCATTTGAATTTCTAATAACCCATTGGTATCTTCTGACTGAGACAAGACAAGCTAAATCCTAGTTCCCCAAAGACCCTTCTTGTTTTTCCCAGCACAGTTACTAGAAATCATCATCACTTTGAAATGTGATGGCAGCCTACCCTCTGCTACTGTGTGCAACAGAAACTGGAATGCATGGAATAGCCTATGTGAGGTTGACACAGAGTGATGCAAGTTGTGCTGTTAAGAGCACGTTTTCATCCTTCACAACACACTGTAACAGGAATTTGTGAAAAGGGGGGATAGCTTTAAGAAAGCAGAGAAAAGAGCAAAGCAGCAGTGCAGCACAGGGCACCCTGTGACTCCGGGGTGAAGACAGCTTTGTCCTCCACCCATCCCGGCATGGGGAACCAAAAGGTGGTTATTCATTAAAAAAAAAAATTAAAATCCTTGTTTCATCAGTTTTAACAGCTGACTGTGCAGAGGACATCTCCTACGTTGAGCAACTGGAATGTTTCTACTCTGATTAGTAGAGCAGCACCCTCTTTTGAGCCAAAACTGGATGGATGTTGTTGTGGTCACGTTTCCACACAACTGACTTAGCTGTAACACTAAATTCCACTTTAATCACCAGAAACAGTACAATTTCACTGAAGACAGTTAAGCATCATCACTATTGCCCAAATGCAGAGTTTAGTTTGCAGCTACAGTGTACCATGCAGAACTGATTACTCAGACTTCCTCATTCCACTTTGGATTCGCCAGGAGCCTCCCAAATCACTTAACTGGCCGTAGAAGTCACTCTGGATAAGGCAACAAGGTGTCTAAAGCTGTGAGCCTCAAACAACCCAAGAGCTTATTCTACTATTTGCTTTCTTAACCTAGGAGACCAGGGAAAAATAAAATCTAAAAAAAAAATTTAAAAAAGAAGTCCCTCCACATATAATGGGGAAAGGGTGAAGAAAGACTATCAAACCACCAAAGTTGCCTTGACTACAGACATCCGTTTCACATGAAATTTCTCAGACCAGCTGAGAATCACACAGAGCCAAGCAGCCAACAGATTGAAAGTCTAACTAAATTATACTTGGACAGTGACTGCTTCTATTCCCCACAGGTTATGGAAAAAGGGTTAGCCCATATTATTTTTTGTGGGTGTGTACAGTTTACTCTCTGCTTTTCCATCAGCGCTAAAGACAATACTAGTGTCTGTCTGTCCCCCGTTCTGTGCCGAGGCCCATCGTCTGTACAGGTTCTGATTTCTTGTCATGTCGTGGAAACATCACAATTAGACGTTTCCTAACACTCTTCTTTTCCTGGGGACACTTGTCAGCAGGTGCAAGTATAGCAGAGATTAAAATGGGAGAAAACCTTCCAAAGGCATCAGTGTGTCAGAGTTTTCTGGGGTTCTTTAGTGCAAAATGAAAATGAAAAACTGTGACTATTTTAATATAAGCATTAATAGCTACACATAGCACATGCATTTGTCTGTTCAGTGGTTAACTCTGATAACTGATGAGTTAGTTCTGCAAGAATGTTAAAACCAACTGCCAAGCACCTTAACAACCTGGTTTACCAGAATAAAGACAGATCATTATTACTTCTAGACAACGTTGTTTCACCGTCCAGAGCCACGTTTCCAGAAAGATAAACGTGCAGCAGTGCTGTGGTAAGGTTACTTCTTCAACAAGGAATCCATCAGACCTAACTCTCTCCAGCCTGTCTAAAAACCTAATGAAAGAAACAGGACTACTCCCATTTAATGGCAGAGGAGTTTATTAATAGAGGACTGGACTGGATCTACACACTGTGGAGATCTAAAACTTTTAAAAGCCTGGCTCCAAGAGGAGCAAATCCGCAGCCTTGCATTGCATGCCCAGGCTCCCTAACCAGCACACAAGACAAGTTAGGAGCCCTGGCATGTTAGTCATAGGATCAAGCCCGGCGAGCTGGGTACCCTGCCCGCACTCAGGACACAGACAGTGAAGCATCGGAAACTGCTCCCATCCCTGGGGTTCTGGTCTCTCTACAGCCTTCAGTCTGCCATCCACACGCACCTGAGATTCCAGACTTGGGCACCTGAAATCAGGAAGCGTGTCAAGTCTCTTCTGTGGGCTTGGGATTTTTTGTTTTTTAAATGTTTTCTGTTTGTTTGGGGATTTTTTAAATACATTTTACATTTTAAAACACATTTTATTCAACGGTGTAAGGGCTAGGGCACTTTCAAAGACACGGGTGAATCCCTGACTCAGCAGAGCAGCGCTGCAGAAGAGGGCCATGACCACCAAGGGAGGGAAGGCGGAAAGACAGGAGCAGAAGCAAACGAGGCAAGAATCACATCAAGCTTTCAGATCCACTTTGAAGAACACAGGGTTTATGAAGCCACAAAGAGACGATACAAAGCAATTTGTAGCTTTGCGATAGGAGCACTGCTGAAAGTCGGGATATCTGAGACAATTCCCAGTACTATTTACACAATTCACCTAACTGCCACTGAAAATCAAATAAATGATGTCCTGAAGACCAGAATTGGAGACTTTTCATCTCCAGAAAAATGCTGTGAAACACTGGATTAGAAGAGTTATGCTCTTCCACACATACATCTTCTCTGGCTCTACAAAATTTGAGTAAGTTTTTCCTGCACAGCTTCACCATCAGCAGACAAGAACAACCCTGCTACAACCGAGCATCGCACCTTAGGGTAAAATCTCTTTGGTGAGTCCCTCGGGTTGACGAAGGTACTGAATCAAAGTTCCTTCTTTTGGAACAAGCATTCCAATCATTAGACTATATAAATAACTTACATAATCTAATCTATACAAAAATAATGCCGTACCATCACCTAAGCTTTCAATGGCAAGGGCTGCAGCTGTCACGTTTCGTGCTAACAGTGTCAGATACCCAGAGAACGAACCCATCACCTCAAGCCCCCCAAGAGGCCAGCACAGGGCCAGCCAGCATGCAGCTCAGCTCGGTCACACAGACACTGGAAAGATTTTCATCAAACCCTCTGTAATCAAAGCAGGTGACAAATCAGATTAATTTCTGCAACATTTTCACTGAATTTCACAAGCTTTCATATAGAGAAACAAGACAAACATCAAGCAGCCCATTGCCGCTTGCATCCCTTTCCACTTCAAGCATTTAACTTCCTACCTCAGAATTACCAGACTTGCAAGCCTGAAATAAAAAGTAAAATATGTGTTAGAAATGATGATCATTAAAAAGTTGGAGAAAACACCAATTATGATAAATAAGTCATCCCCTTAACATTAGAGTTTCAGAAACCTGTAATTTTTGCTGATGTTTTTGAAAGGCTCTCAATCATGATCACCTGTTTGCTGTCATGCATAAAATACCAACTGCAAACTAAAAGTTAAGCATGAGCCAGATGTCTGACATATATCAATTTGACAGTTTATTTCATAAATCATTTGACTAAATTTACATGCTTAAGAGAAAATCCTTATGAATTTATTACAAAAGCAACATCTGTCCTGCCTTCTATTTTTATATCAACACCAGGACTGGTGTCTGCATTTTTAAAGTAAGTAGGTAGTTTTATACTTAGAAAGACACAGCTTACCTTAAGAACCCTCAATGCTGGACTTTTTCCATTGGCTGCCGCAAAATAATCACAACGGATACATACCACAGCATCCCTTCCTCCCCCTCAATGCCCACAGAGGGCATGTTTCACTTACTGTATGTTTTACGATACAAAAAAAAGCCAACCACCATCAAAATAAGATTAATAGCTATCAGGTTATCCTCAGGAATCCTAAAACTATGTCTTAGACACTGCATAACCTCATTGCTACAGCCTTGTTGCCTTCAACACTATTTCTTGACTCCAGTTAAATCATGTTTTCCGCCTCAGATCAAAGATGCTGGTCAAGCTGCCAGCTAATACAAACTAACACAGCAGTTTCACTCCTTTAAAAATAGTAAATAAATTTCTCATAAGGTCTTTGTTCACCTAGTCAACAGAAAGCATATCCATAGCACCCAAGAAGCCATCGTCGGGTTTGTTTTCTCCTCCTGTAAGGCTCCCTTTTGTCATACCACGCAGCACACCCACAGCTCCCAGCCAGCTCCAAGATAACCTTCCCATGGGTAAGACGGGCTGCAGGCAGCGGAGAGCTGGCCAGGGAGAGATGGGAAATGGAGAGGCAGACAGGAATCTGGGAGGTACAGAGAGCATCACATGAGCTAACTCTAAAACAAGCTTCTCTAGTACTTTATGTTATCCAAGGATGACTGGCTGGCATTAAAAAGAAAAAAAAAATGTGCTGTAATGGGTTGATCCCATCTGCCCAGGAAGACAAAGTCTTGCTCCAAAAAAAAAAAAATACTCATCTAAATCTTTTAGCTCTTAGTGTTTCAAAATTGATTTCCAAGCTCAACTATAAGAAGTACAGAGGGTCTCTGAATAACCTCAGGCTCTTGTCTTTGCCTTCAGACCCTTCCTTTCTCCAGAGCCTCAACTGGCCAAAGCCCCACAGACCAGAGAGCACTGTCCTGCCTGCTTCCCTGCCAGCACCTCTTCCGCCACTGAGCCAAATTTGTCGGAAACATTTTACATCAGCTCCTGTATGGCATGGGACTGCAATACATGACCAAAATGACATCACATAATATTAAAATATCCACATTAAGAGCACATATAAGCAGGGGTCTCACAGTTCAGTGCCCTGTTAATAACAGTTATGAAATATAACACGTGGAATATATGAATACATTACATACAACCATTCAGATTTCTTGAGCTACCAAAAAAACCCCAGAAATATGCAGATTTATCAAGTTGAAGTGTTCTCACTTAAGATTTCAAGAAAGCAAGCCACCTATCAGGGGTGACCTTCACTCTGGTTTCAGCCTTACCACCAGCAACTGAGCTAATGCAACACGATGACATCCTAGCAGGCCCTTTACCAGTTATACCAGGAGTGAATCAGCATCGATATTGTACTCGACAACCATATGGGTGGATATCTTACAAGTAGGAGCTCAAAGATTTGCTAGGAGGCATCCCTGAACCGGGGCCAGTGCATGCAGTCTTCAAGCAATGTGGCAGACAACCCTGGAAAACTTGAACTGAAACCTCAGGCACAACTGTTCTTGGCACCCTCCTCCTCCTAAAACAGCAGCATGCAAAGGTGTTTAAAGCCATCAGAATTTAATTTCCTCCTACATAGTCCAGAATTTATCTCTGATCCTGCACAACAGACCAGACACTAAACAAAAATTTCTTTCAAAAACTCTCTCTCTTCCTAGTTTAATGGGGGTTTTGATAGTTACAGTTGCTTTTGATCCATTTGAAGTGGAAGGTAGCAAGACAAATAGGACAAAGACTACAGTCAAAGGTTGTAATACACATTTTTTTCTTTAAATAGTGGAAAAAGAACAACACATTTAAGGTTTCTGGTTTTGTTTCAAACAAGGACTTATTTTTATCACTATCAACAGTGAATTATGGGTTGTTGTACTACCTCAAGTCATGGTTACCACCATAAAAGAACTGTAGATCACTCCTTTAATATGATAGAAGCAATATTTTGGAAGAGGAACTTCAGATTTATTTTTTTTCTTTAAAAAAAAAAAACCAAACATATAATGGATTCAGATCAAATATCGGCAGGGGAGGGGGGGAATCATACCTACAATAACACTACTCATAAAATAATCTTACCCCTGCAAACACAGAGATAGTTACATCTGCTACTGGATTTACCTTCAGCAAATGTATCACTGTTACTAAATAAAACTTTTCCGAATGATTGGAGGTGAGAGGAAGAAAAACTCTTACAGCCTTCTTATAAAATAGGTATCTAGTCAATATTCATAGATATATCTCCTATATATACACAGCATGAGTTGCTTTCCAAGGAGAACAGACTCATTTTTGGAACCAAGATGGCCATACTTCATCCTATACCACAAAAACAACAGGATATCATTATCACAGTGTAATATATAAGCATATTTACCAATTTCATGCTGTTTCAGTGTTTGGAAAGTTAAGCTATTCAAAGAAATGAATGAACATTGCTCCCTATGATACACAAGAGTTTTATTAGTATGAGAAGACAAGTTGGAGTGGTATTTACTTTTACATTAGTAGAAAAGCTTAATTTTTACTGCTTCAGGGTTTTTCTACTTTTTTTTTTAATTAGTACAAACATGCTGGCAGTTGGAGAATCATTCTTGAATTCACAATTCTATTTTCTTTTTTGGTTTTAAGTCACAACTCCCTTAAAAATTCCTCCCAAGTAAAAAAACCAAGTACCAACATCACCTTCAAGGTAATTAGAGGATCGTATCAAATTTACATAGCCTGGTACAAAACTTCCAATTATTACCATCACTCCCCCCCCAGCCCCACAAATAATTGTACTTCAGTCATGATGAGACCTGAGGTTTCCCTGTTTCCCACTGAATGAGTGCAACAGACACCTGAGGGGCAGAAACAGAATATGGTTGTTACTTGCTTCATGCCCAAATTCTATGCAGTCATCAATGGCATATTCAGTAGCTTATTTCAATAAAGTAATTATTAAAATTAGCACTAAAAGAACATGACTTTCAAACAAAGATCAACAATAGCATCTTTTCATTAATCGACCAAAAGCATGCCTTCTGCTAAAGACATTTTAAAACGAATACAACTTCACAGCTGGGTCTTAAAATCCCTTTAACCTTTGCAGTCCTGCAGTACGATACAGCCAGTTTCAGAGCTAGGCACTGATACATTATTGGTTTTGACAAAGTCATGAAAGCTTAGATTAAGCTTCTATTAAAACTTACAGTTTATGACAGATTTGTCAGGTTTAATTTATTTCTGGTTCAGTTATATCAAATTATCCCAATTTGAGATTTTATGATATGATTATACCAAGGGAGAACATATTATTTGTTAACAAATGACATAAACTCCTCTAGTTCGGTTCAGTAAAAAAGTCATCTAAAGGAATTCACTATCAGAAGCAAATATTTTATTCACTCAGAATGCCTTTCTCCACTTCAAAAATAAATTTACATATACTCTACATACATTTTATACTTTATTATGAAATTGAGCACATTAATTTCATTCTGTATTCATACGTGCATGATACAGACTTCCTTAGAGCAGAGATCTGGTTTCCCATCAATTCTTATATTTCACTTGCACTGCCACTAATGAGAATTATGCACAAATGAAATACAAAAGACCCTTCGTAAGAAATTGCCAAGAAGAAAGCAATACCGCCAAACCAAAATGGTGTAATCCTATGAGGAGAGGCTGAGAGAGTTGGGGCTGTTCAGCCTGGAAAAGAAGATTCCGGGGAGACCTTATAGCAGTCTGCCAGTACCTGAAGTGGGGCTACAAGTAAGCCGGAGAGGGACTTATTACAAGGGCATGTGGGGATAGGACAAGGTATTAAGAGGGTAGATTTAGATTAGATATAAGGAAGAAATTCCTCACCACGAGGGTGGAGAGGCGCTGGAACAGGCTGCCCAGAGAAGCTGTGGATACCCCCTCCCTGGCAGTGTTCAAGGCCAGGTTGGATGGGGCTCTGAGCAACCTGCTCTGGTAGAAGGGGTCCCTGCCCATGGCAGGGGGGTTGGACAGAGATGACCTTTAAGGTCCCTTCCAACCCAAACCATTCCATGATTCTATGATTCTACTCCAGGGCTGGATAAGACTCACAAGACTCTCTCACACCCTCTGTCTTAAGGATGCCCATCTTGTTTTAAGCGCTTGTCTCTTGGTCAAACGCCTCACCTCACTAGACACATAAGACACTTTCTCAATTGTCTGAGGAAAACACAGGAGGCAGAATAACACAGGTAAGCAAAACCTCTATATTCATATATATAAATAAGGCTAGAAGGATTTTCTTCAGTCAATATCAGCTTTGAAAAACTGAAGATATAAAACCACGCCAGCCAGGTCTGGCCTGCTTTTATTTTGAGCCCAGCACTGCTGACCTGTACCACAGATAGCAAAGGCCTTTCTGCTTCTCCCTGGCAGACCTGCACTGGTTTAACACCTTCTGTCAGCAGCCCTTGGGGTGTCACCTCCCCTCGCTGTATTTTGGGGAGCCTCAAGAGACAGTGGGGCAGCTCCTGGGCTGAGATGTTCAGATGCCTCCAGTAAAGTCTGTCTCAACCAGCCTACCTGGGAGTCCCTTCCCTCCTCCTCGTCATAGAGGACAATGAAGAAAATGAAGGCGGGGTGGCAAGCAACATAGGCACCGGTGAGGTTCCCAAGGGTGGAGGGTGTCTCCGGACAGAGCAGCAGGATCCACCGTAGGCAGTGGCACATGAGGGAGGGTGCACCTTCTCCAGCAGCACCGGCGGGGCTGGGAAGGAATGGGGCTCTCCAGGCAACCACCGGGTCCGCTCAAAAAAAGGAAGCCTTGGAGCTTCCCTCTTGTAAAGTCAAACCCTTCCAGCAAAGCACAGAAAGCAGCAGGAGGGAAATCTGCCCCCGTGCTGACCCAGAAACACCGGGCATCGATCAGAGACACAAGGCATCAGTCAGAGACTGCGTTCAGGATGGTGAGAAGTGAGGACAACCACAGGAGATGCAGATTTTGCAGGAATATCAGTTCTGGTTTTCTCCACCTTTTTTATTCCTATACACCACAACACACACAAGTCTGCCAAAATGCTTAACTCAAGATTTTGTGCCTAAGCCAGTAACTCTACGTTATCTGTGGAAGGCAATTTTCAGCACCAGACAAACACAGTGTCACTTCAACCTTTTATTTGTGTCACAGTATTTACGTTTAAACCCATGAACTTAAACCTTTTCGTTGTTTTTTTTTTTTTTAGCAGGAATGTATTGGGGGCTTTTTTTGTCTTTGCTATCTTACCACTTCAAAGAGAAAGCAAGAGATGCATATGCCACTTACCAGCTCTGGTGCATCACCTAGTCTCCAAATGGCTTTCAGATAGATTACATTGCAAACTACCGAGCCAGTCAGTGAAAGGACCGTCTCGGAAGGTGTACAGATATTTTTGATCAACAGCATTGAGAGTTTTGCCCCCTCCAAACTCTGAAGAGGGCTCTCTAGTGCCTTCCTACCCAAGGCTACGAGAATTTAAATGAGTATTTACCTCTTGCATGTACTTGTACTTCAGTAAATGATTATATGCAATACTCGCTACTACTGAAACTCTGGTTTTCCCAAATTACTATGTGCTCTTCTACCCACTCACTATCAACTGTTTACTTCACACACACCACCTCTGACCATGGTCATGAATTCAACCTACACAAAGAAATCAAAAGTTAAATATGAAAAATCAGGCAATTGCACTCACCTTATTACAAGAACAAAAAAAATCTCACCTCAAGTAGGGCTTGGCAGCATAGTATTCAAACCTGACTAATTCCAGCATTTGCTCTCTCAGTGGAGCCAAATATTTGCTACGACACTATAATGAATAATGAACTATGGTAAGGCCATCTGATGCTTTCTGACCATTAAGACAGAAAACTGAATGCAGTCTTCAGTAATACAATGCCAGCCTCGATAACACTGGAGTGTCAGTATTTCTCTGTAAGGTTTAGGTGGTAATTGGGACAGTGTAACTGAAAATGATGTACTACACTGGAGAAAGAGCAGACTAATTAAGTTAGGCACACTTACTATATGTGAAAGAGTGCTGTTGAGTTTAAAAATTATCCCAGCAGATACAAGGGGAAAATAGGCAAGGTTTTGAGGCAAAGACTAGCAAAAGGCCATAAAACAGAGAATCCTGGAAAACACTGACTGGAGTACAAATACTTAGCCCTTCACAACTTCCCGCTCCTTACATTTGTATGTACACCTGACAAGGTGGCACAGTTTACATCCAAAAACAAACATGTTTATGTGTTGACTAGAATTGGGGGGG
>Ga0065711_1008742_pt1 | contig 21049 bp, 11 predicted proteins | sample Hoacrofraction12_FD_59098 | JGI IMG/M metagenome (GOLD analysis project Ga0065711, IMG submission 59098) | Hoatzin crop microbial communities from Cojedes, Venezuela - Epithelial fraction 12 v2 (version 2) | ecosystem: Host-associated > Birds > Digestive system > Esophagus > Crop | place...
GGAAGAGACCTCTGTGGGTCATCTAGTCCAACCCTCCTGCTGAAGCAGGGTCACCTACAGCAGGCTGCACAGGACCTTGTCCAGGCGGGTCTCGAGTATCTCCAGAGAAGGAGACTCCACAACCTCCCTGGGCAGCCTGTTCCAGGGCTCCGTCACCCTCAGAGGGAAGGAGTTGTTCCTCGTGTTCAACTGGAGCTTCCTCTGCTTCAGTTTGTGCTCGTTGCCCCTTGTCCTGTCGCTGGGCACTACTGAAAAGAGCTTGGCCCCATAACTACCTGAAAATGTTTTGGGAAGTCTGTCTGAATATCCCATAACTTTGTTAAAGACATTTCCAGCATCAAGTTGGTCCAAAGACCAAGAAAATATATGTTTGATGTCAGTAACTTGCAGTGTATCACCTATTACTTTTCAGAACCAGATTCCAAGGTCAAAAAAACAGTTGAATTTTTTAAGCTCTTAGTAATAGGGAAAGGTGTTCAAATCAATATTGAAAATTGTAACTTCTGGTCTTGGAAAAAAATGACAAGAAAAGCCATGGAGAATGAGAATATTCTGTCTTCTGCAAAGAGAAATTCACAAAGATATAACTGTCGATGTATACCAGTAAAAAGTCTTCTTGAACACGTGATGTAAACTGTGAAGATGTTAATGAAATTAAAGATTTTGGGATGATATTTATTTAATAGATATGAAATTTTGAAAAGACTACTAGTAGTCTTGGTAGTATGGTGTTCTACATATATAGATGAAGAATATTTGTGTGAAAGAAAGTCTTGTATTGGGTCACCATATAAAGTGGGATAAACTTTTGGCCTCAGGGCAAAAATCATGAGAAAGCAAAGAAGCTAAAATCCTTTATTTACTTAATGCTGAAACGATTACTTTTACTTAAATCTTTTGTCCTCATTTTTCCTCAATATCAGCTTCAGGGCAATAATGGGCTCAGACAAAATCATCCAGCTGATTTAGTTTCCAGAATGTAGTGCAGTCAGTGAAAGCATGCTAAGCCTAATTATGTCGGCATGGTCTAATAAAATTATTTGATTCCCACAAAAATACATTCGTTTGATTTTTTCCTTTGGGACCAGGCAGTATTCTCAGTCCTATTCCCTTTCACTTCTTTTTAAAATAAAAGTGCCTGAAACTTTGTCCAACCTCACAGTGTTGAGTATGGAGGACAGCAGGCAGATCCACACTCTCAGAACACAAGATTCATACCATGTGTCATCCATAATCTGCTTTTTTCATTTAGATATCAGTAGTACAGCTGATGAGAACTTTTCTGATGAAACAAAGTTTGGTCAGAAAGTACTCTGAGATGCTGCAGAGCAGTCTTGTAATAATAATATTTCCTCTGTATCTTTACATACAAGTTCACCAAGAACATGTCACTAGTTTGCTCCAATTTGTTCCTGTGTTCCAAACTGGGTCTCATAAATAAAATGTATCTGCATTCAGTGGTGCACATTCTGTATCTCCCATAAACGTTGAGTTATTCTGCAGTGGCTCATGCCACTAGGACTGCCTAAGCAATAAGACAGTGTTCGTCATATGATATTTCAAGTGTGCTTTATATGTGACATATGGTGAAGATCTGATCTGGGAAATCTCTGTCCTTGGTGATATTCGAAAGCCAAATGGGCACAGTCCTGGGCAACCTGCTGTGGGTGACTGCTTTGAGCAGTGGAGTTGGACTAAATGATCTCCAGAGGCCTTCTCCGACCTCAGCCATGCTGTGTTTCTGTGATACAGAGTGGGCAGAGCTGACTAAGGAAAATCTTCTCTATTGAATGTTTAAATGCCTGCCATAATAAAAATGCTGTGTCATTGCTCCCATATTGCTTCTACCTGGCTGTTTCAGCAGCTGAACTGTTGAAAAAACTCTTCCTTTTGATGGCAAGAGCCAAGGATGTGACAAGAGATTTTACTTCNGATGGGACTGCAACTCTGCCCAACATTAGCAGGAGACAGGANGCANCTCTTCTGCTCCTGGCTGCTCCCATGCTTTGTGGTGATCTGGGCTTTTGNGCAATGCTCTGTGTTCAGTGGCAAATATCGAGGTCAAATTTCTNCTCCTTACCCTGGTGACGTGCTCCGGCTCAGCTACNTATGCAAGAAAGGCAACAGTAGGCTAATGGTAGCTGTGGCTTCAATTCTGGTAATTATGTATCATTTACATAATAAGTAATAATAACATTTCCTGTATAGGATAATTTTTATGTTATTTTACTCTTTTGAGAATGCGGAAGAAAATGCAACTGGATAAAACTCATATGAATTGTACCATGCGTGTTAAATCTCTAAGGCATGGATTGAGTCAGGACTTCAGTAATTAGGTCCTAATCATAATGGCCGTAAAAAGGAGGGAAGAAACTATTTTCCCAACCATTTTTCTCATACTTAAAAGTGGTAAGATCATTTTCACTCAAATTCTCGTAAAAATATAGCCTTTGGCGGCAAGTCAAATCCTTAGCCTGAAAGGCTTTGGGATGATTGACAGAACTGACATGTTTCATTCTTCATCAAATAATATGGAATCGTAATCACAGATCCGATGAGTACATCCATCTAGAATTGGCTAAACCCCTCTATTTTAAAGTATAATTGTCAGCTAACCAAACAGAACAGTGAAATAAAAGACTGAAAACTGATCCTTACACTAACTGTAACCTGAGAACGAGCTTAACTATGTACTTTAAGCAAACATTGCATAATATAACATACATTGACGCTCAAGCCATATTCTAGATAAGATATTTTATTTATCCATTACAGGATAAATATTGATTCTGGCTAGACTCCTGTGACACGAAGCCAAATTAAAATGAAGTCCTTAAAGAATATGAGACCTTCATGTCCCATCCTAGAATGGACCAAAGCTGCATTTAGCTGTGTGTCCTATGTACAGGCGTGGCCAACAGAATATCCAGCATATAATGATAATTCCTCAAAATAGTTTCCCAGTCTCCAACAGTCTGAGACGTAAGGACATCTTGAATCTGGAAGTACTTGTATTTAACAGCCCTCTGACAATTTCTCTTCCATGAGGTTGTTATTGCTGCCCTTTGAAAGCTTCTTAGCTTTTGGTACCACAGTGTCCTGCAGCAGGATTTTGCTTGAACTGCTTAGATGATTTTAGGATGAATCAAGAGCTATGGCTCCTCTTGCTTCTAGCATGGCAGTTCTTCATTTATGTAACACCTGGAATGATAAAATCCCAGTCCAAATCATTATCTCACCATTTAAAACACTTATGTATGAACCATTGTTTACAGAATGCAAACATTTTAGTTTACCTTTGGGATCAAAGTACTGCTGATGCACTTACCACATCATTGTATGTCAGACCTGCCAGCACCTTTCCATGACAAGCAAGAACATTTTATCACCAAAGTGGTGATAAAATGTCGACTAGTGCATAGAATGTTTTGGGTTGGAAGGGGCCTTTAAAGATCATCTAGTCCAACCTCCATGTTGTTCCAGCTGACCTTAATTTTTTAGGAAAAGGCAGACGTCTGAAAAAGCACAGTGTGCACTTTTTTGGAGCCCATTGATCTGCTCCCTTTATCACACTGAAGCCATTGATCTGACCCTTAGTGACACTGCCATGAGTGTCCTGTCTATCAGCCATCAATCCTCTTTTCAAGGCCATGTCAACATTCTGATATTCCTGCTGCTTTTCCTGCTGTCTTCTGGACCTTAATCTGCATACCCAGGCCAAAGCTCTGCTGCTGCCCAAGTCAACTGAAGACCTACCATCACAGGCAGTCTGCTCACCAAATTTGGATATTCTACATCTCCTCCCTCCAAATTACTTGGAAAACACCCCACATTCTCCCAGGATTAGCCAACCATGTTATCACATTCAATTATAGTCAAAGTATGAAGCTGAATTGCTCTTAATTATCTCATATCTAATGAATATGTGCCAGAGGCAATGTTAACAATGACGAAATCAGAGTAAACACCTGAAGATGCAGGTTGCGCATTAGCTGTCCTATGAGTCATCATTGAAAACAAACAGAGTCCTTTATGCTTCCTCTGATGTCTATCTATTTCTCAGTGAGGTCAAGGAGACAATTTTAAGTGACCCAGCCGCAGCTAGTTCAGGATCTTTTTCTGCAAAGGGCTAGGAAGGGAGGAGTTAAGAAACACGCACTGACACAAAAAACTCCGTAAATAGGTCGCCTGTACCTGCCTCTGCTGCCCATGATTAGGCATCAGCAGGGACTTCTGGAAAGCAAAAGGGAAGAGAAAGGAATGGAAAAGTCTAGACCAGCTTTATCTGAAGTGTTGGAAAAATCGATGATTGCTGCTGATAGACTGGAACATAAAGAACTGATCTTTACCTATGGGGGGGAATATCTGCCCCGCCACTCTGCACTCCTGAAATATTCAAATCTATGGAGTCCTCTGAAGCCCCAAGAGATGATATTCTCCTAGAAGGCTTTCCTAGATGAAGTATGTTTTTCTTGCTGCACAAAGGAGGTTGCCATAATAGTACTGATAATCAGAATGGGTATAACAACAGCAATAACAATAGTAACAACAACAACAACAACAGCAGCAATTGCTACAACTAATTTAATTATGATGTTGCATTTAGAACTATGGAATAGTTACTTCATGCTTTATTTGAGATGAATGAGAAAGGAAAGAGACCTTCCTATTTGCAAATTAAAAAAACAACTCACAAACTTTAGCATAAAACTATCTAATTTATTTTCATGTGTAATACTGTACGTTGTAGACTTTTCTCCCCCCTTCCTATAAACACTATGAAATATTTCCATCCTACAAAAATACAAATCTTAGCATTTTTTGTCTTAGCAAACCATAGACTTCGCAGGAACTCTGACTGAAAAGGGACATGTACATAGATATCACGCATATCCAGAGTTATCAGAATTAAATGAATAAACATTTTTGAAGGACATCTGGTTTTCCAGAATGTAAAATGCTGTCCTTCATTTTTCTAATTGCTTAATATAGCCTATCCCACAGCCAAAACGTGTTTCCAGTATATATGTGTGTGTAGGAAATCAGTGTAACAAAAGTCAGTGCGAGACTTCAGGGAGGGGAAGGTGATATCTACATTATAAAAACCTCAGAGTTAGTTTATTCTATCTATTTGCGTTCATGCTTTCATATCTATATACTTTCAAGCAGGAAGATGTTTGTATTGGAATCATGTAGCCAGGGTCACTTAAGGTGTGTGATGTGAAGGATAATTGAGCTCTTGCCGTATATCTTGGGTTTTTCTTGATTGGTGGTGACCAGCTCGTTTCTGGACAGCTATTTTTTACCACATAGGGGCATGATGACTAGTTCAGTGTGATGCTCTGGGTCCCAAATTTTGTTTACTTCCGCCTCTATAAATGTTAGGTAAGTCTGCTGTGTGCTGTAAACTTGTTGCCACCCTCCTGTTGTCACAGTGCAGGGTCTTCTGCTGACAAGTGGTGTTCTTATCGGAAGACAGGCCTCCTGGGCTTGACATCTGGAAAACATTCCTCAGCTGCATTGCTGTGGACCTTCCTTCTCTGCACAGGTCGTCCTCTTAACCCTTGTTCTGCTGTTTCTCCTGGTGCCTTCAGACACATGTCATGTTCATATGGCACTCATACCACTCTTAACATTGCTGTTACAAGTCCTTCCATGAGTACTTTAAGGTCGGAATCATTTACATCTACTCATAGAACTACGGGTTCTGACAAAAGGGAAAGTTCAAGCTTATGATAAATCTACTGACCAGGAGTTATGCTGGGTTCAATTTGAGCCAAGATGAATTTTGGCAGACAAGGAAGAGGATTGGCTGGAGAACTTAATTTGGGGCAAACCCAAGACATGTCCTCATGGCTTTCACTAATATTCCTATGCAGTCCAACTAAGTAACTCTTTTTACCCTGTGATGTACTGGTCAATGTCCTTCTTAAAACCATCTTGTTGATTAGCAGTAAGACAAAGAACAAAGGAAAATTGTTTGGAACAATGACCAACATTTTTATCTCTTCTGATTTTATGGTTTGATATAAGTTCAGTAAAATAGTTCCTCCTTTTAGCCTACCAGAGCAGAAGAAGCCTCAGCTACATTTTTAGAGTCTTCAGCAATATTTTAAATGCCACAGATCAGGCATATCTCTGTGTACTTTTTAACATCTCTGTAAGTGTGATTTTCTGCCCTTGAAAATATTTTCATTTCCCCAATGAGATGTCATTGGTACCTCTCATGCACCATTTCATACATTGCATGTGAGACTTTTCCAAGAGTCTGCAAAGCAATTCCGCTCTTCATGCTTCCAGCTACAAAGTGGTTTGGACAAATGTTAAGTGACTTAATAGCAAAAGCTGCAAAAAAACCCAATAAAAATTAAACAAGTCATCAGAAACATGTGCCAAAAGACTTTCCCTACCTTGAAATTGGATATCCTCAGAAATACAAGGTGGGCACTGAAGCTTAAATGTCATTTCTCAACTGAACATGTGAGTATGAAACACTTCTTGACAGAGTAAGAGCTATGGACACTTGCAGGGATTCCTTATCAAAGATAAATCCACGTAGCCCTCTAAGAAGAAAAGGACTCAGAAGGACTGTGTGAGATACTTTCCAAAATTCAGTCCAATTTTATTCTTTAGAGGCTAAAAATGAGACATTTCATGCAAAGATAAATGAAAGGACTATGGAACACAAGATGAAATGCTGGAGAGAGTCCTCCAACAAGCCAATTCAATTTGCTACTTCCCTGCTGCTTTCTTATGCCCAACATTTACTTACTAACAGCAAATACATACATTTGTTTGCTTTCCAAAGCAAGATTTTCTATTTCTTTATGAGGTGCAGCTTGTGTATGACATGTAAAGAGACCTTGCTGCAGGAGCTGCTCACAAGGAAGTTAGATACAGATAGTGCCAGCCAAAAACTTCTGCTATTTTGTGTCGTCAGTTCAGATCCTTGCTCAGGACTTTCGGAGGTATTCCTTTTTTCCTCATCTTTCTGCATTGTGCCAACATTTCTCATTCCCAATCTAATCTCAGCTTCTTCCTTCTCCTGCTCCCTCTCTCAGTCTCCACAAGCTCCTCCATTTTGATTCCAAAAGGATTCATCATCCTCACCTCCCCCACCAAGATCTCACCCATTACCTTTGGATTTCTCTCATCACATAAAGCAGAAACATGAACTCATTTTTTAAATGCATCAGAGGATATTTTTTCTCCGTAAACAGTTGTTATTAAGAGCTTTCAGGTTAATGTTATGGAAAACAGACGGTACTTGGTCCCAGGAAAAAGCTTAACAATTTCTCTTTTCCCAGCTGAAACATTTGCTAAGCGTTTTGAAATCCTCTGCATCAGCACGGGTTTCAAAATACTAATGATATGTTAATTAAGCTTGCTGCTTTCTCTCTTCTCTGAATGTTGATGATGTGGGTGAAGAAATTACCCCCAAGAAGACTGATGTGTACCTGTATGGGTTCTCAAAAGTTACCTGAGTCAATTTTCAAGAATAAAGCTAAAGTGAGTGCTTTTTTAATGATTTATAGATGTACGGACTTCAGTGGATTTTCAAGCCAATTTAGATTTTTTTTACTAGTCTCCTACTGGGACCATTTACTTGTGGTGTTGCAAGAGGCTGGACTCTGAGTGCAAGTCATTCTGCAAAGAATACTAGCATTTTGACCAAATGTAACCCTTCTTGACCATTTTATTTTTTCGGCTGGTCTATTTTAATATAACCATTGTTCACTGTAAATATCTGAAAAACTTCATGCCAAGAAAAACACACTTAGATTCTGCCTAATTGATTNACATNTGCTCAATAAATACATTTAAAAAAGCTTTCCTCAAGGTGAAGGACAGTGAAATAATTTGAATTCTGCTAAATTATTTTTTGAAATAATTTGAATTCTGCTAAATTTCATGTAATGTTTCATAATAAATTTCATAATAATATATTTTATATTTCATAATAAATTTCATGATAATATGAAATCAATACTTTAAGGTTAATGTACATGGTCCAAGAAATCTTTACTGTATAGTTAAAATGAGCATTGCTATTTTTCCATTGCAGCCTTTTCTAAAACCTGTATATGTATTTTGTTTTATATGTTTCAGATACTTCTATTGCTCCAAAATCCAAAAGGTTTAGTGATATTTTATGATAATTTTTCCCTATTCTTTTTTCTTTTTCCATCTTGTGGATCCTGGGATAGTTTCTTCAAAGGCTTCACAGCTGGAAAAGGTACTGTATTCTTTCTTAAAGGATATATTTACTCATGGTTACTGGTGTTTTATTCTCAATGCTTTGACCACCAACGTAGACCAGTCTCTAACACAAACAGTATCTTGTCTTCAAAATGGCCGTCTCATAAATATCTCTCCAGTTGCCTCAGCTGACTGGGAAAGATTATTAGAGGATTGTTGCACATAGATGTGCATAAGCAAATACCCACTGCAATGCTCTCACAGTCTGGTAAAGGGAAATGGATTTTCTTTGACGATGCTCTCCTTTTGGCTATGCTACCCTCACTTCTGAGAACCTCCTGCAGTTCATTCATCTCAACTGCGCAGTGAAGACGTACCTTTGGGAAAACTCTAGAGCTGGGAAGGGAGCCTTCCCTATTCACCATGGCTTTTGGTTATTGAAGGATATTTTTCTGGGATTTTCAAACATGAAAGTAATATTGGCATTTAATAACAGCATGGTTAAGGGTAAGAAAGCAGTGATAACAGCAGTGATAATAAAAAAACACAGTTAAACCACGAGTATTTGCATGTCTAACTCCATTTTATGCCTGAAGTGTGATATCCATTTCCAAACCAATGTATCCAGTGGATCAAATGAACAGTGTCCTGGTTTGAGTTAAAACAAAACAGATTCTTAGAACAATGACCTGAGCTAATCATTATGGCTGCATTTCCTAGGCAGTCAAGAGACATTAATTTCCAAAACCTGCTCTTGCAGAAGTGCATGATTTTACCCGGAAAGGAGCTCTGTCTGTAGTTCCAACGCGGATTTGAGATTGGAAAGCATGCACTCAGTCCTCAATAATATTTCATACTGTAGTTATTACCTTATTACGTGCTTTGCTTTTACCCAGTGCTATGGGGGTCCTATTTCAGATCTCTTTCTGACTGGAACGTGTATGCCTTCATCCCTATTACTGTAAATGGCCTCCGCTCATTATCACAGGACTTTAGCTATACAGAGCCTGATTTGAGGAATTAGTTCAATTAATTCCTGGGAACAGCTCTGTGCATTGCTGTCTTTACCTTGTCATCAACGTGGTGCAAAAAGAGATACCCTGAGAGCTGGAAGGCTAGAGGGAGGAAATGCTGTGTTTCCTTGGATATTATCCACTTCATTGTTTTTTTCCTAAAAGAATACATATTTAGGAGTGAAAAAAACTGTTGAATGTTTTTGGGTTGCCTTTGAATGAAGATGACCTCTGAGCTGTTGAATAGAGGAATAGCTTGCAGTCTGTGAAGAAGACCTCATAAGGACACTCATGGGGCATTTGGTGATGTCGTTTTCTGTAAGAGTGAATTTTCAGCCATTCTGAAGATGCAATTCTCAGCCTTCCTGTTGTTAGGTGTGTTATTTCCAGCTTAGCAGAATTTTCCTTCTATAAATACCAGCTGAATATTCGCAATGTACAATGGTGAAAAATTCAGTAGATTTCCTAGCTTTAAGGGTTATTTCACAACTGCCTTACAACTGGCTTGGCACACAGCTTTCTGGACACCTTTGCTGTTTTAAAACCATGGGCATCTGACTCACCAAGGACTCACCTGAGATGGAGAGAACCAGGGATCTGGTGACATGGCAATGAATTCTTTCCTCCCCTGTGGCTAAAGGGATATTAGGTATTAGATACCAGATGACAGCAGGACAGAGCTTGTCCAGGTGTTAAAACCATTAAGTCCTTTTTCTGAAGAGATATTTGCATTTTTTTTTTTCCCTTTGAAAAATCTATGGGAGTTTTTTGAAGAGCTATCGGCTTTCTGGAAAGAAAATATTTTGTTATTTCTGAGTGTCTGTAAGCCTTTTCCTCCAGACTGTCGGTGCCATCTCGACGCTGAAGTAACTCCAGAGTTACAGCCTTCATGGGAGGAATAACTAAGCAGCTGGTGAATAGTTCTTGAAAAGCGCTTGCCGCCTAGCTGGTGTATGGAGGTGAACAAAAACAAGGCCAGTTAACTTTATTTCACCCGTGTAACAACCCCAGAGTTAGTCTGTGGCTATTCACTCATCCCTGCCCCAAGGCTGGGGCCATCTATTGCACAAGTGAAGCAGAAAGCTGGCCGCAGGTTGACCTCACGCAGTGGATCTCTGCAGACTAGCAGCGCTGCTCAGCTTTGGAAAGGAGTCAAACCCAATAAGAATTTTAAAAAGCAAGGAATACCACCTCACTTACCATGTAGAGGGATATAAATAATGCTTTCTGAGAAAATAAATACGCTGAATACTAAAACCTGTGCGTGACATCTTGCAGTGTCAAGAAGGGTTCTTTGTCGGTGACGTTAGCAACTGGAGGAATCTTTTTCAGGAAAAGCATGGTTTGGAAATGGAGAAAAAATTCCAGATTGAAATATCATGTGTATTGCAAAGCCTGAGAGATAAAACAAAGCTGTTAAAGGGATCGTTTCCTGAACTCTGATCAGGAATATGCAGGACAAAAATCAATGTTGCAGAGAAGTGATGTAATACTCAGGCTACAGCTGCCTTTATAGTGTTTGCTGTGTATATCCAATGTTCATGCTAAATGTAAGACCTTTGGCGTACTGAGAAGTTGTTAATTTACTGAGCAGTATTATAATTAATCACATAGAGAGGAATCTAGCAGCCCTGCTTCATAATATGCCTTCTTAAATGAATATTCTATTTCCTCTTTTATTATTGAATTCTCTCAGTCTTTCTAGAGTGATGAAGTGTATTTGATACCTAGAGGCCTTTCTGAAGACTCTCAATTCAGGTCACTTCTTGGCAAAAAAATTTCTGCCATAGTTAAGCTCTCATCCAATTATGATTCAAATCACTGGAAATTTTTCATTGACTTAATTGGAAATTGAATTAAATCTACATTAAACACCGATAAGAAAGAAGCCCTTAACACATCAGTGACTCAATCTGTTTATAGCTATCTTTTATAGGCAGAATACCAGCCTCTGGTCTCCATAGCTTTGGGTAATTTTGATGCTTATCTGCTAGCAAAGTTTGCTCTGCAAGTTCTCTGCCAGGCCTTGTGCTTTTTTGCAAGTCTACGTCAGCAGAAGCCTGAATCTTATTAACACATAACATACCAGCCTGAGCCTCCTGATTTCTTTTTTTTAGCCTAATAAAAATGGTTGTCGTAAACCAAACAAATCGTGTTTATGTGTGTCATTCCTAGACGCTGCTTTGTTGTTGGTTTTGTCACAGCACAACAGCAGTTTACAGCTGCCTTTGACTTTGTTTCATGGATTTCCAACTCGTCCCTGACCTGCCTTGCTGTGAGGTTCGCTCCAGGTCAGAGAAGCGAGAGGTGAACCCTTAGCCATAATTTTGCCTTTTACATCAAGGAGTGGTGTCATTTAGTTACCTACAGGTGAGAGCTTTTTTCATGACATTGGGAATACTTGTAATCACCTGTGGTTCCTTTTCATCCACTGCTGTGAGAAGCAGGCTGGGCTCAGATATCTACCTGGCTGACGTAAATGTGGAGAAGTGTTGGGTGGATGTTCCTACCCTGGACTTGGAAAAGTGTTGGGTGGATGTTCCTACCCAAGACTTGGGTCTTGGCTGCTTTTTCTCTCTGCTCAAGTCTGTTCTGAAGTCAAATATGAAACACTGGTCCCAAACTTTGAGACTTTCACTTGGGAGCTCCAGCGAGCTCAAGGCAGCTCACTATGCGGTGTCTGTGGTAGACAGATCATTTCTGTGGGAGGAGTGTGTCTTTGGTTTGACCATGGAAGTCTGCTGAGGTCTGCTTGGGGTGTTAGCCTCTGGGACTTCCGTAGAAACTCAGAAGAAACCTCCCAGATAAATATCAGCTACTTTTCCACAAGCACTCCCTGCCTAAGTGCAAGGCTTGTGACAGCAGCTTGTGCCATGAAGTTGGCGTGCTGACCTGAAGGACACCTCTGTGTTCTTCTGCTTTTCTGAGGTCCTCACGCACATTGCAGTCAACGCGTGTGCCTTCCCTGGGGAGCGAAGGAGCATCTCTGCAGCTTCATGCACCTGACAGAGATCAACATGTCCCATACTCCTGCAGTGACAGAGCAGAACCATTTTCCTCCAGATCAGGATTAAAGGCTCTCAGACAGACTTTTTCCCTGCTACTGGCTTCTGCAGGCCATGATGGACAAGGCTCTGAGCCTGAATATGGGAACTCTGTCTTGCCTGTGGTCCCAGGAATGTTTTTTTCCTACTGGTTCCCAGGTGGTGAGGGAAGAAAATTTCATAGTTCAGACATGGAGAGTGCAAATACTGGACTTAGCAAAAAAAAAAAGGATGATTTTTAATATCTTGTAAGCCTCCAGACTAGGAGAAAGTGGTCCCAAGAAATCTGCAATGCATTTGTGCAAGGTTCCTTCAAACAATGTTCTCAATTTCTCCCTCACCATGCAATTCTCCAACCAGATAGTACTCTGGCTTGGGGAAAAGGATATTTTTTTGCACTTCTACCACTTTTCTTCCACAGCTTGCTTTTGCTCGATATGTGTCACCTTAACTGGAGATCTCTCTACTCTTTTCCAAGTCAGCAGCTACCAAAGGTTAGGAGGACCTCAGCTTGGAAGCAAGGTGAGTGTTTGAGTTAAAACCTAATGAGAGAAACAACAATTTCCCATAATATGATCTGGTCTGTGCATAATAAGGCCTTCACTAAAGAGCTCTGCTATTCAATCTGAACTTCTTCGTATGATTTAGTAATCATTCTTCTTCTACATCTCCTTCAGGTAAAATCCATTTATAACCTTAAACATTAAGGGTGTCATTGATTCACTGAGGAAGAGGGTGATCCAGTAAAACTAGTCTCAGTGGCCTCGCTCCTTTCCGCAGGGATTCAAGGATCCTGGTTACGAAACAGCTTCTGCTGCTGATCACAAGACAGAGACATAGTGTGGGAACAGCACTGGAACTAATCAGGAGTGAAACACAATTTACTAACTTGGCACTCTACGTTAGCAAGAGCCTTTCAGTTGTCTTGTCACACTGACTTTTAAATCCTGGCAATTCTGATAATGTCTGCAGCTACGATTGTAAAAAAATTTCTATTAAAAATATGCTATGTTTTATATAGATATATTTAATATACATACATATAAAATGTATAAAATATATACATTTTGTATGTTATAAAAACACTATTAAAAGCCACAGGTTTCAAGCCATATGGTGAGATAGATTTGAAACTGGACCAGTCCCAGGCATCTACCCTATCTCAACATCGTGAAGGACTCCTCCATCTCTGGCTGGAGGTAGTGGGGGAGACAAAGTAAGGCCTGGAGAACTGAGCTTCAGAAATAGTTTCTGAATAGTATCCCTTGTACATCAAGGAAAATACCTTCATTTTAAGAATAATTTAAATCAGGAAGTTAAAAGCTGTAGGTATTTCGGAGTTTTGTCATTAACAGTCTGGTTTCACTCTTCAAAGACAGCAACTGTCGGGTTACTATGGTGTAGAACAGCCATAAATATTGGCAGAAAAAGACAAAAATAAGTTAAATTACTCACCTAAAAATAAATAGACACACAAGATTTGCCTTTTCTGAGCCACGTGAAAGAAGGGTAAATCATGAGGGGATAAAAAATGGATTTTTAAAAATCTGATTTAAAAATTATGAGACACTGCATGAAGCAGGGGAGGAAAGACAGGCTGTTATGGCATATCTGTGTTCAGACTGGGAAAATCTGATTATATGGCTACCAGAAGACATACTGGGAAGCCAAACACTGAGGCAGTGGCTTTGCTCACCTGTGTCTTGCAGGGCTTGTATTGCCTGTTTGGCATCAGCTTGGTCCCTGAGGATGTGGTTAGGTGTCTCTGCACTGGGGTCTCTGTATGAAGGAGGCTGAGGGGAGACCTTGTTGCTCTCTACAACTACCTGAAAGGAGATTCTAGTGAGGCAGGTGTTGGTCTCTTCTCCCAAGTAACTCGTGATAGGATGAGAGGCAGTGGCCTCAAGTCATGTCAGGGGAGGTTCAAATTGGATATTAGGAAAAAATGTCTTTAGTGAAAGAGTCATCAGGCATTGGACCAGGCTGCCTAGGGCAGTGGTGGAGTCCCCATCCCTGGAGGGGTTCAAAACACATGTAGATGTGGCACTTCAGGACATGGTTTAACAGGCATGGTGGTGTTGGGTTGGTGGTTAGACTTGATGATCTAAGAACTCTTTTCCAACCTTAATGATTCTATGATTCTATGATTCTGTGATTCTATGCTTCTTCTAGGAAAAATTGTTTGCAAAGGCTCAGTGCAGCACAAGCACTGGAACCAGCCTGGGTCCAGCACTGCACCCAGGACACTAGGAAATGCAGAACAGACTTCTGGAGATGTTCTACATGGACCCATTTCATGTTTGTCAAGGTTTGTTAGAGGCGATGATACCAAAACGAGCTATGCTGCAAAGTTTACCCCAGAAGCAGCAGAAAAGCACTTATCACACTGTGGCATCTGAGCTTTTATTTTCTTCCTGCACTAGCTACCGTTAATCTTCAGTCTGTCTAAACTGCCCATAGATAGTTGTGAAATGGGTATTTCTACGTAAGAGATGCTCAAATTGTTGTTTCCCTCTCTGTTCCTTTACATCAGCTCATCTCCACACCCTACGAGGATAGGAGGGTGTGGATACCAAGCCCTATGTCCTCCTCCCATGTGCCATTTTTGCTTCCAGCAGTATGTGCTACAGCCCTTGGCTTCCTCCACAATGCATTGCATGGAGCTCAGTCAGAGAGCTTAGTCCTTCAGAGGGCAACAGGAGGTGAAAGTAAGGGGTCAGTCATGGACCAAGAGTAACAGATTATTATTGGTGGTGCCCACGTTGGCCTGGTAGCCAGCTAGTCAGGATCTGAATTAGCCCACATTAGCTGGCAGTTCTGCTTTAAACTTTCTAAAGGATTCATTGACAGTGTCTTGACTGTGAATCAACAAAATCTATGGAGAAACATGTTTTGGAAAAAAACCCCAAAGACCAGAGAAAACCACTCTGCAGTTCTTTTTGCATGACTTTTCAGTCCTAATACTAAAATATTTGAATAAAATTAAATGTCTTTGACAAGTTAAGTGAAAAAACAGCTAAAATACAATCTTCAGACAAGGAATTAAATTATCATCTTCTCTCTTTTGGCTTTATGCTGAAGACCTGAGCTGCAAACTTCCAGCTCCTGTAGGAATATATCCACTGATGTCTCATATGCTCTACTGAGCAAGTTGCGTTTGCTTTGATAGTCCTGATTTGTGCATTCAAATTCATATTCTAAAAATTAAAACTGCAATTATTTTTTTTGTAAAGGACATGACAGAACTGATTTTTATAATGCATCTGGGTAACCTGTTTCAAGGCACTGCTTTAATCTGCTTTATTTAGTGCCCTTTACATTTACATTTTATATTCAGCCTCATTTGTATTGCCACACTAGACTTTGTTTGTATGACAGAATTACTTCCATACTAAAGGCTCCAGAGCTTTGACTATTTCAGGACCATAGACCATAATGGGATTAATGCCAGGTTTTCAGGAAATAATAGGACATTCAGTGCATTAGCAAGAATCAGAATGTCCTCCATAACATCAGTGAGTGTTTGTGACGCTGTTCTTTGCTCCCTCCTTCCAATTTCTTCCTCTTCCTCTTTTAATGTCAGGTTGTATGGATACACAATGAGGCAACAGGTGACTTCTTGAGGTTGCTGGCCTGACTCCTCCATCTGCACATTTATTTGGTAACAAAGTTCTAGTCAGAGACTTTGAACTTTTTAAATTAATTTCACCGATACTCCTGGGAAAGATCGGATAAAACAAACAAGCAAGGAAATAAATCTATTTTGGTGGTGGTTTGAGGAGTCTGTTAACATGCAGCTGACATCTTCAAATTAGTATAAGAAGATGATTTCTCCAGCATTGTGTGTCATGAAATTCTCTGTATTTACTGGCATGTTCTTTCTTACTACCTAGTGGACTATTAACAGGAGGGAAAGGGCAGTTAACCTTTGCCTCTGTACTTTGGTAACCAGCCAAGACATTAATAGAGATGATGAAAGTTGTGGAAAATTGCTTATTTCCTACCTTGTTCCAGAGAGGGGATTAAGACAGTGGAAACTCTCCAGACACAGCAAAGCCAAGGCTGCAAAAAAAGCTGTGAGAGGGAAGTTTAGAAGAGACAGGTGGGAAATTTTGGGTAGTGGCAAGACAGAGATGGGTATAGCTCTGTAGACTAGGGATAGTAGTCTAATCTGATGCTGTGATCAGCTTTGTCCTGGTCAGGGAAGGTGACTGTCACAAAGAAGGCTCTACAGTCCAGGAGGAAAACAAAAACTGGAGGAAGGTCCTAGAAAATTTTACAACACCTTAGACTCCAGCTCAAACAGTTTTTAGAGTAGTCAAGAAAATAAGCCCAGATCATGTACTGAGGATTAATTATTTTTCATCTCTGTGTCAGTATTTCCTGTATTTGAAGTAAATAACAACAGTGTCGTACAGGCTGGTAAATAATTTATTTTGTGACAGTTGTCTCATACCTGTCATGTACTCCTGAGGTAATAAGTCCTGTGCAATCATGAAAGGCTCTTCCCCTGCATTCCTTACTGTGCCTATACCCCCAGGCAGCTCCAGCACCGATCATCTTGATGGTCCATCTTCACACCTGGACACTGGGGCTGAAGATAACCTGGGATAGCCCTAGAAGGGGCTGGACAAGGCGTCCCTTTTGCCTGAGTCCTTGACTTTTGTTCCTGCCTGCCTTTGTCTCCCTGCGCTCCTCTGGGCTTGTGTAGACAGGCTTTTGATGAGCTGATGGCTACCGTGATGGGCCTGGGAGTGTCTGGGCAGGGTATTATTTGGGCTCCCCTCCATTGTTTTTCTGTGTTCCTTTGTGGGTGTACAGACCAGCTTTTATCACATAACCTAAGACATCCTACCGTCCTGGTGTCTGGAGGCTTTGACTCCCCTCTGATCAGGCACATACCACATTATTCAAAGGGCAAAATGCCACATAGGACGTTTCCATCATAAAGCCAATTCTACTTCAAGTTCTATTTTTCATGGACTCATTCATAGGATCCCAGTGAATGTCCCCTGCTCAAGTTACGGGTTTCTCTTTTGCAGGTGGAAGATCGTGGGGATTTAGGGTATCTTCATGAATGGATCAGTCTTAATGGAGCCATATTAAATATCATTAGGTCATTTTGGAGGACTAATTTATGGAAGCCTTCTCCAGAGATTTACTGAGATTAATAGAGATCATAGGAATAGTTATAGAAACCCACCTCTCTTCATTTACCACCTGAGAACACAAATTTTGAGGATATTGCTTCAGTGTTTCATTTAACAGGGACTGGATCTGCATCAGCAGATCAGTCCACTGGACAGCTGTCAGCTGACAGTGTCCTGTAGCTATCACGGAAAAGGTCACCAGCCTCTTTCTGCAATGCTCCATGATCAGGAAAGACCAGGTCTGATAAGTATGGGAAGTCAGAAACCTTTAGAGGCACTGTGGTGGCTTGAACATCAAATACTATTAATCTAGAGATTATCAAATCCTTTAATCTGCTTTTAATCTCCATGTTTTTAAAGCTGCTTCTTAGAAACTTTAAATCAACTGAAGTTTTCCATCAGTCTCTGGGTTCGGTATCTGGCAGGTTCAGAGGTGCTCCTTGTGTAATACGTACGGTGCAAAGTACACTCCTCCCATCTTCCGTCTCAGGTGTCGTGGTAGATGGCTGTATGAAAGCCTCACATTACTAAATCCTGATCCTGCTTTTTTGTTGTTGTGGCCAAGAAATTTAGCTCCTCTCAAATCCCTCTTCATGACTTATGTTTCCTAATTGGTTTTTCTCCACTAATACTGTTTTTTTTTGTTCCTAAGGATAAAACATGCCTACAAGAAATAATTGGCCTGACTGCCCTCTCTGTCAAAAATACACTGGAAATCCTTGGAAGGTCCCTTCCAACCCCTAACATTCTGTGATTCTGTGATTCTGTGATTCTGTGATTCTGTGATTCTGTGATGGGGGCAAACCACTCAAGCAGCAGCTGGTGTGAAGCACGCTCAGCAAGGGTTAACATGGTTCAGTTGCTGCGAAAATCCAGGTATAATCTTATTCTGGTCTACAGTATCAGGAGGGTCACAAGACACAGACAATAATTATCATAGTCTGTGGTTGCAGGTCAGTCTAAACTGGAGAATGCTGCTTGGGAGGCTGCAGAGAACTTCAAGCAAGCATGTGGCAGGGAGAAGACAGACATGCCTGATACTTTAGCAGTATAGGGGGAGGACTAGAAAGTCATTTTAAGTCCCTTCCAGATCTATACTCTTAGGCATCTTGGAATACAGCAGATCAGCTTTCCATGTTCACTAATGATCCCCTGTCTGGGTTAATTCTTCTTGCATTAATTAAAACATCACCAAACACACCGGTTTATGAAACAGGCAAGAATCTACCAAGTCGGGCTTCCTTATGTGACATTTTTTCCCCAGTTAGATCCACATTTTTTCCCCAGTTAGATCCACACCAGATTTTCGAGTTACATTCTGCATTCTCACTGGCTGGGAACGGAATATCGAGAATATTGCAATTTCATGGTAGTTTTGGGGTTTTCAGACACCAATACTGCACAAGAGCCTTCGCTTGCTGTGAGAATTTCCAGGCACACTGGGCTTTGACAAGTAAATGTGAATAGCACATTTGCTTTAGCTAAGAAGGGGAAATGATTGATCTTCAAAAACTGTTACCCTTGCAGTTCTTCTGGATGAGAGCTCATGGAGGTAGTTGCTACCGAGTCTGGGAACAACCTGTGCAAAGAAAGGGTGCTACACTGTTCACAAGGGAAACACAAGCTCTAGGAGCATTTCCTCAGATAATAATACTTCATCACCACTGCTCTGCTGAGCTGATTATATTAAATATAGTTGAGGGGGTGAAAAGTAAACAGAGGTGAAGGCAATGAGTGTGAAACTCAATGCAGAAAAACTTGGGAATCTCTTTTCGAGGTAAGACACTGTTGACTAACACAATGGCAGTGATTTTCAAAATTTATTGCTGCTAGATCCTTACCAATTTTCCCCGCCCAACAAAAAAGGATCTTTCTGGTCTAGTCTTTTTGGTTACCTATGATTCCTGAAATGATACGTTTCTACTGAAGAGGATTCTTGCACTGTATTTCTGTCTATTTGCTTTAAAGAGGGAAGAAACCCCTCAGGGTCCAAGAGTTGAAGGACCCGGAGGCCCTGTGTCCCCAGCTGCTCAGGTGACAGCATGTTAGATTTCATGTTGAGGTGTTACAGTGGTCTGGCTCCCTCAGGACTCAGGCAGCTGCCTCTGGAGGTAACAGGAAAAATGCTAATTTCTTGATGTTCTTGCTCTTTAGTAGTGGCAAATGGGACGAGATTTTCCTTTGCAACTCAGAGTAAACACATGGACAGAAAACTGAAAACAAGAACAAAGCTAGCAGAAGGCGTAATATATGCACAGTGTCTCCAGTGTTTATGAGTAAAATAGCACTGCTAGAGAAAATATTTCCAATAAAATGCTGTATTTTGATGCTTCTGCATTTGGGGAGACCAGAAAAACAATTTAAAATTGTTCTTTGTAGGTAACTATAAGAAATCTTGGAGATCTTAGAGCTGTGCTTTTCAGCTGATGTCTCCTCATGCTTAATAAGATTTACTGAGTGTCTAATACCCATTTATGAAGAAAGAGAGAAGGAAGTGATGCACAGCAGTGTGGAGCTCTCCGTCTGTTTGCTATATGGGTAGTGAACAAGACCCGTACTAATTTCAAGGGTGGGAAAGAAGGAAAGAGTGAAAGGCCCCTCCACAGGGTAATTCAGCCTTGCTGTACTGCATGTCTTCTTTGGGATGACCTGTGGAGATATGTATTTCTCCATCTCCGTACTCCTTAACTTCTGAAAAGGCATCAGCCAGAATACCAATAGCTCCACCATCAAGCACAATTTCACCCGAAGTTTAAATTATGGACATACGTAGAGAGAAATAGATTTAGTGAAGTGAAAGTCTCAAATGTGTGTACTGAATAATGAGAAGTATGCCTTAGGTGGTACTCGTCCTTAGCTCTGGAGATGCCGTCTGAAGTGATGGTGGTATGGTGATGGTCTGCGGGAGTGAGGTGTAGAGAAGAGATTCCTGTTCCTAGTGTCAGCTGCAGCAAAGACACCACATCACTATTGTCAGTCTCCAGTCCTCTAATTTGAAAAGGAGTTTGTGTACAGAGTTAATCAGTGACTTGTACCTTCATTCCTGAGTAAACACACTATCTGATTTACTAACAAGTTGCATAAAGCTTTTCCGCATTGTGGAAAGACAGCCTGTATCTGTTTGTGTGAAAAGAGTTCTACAGGGATACAAACATGAGCAGAAATAGGGAAAGATTCATTGAAACAGTGAATAATTCTCTTTTACAGACAGAAAAGCTTGCCTCCAAAGGCATGCTGTTTTCCTACAGAGGTATTTTATACCCTACTTCAGTCACCAGCCCAGAAACTTTGGAAGCTCTGCAATCCTTCGAAGCCAGGAGCGACGATGTGATTCTAGTAGGCTATCCTAAAACAGGTGAGTGTCGTTTTCCTGATAAGTAGCCAAGTACACAATTCTGCAATTCAGAAGATTGGGCCATTATTTAGCATAGCAATAATACCTCAGAAAAGCATGTGGTGACACCAGACTTCATAGGATCATGAACTGAAGTTGTAAGGCATCTCTGGAGGTCAAATAGTACAACCTCTTACTCAAAGCAGGGGAAAGACCTTACCATCAACGTCAGGTTTGGTTGCTCAAGGCTTTGTCCAGAAGAGTTTTAAAACTTTGAGGGTGGAGATTCACCACCCACTGGAAGTCTAT
>Ga0065711_1009294_pt1 | contig 21049 bp, 16 predicted proteins | sample Hoacrofraction12_FD_59098 | JGI IMG/M metagenome (GOLD analysis project Ga0065711, IMG submission 59098) | Hoatzin crop microbial communities from Cojedes, Venezuela - Epithelial fraction 12 v2 (version 2) | ecosystem: Host-associated > Birds > Digestive system > Esophagus > Crop | place...
AAAAAAAAAAAAAAAAAAAAAAAAAAAAAAAAAAAAAAAGAAAAAGGTGGTTGGAGTGGATGTTGTTTTTCAAACCCCCTTCAACAAGAAAACTTCAAAGGCTTTGCGGGAATTTGCAGTTGTGGCTTCTCCGCTTTTTTTGTGCGCGATTAGGCAAGTAGGGAGAATTGTTTCCGTTTGTTTTCTAACAACGGGCCGCGTATTGTGTGGAGGTAGCGAGTGCATCCGCGCCGTCTGTGGACGTGCCTCTTGGTACATGCGGATGTGCTTTCCAACAGGTGGGTTTGATTCGGAAAAGAAAAACATGGACTTGTTTCAATCTGAAATTAATTTGGCAGAGGGTTGAAATGGTTTGGGGGAAGTCTGCGTTTGATCCTGGAGCCCGCGTGTTTTGATCCAAAGTTCAAGCCTCGCTGCGTATGAAACGCTTAGGGAAGAAGTAGACTGGAAAACCTTCCCCCCTCTGTGGACTTGATGGAAGCCGTGCCAGTTTACGCTAGCTGGGGATGTGATCCAGTGTTTTGAAAGCCTTCTGCCGGTCTTACTTTGAGACTGTTTTTCCTGCGGTAGCAGGAAGGGGTTTAAGAGGAAAAAAACCAACCAGCCCCTCTTGGGTTGGCTCTGGCAAGGGGGTTGTGCCGGTCGCTTTCCGTGGGGCTCTCTACAGGGGATGTGCCGGTGGGAAGTGGGCTGAGCTTTCCTTCCAAGGGATCAGCTGAAACCTGTCTGGGTTTGTGTCATCTGGGTTTGTGGTTGAGTCCGCTTGCTGTAGAACAGATTTCCCTTTTCGACATCACCTAACTTTCATTCTGATTTATTTTACCCTTCCTGTCGCGTTCGTCTCGGCAGCGTAACCGCAGCCTGCTGCGTGCAGTTCGTGCCTGTGCCTGGGGAAGTCAGTGCTGCCGTTGTTCAGGCGTTTCTCTTCTGGTGTGTGAGGCTGAAGGAGAAACCTCTCAGGCCCAGTTCTGTTCTTGTTTTCCCTAGCTTTTTGCTTCTCTTTTTCTTGTGCCATCTCCTTTCACTACCTCGAAGTCCAAAGTGAAGCAGAAGCTGCCGATTTTCTGATTTCTCCCCCCTTTCCGCAGCAGACTTTCTCCTGGCAGCTGTAGCAAGTCTGATCCGCCGCAGGGGGCCCCAGGCGTGGTGGCTGAATCGCTGATGGTACGCGAGCCGCTTCGGAGGGGCCCAAGTAATAATTTAAAAAGAAAATGTTTGGCAACCTGCCTTTCCCTGGGGAAGAAGGGAGACGATTCTCCCTGCGTGTGTACTCGCAGCCCAATTTGGGGCTGGAAGCGGCTTCTGTGGTATGGCACGGGTCTCTCTGCATCGGGGGCACCGGAGCGGTCCGCGTTCGGGAGCTGCTGGGTGGGCTGGGTGTTGCTGTGGCATACGGGACATCTTGCTTGAGTGCCTGCTGTGGTCCTGGGCCAGTTGCTTCGTCTGCTCTGGTGTTCTCAGGGCCCATCTTCAGGCAAAAGCAGAGATGCCGCACACTTCTCTCCATCAAAAGTGTTGAGAGGGTAAAATCCATCAGTAAGTATTCAGCACGTATAGATCATCATCGCTATAGTGTAAAATTATCCCGAGGGCAGGGTGCTGCGTTGTTCCGTGTTGGGTTACGAATTTGTGACTCCTGGTACCGTACTGCTTGCCGCGTGACTTGAGCTCCACCTCTCTTGGAGCTGCCCTCCCGAAGGCTGACTCTTCTCCTAGGGGAAAATCCAGGTGCTGGTGAACCAGTTTGGGCATTTGCAGTGTAAGAGATGCTGCTTGCACGATTTACACGCTCCCCTCCTGTTTAAATGGCTGTCTGGCCATTAAGCCGAGTCATGGTTATATAATTAAGATGGGAATTAATATTTAATCTGGTCGTAATTTGTTGCTGGAATCCATCCCAAATGTATCTCTGCATGAGGTGAGTGGGTACCTGAGGGAAAACCGAGGCCAGTGTTACGCGTAGGGGCTTTTCTGCATGGACACTGAGAATTGTAGGCCTGCCTTGGGTGGCGGCAAAAACCCAAACCTTTACAAACCCGAAGCGATCATAGTCATTTTGTTATCTGTAGGAAGCAAATGTTTGCTTTATAGTCAGCTGTAATACTAGAGGGGATATGGTAAATCCTTGTTATCAGTGTTTGCCAAGTGCATGTTGGGCCAAAATCAACTCTGGTGCAATTTCATTTTGCTTTCTGGAGAAGAACTGGATCCGCTCGTCTACAGTATTTTTAGCCTGGTTTTCTAAGAAAGAGGCTTGTGCAGATGTGCTATCTGGTTGTCTGTCCATTTCCCTTTCCTTTTCCAAATAATTCGGGGAGCTGCTGGTCAGTCATGGCCACTGTGGGTATGGAGAATTCAGAGTTTTTGAAAATAAGCAATCAAGCAGAGGGGAGAGACAGCTTCTGCGTGGCCTGAAGGAGAGGCACTGGAAAACCCACCTACGGGAGGAACCTGAAGGGCTTCACCTGCAGGAAGAGCTTTGAACTGAGCTTGCACCTTGTTCAGGTAGGACAGGGTCATCCAGCCACAGGACAGAAGCTGCAGGAAATCAGAATCTCAAATCCTTGTGTCCACTTGTTTATTTTGTTTTTGAAGTCTCTTATGCTTTAAAACATGCTCTTCTTTTATGGTTATGCCAGCATTCACGTCACAGGTAGATGTTTTGCTTTCCATTCTTACTGGGAAGGCATTTTCCAAGCATGGGACTTGGAGCTGCTGTGATGTTGACGCTTTCTGTTGTCTTTGTGTTGATCACTTGCCCTCTGTGCCTCAGTTTCCCGGTTTGTTCCAGCTGGGCAGAAGATGCTGTTGCACACTGTAAACACAGGAAGAACACTGTCACTCTACCTTTCCTGCGTTTATTAAAATCCCATGAGTAAATGACCTCCAAGTGCTGCTTACACTTTTCTGACTTAATGGCTTCTTGGTGAGAGGATCCACAGTTGTTAAAACCAAATCTGCCACCTTCATAAAAAGCAGAGTGACACTGTGTTTTCATGAGCACTTCTAGAGACGCGAAACCCCACACCAGCCATGGAGGGAAGGACCGAAGAGCTCCTGCTGGTTTGTCTGACTTGCGCGGGTACGCAAAAGCCCTCCTTGAAACACCGCTGAATTTTCTTAATTCTGAAGAGTAACAGACCCTTTGTAGAGAGAAGAGCTGGCCCGTGTTTACTTCCAGGAAGGTAGTACCTGCTAGAGTCGCAGCTGCTGAGAAGAGAAATTCCCTGGGAGAACCCGAACGCTTGTCATCAGCCTTGTTCGAGCATATCTAACACTTTCCCGTTCGCAAATGTCAAGACACGTTGCTCGTGAGGGTGCATCTCCCTTGGGTGTGTTTCTGTTTGTGTCGCTGATGTCCTTTGGTGTCTCCGAGCAGGATCCTCTCCTGCTCTTAATCCATGGGATCCTGCTGTTATGGGCCTGCTTTATCTGAGAAGTCCAGCACATGTAGTGTGTTATCTCCATGGGTAATAAACCTACTCTGTGGTGGTTATGATAAGCAATTACTGTACTCCACTGAAACTTTTCATATCAGATGTTCTGAAATTATTTAAAAATCTGTGTCTGCATTTTAAAGGCAATTGCCTGTTACTGCCATGTTAAATTCAGCTGAGCTGTTGAATAACCTGGTTTATTCTATGCTTTCTTGTTTTTTAATGATTTAATTTTTCTTCAAGATCTCTCACGTGCATTTCTTGAGGACAGGTCGTTAATATTAAAGGTGTGTTAATGAAATGTGAGCATCCCCAGAGGTTGCGCTCAGCCCACATTGGTGGGAGAATTAAAATCTAGTGTGTGAAGCTGTTGCATTTGTGCTCAGCTTGCTGTGGCCCTTGCCTTTATTCTGACCGACTTCCCGGCTCTCATTTCCTGCTTGGGTCTTTGAACCGCATTCCGTTGGAGGTGGATGGCTTAGCACCTTGTTAAATGTAAGAATTTGGGAAATTAAACAGTTAAAACGGAACTCCAGAGAAAGGTGCTGGGATGGCGGAACTTGGAGCAGAGGTGGAGCAAACCTGGGCTGCAGAAGCGGTGCGAGGCTGGCAGCAGGTTGGAGGGATGGGAGAAGGTCCTGCTCCAGGTTTTGCTGTCTGTCCTGGGAAATGTGCATCCTTGATGGTTTCTAAATTGACTGGCGATGATGATCACGTTAATTGGTGTGACCAAAAAGGTCATTACTTAGTGGGATGGATTTCCTGTGCTGTGTTGTGGGAATATACCAAAAGTTTTGGCAAAACCTGGCTGTATCCACACGCAGGGCTTTGGTAAATCTTCTGTTTCAGAAGCACTTAATGCAAGACTGTCCTCTCTGTGCCTCTCGGCTGGCTAGTTGGATCCGATTTGCAGAATGGGTGCATGTGTTTTCCAGACAAAAGTGGAATTGTGCCTGATACCAAAAGAAAACTAGCCAAGTGTTTGCTTTTTTGTTGTTGTTCACTTGTTATTGAAAAGAAGAAGGCTTTTATGTTCCTTTGGAACTCTCCATCCTTTTTTTGTCTCTCTTTTTGGACGTGGTCTAGTGAGAAGCTCCCGTGTGCTCCTTGTAGTGCTGATGTGATGTGCTGTTGTCTCTCTGGAGCCATCAGCGCTGATTTAGAAGGATGACGTGCATAGTCCTCTGAATCATGTGGACCCAGAGGGACTGGGCTCGATGAGGCCCATTTCTGTGCCCTATCTGTCCTGCTCGCCGATTTGACTTCTGGAGAAGCCTCAAGCAAGCTCGTGAGAAGGATACACAGAGCTTTTTGTGACCAGAAAAGAGAAGGATCAGGGAGGGCAGAGAATCAGCAGATGTTCAGGCTGATGTGCAGGGGGTTTAGCCTGTGGTCTTGGGGTGGGAGCTGTCACTGTATGGGAGATAAGGCTTGTGCACGAGGTACTGGGGCTCATGTGAGCTTATCTGCAGTGGTGGGGCAAGAAGTGTGGCATGGGGCAGCGGATCTGGGGCTGCCAGCTTGACTCCATTATTTCCTGCTTGATAGGTATTTTCCTTCACTGCAGAAGCTCGAGCAGCTCTGCTGTTGGAGAATTCAGGTTGTCGTCGGAGGGCGGTTATACGCTCCACAGGTTTGTGCGCGCTTGCGAAGGCACTGTGCGTTGTTGCGTAGCAAGACATCTTGGCAAGATACGTGCAGAAGATAAAAGGGGAGAAAGAAACCCAGCATCTGATCCAATACCAGCTCCTTTGCTGGGTTGGTAAAAATTGTTTGGATCCTCCTTCTTGAGAATGATTTTGTAAACATAATGCTGCCTATTAGCCATGTAAATTACTGTCATTGGTGGCAATTGTTGTGCTGGAAAGATAAGTGTCTCAAAACTCTGGTTTGATTTACCCCCCCTGCCCCCCCAGGCTTGCTAACCAGTTGTTTATATCAGCGCTGATTGCGGCTTTTGTCAGAGAAATAAAAATAGTGATCAAAATTATTTAGCTCTGTTTTTGCTAGGTCATAGTAAATGTAACTTTTCTTTCTTTTCCTTTGTACTCTTTTCGCTGTACTGAAAACAAGGCGAACCTTTCCTCGAGGAGATGAGCCATACGTTGCCGAAGTCGAATGTCATCCTCTTGAAGAGGGTCCTTAGGAGCAGGCTTCATATCTGGAGGCTTTCCTCAAGAGCCTGTCTGTTGAAAACCTGGCTAGCAGCATTACCTCAAGTACTATTGTGGGATTTTCTTTACGTGCAAAGTGGGGAGAGAAGGAAGTTTCTCCCAGCTGCTGGCAGAGAATAGCTTCCCATTTACTTAGCGCTTGTGGCTGCTGCCAGCGTCTGCTGTTTAGCAGCAGAGGGAGTTAAGTGCGGGGTGAAAGGCTTCACTAACACTTCAGCAACCAGGCACGAGGCTGAGCTGTCAAATAATTCTTCTCGCTCTTTGTTTTTTATACCAGTCAAGGCGCTTGGGTAGTTTTGTGGGTTTAAGGCTAGCGAGGTTGCGCTGCCTTCATGTGTACTGCGGGAAGCTGAGGATGTTTCTCGTTTCAGGATTAATGGTTGTGCTTAGACAAGAGCATCTCTGAAAGAGCAGCACCCACTTTGGACTTAAAAATGTCTTGTGGGTGCTTGTCTGTCACAGCCCCTCGATCAGCTGGTTTGATGACCTCACTCAGTAGTGTGCACCGTTCAGTCTGAGTTTACCTACCTGTGGTTTACAGGTGTAGATGAAGACAGGCATTGGTATGAAAAGCCTCCCTGTGAGTATGTGTACACTGGTCAAATGTCCTGGTAACCTGCTCTTTACTAAGCTGAATACATGCAGGTCCTTGAGTCTTTCACCCGCTTTCCATCCCTTAATCTCAGCCTGCTGTAGCTAACACTAGTGTAAAAGCCCTGCTTTTCTCAGCAGTTAGATGTTTGCTCAGCAGAGGAGATTTCGTAGCTGCTTCGATCCAGTGCCTGACTTTTCGATCTGGACCCTGTGAGTCCCTGGGGGCACCTGTTCCCCCGCAGCTCGGCACAGAGCTGCCCTTTGGCTCGGACAGCCGGCGCTGGATGCGGCTTCCCAGGTGTGATGGATTGGAGCCAAGCAGAGGGAAAAGCAAAGAGACCTTCAGCTCCGAGAGAGTCTCTTTGGAGAGCAGCCGAGCTGTTGCCGAGGCAGATTTTAGGTGTTGCAGCAGGATGCTCACACGTAGGAAATCAGAGGATTTCCCCATCAGGATGGGGCACGTGTGCGCAGCTTCCGTATAGCTTGTAAAGAGAAAGGCTGCCATATAATCTGGAATCACACTGTGTAGTTACACTCATGTAGAAAAATACTGTCTTGGTCTTACAGCAGCTTTCATCAAAGAACATCTCGGCCATGTCCTCCATCAGCACTTCAAGTACAGGTGGAGCGTATGGAGCTTTGCCCTCTCCCGCCCATAAAAATGCCTCTGCCTTTTCCATGTCGCCTACACAATGTGAGTTTTATTTTCACGTGTAAATGTCTCCAGCCTCTGCCCAGCTGTGTCCATGAAGCAGTGAGTCTGCAGAAGTAGGAAACCAATAGTAGGACCTCTTGGGCTTTAGGGTGCAGATGTCTCGTTCCCTGCTGCATGACACGCTTTGGAGTGGCTTCAGGCAACCCTCTGTCTGCGTGGTAGTTTTTAATTTGTAAAATGAGGTATTAAAATTCCTCTCTGAGGGACTGCCCATAAATACATTTGAGGTGGAGGTGTCCAGACGCTGCGGGACAGAGCGCGGCAGGCGTGTGCTCCAGACGCAGAGGCCTGCAGAGCTGGGGGAACAGGAGCTCTACGAACTGCATCCGTGGCTGTGCAGACATGGTTGTGCCTACCTGTCCGTGGTGCCTCAGCACTGGATGTGTGCGGGTACAGCGTGAATATGGAGAGGTGGACCTGGTATGCACAGGCCTGTAAATGAAAATTCCCGATTACTTGTTTACATATTTTAAAGTTTGTGGGTTTAAAAAAATGCTGCCCTCGTAGGGAATATTTTCTTCTCACCAGAAACTTGTTAGACTGGAAATTTCACAGTATTAATTTTTATGGCATTTCCTAAGCTGAACTAATTGTGTATTTTGGAAAGGAGAAGACAAGGGTGTGGATGTGTGTTTTTTATGTAGATTTCATTAAAAATGTGACATGGATTATCCTGCTAGCTATCTCAGCGATGTGAAGGTCTCTGCTGGAAAATGCAAGTGATTATAGGCTGGTGACTAACAAATAATCCTTGGCTAATACGAGGTGGACTCAATTAATGTTAATCCGTGCTCAGCAGTAGTAAAAGTTGGATAAAGCCAAGGAGATTTTGCAAGGCTGTTAGTGACCTGAACGTGAGGATGATCACACAGCATTCCCTAAAATGAAAGCGGTTCCTTGGAAGACGCATCATTCTAATCATTTCCTTCTTACACTAGAGAAGGAGCTATTGAAAATGGCCCAAAATTGACTGGTTATGAAGATGAGGATTTCTCCTGTGCTGATGTTATGTGCTGAGGCACGCAGGAACTCATTAAAAGAGGAGCAGCAGTGATTAGTCTAGATTAATGGAAATAAATCTGTTTTTACTAACAAATGAGGTTGTGTTCCTCGGTCCAGAGCAGCCACCATCTATTGTGCTCATCTCGCAGTCTGATGCACAGAGGCAAAACCTCTCCTCACCGTGGAAAAAAAAGGATGATTGGGGCGTTTTTGCTGAAATCTCAGTGCAAGTCTGGGTGTTGTTTTCAGATGTGTTCTGGTGAAAGAAGCAGAAGCCCAGAGACAGCAGGGAGAAGCGTCACATCTGAGCCCGGACCCTGTTGATAGAGGCGGGCCCCAGGGTGGTGTGAGGGTCCCCACAGGCATGCTGCTGCTCGGATACTGTAGTGTTGAAAGCGTGTCCTTCACCGTTTGGAAGCAGACCCAGTCCTTTTACTGCTTTGTCCTGAAACTGTCAGGTTTCAGCTGGCTACGGCTTTGGAAAAAGGAAAGATTTATGTGCTCTGAAGAGAAACTTGCACTGACAGTGGGTAAATGTACTGTAGATGTTGGAAAGTTAAACAACCAAGTAGGAGTGAGGGATTTTGGAACATAGGCTATGAAATATATTTTCCTCCTGTTGCTGTGATAGAAGTAAATTTGAACTTGGAAATGGGAAGGCAAATTCCCACCTGTTCTGACCCTCAGTTCTAACCATCTGCAGAAGGTGGTACTGCTCCTTGCTTTCTATGGATCTGGGCATTATCTTGCTGTTTCTCCTAATGCGATCCCTGAGCTGCAAGAGCTCACTTTACACTCTCAGTGGGTAACTGAGTTTCCATATCACAATCAAATACAGTCTTTTAAAACTGGTCTAGGTGAGAAATTATGCCAAGAGGATGCAAAGTCCTGAGATGGCCGAGTTCTTGATTAAGAGCGTTGCATTATCTGTCTGTGGGTACTCCTTTGACTTAACAGTTTAGCATCTCCTGTTTTGTTATTTTCAGTGTCTCCTTCTCAAACCTACCCTCTTATCTGCTGTTGTCCAAGTAAGGCTGGCTGGCTAGCTGTGTTGATAACGTACTTTTGTGGGTTAAGTGATAACAAAAAGGAGCAGAGAGTGGCTAGATAAAGCGAGGGGTAGTCCACACCTGTGGAGGGAGCTGGTGTCAGACGCTGCAGCCAGGCAGTGAGGCACAGATGGGTTTTGTGACTTCCCGGATGGTGACAAAGCTGCGCCTGGACAGAGTCTGGTGCTTTGTCTGGACTGCCCACGCTGTCTGTTCTCTGCAAAATTAACTCCTGCTCTAAGCCCCCTTCACCTTTCTCTTCTGTTCCCATGCTGCGTGGGTGGTGTGTGCACTCCGCTGTCCTTGTGTCCTCCCAGAGAGGTGAAACCTCTCTTGGGGGGGATGCAGGCTTGAAGCAACAGTCATCTGCAGTGAGCTATTTAAACATACTTTCCCATTAGTGTTCTTTGTTGCTGTTCTGAATTGTCTTCTCTTCCCCTGTATGCTGGCTCATTATTTCTCATTAATTCATGTTTTGTGCAATTACCTGGGAAATGCAGGAGAGCTGGCAGGAGTTTGATGAGCCTGACTTCTCTTCTCGGGGGTAGGTGACTTTGTACCGATACAGCATGTGAGAGTTGGTTCCTGATCTCCTTCGAGTGGCAAGTCGCACACCCAGGCCTCGCTGCTGGGGCTCTGCAGGCCGGGCTGGCTGTTTTGGTGGGAGCTGGAAAGCACAAGGGGCAGAGAGAGGGGCTGTACGCACAGGTTTCTTTGGGTGCTTGGTCGGCCTGAAACCAGAGCCATTCTTGACATCTTGTGTCTGNCCTGTATTACGGCAGTTTACACCCTGTCCTGAAGAGATACTCTAGACTTGAACCCCAGCCTATCAAGAAAATGAGAGCAAACCAGGCAGTCGCTTTGCTTAGCTTTAAAAAGCAAAAATGTACAGTGTATAGTTTTTAAGTACATGCTAGGGGATTTTGTTTGTTGTGAAAACTTTCAGCTCAGTCTGAGGAGCGCATGTGTCTTGGGATGCGTGTCAGAGCAGCGTCACCCCTGCAGAAGGGTTCTTTGCCCTTTTTCTTTGCAGGCAGCATTTCAGGTAGGAACAGAGATGTGATCTGGTCCCTTTTTGCAAGGAGGAAGCCAGCACACAGCAAGATAAAAGGCCTGTCACTGATGAAAACATCACAGTTTCTCTGCTTGTAGCTTGTGTTATACTGGCAAATATGCTGTGCCGCTGGTTCCTCTGTACGAATGCTCCTCTTTTTAAGGGTTGTATTCGTACATGAACTTCCCAGCTGTGAGGAGGGACCTCTTGATGGAAGCTAGACTAAGCTGTTTGACAGTGGCTTCACAGTTAGAGTTCAGGCTGTTGGTGGAGAATGGGCTTTACCTGCTCTCCTGCTTCCTTTCTTATTTTCAGGCGAACTGCAGAATCTCATTACCAACGGCAGTGGCAGGGCTTTGAAGATTTCTGGCTTAATTATCTTATTTGTGCGGCAAGTAGCAGTGAAATCCGTGTGCTGTCAGGGAGACTTAGCTATTGTGCCAGCTGTAGAGAGGTGGGAGAAAAAGGCCTCGTGACGGGGCTGGTGCGGAGAGTTTGCTTCTGACGGCGCAGGCTGGCTCCGGCTGCCGGCACACTCCTGGCTGTACAGGTGCTGCGGAATTCCCTGCAAGGCCTGCATGGGGTGAGTGAGGTGCAAGTGAGAAGCTGCCGTGTTCCGGACTCCGTCCAGGGCCCTGCAAATGGCTTTTTTGGGTCATGCCTGTGAAGGTCCTGCTTGCAATGTTGAGTTCATTCTTTGTCAGGACTGTAAAAGCAGATTAAGGTTATCTAGAATCTGCCATTTTGCTAAACGTCATCTGCTGTCCCTGGGGAGGGTTCAGGCCTGTGTCCTGTGTATGTGACTCTCTAATGGCTTCCTTGGCAGGAAGTTTTAGGTACCTTCACATAATTACCAACAGTCTTACGTATGGAGGAGTTTGGCAAACTGGATTTTTCCCTCTTTTACTATTCATCTCACTTCTAACAGGAGAGAGATGTAGAGTATGACTGTAACCTTGAGAAAGGTGGTGACAGAAGGAACTGTGTTGGGGCAGTGTTCCATGGAGCACACCAAGGGCTCACAAACTCTGTTAGCGTGGCCAGATACCGTCTCTGGAAGTAACAGCTGGAGAGGGCACAGCTTTGTCACACGCTGCTGATGGGTTGTGACAAGAGATGGTCAGAGATGCCCAGGAAGGGAAGAGGAGGTGTTTGCTTAGGGTGCGTGAAGCAATTTCACAAACTAACTTAAGGAGCAAAACCAGGATGGATGCTCCCAGAAGAACGCGACTGTAGCCTCTTTTCTGGGACCTGTGGCAAGACCCTGGAGCTGCAGAGGTGGGCAGCTCCACCTTCACTTTGGATGTAGACATGTCTCTTCTGTGTTGAGGTGGGCCAGAGCGAGGTGCCAGGGGGGACCAAGCTGTGTCTTGCCTGGGGGCTTTCCCTCTGACTTGGGTAGAAAATGCCGTGTGCTTTGCAGCAGTCTTCCATGAACATGGGTGCCTGGTTGCTGCCACAGAGATGCATCCCGTTATCCCTCTCTCTATGGAGAGGCTGTTTGGTTGTTAGATAGTTTTGCATGCTATGACTTGCAGTTACAAAGGTGGTGGGTCAAACGTAGCAAGTTTCAGTGGCGTAGGTGCGAGGGCTGTGACAGAGCCATGTGTTTGCACATCATTTCCAAGACTGACAGAGACATATCTCTGTATTTATGCTTGGATACAAGGAATCTTCTGCTATTTGAATGAAACAGGGGTCAGAATATTACTAACTCTAGCTATTCCCATCCTGAAGCATTAGCAAAGTGTTGCCACATCTCTTGTGTAAACAAGGAGCTTCTGAGGCAGATATGGTCTAAGTAACACTAAACTGCCTGTAGCAAGAAGGCAAGGAGAGGAGTGCAGTAATATTTGATGCCTTGATCATCAGTTGAAGGCGGAGGGATGAGAAAGATCTTTAACGATTAAGATCTTCGATCTTTAAGATGATGAAAAATTCAGAAACCTTAGAATGTACTCCATGCTGGCACAATTTCTTGGTTCTCCTTTGGGTCAGTATCTCTGCTGCCCGTAACTTATGGGAACAGGCATGACCACAGCTGGAAAGCATTGAGGGTAGGAGCTTGTTTCGCAGATGCTACAGGTGACTGGTCACTGGGGAGTTTGTAAGACCTGTTTCTCTGGCCTTACGTCTTAGCTGTTGTTGTATGGGTTCAGAGACATCTTCCAGGTTTGTGTGCAACTGTGACTGGGTGGAAGGCAATGGATCAGGTCCTCTGGCAAGCTCCCCTGGCACAACAGCTCGGCAAAAAAATGCCGCTTCCCCCTTGCGTGGCTTGAGGGATCTGAGTGAGCCCTCCCTGTGCTGCTTTGGAAGTGAAGCCAACCAGTCTCTACAAGGCTATTGCTTACTCCTGATAACGCTGACTGTGGCTTGCTGCATGTGCTGAGTAAAACGAGTGTGCAAAGTCAAGTAATCCTCGTACATCTTGAGTAGTGCTTTCCCTTTCTGTGGTTCCATATAGCAGCTGGGAGAAAGTTGGTTTGGAAAACAAAGCTGTTGGGAACTGTTTGTTTAGACACAAGGCAAAAGGAAAGTGGAAAACATAATCTGTCTGTTCCTCGCAGCCTCCCACCTTCTTTTTGTTTAAAATGTCCACATGCCATTTACTTTCAGTAAACAAAAGATGTTTCTTATAAGCTGGTGTTTACTAGCAGGGGAATGTGATTTATTAGAGAACAGAAATCCCTGCTGATGCTTATGTTTTCAAACTGGAGCAGGAGTTCATAATTTTATAGACCTTTCAAGAATAGATTTCCTAAAGTAAACAGTGAGGAACTGTTAAATTATAGCCACGTAAAACAACAGTATAATAGTGCAATTGCTCAGTGCTAATAGCTTTATTATTCTGTAACAAATAGGAGTGGTTTGGGCTGGTGGGAGATAACATGCCCTTCCTGAGATTCAGAAGAGAAGCCAATTTTAGATTTGTGGGCAACTTCTTTTCCTTCTAATGAAGGAGATAAGGACTGTATGGGTTTTCTCTGACTCCAGCTTTCTTCCAGGATGACACGGGGAGGAGCAGCTTCCAGAAAAGCAACGTGTGGTTTCTCTCTGCAGGCTGAGAGCCACCAGAGTCTCATGCTGCCCCTTGGTGCTAGGCAGGGTCTTGGCTCCCCCCGCATTTGCTTGGGGTGTCTCTGTGACCTGTTTGCCCTTTGGAGGGAATAGGAGAGCGATGCAGATCCCCCCTCCCCCAGAATGACAGGTGGTGGGGGCTGTGTTGGTACCTCGCCGTAACCCTGTCTGAGCTCCGGAGCCCTACAGGACTCCCAGGCAGTCGGAGCCCGGTGTTCAACCCAGGGGCTTCGGGACTGAGCTGCTGTGAGGGCTGCTGAATTCTTCAAATTGCTGGACATGGGCAGCAATGACCTCGGAGTGCCTGGCACTGATATCTCTGGATCCTTTTGAGACCCAGGTTTGTACCCCGTTTGCCCGTTGCTTTCCACAGCTGCTTACGTGGAGTTTAAGCAAGTTGAGGTGCCAGATGCCTGGTCTTGCCTCTGTCTCCGTGTGTCTGTCACCTCCAGGTGCTGGTGGCTCGGTGTTGTGCTGACCTGGCTGTGAACGAAGCTGACAATAGCGGCTGTTTGAGGAGGGCCCGTGCTTCCTTGTGCAGCTCTGCCAGCCGTTACCTCCTTGGCTGTGCAAGGTCACCGCAGGTAGTGAGAGGCACAAGAGTATGGGTGGTCTCAGCTTGAGCTCCTGCTTCCTCCAGTCTTGCAGTTTGCATGGGTCTGAGGGTGCCTGGGTGGGATCTCCAGCAGATGCGTGCACAGTGCCCTGGTCCTCCTCCAGCCTGAAGTCATTGAGTGACCGCTGCCGAGACACGTGGGGCGAACAGGACCGATCTCCTGTGTTTCTTGGTTTCTTTCTTCTGGTTAGCAACTTTTACATGATACATTGGGCTTATTTCTGGCTGCCTTACACGTATGCACGCTGTGCCAGCTTAGTTGGGCTCTGGGAAGAAATTGTGATTGCAGAGAGAGCTGTGGCTTGTAGTGAAATAGCTTGGCAGTGACATAATTTCAGTGCTGCAGTGTGTCTGTGCTGGCTTTCAGGTTGTTTCTGGGCTAAAAATACGGCCCATTATGACTTCTGAAACAGGATGTAACCATATTTTGAAGATACTTTATTCCTTATCTGTTATTGCTAAGTGATTTAACTGCATTTGTAGACCTACTTTGTAAGAACACTTTGTCTGAAGAAGCATCCAGTGTGGGCGTTTCCAATGGTGCGGACGTGGTTCTGCGTTGGAGGGCTGGGAGCTGGGGGCAGAGCTCGGGAGCTGCACTGGTGCCTGGCTCTGGCTGATCTGGGCTGCTGGACCAGCTGTTCCCATGTCTGATCTTCCCTGCCCCCAGATGACAAGAGATTCAGAATTGTGCGGAACAGATTAGCGTTAGGAGTTTTACCACCTACTTCATTTGAATAGGGATGTGCTTAGACGTGTCGCACGAGTGGACAGTGGCCTTTCTTCTCCCTGGGCACGGCTTCTGCATGGATGGGAAGCTACAGATGGGGCCCGAGGCAGAAATGCAAATAGGCAGGGCTGAGAGACGAAGCATTTGGCAGCACTGGAGGCTTAAAAGCTCCCTCCCCACGGCTGCTTGATCCCGCTTTCTCGGCTGTGCTGACACAGCTGGCTGTGGGCTGCGCTGTGAACTGTGCGAGTGGAGCTTTGGCCTCAAAACTGTGGGATTAGGGCCTGTGCTGCTGGCACCGTGAAGCTGGCCAAGCCCAGTCCATCCCAGCGCTGCTTGCAAGAAGCCCTCGGAGGTGTACTCACTTCAGAATGACTGCTGTGATTACAGCTTTGCAGAGAAGTACAGTAGTGAGTGTGCAAACCGCTAATTAGTTTTTATAACCCTCTTTTGTTTGCCTTAGAAGACACGAGTGCCTTGCTTGCTTGCTTGCCTGGCTCCCGTTTGGTGTCGTGACAATGTCAAGCGCCAGTGTGTGAAGCTCATGTTACGAGGGGAGAGTTCAGACAGGTTTGGTTTCAGCACAGGTCTCGTCCCCGAGCTGTTCCAGCACTTTCTGGACAGGAGGCAATCGGTGTCAGAACAGGTTTGGCCCCGAGACTGCGAGCAAAACAGTTTTGAGGGGCAGATCTCCCACAGTAATGAGTTCAGCGGTGGGCTGACTGTTTTTTGTAGATGAAAAGGTCAGATCTGTTGCCTGGGTTATGTAGGAAGGTTTTGTTCTGGAACAGCCTGCTCCTGATCGGCTCCTGTCTGTGCTGAGCTGCCAGGCGCTGGTCTGAACAGTGTTTTTCCTACATTTTCGTCACTGGTGAGTGTTGGAAAGTTGACTTTTTAGGTGAGTATGTTCATTTAAGTCTTGGAAGTTGTGAGTTCTGATCAGCAACTTGGAGAAATTTAAAATGCCTCTGGTTTTGAGCCTGCCCTACTTGAAGTTTGGTTTTAATCACAAGTTTTAACAAATTGAGTCTATTGAAACCATTCTCAGAGAAACACCCACTTTTTTTTCCTCAGAAGCTGTTTGTTGTCTTCAAGAAGCAATATTTTAATTGAAGCCATGATAAAAGCAGAGCGGCAGTGGTTGTTGTACAGCTTCATTTATTAAACAGGCTTGTTTTTAATGCAAAAAAAATCTGTCAAGAAAAAAAAGCTATGCGCTTTAAAACTGTCAGAATAAAACCTACAGCTCTGAAGTCTTAAAATACTTTGGGAAATGCTGAATGTTTTTGACTGGTTATATGGAACAGCTGAACTGACTTAACTGGAACAAAATTAGAGGAACAAAGAGGTTTTGTTTGCAGAGTGCATGCTTTGCCCTTTGACAGCGCTGTCTGGCTCACACTCGGAGTTAGATACCCAGAGCAGGTCGCAGTCAGCTTCCCGCCTTTGGGTGGACCTTCCACATAACCGGTCTGCTGGAACAGCAGTAATACGCTTGTAAATGAGTAAAAATCACAGGAAGAGCTGGGCAAGAGCAGAACTTGAGCCTCCTGTAGCTGTTGTGTTGTTTATTTGAAGGAGTCTGGGTCCCATATTGACGGTTCCTCTTCCTTGTGCCACAGGTTAGTGCTGCGTGTGAGGGTACCGCAGGCTAGCAGGGTTTTTCCTGACTGGTGGTTACTGTTGCATCCTACGCAGCTGGACCTTCTCAACGTGGTCTCAGAGTAAGAGCCTTGCCTTCCATGGAAGATGCTCTGGAAGTGTCCCTGTGAACACTTCCCCTGTACGTGGCAGCTTTCATCAGCAGAATGGTGAGATGGTTTCTGTGCACATGGTGTGTCCTTAGCATGGTGGCTGACACGCCGGCTCTGGGAGGTGCTCATGTGCTCTGTTCTTCTGTAGCCATCATTCGGGATTATTTGCATACAAACAGACTCTTTGCAAGGTCTGTCTTCTGTTGGGGCAGCACAGACAGCAGGAGGAGATGAGCAGCTGAGAAATGGAGCACTTGTTTCCGTGCAAATATCCGATAAAGAAGAAAAGAGGGCGAGAAACATGCTCAGAGATGGGATCTGCAAGCAGAAAGGCTCCAGAGTTGTTTTCCGTGAAGCAGCATCAGGTCCGTGTGAATGTAGTTTTTACACTGTTGTGCGCTGTGGGTCTCATGGGCGAGTCACAGGTGCTGCTTTTGTTTTGAACTTCTCTAGGGCTAAATCCTCTCTGTCTGTGGGAATTTTGCTGCCCTCTTCACTACGTTAGAATTAGGGCTTTTAGGGTCCGCTGTTGAAATGATGCGAGATCTCTTCTTCCCAAGTCCCAACTTGTGTAGGAGTTAGGATGCAAAATAACACAGGAGTTGCCTCATCTGCCTCATGGCATATTCGCTGTGGCTGGCTCCGAGGATCCTGGGGCGTATTTCACTGTCTTAAGGACTGCCCTGCAATTTCTTCCCCAGTGCATTGCAGAGAGGTTATTTCTCTGTCCTTGGCACCTGAGGAAGCTGTCAGAGGGTGGGAAGCCCTGCATCCCAGCTAAGACCGCTGGCAAGACAGTGCTGCGAACAGCAGCCTCACTGGAGTTGCCTTGAGCTTGCAGCACTGCCAAGCTTGAAGATCTTTGGGAGAAGATGGGACTGGAGACAGGGACAGCCCTGTGACGTGCTTGAGTTGATATGGCAGTGGCAAAGAACTCTTGGGAGCTCCTTGGCGTGCACTGCAGCAGGAGGCTGGGGTGGTTGGAGGCTGGAGGCTGGGGTGGTTGGAGGCTGGGGTGGTCGGAGCTGCTGGTCCCTGAGCTAGAGGGTACTCACTTGATAACACAGGTAGCAGGAGCAAGTGCATGTCTCGCTCTTCCATCACGGCCCCATCACGGCCCCGAGGAAGGCACAAACCTCTGTTCATCAGCCTTTGTGTCCTTATGACCTACAGGTATTGAGTTAGTTGCGAGCCAGTGCACTGCCTGAGCAGATGCACACTGAATTTAGTAGCTTGCTTAGAAATAACTATCAGCAAGATGTCAGAGAGGTTAGGCTCATTACTAGATCTCATTAATTCTGTGGAATACCCTGTAGAGAATGTATTAGTATTCTTATTCTGTTGACATATATTAACATATATAATAGTTGTATAATTGTTACTAATATTATGGTAATAATAAGCTGCTTCTCACAGACAATAGTAAAAACGGATATTCAGAAGTTCCCGAAGGTACTTTTAAATCACAGTTGATGGCCAGGAAGGTGCTGGTGTGTGTACAATGTGAGAAGTGCCAGGTTCCTGCCTGCTGCTGCCTGGGACTGGTGTGATCCCGGAGGCCAGATTTCACAGGTACGGCTGAATCTGTGCAGCTGTGCTGGTTGGTTGGGTCAGGAAGGTGCTATACTTCTAGCTGGAAAGTACTGTTCCCTCCGCTGGCGTTTGCTGCTGGTCAGCAGAAGCACGGTAGTTGGATGTGTGCGTGCCCCTGTGCCGTTGCAGTGATACAAAAGTAAAAGGGTCATTGCTTAAGTCACCTTCAGCCTAAAGTGTCCGTTTGGAGAAGCCCGCTCTGCTTTGCCTTGCAGAAGGATCACGTCAGCGATAGTCTGATCTGGGGGTGTCCTTTCCTGAAGCACTCTAACTCCAGGCTTTCCAGATCACTACCCTAGATCAGATAAAGCTATTGGCTGTGCATGTTAGGTTTGCCTGTATAGTTGCTACTCTGTGAGGCCGAATCTTGCCATTAGTTATAACAGAAAACCAGAGGGTGCCCTGATTTTTGGATCATTAAAAGAACTCTAAGACATGTGGAGCTCAAAAGGTTCTGGATTAAAATGCGTTCTCCTGTTTTCTTTAATATAAAAACTGCCAACAATCACTTGTAGACCCACAGCAATTACAATACAAGGCTTGGCTCAAAGGGTACAGCTCTTCGTGGTTTATTGGAAAATAATACGCTGTGGCATATCTGAAAGCCGGATACAGGGTGACAAACCACCACGATTATGGCAAAGAAGTAATATTTGGAATTGTCTAAAAAAAGATTAACTTTTCAAGCCAGCTTTTACTGATGCGAATTGTCAACCACTGTGTTTCAATGAAGAGTAGAAATAACTAAATATGAAATGCTGACTCGTAAAGGGGAGTCATCTAAAGTGCTTTGTGTTGCAAGATTTCATGAAAATGGTTTTGAAATGTTCTGCTGCATTTACCTTGCAGAGGCCGGGTCTGCCAGCTGGCAGGTGCTCTCGGCGGTGCATCATCCTGGAGACGGTCGGGGTGGAGCATGTGCGCTAGAACATCCCGTCCGTCTCGCAGGGGTCAAAACAGCATTGTTCCCAGTGGTGCCTTTTTTTAAAAAATGAATAAATTTTAAAAAGGCTTTGTGGTGTGCAGATGTAAAAGTCTCCATCTTGGTTTTCAGTCTCTTCTTTCTGGGCAGCGGTTCCAGATCACTGTCTTCTCTGGCAGGAGTGTGGCTCTCTGAAATATATCTTAGGGTTCCTGGTTTGTAGGAGCAATGCCAGTTGTGTTCAGTGAACGTCTCTTTCATTAACTTCGTATTGCAAAATATCAAGGACTTTTTTCTTCCTTCTAGTGTGACCCCATTGCTCTGTGTTGTAGTCCCCTTGCATCTGGTGTTCAGTGTTACAGCTCTTGTTTCCTTTATGAATTGCCCTTTCTGCTACTCTCATTGTTATCCTTACCTGGTTTGGGGTTTTGTGGTGTTTGGTCTGTTCTTTTTTTTTAATAGCCTGTGTTAAAGTTGTGTGCTCTTTGCAGCAACCCTCTTGGGCTTGGTTTTTATTTTGGGTTTGTGAAGCATCCAGTGCAGTTTTGCCTTTAGCTTCAAGCAAGCCTCCCCAGGTAAAATAATGCAGCCTGCAGACCCTATGCTGCTAAAGCTTAGAGGTTCTGATTTCCCTGGGTTTTGCCAAGACCCTACGGGGCCGGGTCCAGAATGTGAATTCAGACACTGCCCAGCATCTCCAGAACTTGATTTCCAGCTTCAATCCTTGCATCCTCTCCCCTTAGTCTAATTAAAACCCGCTGTAACAAATGCTGTGAAGCCAGCTGCCATGCTTTGGCAGGTAGCAAACACAGGGCAGTGAAACCTCCAGCTAATCCATCCATGCTATGAAGTCATAAGAATCTTGTTAATTTTTAAAGAGCCCTTGATGCCCAGTAATCCAAATCAATTTTCATCTCTTTCATAAAGTCGTGCTTCCATTTAGGCTTCAGCTAAGAATTACAGCTAATTTGTTCGATTTTATAACAGTATAATTGAAAAAGTGATTTTAATGTCCTGGCAACCATATTCCCTTTCTTTGGTTGTTAATGAAAGAATCCATTAAAGTTAAATGATTTGGGCACAGATTCAAGTTGAATTGCCTGAATATTCTAGGGGAGTGTTTCTGACCATCTGCTGCTCTGTCATTGGCGTTTGTGTTGTAAATGGGACTGAGAGAAGGACTTCACAGGTCTTGTTTGAACCATTAAGCATAAAATATCATTTTAATTTTCTGATCTGAGTGTAAATAGTGGAAATACTCGGGAGAGTTGGGACTGTTCTGGTCTGCGGTATCCTGCGCTGATAAACATCGCTGCTGAGCTGTATTTCCACATCCTTTCCAGGGGCGCTCATGGCTATTTGTATTGATTACAGTACATCATTCAGCGGCGTGCTGCAAGTTCCTTTTAATGACAGGCAAGACAACTGGAAGCGGAGCCTGTGAAGGGGAAAGCACACGTGATGGCGAAGTGTTTTTCCCGCTGCCTCGAGTCACACTCGTCGTTTCCGTCTGCTTGCAAATGGAGCAGTGTAGGGTTGGTGAGCGTGAACAGAGACAACTGATAAATTAGAGCAGCTGTTGTCATCGCCTTCCTTCTTTGCATATTGTCATGGTGGGTGATTTGGGGATGCTGGGCCAGCTGACACTTGGAAGCCTTGTATAGCCGAGTGAGGGCAGAGTCAACGGGCTCGCATCCTCCCTTCCCTGTAACACACTCTTCCCCTTTCCTTTGCTGCCCAATCTTCTTGCTGTCCTTGGTGACACACAACATGGCTGACCTGCTGGGCACCAATGTGGACGATGAACTGGGCTGTGACATCCACTGGGCATGGTGCTGGCTGTTGTTGGGTTTGAGCCAGTGCCTTGGAGGTGGGCGAGTCTTTGGGTCCTCCACCAAAGCTGGAAGCGTGTCTATCTTGTTACGGATAGCTCAAGCAGCCATCCCCACGTTGCGACCTCAGGCTGCTTATCACAGGGTTAGTATTTACCCACCCAGCCAGGGTGGCTCTCCATCCCCGTTTCAACAGCCTTGCAACGTGGAAAAAATAAAACTACTGGTGGTGTCTGTCTTTGGAAATTACGAAGTATAGCTCAGGTTTCTCCAGGCCTGTGAGGTGAGGAAGGGGCAGGATCTGCTCCGTCAGCCTGCTCTGGAGCTTTACGCTGCATTTTGCATGTGGAAGTTTGAGTTGCAAAGGTTGAGGAAGTGGAGAGGACGAAATTTACTTGCTGGGAAGTCTTGTTGCTACTTTCAGAGCAGCAGTGGGGAACACTGTTTCATTCCTCTGTGCACTGACTTTCCACAAGGTTTGAAACTGGGTGTGATG
>Ga0065711_1036385_pt1 | contig 21049 bp, 14 predicted proteins | sample Hoacrofraction12_FD_59098 | JGI IMG/M metagenome (GOLD analysis project Ga0065711, IMG submission 59098) | Hoatzin crop microbial communities from Cojedes, Venezuela - Epithelial fraction 12 v2 (version 2) | ecosystem: Host-associated > Birds > Digestive system > Esophagus > Crop | place...
CTGCGGGGCCGTGCGGGAGGGCAGGGGCCTGGCAGGGCGGCGCGGGAGCTTCCGGAGGGGCTGCGGAGGGATCCTCTCTTGCCTGTCCTCCCCTTTCCTGCTGCCCTCCGCCCGCGGGTCACCGCAGCACGGCTGCCGCCTCTCAACGCGCGAAGAACGAGCTCCCTTCTCGGGGACCTCCCGCCGGTCCCGTGGGTTTTGAGGAGCGGCCCCGCTTCCTGGAAGCTTTGTGGCGTCCGTAACCGATGTGCCACAAAAGCGGCTGGGAAGTGGTGCACAGCAGCAGCCGAACACGGTTCTTTCTCCGTGTGCTCTTGCACTGCAGAGGTTTGTGCAAAGGGCTGTAGATTTTTTTTTTCCCCTGCCTTTTTTACTTCACCAGACCTTATCGGAGCTTTGCTTCTTCAGCTGTGATTTGGAGCTTGGTGCGACGGAGAACCCAGGGCTTCCTGTGATCCCCTCTGGCTGCACAAGGCCTCTTCCCGTTCCCTCAAACACAGTGCATCGGCCTGTCGTACGCTTGGTGTGGTTTCCCTTCCCGTTCAGAATTTATACTTTTGTGAAATTACTGGGTGGGAGAAGTGACTTCTGGAGGAAAAAGCATGGCATAGTGCACAGAGAGGCCCACCCCGACAAGGACTGCTCTTCCTGAGGAGCTCTGCCAGGGCGTGCACCAGAAGAGCAGATCTGGAGGACAGCAAGCGCCAGTTTGCAGTGTCCGGCAGTCACGCTTTGCCCTAATACTGTGGCCTGGAAAGCCAGAATAAAAGCTGGCATACGTACTGTTAGAGAGCTGGAGCACGGGGCAGGAAAGCCGAGGAAAAGGGGGCAGCAGGACAGTTTAATGTCAAATGCTAATGTCAGTGTGCTAATTTGTGGCCAGACCCAGCCAAGCTGCTGGTAGAAGTTTCACATCTAAGCTGCTGCCCAAAGACCCTTCACTCGATGTCCTGCCAGCTGCTCGCCCGTGCACTTTGAGTCCGTGGTTGGGAAATGCTGCTAAGGATCCCGCAGTTACACGGTGATCACTGAGTCCGTACGTAGTTCCTGTTCCCCTGGGAAATCTTTCTCATGCGTCACATCGGGTTTGGCAACAATCAGCAACGTGGACCTTGCGCAGCCGGCGCTTCAGACTCTGACCCTGGCTGGGTCCTGCAGGTGTCGTCACAGGATCAGCAAAGGGTTTTGCAAGGAGATTTCAGCAAAAATCTCCTACGTAAACGCAGCCGGGCACACTGGTATAGACGAAGTCCTGCTGGTCACCTTTAAGCAGGAGTTGTGGAAAAAATAACAGAAGTCGAGCAGATGTTGGCTAATAAATGAGGAAAAGTGATGCATAGCACATGCTTGGTGGGGAGCTGAGCTGACAGAACTGAAAACTAATCCAGCAGTCTCCGCTTCAGTAGTTCATGAAACTGCGCTGTGCTGTGAATGCCACCAGCGTGGCTTGGGCTGCAGAAGGAAAGGGACTGGGGCTGTAGAGCAAAACAGGACTGAGCTGTGGCTGTACGTGGACTGCTGAGGTTGGTTTTGGGAGCTGCGCTACCAAAAGTCTCTTGGGAAGCTGTAGGGAACAGAGCCCAGAACAGCAAGAGGGGGGTGAAACTAAGTTTAAAAGAGCTTGGCAGTTTGCTCTAGGTTTGGAAGAACAAAAGCAAAGACTGTAATTTTGTGAATGCTTTAGTGGTGTAAATGTGAGGATTTATTTTTCTGAAAGCCAAAATCCGTGAAGGCCCCAAGCTCAAAATCTCATCCATTGAGTTAGCACTTGTTAGCTCACTGTCATTTTTATCCTTCCTCCTGTTAACAGTTGCGTGTATTGGCTGTTGGATTACCGAGCGGTTTTTTCTTGCCCCTGCAAGCTCTGCGGGGCAGATAGGATATCTTGGCTCGTCTCTTGGCCTGCAAGCGTTGTTTGTGCTTGCATAAAGAACGTGATACCCCCATGGTGCAAGGTCTGTAACATGCAATCTGCAGGAGGAGATGAAACGTCCTTCTCGGTTCTAGGCTCTGGATAAAGGACTGCAAGCTCGTCAAGTTACTGATGCCTTTGTAAATAATATTGTCTGGTTTTAATCGTATTACGTGTGTGTATTCTTTTAATGGGGATGCAATATATAAACTTCAGAAACTACAGGCACAAGGAGATCGGTCTGATATTTGGTTAAAACAAGGCAGAAATCGTTTTGAAAGGTGGTGTTATCCAGCCACCAGGGAAGTGCATGAAGGAAAGATACTTCTGTGCTTGGAGGAGCCTCACTTGGTTTCAGAGTGTTGTCACCCGTGCTGTTAGGCCAGGCCTGAATGTTTGTCCCCTCTTGGCTGAAGAGGATGGAGAATAGTGTCTGCACCTTGCGAGGAGGCGGCGACAGTCCACAACGGTTTACCCAATACACACATGCACCCCACTTAAGAGAAGGGAAACTGAATGTATGCAATTCATATTTGGTAAACGAGAGAGAAGATGGTTATTGCAGCTTCTTCTACACACATGGAATACGTAGGTAAGACAGCAGAAGAGAACAAAGCACCCTTCTGACTCGCATGTGGTGGGTCCTGTCAGTGGTGCCAGCAATCAGTGCTGCAGTTCTCTGTCCCCAAAATGGGTGCGTCCCTGTGGGACTGGCATCCCACGGTGTTATTTTCTAAGCTCTCTAAAGATAGGTCATTGTCACATAATTTACCCAGCACAGTAGACTCTCAAAGACAGGAGATAAAGAAGAATACTATGCTTTATAATGTGCTAACAATCAAATGTGGAAATGCTTCGCTGTAAGGAGGCACCTGGGAAAAAAAAGGCAGAAGGCAAGGATGCAGCGCTTTGGTAATCCCTTGTGGCTCCCGGACTGTCCGGCTGGGCAGGCCTGAGGTTTTGGTGGAGGTTGCGTGCATAGGGAGAAGCAGGCAATGTCCACAGCAGTAGGCCTCACATCTGGGCAAGAAGCAGCAGGAGCTCAAGGGTTGGGTGAAAAGGTGAGGATCTTTCTGACAAAGGGTGGGGGGTCTTAGAGCAGTGGCAGAGATTAAGAGGGCTCTCTTTATGGGAGAGTGGGAAGGGCAAGATGAGCTTGGCAGTTTCTTAACGTCTTTTTTTTTTAAAAATCTTTTTCTCATTTCAGTTCTGCTTGAATCACTCAACAAGAATGAGCAATCGGCCAATGGCCAGTCCCAATCCAGGGAGTCCACAAACCCCCAGTTCAAGAAAACAGGCGGAGAATTCCCGTCAGCCAACGGAGAGGCTGGTGGGGAGGCTCCCAAGGGCTACACTCAGGACCAGGTGGATGCAGTGAAGAGGTGTGTACGCAGCTCTCCCATGGTTTCAACTCTCGGTTTGAGTTTATCGTGCGATACCAGTCTGCTTTTCAGAATGTTTTAAAGGTGTAATGATGGACCATGAAGGAGGAAGGGAGGAAGGAGTAGGCAGAGTTGGACAACAGTTCACATTCTGTGCCGTGTAAGGAGATCTGGTCAGCTTTCAACCGTATCGAGTGTTTTTTAATTCACTAGGTGTTAAAAATGATATGTAGGAGTATTTATAGCTATAGCAGCCCTGGGAGGCAGCTGGGTTGGGTCTGTGAGGGGTGAGATTTTCCCCCAAAGGCATGTGCAATGGCTAGAGCTGTAGGCACACAGGCCTCTTCCTGCCTGAGGTCCGAAGAGGCTTTTTGGATGCATTCATCTCATGGACTTCACATTAATGTTTGCTTTAGTGTTACTCAGTAATGCTGTGAAAAATCCCATGTGCTCCTGAGATCCTGTAGGTGGAAGTCGTGGCTCACAGCTTGTAGTGGGCAGCCCTCCTGCTCTACGCTTTGCTGTCATAGCAAGTGACAGGGCACGTCCTTGTCCCTCTCTCCTGATGATATGCTGCTCATGGTCTCTCTTAGAGCTGGATAAAGTAGAAATCCACTGCAGGACACTTCACTCTGTTGGCACGATATACTTCTATAGCTCCTGCTGGAAAGTCCCAGGACATGTTTGTCCAGTCACCTGTTTTCCAAACCCTGTTGCCAGTGGTTCTTTCTACCATTTGCAAATACTGGAAGTTGAAGGACTGAACTGCAGGCACAGTCACTTGGTAAACTTTCTTTAAGGTTATGGGCGTGGTCTGAATTGTGCAAGAAGTGCTCTGGCTAAGGGACCTGCAGGGATGCTTGTTACGTCATCCATTTCTCCAAAAACCCAGCGTGCTGTGTTCTGCCTCAATGAGGTCATGTGAGAAAGAGAAGCCTTCGCTGGGCTGTGAGTGTACCCAGAACGAGCTGGGCTACGCGCACAGGCCTGGGCAGCTCCCTTGTTCTTCCTCTAGCATTCAGCTGCTGTTATTTTTAGGTCTGTGAATTAACTAAGTGTGAGGGGTTGGAGGGGAAGCCAATAGTCCAGCCATCCTTCAGATCCTGGCCTGCCGTTTGTAGTCCCGCCCAAATAGCCTCCAAAACGTGAGCATGATGAATCTGAAGTTTATTTGCCAATCACATTCCTTTGCGGGTGATATCACTGCCTGAGGAGAGGCCCAGCTGCCTCTACTGGCTCGACTTGTTCTGTGAGCGTGTTTACGTGCTAGTAATGCAGGCACAGCGGGAACCAGTCTGTGAAAAAAATTGGGTCACCCTCAGAGGAATTAGAGCTGAGTAAACCAGAGTTCAGTGAACAGCATTGATCGAAACTGTGGTGTGTGAGAAGTTGCAGAGTTGACATATTCAAAGCAAAGTGGTTTTCACAGCTGAAACTAACTGCCCGTGTTTTCTCCCCTCTCTACTGGCAGGGTAAAGCAATGCAAAGATTACTATGAAATTCTGGGAGTAAACAGAGAAGCTTCTGATGAGGACCTCAAAAAGGCTTACCGGAAACTTGCACTGAAGTTTCACCCAGATAAGAACCACGCACCAGGGGCTACAGAGGCATTTAAAGGTAAAGAACATTTCCTCCAGCTTTGTGATTTGCCCTCGACTGTCAGGTGATGGTGCTGAGCTGGGCTAGCAAGGGGTCTTAAAAGCAACCTCACGAGTCAGGTAGAGTGAAATAAAGATCTTCTTTGTAAAGTTGTCTCTCTTCCCAGCTGGTTGTATTATGAACAAAGTATAAGCTTAAAATAATAAGCACAGGTTGGTGCAGGTAGGATTCACCTCTGCTTGTCGGACAAGGAGAAGCCTTCCTTCCCTTTCTGCTAACAGCCCTTCCTGTGTGTGGCTCCAGCCTCCTGCCACGCTGCTCAGGAGGAAATTCCCTCTGGATGTTAACCATCCTTTTTTTTGGAGAGATGCAGGATGATTCACATAGCAGGGAGAAGCTGCAAGTCCTGCAGCCGTCCAGCACAGGGCAAGTGCTGAGGTGCACCCCTATCTAATGACAAGTCCAGTAGAAACCCAGTAAGTGGGTCAGGGCAATCCCAAACCACCAGTACAGACTGGGCGGAGAGTGGCTTGAGAGCAGCCCTGAGGAGAAGGACTTGGGGGTACTGGTGGATGAGAAGCTCAACATGAGCCAGCAGTGTGCGCTTGCAGCCCAGAAAGCCAGTCGTGTCCTGGGCTGCATCAAGAGAAGCGTGGCCAGTGGGTCAAGGGAGGGGATTCTGCCCTTTTACTCCGCTCTTGTGAGACCCCCACCTGGAGTCCTGCGTCCAGCTCTGGAGCCCCCAACATAAGCACATGGATGTGTTGGAGCAGGTCCAGAGGAGGGCCACGAAGATGTTCAGAGGGCTGGACTACCTCTCCTATGAGGACAGGCTGAGGGAGTTGGGGCTGTTCAGCCTGGAGAAGAGAAGGCTCCGGGGTGACCTTAGAGCAGGCTTCCGGTACCTGAAGGGGGCCTACAGGAAGGATGGAGAGGGACTTTTCACAAGGGTGTGTAGCGATAGGACAAGAGGGAATGGCTGTAAACTAAAAGAGTGCAGATTTAGATTAGATATTAGGAAGAAATTCTTCACCATGAGGGTGGTGAAACACTGGCACAGGTTGCCCAGAGAAGCTGTGGATGCCCCCTCCCTGGAAGTGTTCAGGGCCGGGTTGGATGGAGCTCTGAGCAACATGGTTTAGTGGAAGATGTCCCTGCTCATGGCAGGGGGGTTGGAACCAGGTGATCTTTAAGGTCCCTTCCAACCCAGACCATTCTATGATTCTAAATTGTGCAGCACCAGACGTAGCCGTTGCGTTCACAAATCCCTCAAGAGAAACATTGTGGGGCAGGCCCAATGGCAGGAAACTCTTCTTCAGAAGTGGTACTTACACTCTTCCAGTCACTGAGCATTTCAGGCAGATCGTAAGCCCTCAGTTTTCTAAGCAAGCACTCAGCACCTGACCATGGTGAAAGGCTGCAGATGGAATCGTTGGATAGAAACCCCAGGTGAAAATTTCTAGGGTGAAACTGCCCTGGCCATACAACTGAGCCCAGCCAGAACTCAAAAAAAGTCACCAGGAGCTTCAGTTCTGCTGTAGAGAGCCCGATTCTCAGGGCCTGTCTACAAATGCAGCAGGGGTGTTTCCTGGGTAATAAGATGCCTTAAAACTGGAGTAATTTTCAGAGAGAAATGCTGTTGCTTAGAGCATATAACCTCATTTTCCCTTGCAAGCTGTGGAAGTTTGATTACTATCATTGAGCTAGAGGCAGAACTTCATAATGCCAGTTGTACACTACTGGTTTCACAGTGTTAAGCTGTTTAAATAGTGTGGTCTGATTCTGGGCATGTTGGGAGTGAAATGCATGAGACTTCTGCTGGAGCGGGGAGCAGGGCTGGCCTGGTGTGAGTGTGCTGATACAGTGTTCGGGCAAGCTTCTAGCAGACATGAATTCAGCAGTAAAAGTCTTATGTAAGGTTTGTTCAAGTCTTTTAAGACTTAAATCCACAACTGATAAGTGTGTTGCTGTTAGCAAATAATGAGCTGACCCCCAGCTACTTGGGAGAGCCCTGTTTAGTACGGGGGGCAGATTAAAGAGGGAGCATTTGCAGACAGCTATCTACACCACATGTGCAGTAAGCCGCTGTTCGATAGTTTATCCTTCAATCCTTGCTAAGTGGCGAAAGGCAGGTTTCTTCACCTGTAATCTTAAATAATGATGTTTGCCAAAGGCTTTGACGGGAGTTACGTGCCAGAAGTCGTGCGTTAAGCAAGGTGCCCTTTATCCTCCATGGCAGAGCTATCTGCTCTCAGATTATCTCTCCTCCAAGCCTTGCCCTGTTGGCTCCTCCATCCTTCAGCCCCCAAGCTGAGCTCCTAGTTTGCAGGGCTCGCTAAAACCCAGCTGTTAGGTTCCAGAGGGTGAACAGGGAAATGTACACTGCTATGAAGGTTTTAGTTAATTTTTTCTTACGTTGATGTATTAGCTGAAGTCTTGGCATTCATCTTCCCGGTGACAGCTGATAAAGTTTTTCGTCTTGTGCTAAGACCTTGTCTCAGTCTGTAGTTGCAGTTGGCTGCAGTCTGTCTTGTAGCAGATTTGCATCACTACCTTTGGCTGACGTTGAAATAAGAGTTGAACCTGACTACTTTGAGGCACAATCCTGATTTGGAATGAGGTGTTTCTTGGGCTTTGTCAGCAGAAAGTCAGACAATGAACAGAACCCTGAACCACTCCGTTTGCGTTGCTTAACTGAACAGTTTGAAAAAACAAGCTGATATGGTCCGAATCAGTCCTTGTCATCCAGCTTCCTTGCCTGGTTGTAGAAATGTTTGCTCTGTGTGCACTAATTATAACCAAGGAGGGGAACAAGTGTACTGACGTTACGCTCTCCACACTCCAAATCTCTAGTCCAAGAAGAAACGGTACACCTTGATCTGACTACAGGGAAAATGTTGAATCTTCGAGTTAATCTCCTCCAAACGGCATATATCTCCCTTTTCTGTCTCTTCTGCCTCTGCCTTTTATACACCAGTGAACTACTGCCATGAACGTTTTTGCCTCCTTGCGACACAGGGAGGAGAGGGGATAGGCTCTGCAGTCACGTAGGAAGGCTCTTGGGGAGGCTGGTGCAGAGGGGAAGTGGTTAGCTGGAACGTGCAGAGAGAGAAGTACAGAAATAGGAGGGTGGCAGGCAGACGTGCTGGTAGAAAGCCTCAAACATGCTGAGGTTGGAAGGAGAGTGACCTGGGAAACTGGCGGGGGGTTAGTTCCAGTACATTTCCACCATCACAGGCACTGGTTAACAGTCTTGGTAATTATGCACCTTACTTCTGGCATCTGGAAATTTTGAAACTTGTAGGTGACAGACACCACTTCTGGCCTAGGTTTCCTTACTAGCTTTTATGGGACGTTTTAAAGTCTCTTTCAGTGATCCAGCCCGTGTTTAAATTCCTTGCAGGTCTGGTTTTAGGCTATGATATTGAATTCCCTTAATGCCACTTTTGAATAAAAATTGTCAGCTAAAATTGTACTTTCCTATAGAGTTGCTTACGGCTGAAGAATTTGGGCATTAGCTGTTCAAAAGAAATAACAAGTTTAAGTGAAACGTGTAGCTGGACTAGATGACCCACAGAGGTCCCTTCCAACCCCGATCATTGTGTGTATGTGTGTGTGTGCGTGCTACCAGTGTTTCCTTTGCAATTCATGATTTCATTCATCTGAGAGGATTTCTTTAGGGACATATACTGAATTCGTACCACTCATATCATAAGTTCTTCATCTGAATTAATTAAGGCCTGCTTCATTGAGTCTCTTGGTGTGGTTTCCTTCTGTGTGTGTTTGCCAGAGAAACGTGCCAGGTGCTCGTGCTGCGCCGCTGAAGTGGCCTGTTGAAGGGACGTGGGTAGCTGAGAGTCTCATTCATGCTGTGAGAAAAGCAAGTCCTGGCAGTTTGCAGGGCTAAATGTATTATGTCCAGAAGAAAGAAACTAATTGCTTCCTTATTGTCAATATTTCAGCCATTGGTAATGCATATGCAGTATTGAGCAACCCAGAGAAGAGGAAGCAATATGACCAGTTTGGAGACGAGAAACTCAACCCTGCTCGGCATGGACACAGTCACTCAGACTTCCACCGCGGGTTTGAGGCAGACATCTCCCCTGAGGACCTCTTCAACATGTTTTTTGGTGGTGGTTTTCCTTCTAGTAAGCACGTTAAACCTTAATCTCTTGAATGGGACCCAGTCCTTTTGACAGAGCAACAGTGCAGTAGTGATTTATTTGGCCGTGCAAGGATTTCTGAGTTTGATGAGAGAGAGTTCTCCTTCACACATGACCTAAACACCTAGAGTTTTCTAAATTGTTCAGATGGGTACTTGGAGAACTCAGCATCCAGCAAGTAATACCATCAGAGCTGGACTTCTTCCCAGCTTCAGGTATTTGTTTGCATGCTGGCAACATTAGCTGTTACTAGGTTGGGTTGAATGTTAGAACAAAAAATGACTTGTTTAAAGGCTAGTTGTAAAAATAATCCTGTTTTGAAGAAGGCTTTTCTGCCTGGTGGTTTTGGAAGTTAAATCTTCTCATCAGAACAAACTATGTTAACGCCTGAGCCTTGTTCTTGACCTGTATCTGCTCTGCCATGCAGCTGGAGCAGTTTCTCTGAGATCAGTGTCCACTTGCCTCTTTCAACTGTGTCCCATAAAAAAGAGGAAAGTGTTATTTCTAGAGTATAATTTAAACCTCTTGAATTGAAAATTAAGTCTGTATCCTGTCTATCCACAGTGTTGATGATAGCTTGGGTAGCAGGAAAGAACCGAGTGACTGTTCCTTCACTTGATCAGATCAAAAAGACACAGATTTAATAGAAGGATGAGGGTATTTTAGAAGACCGCCTTGTATTTGCTCTAGTCATATTTGGCTGGCAGTGGAGGCAGTGGTTATTTGATCCCTGTGCACCAACTTGGAAAAACAAGTATTTTTGTTTCAGTTGAGAAGATTTACTCTGGTAGCTCTTTCCTATCTGGTGTGTAAGAATTAACACACTAACATCAAGTACTTGCAAAAACATCTTGAAGCCTTTTGCAGCATTCATGTTCTGCCTGTCAGAGAGGTAAAGCTACTCCAGTAAAAACAGAGTGTTGTAGTTTGCTATTTTAGCTTGGTCTATTTTTCCTTTCCTCACTGTCCCAAGAGAATTCAGGACTGCTTTCTCAGCTGGTCTCCCTTTTCAGCTGTAGTTTTGATATTTAAAACAAGACATGGAAGAGCTCTGTTTTTAGGGTGGAAAAACTACCAAAATCAGTTCCTTTTTGTACTTGGTTTTAATTTAAATTAATTAGAAGCAAGAAGTCTTGTGTGAGGTATTTTCTCTGCATAGCTGCTTTGAGCAGGAGGTTGGACCTCCTGAGAACACTTCCAACCTGTATTTTCATATGATCCCACAAAATCTATACGTGGATCTCCATGCCCACCACCAGTTCACCTTCAGACATATCTGCTACGTACACCTTAGGAATACTCCTTTTACAGCTGTGGCTTACATAACTCATTTTGTAAACGTTGGCTTCAGGTGATGAATAGATTTTTTTTACATATATAAATTCTTCTGTCAGTCTTCTGTGGTGTCTTCTTCGCCCTAAAGCTACAGCCATCCTGTCAAGACAGCATGATGGAGGAGACCATGTGGCCCACTGACCAAAACCATGGACATGCACCTTGTGCACTGGCACATAGGCAGGGATCTCGGGAATAGCCCAAATCTGTCAAATCACCGTTTCCCTGAGACATCCCCGCTCCAGCCTGGAAGCAGCCCAGCTGGACAGATGTGCTGTTCTTCCAGCTCTGATCTGGCTGGCATGCTGCTGGCTGCGTGCAGCAGGCTGAACTGAGAGCGGTAGTAATGGCAGACCAGATAGAAGTGTGAGCACAGCGTGGTTTGCTTTACAACATCTATGTCCTATATCTTTGCCGAGTGTGGCCTGAACCACAGAAACAGATCAAGCCCATTGTGACAATGTTCAAAGTTAAAATTCCTGAATTTGCTGTCAGCACCCAGTCTGCTTTTTCCTGCTGTGTTTTTATAGGTGAGGCCAACATGGAACATGGCCACCTTTTGGTGGTTCCTTCCTGGCCAGCCAGCACCGTGTTACTCTGAATTTTGTGTAACAGTTTTCTTTTGCCCATAGGTAACGTTCACGTATACAGCAATGGCAGGATGCGATATACCTACCATCAGAGGCAGGACAGACGAGAACATCAGGGTGACGTAAGTGGAGAACAGGCTGGGGGGCTGGGAGTCTAAAGGTTTTTCCGATACATGAATTGCGAACTTGCTGGTGTGGCCGTCTTGTGAAACAGTCCTGCTTGTTTCCACCCCCCTGAACAGAAAGCTGGACTCGTGGGAAGTGAGCTGCCTTCAGAACATGCACCAAGCTGCAGTTTAATTTACTGGTGGTTGTTCTTTCGGTACTCTCGTAGCTGTCGTACAGTGGGGAAAACGCTGATGTGTCTTGAAACAGTGCCGCCTTGAAATAAGGTTGCACCGGTAAAGTGTACCTGTCTTTACCACAGAATAAGCATTTCCTTTCTGATTTAATTCTGTAATTTCAAAAGGTAAATCCACTTTTCAGCTAATATGGCTACGCGTGCCTCCTGCCCTCAGGAACTCATTCTCCCTTTTATTCCAGTATTGAAGCTGCAGTGTTTCTGATCTGTGATGTTTAATTAATCAAGAAAGACACTTCATAGCATAAGCTATTTTTATGCTTTCCCATCACAGACAATCTAAGTAGACCTCCAGCGCTCCAAGTCCTCTGGTCTAAAGAAGTGAGAATGAGGGACTTCATATTTAAGAGACCCAAGTTATGTATTGAAGATTATAATTTTCTGAGGATAGCCGATTATGTGTTTTTGTAAAACAAACAAACAAACAAACAACAAGAACTTCTTGAATATTTTTTTCTCAAGCTTAAAGGGGAAAGTGTACTCTGCTGGAACTGGAGGGAGCTCAGGAGGTGAGGTAGAGGGGGAATTACTTTCATCTGATGCCGAAGAGGGGAGGAGGCTTCATATAAAACCAGCTGGCTCACTAGCACAAGCAGGACAGAAACCTGCTCTAGAAAAACAAAATGTGGGCATGAGGCTTTTGAAATTCACTCACAAGGTTCCCCCTGTCAGTCCCCTCTGCCCTTTGTCACATCCAGAGAAGGGGCAGTGGGTTTGGACCATCAGAGTCACGCTGCCCTTTCTGGAGGGGAACTTCTGGGTTCCCTCTAGTTATTTTGGGGTGCCTCCTAAGCCAAATGCCTGTGAAAAGCAGGACAATCCCAGTTGTGTTAGGGCTGGGAGGGAGGGAGAGCGATGCTATTTGATCCGTGCGTGTAAGTGTATGGGCGGCCCTCCACTGTGTGTTTCTGTTCCTGCAGGGTGGCCTTGGGTTGTTTGTCCAGCTGATGCCTATCCTCATCCTGATCATTGTGTCTGCCCTCAGCCAGATGATGGTCTCCAGCCCACCCTACAGTTTGAGCCAGAGGCCGTTAGTACCCGTTACTCTAAAACTTACCCAGCTGGGGCGGGGGTTGGGTTCTGGAGGGCAGGGTGGTGTGAAGGGGTAAGGGTCTAGATTCTCTGGTTTTCCTGTCTTTATCTTATCGCACCGTTGCTCTTGCTGCCAGGTGTCTCACACATTGGTGAAGGCCTCCTGGTTCTCAAACAGGTCTCCAGGTGGGAGGTATGGGAGAGGGTGCTCGTTTGCGTAAGGGAGGATGTTCTTTGACAGGGACCTTCTGCAGCCCATACCCATAGCTGGATGTGTCTGTCCTAGAAATGGACAGACGAAATGATTTTGAGAGACAGTAGCCCAGCACCAAGATCCCATGTGCACAGTGAATTGAGATGGGGTATGAAAGCCAGATCGGTTCCTCACGGAATCCTCAGTTTACACCTAGTACAAAGCAACAGGGGAAAAGAAGAAGGAGTAAAAGACACTCCTGTAGAGTAAAAGACACTCCCAGAGAAAGCCCCTATTTTTAAATTCTAATCTTGCCATGAAGTAGCTATGGCCAGACCTATACTATGTGAAAGTGAAGCTGTTTCATTCTAGATCCTGTGGAAATGCCCTGATCTGCTCACTTGGCTGACAAATGAAATGAGTCTATTCTTACTCACTTCGAATTGCCAGCAAAGAAGGGGAAAACAGGCTTGATTTCTGGCTGCTTGCATCATTCTTGAGTGGAAGTTCCTTACGTGTTTTTAAAGAGGGTAGACTTGGTTACAGCCAGTGGGCCCTGTTTAGTATCACAGATGACAACATGGGTCATTGATGGTCTTAAATACTATAAAACCCAGATTAGCTTTCGGGTCCAAGGTAAAGACTATGACATTAGTGCTTGGAACCAAAAGATGGAGCGGTTTTGAAGACAGCATAGTTAAGGGTTAATCTGAGAGGCTAAAGAGTATTGGGATGTGATTTCTGCAGTTGACATTAGGACTCTAAAATAAAGCGTTATATATGTATACCAGTTTGTTTTGTTCTGGTGAAGAGGCAGTTTATGGGGTCACAGCAAGTTCAGTGGAGGGCAGTTTTTACGTGGGCAGGGATTTTTGTCCAGCCTTGTCGGCTGTCAGAGGAGAGCCATCCCTGAGCCTGGGGCGTTTCTCTGCTGCTCGATTTCCCGGCCCCCATGCTGTCCTTGTCGGTGCGTGCCCGGGTAGCACCAAGCAAACCCATTTTCTAGTTTGGATTTGGACCGGAGCAGCAAATGAGCTGATTCAGTCCTCCGTCATCCTTCCTGAGTGAGCGAGGCGCTTCGGGTGAAACCTGCTGGGGAGGGCAGGCGTGCTGTTCCGGCAGGTGGTGCTGCTGGCCCGCAGCCGGGCCCCGTGGGCTGCCCGATGTGAAGGGAGATGCCGCCCTTGGCTGTGGTTTGGCAGAAAGCTGGAGCTCGCCGTGCTGAGCTTGGTGAGCGGAGGGCAAGAAGCTTTTGAACCTGGTGAGGTTTTCACGGCACATGGAGATTTTAATGCCACTTTTTGATAGTGAAGCTGTCGCTGAGAAAGGCGGAGCCCTGAAGAGCCATTTGTCACTCCGTTGCCTCTGTAAATCTCTTCCAAAAACTGGCTGAGTGCTCAAAGACCTGTCTAGTGGTGGGCCTGTCTGTGCCACCCTGCCCTTCAGTAACACCTCACCGAATGTGCCTGCCTTAATTGCATGTCTGACTTCAGGTGGCAGGTGTCTTGCACCAGGTCCTTATTTTCATGCTTTACACTCAAGCATGCTGCTGGAGCTCTGCGAGCTGAAATACTGCTCCTTTGAGGGCACGCTTTGTAGGCTTCATAGTTCATCTTTACACAGAAGAGGAATGTGAACTTTGGGAGAGCTCAGGGCTCTGTCTTGACAGGTAAAATAGTGAGCTGAGCTTCCAGACCGCATCTCTGCCAGCAGGCGCTGCCGGAGAGGTGTTAGCCTTTGTCTCGAAACATGCCAGGAGAGCTTTTTTGGTCACGTTCAGTCTATCCAGTTACCCACCAGTCGTCCGTGAGTGCTGGACCTTGGTGAAACGTGCAGGAGTCTTTGAATCGCTCCTGTAAACCGTGATAACAGACTGAAGGGCGAGCCGGATGAGTTAATGTTTATACCTGGCTTAGGAACCAGGCTCGCTTTCAATGCAGCAGCCAGCTGGTATTTGTTATGGGAAAGTTTGGGCACATCTCCAGATGGAGCTGTTCCCGATGAGTCCAGCGTTTGGGCACAGGTCCGGTGTTACAGCTTGCAAACATGCCCTAGTGAGTATCTAGGTTTGCTGGAGTGTCGAGGAAAATAAGTACAGGGCTCTGTCTGAAGTGCAAATCCACAGGGGCAGGGTGGGAAGAGACTTCCTTCTAGAAAGTGCTTTCTGTACTTTTTGGTGCAGGCTGGAGTGCAGAGCGGGTCTGATTCCTTGCAGCAGCAACAGTGTTCGTGGCAGCATGTGATGCGGCAGAGGAAGCTGACGCTCCTGGGGCTAGCAGCTGTCTGAGCAGAGGGGACTGGGCTTGACCGACGGGCAGCCTTGCTGAGCAAGGCGGGGTTGCTGGGGAGCTGCGGCAGCCAGCCCCTGCTCTGCCTTCACCTCGGCTCTGCCATGCTCCTCTGCGCAGGCGCCGTTCTGCCTCGCTGGCTGCTCTCACCCTGCACCGCACAGGCATCGGCCTCCGAGCTTTGTAACCATCCTTGGGGCTCACCGCCAAAAACAGATGATGGTGTTGTCAGCAAGGAAATTGCAGAGAGGTTTAATTAGTGCTGAAAATTCTAATGAATACTTTATTTTAAGTGGGTTTAGGCCTTGGGCAATCTGCCTGAGAGTTATGACTGTATTCAGAGCTCTGCCCACCTAGCTAGAGGCCTGGTAGGTTTTCTCTCACTGTGCTGGCGTTTCATTTCCACCAGAAATGGTTCTCCTTTCCAAACCTTCAAATGTGTGATGCATAGGAGTGATGCACGTTTTCAGCGGTTTGGTATCGTGGCATGTTGTGCCTTATAAAGAGCTGGGAACTTTTTACTCTGCCCTTGAACCCTACACTGTTCTGACTCTTCTCTCTGCACTAGGTCTGTGGGTCACATACACAGGAGAGTGACAGAGCACTTGAAAGTTGTCTACTACGTATCTGAGAACTTTGCAGATGAATACACGGGCACAAACCTGAAAAATGTTGAAAGGAGCGTGGAGGACGACTATATTGCAAACCTTCGAAATAACTGCTGGAAGGAGAAGCAGCAGAGTAAGTAGTGTGGGGTCAGGAGCGGAGAGTCGTGACTGCTGCGTGAGGCTGGCTTCAGAAAGGTCTTTTATTGGGGACTGAGTTATGCTCAAGTTACATTTTAACGTGGTGCGAGCACATTTCCTGTGTTGGTGGCGCTTTTTTTCTGTCTGTGACTTTGTGACAAATCCAGTATGTGGGGGTTTTTTGTTTTGTTTTGTTTTTTAATGCTGCTGTAGAACTGGTCAAACAGGAGTTGTGCCCCAGAGGTTCGCTGCAGTGTCAGTAGGATATCTGTGATTTCCAGTGCAGGGGGGAGGTTGCAGCCCTCTCATTTTCAGGAGGCCCCCGATAGCTCTGTGTAACATTTCAGACTGTGTCTGAAAGTCTGCTGCCCGTGGCGTCCTCCATCCTGCACCCTGTCCCTGCTCAGAAGGCTGTGGTGGCAGCACTGACATCGCCTTGCCTGCTGCTGACAGCACCCAGAGCTAGGAGGGCTGGCCACCCAGCCAGACAGCGTCAGAGATGATGTGGCCATCTGGGCTGGCAGCGGAGTGCGGCGAGGGCAGCAAGCTGCTTGCCGAGTCCCAGGGGTGAGCCGACTTCTCTGCCCGCCCCTTCCCACAGGTGATGGTCACAGCTCTCAGAGCAGTGACTGGCGTAGGGTTTGAGTGCCTGGGGTGCAGGAGGGGCTGTTCGAGCCCCCAGTGGTGCCAAGTGAGGCCGATGCACCGAGCTTCTGCATGTCTTCTTCCCCGTGCTGCTGGGGTAGCCTTTGTGTAGGCTGCCTCCTGTGCCTCCTGGGACCGGAGGCAGGTCCCATCAGGTTCCTAAGGCTTTCCCTGGGATGCATAAGCTGTCGGCAGACGTTACGCCCATCCTGCCCTAAAGGGCAGAGGGCATTTCCTCAGCCTCATCCTGCGCTTCAGCTAGCCGTGGAGAACTGGAGGTGCCTCCTGTTCCCAGCAGAGCCTGTGATGGGACATGGCCTGGCGGGTGGGTCTCTGCCACATCACGTCTGTAACGCTGGCTGTTTCCCTTTGCAGAGGAAGGCTTGTTGTACCGGGCGCGCTACTTTGGAGACTCGGATCTCTACCAGCGAGCACAGAAGATGGGCACCCCCAGCTGTAGCAGACTGTCAGACGTTCAAGCCTCCCTGCACGGATAGTCGCTGCCTGCCCGCTCAGCAGAGGTCTGAGTACGAGCTGGTGACGCTTCCCCTGGCAGCGGAGCAGGGCACAATAGTGCTTTTCACACTTAGTTAAATCTCTTTGAGGGACAGGTCTTCACGAGTCTCCTCTGGATGCACACACGTCACGGGGGGCAGCACCCCTCTCCATCAAGTGTACACACTCGTTAACTGGGAAACTGATTTTGTTTAGTTTGCATGTCGGGACCCTTGGCTCTCTCCAAGCTCCCTGTTTTCTCTGCCGCTGTCAGGGTTGGGTCTTTAGGAACAGAGCAAAAGCCCCGCGCATGTTGGCAACTCAGCTGAGGTCTTGTCAACTGCGCATTCGATACAGCGGCTGTGCGCGTCTCGGCTGGTTGGAGGCTTTTTACCAGCCGTGGCAGCCAGCCGCTACGTTGTAATGAACCCTTCTTTGGTTGCTTTATTGTCTGCTTTACTGGAAAAGCTGTTATCCCCTGGCACTCGAAGCCATATGATGACAGGGAACGGATGCCTACCAAGCAGATGTTCGTTGCGCCCCCCGTTGCCTTCCCGTGACGCTCAAGGAGAACGAAGCCAATGGCCGGAGCTCACAGCAGGCTGTAGAAGTACCTTACTGCATTAAACTGGGAATCAAAGTAAAAGCAGCTGAGGGGGAGTCTGGAAAACTCAGGGGCTGGAGAGCCGGAATTAAGGCGAGCCCAGATAGCACACGTGAGACCGGGTGTGCTGGGTTGCGGGAGACCTGCCCAAAAATAATGAAAAAAATTGGCACAGAGTTTGTAGCCCTTTTTCTGCTTAAATATCTGGGCTGATTTCACCTACCAGATACTGCTGGGATGGCTGTAAAACGTACGGGTCCCTCCTACCACAGAATTATGTGAAAACGGGCTTTCTGTAGAAAACAAATCGGAGGTGAAGGTTGCGCCCAGTGTTACTTGTGCGGACACCATTTAGGCTTGCAGAGACTTCTTGCGGACGCTGGATGTCCAGCTGCCCGATTTGCATGACAAGTAAGGAGGTTTAGCAGGGGAGGTTTTGTTTTTTATTTTCCTTGGCAGAGGGAGCGTGTCTCAAAGTTTGGCCTTTAAAGCAAACCCTCTGGGTTGCGTTCAGCCTTTTTTCAAGTGTATCCTGGTTTTGGAACCATTCTTATCTTGAGTCGCCCGCTTTCTTGTTTTCATAACTGCGCCTCTTCTTTCACGATAGACTGGCATTAATTACCTGCTTTTCTTTAATTCTCTCTCTGTACCCACGGTCTGAAAAGTGAGCTGCTCTGAGGCAGGGGGCCCGCTGCCTGTGATGGGGCTGGGGGGAAGGAAGGGGGAGGGACGGTGACGTGCGCTTGTTCGGCGACTGACACACTACTGCTTGTTGTTCCCAGACTCTTGAAATGCCTGAAGACTTTTGGTGAAGTGCACTGAGCCGAGGTGACAGACTTGATATTTAAAAGAATCAAACCGTATCTTAAAAATGGAATTGGAGAATTAGCAACGCACAACTGCCCTCTTTCTTCTCTCTGCCTGTCTCCGCCATGCGACCTCCGTCTCAGGCAGCGATTAGGACAGGAAATCAAGCTGCCCGTCTTCCCCCTTCCCTTCCGACACCGCTAGTGTGCGACAGTCTCGTTGCTCCTGGGATCCCACAACCCCGAGAACAGACACAGAGCGTGTAGAATAACACGAACTAATCGCAGAAGCCATGAAGCAGAAGGAGACCCTTTGTGACTGCGCTGGTCACTGCCAACGGAGAGAGAAATTGGACAATTTAGTGATCAAAGAAAACTTTAAAAAAAAGGAAATATAATCTATTTAGAATTAATTTATAGCTGTATATATGTTGTACTTTTAAACTATGCAGGGGTTGGATGATTAAATTATTTTGTTTTCTGCCCGGTTTGGTAAACAGGGAAGCGGGAAGTCTCTTCCCAGGGTGTCTCGCTCTGCAGCGCTTTCCTGCCTGACACACTAAAGCAAGGATCACCTTGCAGTTACTGTATTTTGCTTTCTGGAGGACAGCGGTGTTCTGTGGCTTGGGATGTCAATACCTGCCTTTCGGGTTTTAATAAAAGAAATTCCAAATCTGTAGGGGGTAGCAAAGAAATTGGGGAAGCTGTCCAGATTCGTGGGGTGGTTTTGCAGCGCTGGCAGAAGCTGCAGCGGGTCAGCTGAGCCGCGGCGTCGCACTCGGTGACGGGAAGGATTGTCCTGGATGGTTTTTGTTCATCAGTCGTTGGGTTTATTTGTGCACGTAACTTCTTTTTTTTTTGCAGTGTCTGCTTTAGTTGTGCATCATAATCAGCGTGCGGCGTTCGTTCTGTAGAGAGGGCTTTCCACGAGCCGTCTCCCTTTGTTGGGGGTTTTTTTGTGCGTCCTACACTTGGGGTTCCTCACCCACTGGCACTTCCGTTCGCAAGGTGGCCATGGCCTTGACACCCTGTCTCTGACATTTCCTAGAGGAGACCTGTAAAATACTGCTAATTCAGAAGAAACAGAGATTTCTATTGCTTCTGTTGAAAGAAGTTTTGCAGGGGGAGATGGGAGGGCGCGCCTGACCTCTTCTCCTCAGCCCCCGCCTGAGCTCTGCAGCGCGTCTCTCCCCTTGCCAGCGCTGGGCAGGACCGGCGTTAGGGCAGCGGGAGGGCGCACGAGGACGGCTCGTCTCTTCACAGCAAAGCTGGCACGAGCGGAGCTACCTCCCATGGAATAAACTGGATTTTTATTTTCTTTTGGTACCCTGCAGTTCATTTTTGTCTAAAGACATTTCCGTTGAGCACTGTGCCCCGACACCCTCGGGGGAATGAGTCAAAAGGGCTGCGGCTCCCAGGTGGGGTGGCAGGGGCTGGAGGAGGCGAGGGGTAAGGTGGTTTTATTTCTTTATTGTTAGGAATCCATATGGTCTATCTTCAGCTACTTATTTATTTTGCAAAATATCATCCCTCCCATTAACTGCAAGCCTTATCAGCCCACAGCCACCATGACTCGGACCTGATTTTAAGGTGTTTTGTTTTTCTTTTTTTGTGTTTTTTTTTTTTTAATGATTCCACCCCCTTTGGAAGGAATTGGGTGGAAGTATGGCATTTGGAAATAGCTCTTAGTAGAGGCACAGGCTAGCTGGCCTGAAGAGATCACAGGAAGGGGCTTAAATAAAAAAAAACATTTGCAAAAGGTGCTGGGTGTCTTGCACAACGACCTTCCTTGCCCAGAGCCTGCCAGCCAAAACCTTTTGATTATTTTTTTGCAAGCAGATCCCCATGGATAACAGGGAGTGAGGAGGCATAGATCCTAATGGATGCTCACAGAGGCTGTATCTCTTAATTTAGAATTAATTGTACAATTGTACATCTATAAATAAATGTTTATAACGTGAAACGTTCCAGCTGTGTTGGTGTCCTGCAGATCCTTGCGCCAGCCGGATCCAGTCCTCCTGCACACAGCCTTCCTCGCCTCTGCGCCGGCGCTCGGTGGATGGAATTCGGCGTCCTTGCTGTCCCGGCAAGCCCCAGCAGCCGAGAGCTCCAGCGCTGCGGGAGAGGGAGGGACCGGGAGAAGATGGCGAGGAGGTGATGCCCCCCCGAGGTAGTCGTGGACGCTGGCAAGGTGATGGCGAACGCTCAGCGGGATGTCTTTGCTTCAGACTGGTTCCACTGGGGTACTCCCAGCAGCATGCCTATGGCCGAGCTCTTTTGGGGGCTGCGCTATTGTCACCATCCTGGCAGCGGTGGCGTGCTGTTTGAAGGTGCCCTGTGGATGGCTCGCTGTCGGGGAGGTCGGTGGGCAGGAGGGCTCAGGCTGCTGTTGTCCTGGGCAGAAACACTGGCTCAGATGGGCTTCCCGATGGTGGCGGCTCAGAAACTGCCACCTGCTGCCCCGAAACAGGGAGGACCACCTGCCCCCGGGGTCGAATTTGGGGTCCATGCTCCCAAATGGGTCTCTTTTTCCAAAATCCCCCCTCCCCAGGGCAGCAAAAGGCTTTTCCTGTAGCGCCTGGGGCAGGCTTGACCCCACCGGCACTCCCCTCCTCCTCCCCAGCCCCACGCACCAAAGGGCTGGAGATTTGGGGGGATTCCCCTCTCTTTTCCTTTTTTATTCCTCCTCTTTCAGAGGCCAGAGGTCACGTCACTTCCATTTCCCCTCGGCGCCACGTTCCCGCAGCAGCGGTGAGTCAGCCCCGCCAGCCTCTCGCAACGCCTGTGCCTTCAGGCCAGCTGGGAGAGTCCGGCACCAACCAATGCCACCACCGGGCACAACCCCCCGGTGCCACCGGCACGGACCCCGCTCCGCTTTTTTTTTTTTTTTTTTTTAAT
>Ga0065711_1036386_pt1 | contig 21049 bp, 14 predicted proteins | sample Hoacrofraction12_FD_59098 | JGI IMG/M metagenome (GOLD analysis project Ga0065711, IMG submission 59098) | Hoatzin crop microbial communities from Cojedes, Venezuela - Epithelial fraction 12 v2 (version 2) | ecosystem: Host-associated > Birds > Digestive system > Esophagus > Crop | place...
AGCTGGGCTGTCAATCTCACCCCTGGCCTTGGCACTCCAAGCCTGGGCTCATCCCTAGTGAGCTGGGCAATATCCCCTTCCCCCTTCGAATCTCCTCCCTTGTCCCACTGGCCACGCTTCTCTTGATGCAGCCCAGGATATGGTTGGCCTTCTGGGCTGTGAGCGCACATTGGTGGCTCATGGCAAGCTTTTCATCCACTAGTACCCGGAAGTCCTTCTTGGTTGGGCTTCTATCAATCCCTCCATCCCCCAGCCTGTGTTGATACTGGGGGTTGCCCTGACCCAGATGCAAGACCTTGCACTTGGCCTTCTTGAATCTTATGACATTCACACAGGCACACTTCTCAAGCTTGTCCAGGTCCCTCTGGATGGCATCCTGTCCTTCTGGTGTGTCAACTGGACCACTCAGCCATATCAGGATATGTGAATCGCTGCTGACTCTGAACAGTTCAACATGAAACAACTGTCACTTCCTGAGCTCCTTCCCCTCCAGAATATTCTTGAACCTCTTCCAGTATTCTTCCAGAAGTAAACTGTACAGAGCTTTTGAAGAGCTTGCCAACCTTCAGCTACATTAGGAACATAAACTGAAAAGCCAGCAATGCCTTCATACTGAACTAGTTTCAGCAGCCTTCAAAGTTAACACATTTGAGTGTTATTTTCATGAACTTCATTGTTATTACCAATATGAATTTTTAATTATCATGCCTTTTGCTTTTTTATTTTTCACCTAAAAATCATTTAATGAGAAACAGGGGCATGAGACCCAAAATATCTACTAAATGTCCTGTCCTAATGAACTCAGTGGGCGACTGCCCATCACCACACATCAGCTCTCCTGCCCTGAAAGACTGTTGCAAAAGATGGACCCCAACATCATACACTAAACAAATTCAATGGGCATTTTAGAGTGAAAGTCTGTAAACTAAGGAAATCATAGAATCATAAAATCATAGAATGGTATGGGTTGGAAGGGATCTTAAAGATCATATGGTTCCAACCCCCCTGCCATGAGCAGAGACATCTTCCACTAGGCCACGTTGCTCAGAGCTCCATCCAACCTGACTTTGAACACATGTGGGGGCATCCACAACTTCTCTGGGCAACCTGTTCCAGTGTTTCACAACCCTCACCGTAAAGAATTTCTTCCCAGTATATAAGCTAAGCCTGCCCTCTTTTAGTTTGCAGCCATTTCCCCTTGTCCTATCACTACACACCCTTGTGAAAAGTCCCTCTCCATCCTTTAGGCACTGGAAGGCTGCTCTAAAGTCACCCCGGAGCCTTCTCTTCTCCAGACTGAACAGCCCTAACTCTCTTAGCCTGTCCTCATAGGAGAGGTACTCCAACCCTCAGATCATCTTCGTGGCCCTCCTCTGGACCTGATCCAACACATCCATGTCCTTCTTATGTTGGGGGCTCCAGAGCTGGACGCAGTACTCCAGATGGGGTCTCACGAGAGCAGAGTAAAGGGGCAGAGTCAACTCCCTCGATGTACTGGTCACTCTTCTCTTGATGCTGTCCAGGATACGGTTGGCTTTCTGGGCTGCATGCGCACATTGCCGGCTCATCTTGAGCTTCTCATCCACCAGTACCCCCAAGTCCTTCTCCTCAGGGCTACTCTTGAGCCACTTTCCGCCCAGCCTGGACTTGTGTTTCGGATTGCCCCAACCCACATGCAGGACCTTACACTTGGCCTTGTTGAACTTCATGCAGTTCTCGCAGGCCCACCTCTCCAGCCTGTCAAGGTCCCTTTGAATGGCATCCCTTCCCTCCAGCGTGTCAACCACATCACACAGCTTGGTGTCATCGGCAAACTTGCTGAGGGTGCACTCAGTCCCACTGTCCATGTCGCCGACAAAGATATTTAATAGCACTGGCCCCAGTACTGACCCCTGAGGCACACCACTCGTCACTGGTCTCTACCTGGACGTCGAGCCATTGACTGTAACTCTTTGTGTGTGTCCATCGAGCCAGTTCCTTATTCAACAAGTGGTCCATCTGTCAAATCCCTGTCTTCCCAATTTACAGACAAGGACATCATGCGGGACAGTGTCGAATGCCTTGCACAAGTCCAGGTAGAGGATGTCAGTTGCCCGTCCTTCGTCCACCAAAGCTGTAATCCCATCATAGAAGGATACCAAGTTGGTCAGGCATGATTTTCCCTTGGTGAAGCCATGTTGGCTGTCCCTAATCACCTCCTTGTTATCCATGTGCCTTGGCATGGTTTCGAGGAGGATCTGCTCCATCATCTTGCCAGGCACAGAGGTGAGACTGACTGGTCTATAGTTCCCCTGCTCTTCCTTTTTTCCCTTTATAAAAATGGGGGTGATGTTGCCCTTTCTCCAGTCAGTGGAGACCTCCTCAGACCACCACAACCTCTCAAATATGATGGAGAGTGGTTTGGCAACTTCGTGTGCCAGTTCCCTCAGGACCTGCGAATGCATCTCATCAGGCCCCATGGACTTGTGCACCTTCAGGTTCCTTAGGCACTGTCAGACCTGGTCTTCTCCTACAGTGGACGATTCTTAATTCTCCCAGTCCCCATTTTTGCCTTCTGCAACTTGGGTGGTGTGTCTAGAGCACTTGCTGTTGAAGACTGAAGGAAAAAAGTCGTTCAGCACCTCAACTTTCTCCACATCTCAGGTAACCAAGTCTCCAGCTTCCTTCTGGAGAGGGCCCACATTTTCCCTAGTCTGCCTTCTATCACTGACATACCTATAGAATGCTTTCTTGTTCCTTTTGACGTTCCTGACCAGATTTAATTCTGTCAGGGCTTTAGCTTTCCTAACTTGCTCCCTGGCTACTCGGACGATTTCTCTGTATTCCTCCCAAGCCACCTGTCCTTGTTTCCGTCCTCTGTAGGCCTCCTTTTTCTGCTGGAGTTTGGCCAGGATCTCCTTGTTCATCCATGTAGGCCTCCTGGCATTTGTGCCTGACTTCCTCTTGGTCGGGATGCATGGCTCCTGAGCTTGGAGGAGGTGATCCTTGAATACTGACGGGCTTTCCTGGGCCCCTCTTCCCTCTAGGGCTTTATCCCACAGTATTCTACCGAGCAGATCCCTGAGGAGGCCAAAGTCTGCTCTCCTGAAGTCCAGAGTAGCGAGCTTGCTGCGCACCCGCCTCGCTGCCCTAAGGATCTTAAAGTCCACCATTTTGTGGTCACTGCAGCCAAGGCTGCCCTTGACTTTCACATTCACCACCAGCCCCTCCTTGTTGGTGAGAACAAGGTCCAGCATCGCACCTCTCCTTGTGGGCTCCTCTATCACTTGGAGGAGGAAGTTGTCCTCAACACATTCTAGGAACCTCTTGGCTTGCCTAAGCCCTGCTGTGTTGTCCCTCCAACAAGTGTTGGGGTGGTTGAAGTACCCCGTGAGGACCAGGGCTTTTGAACATGAGGCTTGTCCTATCTGCCTACAGAGGCCCTCGTCTGCTCACTCATCCTGGTCTGGTGCCTGTAGCAGACTCCCACTGTAATGTCGCCTGTCCCTGCCCTGCCTTTAATCTTGACCCGTAAGCTCTCTGTGGGCTCCTCATCCATTCCCAGGCAGAGCTCCATGCACTCCAGCTGATTTTTGACATAGAGGGCGACACCTCCTCCTCGTCTCTCCTGCCTGTTTTTCCTAAAGAGCCTGTATCGTCCCATCCCAATACTCCAGTAACAGGAGCTGTCCCACCACGTCTCCGTGATGCTGATGATATCATAGTCCTGCAGATGTGCACACATCTCTATCTCATCTTGTTTATTCCCCATGCTACATGCATTTGCATAAAGGCATTTGAGCTGAGCCCCCAGTGAAGCTGCACCGTTCCTGCTGCACAGCTCCCTGTTCCGTACCCTCACTGACTCAGCAGAGTGAAGGTCCTCGCTAGCACACCGTCCACTAGCACCTGAGTTGCCTCCCCCAGACTTTTCACTAGCTAGCCTGGTTTTAACCCCTTCCCCCTTCAAATCTAGTTAAAGCCCTACTGATGAGCCTTGATAACTCCTGAGCTAGGAACCTCTTCCCCTTTTGTGACAGGTGTACCCCGTATGTTGCCAGCAGGCCTGGTGCCATGTAAGCTGACCAATGATCAAAGAACCCTAAATTTTGCCTATGACACCAGGCTTGGAGCCAGTTATTGAACTATTGACTCCTCCTGTTTCTTCCTTCATCTTCACCTGCAATTGAAGGGATAGAGGAGAACACTACTTGTGCTCCTGATCCCTTAACCTGTCGCCCCAGAGCCCTGAAGTCCTTTTGATTTCCTGTGCGCTTTTGTCTGTAATCTCTTCACTGCCAACCTGAACAACTAAGGGCGGGAAACAGTCAGAGAGCTGTACCAGACCAGGGAGTTTCCTAGCGATATCTCTCACCTGGGCCCCCGGGGAGAAGCAGACTTCCCTGTGGGATGGGTCCGGTTGGTATATTGGGCCCTCTGTTCCCTTCAGAAGGGAATCGCCTATGACAATTATCCTTCTTTTTGTCTTCGTGGAGGCAGTCATGATGCGTGGGGCTGATTGCAATGATATATGTGTGTGTGTATATATATATACATATAATATCAGAAGAAGTGATAGTAAAGTGTGGACCTGGGGAATGACATAGATGGTACAGGGGGTGGGTAAAGTCCTGGGTTCAGCTGGGATAGAGTTAATAGACCCATACTGGTGCAGTTAATGAATAGCTGCAGCCTGTGGGAAAGACTCACCTTGGAGAAGTTTGTGGAGAACTGTCTACCATGAGAGGCACCTCACGCTGGAGGAGGGGAAGAGTGTGAGGAGTCCTCCCCCTGAGGAGGAAGGAGCAGCAGAGACAAGGTGTGATGAACTGACCATAACCCCTATGCCCTGTTCACCTGTGCCGCTCAGTGGAGGGGAGGAGGCAGAAAAAAGCGAGTGAAGTTGAATGCAGGAAGAAGGGAGGGGTGGGGGGAAGGAGTTTTAAGATCTGGTTTTATTTCTCATTAGCCTACTCTGATTTGATTGCTGATAAATTAAACTACCTTTTTTCCCTAAATTCAATCTGGTTTGTCTGTGACAGTAATTGGTGAGTGATCTCTCCTTGTCCTTATCTCGACCCACGAGCCTTTCATCATATTTCCTGTCCCCTGTCTGGTCGAGGAGGGGGAGTGACAGAGCGGTTTTGGTGGGCAGCTGGCATTTATCCAGACCAAACCAAAACACAGTCATAGTTCCACCAATATCATTTTTGTCCCTTTCCTTGAACACTTCTTACCAGTGACAGCTGAGGCTGAGGAGGTTCCCACCCCAACCCCTCTGCTGTCTAGGACATGTCCTTGGGAGAGACGGAGAGGTTTACAGGATGTCTAGAGTTCAGCACCTGCAGGTCCTTGGTTTGCTGCTGATTGTGTTCATCTGGGTCTCTCTAAAGCAAGGCTCTGGACTGATTCTTGAGGTAGTTTATTCTGGGGATAAGACTGAACCAGTTTTGGCTCTTTCAGCCCTGTATAGTCCTCTGTGACTATACCAGAAGACTGCACTCTTAAATGTTGCCACATGCCCTCATGTTGTATTCTAATGTACGTAACATATATTACTGATTTCACGCTATTGTGCTGCATTTAGGCTACAATATTTTGTTGAGTTACAATTTAGCTTTTGCCCCTTTTAGACACTGGGCTGAAAAATAGCTCCCACATATGTAGTTCAAGAAAACATTACCAAGTGCTGTTAAAGTAGCCACTCTGTTTTACATGGATCTAGGCTCACTCAGAGTGGTTACAACCCAATCCATGGTATGTATAAGAGCTGCAGAGCTGAAGCTGGAGCAGGGAGGCAGCAGTCCCTGGCCCCAATGCAGGGGTTAAACCAGCGACACCCAGCTCAGGCCATGGTGAGGCTGAGCCCCTGCACTGCCAGGTCAGTGTATAGCTGGGGCCTCCCTCTGCTGAGGGCAGAAATCGTGTTTATTGGGCTACAAACTGTGTCCTGGCACTGACAGGTGAAATTTCATTCATTTTATCTGTATAATTAGAATTTTGCACATTACAAGAAAGTAGTCTTTGCTGAAAATTTTGGAGATGCCTGCATATAAGCTTAGGAAATAGGTCTGTACATTTTTATGCTAGTAGAACACCAAATTATTGAACACAGGCTTGTTTTCATAGGCTTTTTTTCTGAATCAATACCTAAACATTTAAGGTAGAAATAAATGATTTTTCAATTTTTGTTAAAGAGAAATTCTCCTATCTCCTAAATGGAATACTATACGCAGTATATGTGGTAAATTTATAATGAGTATTTTGTCACTTTTTTCCTTATTTATTATAAACTGTGGATTTGGGAAGTATGAACTCTAGAAAACAAATAAATCTTGGTGAGAAACATGTAAGAGCCATAGTACACCGCTGAACAAATGTCGTAGCAAACCAAAGTTGGTAAAAAATAATCTAAACATCCTCATGCTGCTAGATTTTGCATTTAAAATACACTCTGAGGGACAGGAATAATAATAATTACTTCTTTGCACTTAAACATGATCTATTTTCTGAAGATCTTGAGTACTGCACATTATTATCTCATTAAACCTTACAGCACCCCTGTGAGCGAGGATAGTGCTTTATTGTAGATATGTTACAGATGAGTAAACTGAGGCATTCAATTAGAAAAATACACGGAAGCTCAGTAGCAATATCAGTCCATATTGCCACAGCAGTTAAAAAGCAAATCCTATGATTTGGCCTGCTAAAGGAGAGCAGAAACCAATAAAAAAGTGATTAAAGTTATTCTTCTAAAAAGAGGACAGACCTTCATTTAAAGCACTGATTTGAGTTGAATAGCTTAAAATAGCACTTTGGAAGGACCGTTTAACATGACAGAGACAGAGAAAAGGTTAGGAAAGTTGTAGTTTTAGAGATTTTAAAAAATGTACTGCACAAAATTCTGAACAACTTGAATTTAGCTCTGTTTTGAGCCAAAGTTAGGCAAGATGAGGCCAGAAAGTCCTTCCAGATCAAATCTTTCTGTGATTTTTTTTATAATCAGTATTACACTTCAGTTATTGAATTCTCAATTACATAACAATTTTTGATAAAAATCCTCCATCATGGACATTTGCGAATTAAACAATATTTAAGAAATAAACTATCATAATACAAAGAGAGAATAAATCCCAGATTTTTTTTGAAATCCATTAAGAAATATGCTGTTCCTTTATTTGCAAAGTTAACAGATGTTGTTATAAAATGAAGTAAACACACAACCAGAAAACCACAGACATACAAAATATAAACTCTTATTTACACGTCTGCTGAACTGTGTTCTTCCTGTTTTAGCTGAGTTTTGGTAACTCAGTCCATTATTCTTCAGTCAGGTAATTTAATGATTTTTCCTAACTATATCAGTTAGAAAACGTCTTATAATTTAAAACATTAAGCTTAGGCTTAGAATTTTTTCTTAGCTTTTTGTTTGGTGTAAAAGCGCAAATATTTTCGTTAGATCTTCCATTTAACTGCTTTTTAAATCTATAGTAGTTTCCTTAAAAATGTTATATGTACAACTTTTAGAGTGTGGAGTCTTTATTCCAAATAAAAATGCCTATTAACTTCTGAAATTTTCTTAAAAAGTAATGACAACTCTCAGATGCTATGCCTGACAGAGAAAATCACTAAGTACCTGGCACAATTTTAATTTTCCTTTTTTCTTCCTTAACAATCAGAGGAGTAGAAGAATGAGAATAATTATCCCTCCTGATTGTGTCATTTTCTGTTATTGAAACATTCATTGTCCACTCAGCAACACTGAGAAATTATTTCTGCGTACTACTGATGCAAAACTAAATATGTACAGTGAACTGTTTGATTACTGTTTGTTTAGAACATTTGCAAGGATAGTGAGGAGTAAAGCATGTCATGTGTAGAGTTTGAACACAGAAAGGACTTCAACCTGGTCTGACTTTCTGTAGGCAAAAGGGCATTACAGTTCACTTGGTCCTTCTAGAAGGACATGTAGCCTGATTTACAGCTACAGAGCTAAAGGATACACAGGTTTGTTGAGGACTTCTTTGTATCTTTACTATTAAAGAAACAATTGCTGCCTGTTTTCTACATCATGGAAATTTTCTTATGAGTTATTACACAACCCTTCATTATTTATTGATGCTAAACTGAACTCTTACATATTTCACTGTAAGCTGTTTAATCAATTTTAGATATTCAGCATTGTCCACTCCAATTTTCCATCAGACTTTTTAAAATGAGCAGAGAGTGTGCTATCCTGTCCGTGTCTGAAGGGTGAGGGAAACTAAATGTCGATAATAAACAGGCATTAGCTTACCTATCTTGTCTAGGCTAATAGACATATTCATAGTAGACTGGAGAACTTCATTACAATATGGCTATGTAATGTAGACACAATGACAATAACTTCTTTTGTGCTAAATCCATCTTTAGTGTTGGCTATTGGTGTTATGTAAGTTTTGATACGACACTATAGTTTTAGCCTGTCCCCTTCCTTTATAGAGAATAAATAATGGAAAGAAGTTATCATTGTTCTAAACTTGAAGTTTTGAAGCAGAGACCAACATTTTTTACAAGAACATGAGATCTAGTTTCTTTTAAAAAAATGAGACAAAATAGAGCATTGGATCACACATAAAAAAATATATCCTAAAGTTAAATTTCAAAAATATATTTACCTGGATTTGAGACCTGGTATTCTAAATTACTTCAGTACTTTCAAAAATTGTCTTTTTAAACATCTAGGGATTGATCTGTTTATAAAGTATTCATGGTAAAGAAAAGTGTGCCGGTAAGAGGATATATTTCTGTATTAGAATTGTTGTTACCCCAAGAGTGTCTAGGCCATAATTCCACAAATACCACTGTCCCCTCCCTAAAAAAGTATGGGGAAAAACTTATTTCCAAATAATCCATATAGGAAGAGTGAAATAAGAAATCTTATTAATTCTGAAGTATTTTGAAGCACCTACAAGAGAAAATGGATACCTTGGGTTTATATTGTGTTTTTTTTTCCCAGTATTGCTTTTAACATGTGTCAAGTTTTAATGCTAATGATTCTTCCCAAAGTACTAAGAGTAAATGAATACAAATAACAAAAGGAAATACAGGGTAGTGAAATGAATATAAAATTAGAATTGAGACCTTATAAACTAAAAAGTCTCCTGAAATGTAATGAAATTAATTTCAAGTGTCAACATTTAAAATGGTCACTTAAATTATATAATATTCTTGTCCTTTCTCCCTTTAACATGAACTTCTTTTTCTTGCAATTTGCCACACATATAGGCCAAAACTTGTTTGTGCAGGTAAAGAATAGGAACATTTGGCAGACAGCAAAACTTCAGTTTTCTTTCAGGTATCTAATATCTAATGGTTTTATTTTTAATAATTTTATTTTTAAAAGTGTCACTGATAGGGGACCATACACGAATCACTCTATTACTGTGTATTCACATAAGAAATTCTAGATGTATCCTCTTCTGACTCAAACTAGACTATCTTATTTGTAATGTGATGAAATAATTATTTTTGATCCTTTCCATTAAAAAACAGCTTGAAGATTTTAAGGACTGGGGAACTCCCCAAAGGCACGTGTAATAACAGAAATAGAAAGAAGAGAAACTGCCCCTCCTGAGGCCCCAAAATGGCGATAATCCAGACATTTTAGATCTCTACAGTTTAGTTTCTGACAGAACAATTAAGCAATACTTCTCAAGGAAATTACATCCATAAAATAAACTATATTCATAAAATAAAACTATGATATTGGAAATGTAAATGTATAGCTTTCTATACTTTGAATTATCCTGCCTACTAGCTACCAGAAATACTTCAAATAGTTTATAATGTGTCTTTCATAGATATTTTTAATTGGTTATGTGTTCTCACAGAAAAACCCAGTCTTTCAGCTCTAACCATCACCTCTACAGGTTGTGAGATCACCAATGGATGTGATCAAGGTCCTTCCAAAATGCTCTTTGTTCCCTTTCTTCTTATTGTTCTTTCTAGGGCAACATTGTTAAACTGTGTAAGGAGAAAGCTACATTGCATCTAGAATAAAAAACACAAACAAACAAACAACAAATCATCTCAGGTCAACTTGCTTTTAAATGAGTTTTGACACTGCAGGAAAGAATAGAGGAAAAGGCTGTTGTGACAGGGAGGTCAGCCTTATATGTCAGTACACTGCAGATGTATTCTTTCTCTATTTTCAATTACAAATATCATATATATTGAAAGTAGTGAATCTTTGCACTACATTTAAGAGGTCCAATTCTACTGAGGGCTAGGAGTTCAGACTAATTTACTGTTGACTTTGGATAATCCCCTTTTTACTAAAAGAAGTTTTTTGTTAATGATCATATGATTAGAATAAGGAACAAAACATAGTTTAATTTCCTATTCTTCTTTCTCATTGTTTGGTGTACAGTAGGATTTTCTTTTCTTCAAACATTTACTTTTCTTGAATGAAATATAACTTGATCTAAACATCTCTGAAAACATAACCCTTGCATTAGAACAAAAGGAAGGCAAGTCAAATTCCATTTAATTTAGTAACTATCAAAATAATAGAGGCCATTGTACTAAATTTCTGCTCCCTGGCATGATTGAACAGAGGTTTAGAGGCTTAAGGAATTTTCTAGGAAATTAGATAGCAAAACTAATTCTGGCATATAGATTTGGCACTACAAAATGTTTAGAGATAGATAATGCAGTCCTTACAAACCTTGGAAGAACCTCCCTCATTTCTATAAAAGGTTGATATAGCCCTTTTGGTATTTACTGATGTTTGACATAATCATGGTAATTTTATCACTTCTAACCTGAGATGTTTTACCTTGTTCTGAAACACCTAGATCTTAATATATAAAGATGCAGTGTGGTCATGCCAGCAAAAAGAATTAACAATTTTGTTAATAAAAATTACCCTTATAGGCAAAAATCCCAAGGGATGTTATGAATAACCCTTTACTCCTACTAAAAAAAATGTTTTACCATATGAACCATTCTGTCAAACCAAAAAAGATGAATTGTGGAAGTAACTCATAACTAAGATGAATAATGACAACCACATATTGCCTTCATCAATAAAAAAAAGTCTACTGAGCAGAGAGAGCAAAACAGACAAAGCAGTGTTACAAACAGAGATTATATTGAAAAGAACATTTGGCATTAATGAAAACTTGATAGTCTTGCATCTCAAGCAAACTTTGGTCTTTTTGCACACAATACTATGACATTTTATCTGACCATAGCCTTTTCTTTACTAGGCATCTTTTCTTGACTGTGCAGGTATGAAACAGAGCTAAATGCAATACCCATTTAATAAATCTGTTTGGCACAGTATATGAAAAAAATCATCTAACTTCCTAATTTTGAGGCAGTGGTAATTAAAAGCCTTTTATGATCTGTTGTTTCAACTCATAACTCCAGTCTTCCACAATCCATATGCAAGCAGATGAGCTTACTAATTAAAAAGCAAATACCTCTGAATACTGGCAGAAAGGCAACTTTTTACCTTTTGTAGGTTGCTATGAATGCATTTCTAATATATGTTTTATGTACATAACTTTACAAAACCTCTCCAATATATGAAATTCAAACTAATCAAAAACTATGCAGAACTCAGTGAAACATTTGCTGCTGTCACTAATACTGCACATTTGTTTTATCAACTAAAGTAAAAGTGTTTTGTTTAAGTGAATGGAGGTCTTTGTCTTACTTTTTTCTTTTTACCACATTTATTTAAAACTAGAAAAATACTTTTCATATGATACAGCTGACTATATGTTATGGGAGGACATATGGAGTGATTTTAAATTTGCAAGATACTGAACTCCCATTGAACTGACGAACTTCAATACCTCAATACAAAAGAGCTTTACTAATATCTGGAGACAGCACTGGCTTATTGGAAGTTAAAAAGTCAAACCAAAACAAAAGATTAGCATATTTCTTCTCAAATAAAATTGGAAAATTTTATTCTTGAATCTCTGGCTTTTAAAAGTCATGTTCTGTGCTGTAATTAAAGGCAACTGTGAAACAGAGATAATGCAGGATGTTGTTGACTATCTTCACTCTGTTCTTGATACAGTGTGACAATTTGTGCTTATCTTCAGAATGTTCATGCTTTCCTCCTAGAACTGCAGATCTTTGGAAAGTCATCTGTCACAAAGTCCAATAGATGACCATGACATTAAACTTCTGAAGTGAAATACTGTGATTCCCATACCAGGCTTTGAGGTAATACTGGTACTATGGAAATGACAAAAATCATATGCTGAATGGGGAGTCACCTGGAGATGGCTGATAAGAAATATCCCCAGATGACCATGCCTTGAATCCATTTCACCTCTAGCTGTCTGCCTCCCTCCCCTTCAAGAGTAAAACCTGGAATCCTTTACAGAGAATCAATACCTCTACTCATCTTCTTTCAGGGTTTTAAGTCATGAGACACCAGAGATTGACAGGCTAACGTCAGGGCCCTGAGGGCACCAATAGGCCTCTGTGGCCCTGCCTAGCCTCTCTGCTGCATTCTCTGTCCCCTTCCCATGAGCCCAGGAACCCCATTTCATCCCAATCCCTGTTACAGCAGATCTGTAGGAGGGTTAGCCTCCAGCTCTGTCCTTTGTCCTGTCTCCTGGATGAACTTCAGCTCTACCCTATAGGTAGATGGACCCTTCAGATCCACCTTGCAGTCTTGTCTCCAGTCTTGTCTCGGGCCCCTTTTCCTTCTGCTCCTGGCTGGAATTTCTCCATGGACCCGGGACCTGGTGCATTTCTCACTGTGTCTGGGTTGTCCCCTGCTACCAGCCCCTTGCTCTACCCACAACACAATGTTCAGCCTCTATTTGTAGAGCACTGTCTGTGCTGGGGTCACCCTTGTTCCTCTTTATCAGAGTGTTCCTTTTACTTTATACCTTTATGACTCGAATCGTAACCAAAGACATGAAAAAAATAGATTCAGAGAGCTTCCGATCTTGAAATTATTTGCACTGACATCTTCTATTACCAGGAGAGCGTTCTAGCCTCAAGGTCATCAGATATCTTTTCAAAGGATGCAACCTTCACTTTTTAGTTTCTTCATTGAAGAAAAGGTACATAAAATTGGCAAAGAAAGTGTGGAGATAGAGACAAAAATGTACGGCACTTTAGCCTAATGGTTAAAAAATTCATTAGAGCTAGAACTCCCTAATGGTTTTGACAAGATAAACATCTTTGCAGGAGGCATCTTTGCATCTTTTGCATCTATGGAAGAGGACTTCTCTGATGTGAGTGATCTAACCATAGGGCTAGAAAAGCAATCTTCGCGTTATTTCTCAGGCTATGCAATCTGTAGGCAAAAGGCTTTGGAATCACATTTCGGGTCTGATGTACTCCTGTTCTGGCTGAGTCTTGCACTGAGCTACTTACGGAATTTAAGCGTTGAGCTGGTTCCTTATATGCACAATACTTGGCACCTGTCTCCCAGTGACACCATGAATTTTAAGTAACAAAGGAATTCAATTATAATAAAAGCAAAAGGCTGGTTTGAACACTAACAGAATACTCAAGGTGGAGCAATTTTAAGACCAAGCTTAAAGGTTTTCTCATGCCTAAAGACATTTGAAGTCTTCCAGGTAAGCCCCTTGCCAGTTTGCACCTCTGATGAGCATTCCAAATACTACCTACCACAGTGTGCTTCAATGTAAGAGGTTAGTAAGAACATCCTAGTCTTAATACACAGTATAAATCACCACCTCTTCTAACAGGTCAGCCATTACATGTGTATGATAGAACAAGTTCAGAACAGCTTGTAGTGTAGCTATATGAAGTCATTTTTACATGAAGAATAGAGATTCTTAATATTACACTGTCATTTTTAATTTTCTATGCATCTGTATGTGAACTATAATGATATGAGAACTTTACATCAGTAAACTCACAGAAAGTTGAGAAGACATAAATTACAAAGCTAGAAAGAGTGAAAGGGAGAAAGAGAGCATGAATGATAATGTCGCTGCTTTTATAATGAATTTGGTTCAGAACAGTGGATGTGTTAGTGTTTGCTGATACGCTGATAAGCATTAGATACTCACACGTCAGGGTACAGAGCAAAATATATCTGTATCTGCCATTCATGCATACACAGCCGTATAGGTGCAACCTTTTCTCTTCTTAATGTATACAAAAAATTAAAGATTTATGGAGAAAGGTGCTCCTTTTCTCAAAAAAAAAATCTCCTGTGAAATTACAAATCATGCAATATGAATATCTGCAGATAGAGAAGTGTGGAATAAAAATTACCAAATACAGACACTAGCTCTAAGCAACATCAGCTAGCAAATCATCCACCTAAGATGCAGTGGTAAGGACATCATTTCAAGCTACATTGAATACTGCATGGTATAATATAAGCCATTTTGAAAAATAATTAGATGCATAATTTCTTATACAGACTGCATGAGAAACCAAATCAAACTAAATTTGTCATTCTACTGACACATTTTTGCTATCCTTAATGTCAATTTGCTGCAATTTTTTCCTCCCACTGTGTTGTTATTTTTGGTGAGGAAGAGTGCCATAGAGCCCTGAGAAGTACTTTGCACAAATCAATATATCAGAATGACAGCTATGAAATTCATTTACAAAAAAAGACTACATAAACTTTGAAGAAGAGACTGTAGTGTGCAGACCCATAAATCCACATTTGTAAGACTGTCTCTCACTTTTCTCCTTTGCCTTACATAATTTTTTTTTTATAATAAAGGCAGAAATTTTATGATTTACAGGGAATTAATACATTTGTAATCCCATATTAGTGAAGTCAGAGCTGAAAAATTCAAATAAACAGTATAGTTTCATGATGACCTTATGAAACATAACAAAGAAAATTATTCTTCCATCTGACTTCAAATTCCCGTGTTTTCAATATGTTTTCCTGGTAGACTTTATTGTGAAATCAGGGATCAAATACTGTAAAAATGATGTAATTCCAATAGATCAACATCGGTATGAACGAAACCATTATTAACACTTCTCGCCCTCTCTCACACGCACGTGCGTGCATGCACACACACAAACACATGTTCTCATAGACTTCTCCTCAAATGGTGTTCCTCTTGTTCGTGGTGATAAATATGTGTACTTTACGCTAAGTATAGTACATTAATTAAAGCATTCATTATATTTATTAGAGCTTTCAATAACCACCAGTTATAACTTCCACATAGAGAAACCTTCACTTGTGGACTGAGTGTCATTTATCTCTGTGTCCTGTTGTCTACCTCGACTTCAGCAAGGCTTTCGGCACTGTCTCCCATAACATCCTCCTAGGGAAGCTCAGGAAGTGTGGCCTGGATGAGTGATCAGTGAAGTGGATAGAGAAGTGGCTGAATGGTCGAGCTCAGAGGATTGTCATCAGCGGTGCTGAGTCTAGTTGGAGGCCGGTAACTAGTGGTGTCCCCCAGGGGTCAGTACTGGGCCCAGCCTTGTTTAACTTCTTCATCGACGACCTGGATGAAGAGTTAGAATGTACCCTCAGGAAGTTTGCTGATGACACAAAACTGGGAGGTGTGGTCGATACACTAGCAGGCTGTGCTGCCATTCAGCGTGACCTGGACAGGCTGGAAAGTTGGGTGGAGAGGAACATGATGAAGCTGAACAAGGGCAAGTGCAGGGTCCTACACCTGGGGAGGAACAACCCCATGCACGAGTACAGGCTTGGGGCGGACCTGCTGGAGAGCAGCTCTGTGGAGAGGGACCAGGCTGTTCTGGTGGACGATAGGTTAACCATGAGCTAGCAGTGTGCCCTGGCTGCCAAGAAAGCTAATGGAATCCTGGGATACATTAGGAGGAGTGTGGCCAGCAGGTCGAGGGAGGGTCTCCTCCCCCTCTACACTGCCCTAGTGAGGCCCCATCTGGAGTACTGTGTCCGGTTCTGGGCTCCCCAGTTCATGAAAGATGAGGAGCTACTGGAGAGAGTCTAATGGAGGTCTAAGAGGATGATGAGGGGAGTGTAGCATCTGTCCTACAAAGTGAAGCTGAGGGAGCTGGGCTTGTTCAGCCTGAAGAAGAGAAATATGCGAGGGGACCTAATAAATGTTTATAAATATCTCAAGGGTGGGTGTCAGGAGGATGGGGCCAGACTCTTTTCAGTGGTGCCCAGCAACAGGACAAGGGGCAACGGGCACAAAATGAAGCATAGGAATTTCCGTCTGAATATGAGGAAGAACTTCTTCTTTCTGAGGGTGACGGAGCACTGGAACAGGCTGCCCAGGGAGGTTGTGGAGTCTCCTTCTCTGGAGATATTCAAGACCCGCCTGGACAATGTCCTGTGCAGCCTGCTGGAGATGACCTTGCTTCGGCATGGGGGTTGGACTACATGACCCACAGAAGTCCCTTCCAACCCCTACCATTCTGTGATTCTGTGATTCTGTGATTCTATGATTCTGTTTTCTTCAAAATATAGTGTTCAATGATTGTTTTCTCAAGTCTCCTTTTGTACAAGTACAATCATAAAATTATGTTATTGTTGAGTTTTACTAGATCTAGTTGTTGGATATCTGACCTGCCCGAGTGACACAATGAAATCCACTGCTCAAAACTATGCCTCTCTCTGTAGGTGGGAACCAGAGAGCCTGTAGCTATTCTGAGCACCAGGCTGCAAGCTATGGAAACAAGTCAGTAGGAAACAGCAAAGTGATTTCTCTTTGTATTTAAAGGTGCCTGTGTTGAACTGGGATGTATCTACCAGAATGTGCAAGACAAGTAGTGAAGTCATCCTCTCTTTAAAGTGAAGTATATATTATGTGTATGCATTATACAGTTCTGTAATGGAGCTCTCATGGGGCGAGGTGGAGATACAGCATCACGTCTCTTCTCAACTAAATATATTTTAGCTCCACCATTGCAGTAGTAAGCCCTGTACGACATGATGTACTCTGGAATCCCTGTATCCAGCTTCATTGTGGGGATGAGTAGCAACAAATGCAATATTTAGTAAAGATGAAAGTAAAATACAAGCTTGTGGCTGGCATTTTACACACGGTTTTTCTATACCTGTTCAAGATCAGAGCTGTTTCAGGTAGAGTACGGAAATAATCCTGGGGACAAGGGCTGAAGGCAAGTTCATATTCTCAGCGCGAATATGTCAGTGTTAGGCTGTTGAGGAATACAAACAGTCTGGCATGCTTTTTCTCACTGCTGTGAACCCTGAAACCCTCACTGTGCAGTAGTCCGGTTAGCATCCTGCCCAAGTCATATGCCAGTCCAATAAACAAGGCTTGTCATTGTTCTCAGTGGTGGGAGGTGTAAGGGGGGAAGGGAACAAAAACTTTGTATCCATCTTCCTGTATGGTTATTCTAGTAAAGAGTGCTGATGCAGAAAAAAAAAAAAAAGTACTATTGCTCTATTTTTTTATAAAACAACAATGGAAGATGCCAGATTTGTTTGTTCCATTGTTTTCAATCCTCATCCATGAAAAGTGTATCCTTTCCATGCATGTCCCCAGCTCTACTGTCAAATTCATAAATGCCCATAGACATTAAAGCAAATAAAATGCTAAGCAGGGACTTGGCTTAGAAATCTATAGCTTAGTCTTTCTGATAGGAACAAGAATGTTTGGTGGAACATATATCTGCTTAATAGGACAATAAGAAGACTATTTGTGCAAGAATATGTTTACTAATAGAAAGACTGCACAGCTGAAACATATTTTTTTCTAATTTCTTTCTTGCTGTTAATTTCTGCATCAACTTACAACCAATACCACATACACAAACACAGAAGAAATAATGAAAGATATAAATTTTCACCACCCAGAGCTGCAGTTTTATGCAGTAAATACTGAGAAGTACAGTACAGTGATTCACTCAATAAATCACTAGACATATCCTATTCCAAAACTGACAGCAGTTGTTTCTTTATTCTTTTTGCCTTAGTTTATAGGCTTTGCTTCTGCATGTGTCACATTGTTGTCAGAGACACTTTGTACAGAGGGAAGCTACTTCTACTTCATCTGATGTACTGTGCTAGTTTTCTACTACAGAATGTGGTAAATTGCAATCATTCATCTAGTAATGTATTTCCAGTTTCTGTTACTTAACTATGTCTTAATTATAATCAGCAAATGACCAGCTATATAGTATGGCTCCTTATCACCAGACACACAGAAGCAGAATATCTTTGTACTTACATTGTTCTCTTCTAACAACCCTCATAGGTCTGATTTGAAATGGTTCTCTACAGGGAGCCCAAAGAGATGCTAATATAATTGTCTGCAATTTGAATGTAAAGAAAATTACTAATAGGTTCCTGGAGGCTGCTCGCAAAATGACTGTACTTCTTATTACAGGATTCAGCATTTATGAATGCATCGTGACCTAGTTTGCCATACAGAGTTCTCAAAGCAAGGATTATTACATAACAGTAGATTCTTTTTAGGATATACTGGTCCAGATTATAAAGGCTGTATAAGGCAATAAAAAGAAGTTACTATGAGGAAAAGATCTGGCATACTATGGTTAATTTTATGTAGGCTTCAGGAAACAAGCTGGATGTCAAATGATTGAATAAAATATAGGCTGAAGGGGCTGTGTGGTGGCAGAACCACTTGCCCTATTCTGTGCCTCAGAGTGAAAGCCTTTTGAAGAGTAATCACAGGGTGAGTACATTCTCTAAATATCCACAGGTGTAGCCCTAATAAATAATCTGTAGTTTGATTTTCCCGTATTCAGAATAGACACTATGAAAATGAACATTTCTTAATCTTACTGCTCTTCTGCTGAATGGTAATTGAAATAAGGACTCTATAAACCAGTTTCTGCTGGAAGGAGTAGTGTGTGAGGTAGCATCTGTGTATGTCCTCAGTGTAACCTATTTGTTTAGATTTACACGGATACCTAAGTTGATGCATAAATATGTTGTAGCATAGACAAGCCTCCCTTGCTGAAATTTATATCCAAACACCAATTCCAGTTCTTGAAAATTTAGTGTATGCAGCAAGATTAAAGCATACACAATGTTTTCTTACTGCAGCACACACAAATAAAAAAGCAATAATATAAGTAGAAGAAAGAATAATAGAATCATAGAATCTTAGAATCTTTTAGGTTGGGAAAGACCTCTGAGATCATCAAGTCCAACCATAAATTTAATATTGCCAAGTCAACCACTAAACCATGTCCCTGAGCACCGCTTCTACACACCTTTCAAACACCTCCAGGCATGGTGACTCAACCACTTCCCTCGGCAGATTTTTCCAATGCTTGACAGCCCTTCTGGTGAAGAAATTTTTTCTTAATATCCAATCTAAATCTCCCCTGGTGCAACTTGAGGCTATTTCCCCTAGTCTTATCACCTGTTGCTTGGGGGAAGAAACTGACACCAACCTCGCTACAACCTACTTTCAGGTAGTTGTAGAGAGTGATAAGGTCTCCCCTCAACCTACTTTTCTCCAGCTTAAACCAGCCCAATTCCCTTAGCTGTGCCCCAAAGGACTTTTCTTCTAGACCCTTCATCAACTTTTTTGCTCTTCTTTGGACATGCTCCAGCACCTCAATGTCCTTCTTGTAGTGACGGGTCTAAAATTGAACACAGTATTCGAGGTGAAGCCTTACCTGTGCCAAGTACAGGGAACCATCACTAGTATCACAAGAATATATGTACAAGCTAAAAAAAATTGCAAAGACATATCTATAACACATGTTGGAGCACAGAGAAGAAATGAAGAAATCTATGAGCTAGGTATGGCCTAAAATGTTAGGGTCCAACAAGTCACTGAGACAGTGCAGTCTTGTGTATTTGCACAGGAGAGCTACTAAATATAGTAGAGCTCCTGCACCTGGCCTTATGCCAGCCTCCACCCAGCCATGTGTCAACTACAGTCGTCTCTGACCTGGTTCTAGGGAGGGTACCTGTAACATGAATCCAAGTCTACGTCCTCTGGGTGTTTGTGAAATAATACTATCTTATGGTGCCAAATGAAGCAAAACCAGTATATCATCACACAACATCTCTTTCTTTTATTTAATATCATGCATATATGTCTTGCTTTCTATTTCCCTGTTTTGGGATTATCCTTTATAGAGAAGTTTTCTGGGTTCGGTCGTGCATGGACATAATGAAAATGTACAAAGACCACCGGGGGTTCTATAAGGATTAAAAGAACTACCACGTAGAACTCTGCTCATAAAAACAATGTTGATTTTATGTTCTAATGTCACTGAGCAACTCATTATCTTCTTATGACAAGTCGGTGCCCTCGCTTCACCACACTTCTGAATATGGAGCAACAAAAAAAGGGCATAATGACAATGGGAAGATGGTTGTCCAGTGCTTGTATGTCAATGAAGGCAGAGAACACTAGGGAACTATTGTGACCACTATACTTTTAATAAAATTACGGTGATATTATTAGAAAAGCTTCAAAGAAAGCAAACCCTACCATTTTGTTTTGTGTATAATCCCACATGATAGACACCTTGTAAGAATACACATGAGCCAACATTCATCTTGAGAAACAGACACAGAATAAGAACTCAATTAACCCATACCGGGCTTTGCTCAATGTTTAGCTCATGCTTCCCAGTTCCTGACAAGACTGATATACTTGTGAATTTCATAAGAGACAAGGTTCGGGGAACTATGAAGTGGGATATTCATTTACTTCAGAACATACATATTGGAGTTTTATGCCTATTTTAACTTAGCCTTCTATCTGTATGTTTATTATAATAACTTTAGTGAAATAAAATGCATTACTAGCAAATGAATCCATATCAATACTATAATAACTAGATGTTACATAGTAACATAGACAGGTATTAGGTACAGATATACAGCATATCTTATGAAGAACATTTTCCAACAGGTCTTGTTCTTCTGTACGGACTTTTTTTCCAGACTGCACAATCCCTTTGCATAATGTTGCTGGACTGTCACTGGCTATCTCAGACCCACAAACTTTGTTTGGCAGCACTGTGTGTAGAAGTAAAATCCAATCATGGTACTGATTTGGAAAGTAAGATGAATACAAGATTGTCTCCTCTCTCCCTTCCCTTCCCTTCCCTTCCCTTCCCTTCCCTTCCCTTCCCTTCCCTTCCCTTC
>Ga0065711_1036387_pt1 | contig 21049 bp, 17 predicted proteins | sample Hoacrofraction12_FD_59098 | JGI IMG/M metagenome (GOLD analysis project Ga0065711, IMG submission 59098) | Hoatzin crop microbial communities from Cojedes, Venezuela - Epithelial fraction 12 v2 (version 2) | ecosystem: Host-associated > Birds > Digestive system > Esophagus > Crop | place...
TTGTCTACTATTCACAATACTCCTTATCACCCCCCCCCCCCGTCTCCTGACAAACTAATTAAAATACTGTAGACATTTCTTTGAGCTTAGTAACCTGAAAATTGCAGCTCTGAGTAAGTGTTTTGAGCTGAAATTGAGGTTAACCTTTGGCAACTCCTTGCTCTGGTTAAAAGGCTTTGAAATACAGTTTTACCGACAATGGAATCCACAGAGGAGAACTTTTTAGATGAGGAAAACCAAAAAGTGACAGCTTACTGTTTCATAGGTCCTGATTGGGTTCAAGTAGCTTTCATTCGGGCTGTTGCCAAGACCAGAAAGTTTATTCCGTAACTCCCCCGCTTCCTTTGACTGGCTGGTATGATACCGCTCGATGTTGATCAAGTGGGCAACAATATGGATGGCTGCATGAGAGTGGTGTGGAATTACAGACACATTTGTACTTGTCCACAGTGCCAGAAGGAACTTCGTTAAGCACACTATAAGCTATTTGAAAAGCTTGGGCGTAAACTGAGAGCTTTGCATAGGTTAAGCTGACAATAAAAGGAAAATTTTATCAAATACGTGTCTAGTATGGAGCAACTGCTTCTCAGTGGAGAAGAGAGGAACAGCTCCAGGGTCAAGTCTCACGTTTGCAGTCAAGTGCCCTGCAGTCTTCAGTGTCATCAAAGTAGGACCTCTTGAGAGATGATATAAAGGTGTTTGCCTCTGACTTTAAATTGTTCAAAATGAGGTAAACTCATTCAAATCCCTATTTTTTTTTAATGTACTAGGATGTGCCAAGGTCTAATATTGCTACGCAGGACACGAACTTGTCAGTTTTAGCCACAGACAAGTTTGCAGCTTGCACCAGGGGTATTTAAGAGATGCAGTCGAAATCTGTCCCCTATTAACAAGTAGCTATAGCATTACTTTATGCAGGTGGAGCCTGGGGAAACCACAGGAATGACAATTTTAAGAGAGAAGTCTGAATCACAGTGTTAGATCTGATTTACCCTGAGCATCATATATCATCTCTACTTCTGGCCTGCTCCCAAAAGCTATATGAAATGGTCAGTTTAGAAAAATGCCTTAGACTGAAGTAAGAACTTCCCTCTAATTCTTTTCCTGAGTGGAATGATGAAAATTTCAAAAGAGGGAAAAAAGAAGGACTTTGTTTTATTATTGGCTAACATAGATAAAGTTGTGATAATGCCAGGTGCAGGGATTCAGTTTTCAATATGAGAGATTATCAAATCCATTACAGGAAAGATGTAGTTAATCAAAATACTAAACGCCAAAGGACAAAAAAATGACAATGAAAAACAATTATATGTTTACAGTAGAGCTATTAGAATATGCTATTTCTAGTTTTTATAATTAGCTTCGCATTATCATCTCTCCTCAGTGTGTCTGTTCTTGTCCCTGACAGTTTAAAAAACCTTTCTAAAAGTCAGTATTTGTACTAAACCAAATACCATCTGCTTCCCTGAACAGTATTCTCTCGAAAGATTTTTTCCTTTTTCTTTTTTCTTATTTTTTTCCTTTTTTCTCTTTTAATTTTTCTTTTTCTTCTCTCTTCTTCCTTCTCTCTTTCTTCTTTCTTCTTCCTTCTTTTTTCTTTGCTCTTTCTTCTATTTTTCCTTTTTTTAATTGTGACTATTTGCACAGAAGTAATGTCTTACTCTGCTAGTCCCTGTGTAATCATAGATGAAAACACAGGATTAAATGCATAAGGACTTTGGTATTTCTAAGTCTTTTAGGTGCCTATCCACTTAGTGAGCTCCCTCACTTCCCATGCCAGAGTCCAGCTCCTTGCAGTACCTGGGGAGAGCTGTGGGCATGAGAATAACAGTTAAGGTTGGATGCTGGCCATGGAATTGCTTAAAGCAACCAGTGTAAAAAGGGAGAAGATTGCACTCTTCCCCCGGCAGTAGGTTAGCCCCTGTGTCCAGGCTGGAGAGAAGTTATTTTCATTCTGTTCTTCTGAGGTGATCCTTCTAGAGCAGTAGGTGTGCTGTGGTCGGTTGCCTGTCGGATTGCACTTCATTCAAAACATAATATTAGCTTTGGGACTTTCCCCCTGCCACTCCCTAACACCTGCTTCACCTCGTTGCCCCACACTTAGGTACTCACTGGGAGATGAAAGACCTATTTTAAAATCCTTGTTACATTAAGTTTAAAATAGGGCTTTAAAACAAATCACATGTCCTGGGCTGACTGGTTATTCTCTTGTGAGCTGTCTCCTCATGAAACCCTTGATAAAAATAATCAAATATTTATTGACACAGGCATCCCAAGTGAATATCCTGAGCACCCAAACTGCAAAATCAAGCTCCCCTGTTTTATGAATCTTTGGGCCAATGAATCATAAATTATTTATACAAGCTGGAATAGCTTCAGCAGAATGAGCATTGAATCCAAATGGGTATGAACGGAACAGAGATAAAATGAGCCTGGAAATTACAGGACAGATTCAAGCCATCAAAGGAATGAGACTCTAAAATAACCTTTCAATAAACAGGATAATGGGTTCAAGCAATCTAAGCAGCTTTTGGCTGAAGGTTGGTCATTTTATGAAATAGCGTATATGACGTGACTGTGAGCATTAGAAGGTATTGGACTCAGTGACCCGGCGTGTCCTGTGTATGCTGTTATGGTTTAGGTGCTGCATGTGAAACAACCTGGCCAGCACCAGTCAGGAGACACTGCCCGGAGCCTGCGCCTGTGCAGGCGCTCCCAGCACCTCAGCAGCACTGGGATGCTGCAAGCAAGGTTACGCTAGACTACAAGCAGCGAGTGAGATGTGTGGGTTCAGACTGTCACAACCCAAAAGCCCAAGAGGCTCTGAGCCACAGGGTTTAGGCAGCGGCTGTGTGGGGGCTGTGACAATCTGTTCCCCAGCATACAACGGGTGCATAAGCAGTATATAAACACTGTTTATGTATTTAAGTGTAACAGCACTTTTAAGTGCTGAGTGGGAAGGGGGGAACTCTTGCTACAAGGGTCTCCTTTCAGAACAGATGTTTTGGCCTAGTAAGGATGTTATCAGATCCAGCTGGAAGGGAACCAAGTCATTGCTTGATGAAGACCTGATTTCTCTGACATCTGAAAGAGCTCACTCGGAGGACGGCAGTGCGGGGTAATGGACCGCTGTCTGCGGTAGGTTCTGGAGTTACATGCTGCATGTATTCCAGTACCGGACCAAGGGAAAGAGGAGAGAAAACTTTCGAAGGATGGAAAGCCCTGACAATGAATCTCTGAGTGGACCTCTACTGAGCAGTTATATCTTAGCATCTGCTAGTGATTACTGGTGCAACCAGTAATGGTACTCGATGTCCAGGTGGAGAACAGTGATGAGTGTTGTGCCTCAGGGGTCGGTACTGGGGCCAGTGCTGTTCAATATCTTTGTCGGCGACATGGATACTGGGACTGAGTGCACCCTCAGCAAGTTTGCCGACAACACCAAGCTGTGTTGTGTGGTTGACATACTGGAAGGAAGGGATGCTGTTCAGAGGGACCTTGACAGGCTGGAGAGGTGGGCCTGCGTGAACCACGTGAAGTTCAACAAGGCCAAGTGCAAGGTCCTGCACATGGGTCAGAGCAATCCCAAACACAAGTACAGGCTGGGCAGAGAGTGGCTCGAGAACAGCCCTGAGGAGAAGGACTTAGGGGTACTGGTGGATGAGAAGCTCAACATGAGCTGGCAATGTGCGCTTGCATCCCAGAAAGCCAACCGTATCCTGGGCTGCATCAAAAGAAGCGTGGGCAGCAGGTCGAGAGAGGTGGTTCTGTCCCTTTACTCCGCTCTCGTGAGACCCTACCTGGAGTACTGCATCCAGCTCTGGAGCCCCCAACATATGAAGGAACGTGGATGTGCTGGGGTGGGTCCAGAGAAGGGCCACAAAGATGATCAGAGGGCTGGAGTACCTCTCCTACGAGGACAGGCGAAGAGAGTCGGTGCTGTTCAGTCTGGAGGAGAGAAGACTCCGGGGTGACCTTATAGCAGCCTTCCAGTACCTGAAGAGGGCCTACAGGAAGGATGGAGAGGGACTTTTCACAAGGGTATGTGGGGAACGTCTTTAAACTTAAGGAGGGCAGATTTAGATTAGATATTAAGAAGAAATTCTTCACCATGAGGGTGGTGAAACAGTGGAACATGTTGCTTGGAGAAGCTGTGGATGCCCCCTCCCTGGAAGTATTCAAGGCCAGGTTGGATGGAGCTCTGAGCAACCTGGTCTAGTGGAAGCTGTTCCTGCTCATGGCAGGGGGGGTGGAACTAGATAATCTTTAATGTCCCTTCCAACCCAAACCATTCTATGATTCTATGATTCTATGATTCGACTTGGGCCTCTTCTCCTCTATACCAGCAGGATGCTCTCTGTAACTCTGATATGATGTAACAGTCACCATAGCCTTGGAACCTTGTGAATTTCACACAGATGTGATCCATGGCGGTGTTTTACCAAGGGTTTCCTGCAGCATATAAACTGCAGGTTTTGGACTATCGTTGCTCACTTAAAATAGCAAAGTTGACTAGAGGTGGAGGTTTGAATCCGTGTTCATAGCATAACACTCTTTGTCTCTTTCACCTTCAAAACACATAGATTTTTAAAAAGTGATACTGCACATTGTGAAGTCTTCACGTGAAATGATGACATTTCTGTTGTTTAGAAGGCTACAAAATCTTACACTTTCCTCAAAGTGCGGGATTGTACATGATTTGTACAAATTCTGGTCATGTCAGAAGCAATAGGAAACATGGTGTTATCTGGTGTATGCCAAGTATTGAGAGTGAAACAAGGTGTTAGTTTCTTCCAGACAGACAGGTCCACATTTCCTAATAGAGTATTTCTAGTCTTGAACAGAAAAAAAATGGATTGAATAGATATAGCTTCCCAAGAAGATCTTGAGCCTAAGGTTTAATGAAGAGCAGACATGTTGCAACTTTTCCCTGGAAGAAGAGATAACTTTCTGCAACTTAACCTAGTAAGTTTTTTCTGTAGGCTATTAAAGGACGCAATTTTGTCCACCTGCACATTGTTCTGCTTTACTGTAAGTGTTACTGTCAATGCAAACATCATCATAGCTTTATCTTTGGGATTTACCACATCTTCCCTCCTGGGTGACATTCCCTCCAGCTGTCATCTAACAGGTAGAGAATATTACAAGTGTAGAAGACTTCCAGAATGAACAGGAGAGGGTTTGGTTTTTTTTCTGCAAGCTGTTCTGAGGTAGCTGTTAAATGTACAGACTATAAAGGTACACTGGAAAATATTAACATTCAAACTAATGGTGTACTTGGGTATGTTGGTTTACATGAGTCTCCCGTGATCTTAAATATTGCCTAAAGTGTTATTAGATTAATACTTCTGATGTTTTTTTGTGTGCTGCTAGGAAAAAAATGATGCAATCTAAAAATGAGTTGTAGCTGGATGGTAAGAGTAATGCAAAGATCTAATTCCATTTTCACTGTGGTTCATTTAATGTACAATAGTTGTAGCAGACTAAAATGTCTGGCACTGGATACACTGCCATTAGCTAAAATGTTTTACATCCCTAAAGTACATTTTCTGAAGGTCTTTGCATCTGCAGTGTATAGAATTTACTAAGCAATTTCAAAATTAATATGCAAATTTCTGAAATCTGAGCTTACAACAGTTGGGGTTTTTTTCTCTGTACCTTTTAGATAAGTTAACCATGAGGACGAAGTTTAAGGTACTACATCTCTGGATTTTCAGATCAATTTTTTCCTCATCCTGCATGACCAAATATAAAGTACAGAATAAATCATGCCATCTGTTAAATGAAGTTCTTTATAACTGCCCATGAAGACTGAAGGATTTTGGCTGTTGTTTTTAACAACATCTAGAATCTCTGAAGCACTTGACATACATAATTTGTATTTGACCTGAAGACGTTCTATCTAGCCCACCTCTGAGATCGAATAAAAGATTTTATTGGAAGGAGGGAGGGAGGAAAAGGGCTGCTATTAGAGCGTGGTGTTTACTGTACATATTCTTAAATACAAAGAGATGTAATTAAATTATCTTGAAAGCCTGGTCAATTTAGCTAGTCTTATCCAGCCAATTGTGCCTTCAGTGAAGCATGCACAACTCTCATTGAACTAAACAGAAATTGCATGTGTTTATCTGAGGATAAGATTTCACTCTCTCTTTTTCTGCATGCCTGTACGGGTTAATAATCAAATTGGAGCTTGCTGCTAGCAGTTAAATTCTTTGGTTAAGCAACCCATCATGATAAAATCAAAGAGTCAAATCTAGGCCTTTCTGCCCACAGCAAAAAGAACGGCTTTGCAAGCAGCTAACCCAGGCACGGGAAATTCTGCTCCTGACCAAGCCTGCGTTCTTTTGCCACTGCCTTGTGCCTTTTCTAGTTACACAGAACACTTGATTCAGCTTCATGCTGTCTTTGTGAACTAAAAAAGTGCAGGTTATGTAAAAATTACAACAATAGTGACCACACACATACTTGCATTGGATTTTTTTTTTTTTTTCAGAATGGCTATAAACATCAAAAGAAAGTGACTTGAACCATTTTTTCTCCTAGGTGGAAGTTTATAATATTTAATTTAATGTAGTTTCCTTCCTAGTACTTGCACTAAGTCTGGATTTAAACACTCTGACTGAAAAAAAATGCTGTTTAATGGAAATCTGATTTTCTGTAATTTCTGGAAGTACAACAATGAGATGTCAGCTAAACTTCTTTTGAAGACAAGCATCTGCTTCCCTAAAAACTTCATCGCTTACACGAAAATGTCACTCAGATCACCAAAGCCCTTCACACAACCACCGCTACCAAAATGTGGTTGAAAAAGGAGAGGTTTTATAGTATTTTTAGCTATAGATTTTTCAGTGCTTGTCAGAAGCCAAACACACCTGGTGTCATGACACTTCTGTCTGCATTTTGCATGTTTTTAAGAAAATCGCACTGCTGGAATTTTTAAGGAGCAGGAATGATCATTTCAAACAGCCTAGCTACAAAAAGTCTCACTGTCCTTCCCCTACTTTCCCTTAATTGATTAAGCTTTATTCATATTGTAATTCAAAGACTGTTGGGGCAATTTATCTACATAACCTTTCTGCAAACATCAAAACAACACAAGAAGCAGTTTGTTCTTCAGACTATGCACTGTAAGTCAAAGTAAAAAAAAAAAAAAGTGTCCCCCCAACACTCCTCACTTCAGAAAATGTATGAATGTACTTTCTTAAGAGGGTAAAAACAATACAGTAAGAGGGAGGAGTTGCACAAAATGTTATTTACTATCTCTTGTAGATATCTTTAGGTTTCAGACCACTGCCTCTCAACTGATAAGTCTCTTTTGCATTAGAAAGCATAGAATTATTTGCACTGATCAAACTGAGAATGCATGAAACTATGATTTTATTCTAGGAGAGTTACAGGTCTATAAGGAAGATTTATTAGTGGGTGAATAACTCCCAGACAGCTCTTATCACAGACAGGCATGCAGAACACAGGAAACCAAACTAAGCAGAATTCCCTTTACTGAATTTTCAATGATGCCCTTGATTATAGATAGCATTGTTTACTCTCTCTTTTTCCTCCAGCTTCCCTCTTCCACCAGTCTCTAATTATATCACTTTATGACCTGACCAATTAAAGCCTGCTCTTGAATTTGTATTAGAGCTGATGAAAAATTAAAGGTACAGAGGTACTTTTTCCAAGGCCACACACACCTCAGCTGAGCTGGCTGCCTGTTATAAGCCAGACAATACTAATGTTGCAATGATTTTTTTTAACATGCTATTAAATAAATATGCTGGAATAACACCACCTGGCAAGCTGAGATGAATACATGTTACTTTAATAATAAAGGAGTCTACAATTTTATATTGTGAGGTTAAGATTACTGATCTGATCCGCAAATTGGTTGAAGTTCTTGCTGCCACATTTAGGCTATTGATCATCCAGGGGAGCACATTTATTTAACTAAGAATTACTAAAATGCGATAGACTAATAGGAGTTGACTATGATTTTGTGTGACAAAAGGCAATATAGGTAGTACTTGGATAAATAACGTGTCAGTTGAGAGGACAATGGCATCTATTTACACATCATTTTAACACTTAGATTTTATAAAAAGGGACTCTATATACTTGTATGTACCTCTTTACTCTGAAACATTGCTTTTCTGTTACAATATGTGCTGTAGATTGGATGGGGGTTTGTTTTGTTAATTTGAAATCTAAGTTGAGGCAACTGAGTTTCTGGGCATTCTTTATCTAAGTCTGACTATAGAATGATGTGGTGTTTTCCCAAATATGATAGCTGTTGCTTATTTGTTTGTTAGGGAAACATAAGTTCATAGGTTGTCATGTTTTGTTCATTAGACTTCCCTCTCTTTTATTTTCTTTCTCAAATATCTCATCCACTATTTGTCCATTTGATATTCTGGAAAAATCCCCAACCTAAATAACAACCCCAAAACAAACCCTCATTTTCTCCCTAGAGAGTGACAGAACTAAATACTGGTGCTTTTTGTCATTTCACTTCAGCTCCTGTGTTTTTTTCCTTGGAATTACTGAAGCCATAAAGTAATCACTTTTCTGATAGACTTGCACTTTCCAAACTGTCCACCTTAATGCACTAGCAAACATTTTTATGTTAATGTAAAACCCAAAACCATAAAAGGTTTGACTGTGCAGTTTTGCTTTCTTTTTGGAGCATGACAAATTATACACCAAGTAGATGTTGGTTAATTTACATTCCTGGGTTGATTTGTTAATTAAAGAAGCAATGTTGCGTTCTATAGGAATCTGCTTTATACTGAAACTGAACTCTGATAAATGAATGGACATGACAGATAAGTAAATCATTGTAATACACTGTAAGATGCACATTCTTATCCCCCAGCTTCACCTCTGAATTCCTTAGCGCTACATAGAAAGCACAAATTTTACCTATTGATTCCTGATGGCAATCCTGATTTCATATTCTTGTCTCACTGCATGGGGACAGCAACAGCATATACACGCAAAAGCAGCTCCCTCATGTAGACTGATAGAAACACTGGGACCAGGATCCACCCTGACAGCCTGGGGGTAGAACTGTTACCCTGCAATTCTTATGCTTGCAAATAACATTGATTAACTCCTCTGTCTCCTTCATGTTTTCTAAGAAAACTATCTGCCCTGTGTACATCTCCATCTCTATGTGCTTATGTCCTTGCTCATATTGCCTTTCGTTCTTCCTTCTCTGCACATCCTTCTTCCCCACATTATCTCCTGTTCCCCTCATGTCCTCTGAATTCCTACAAGCTTCCATCTTCTCCAGGTCCTTTAATCACTTGGGGAACAGGAGGGTGCCATGTCTTCTTCCCAGCCCGGAGAACGAACATCTATAGCTCAGTAAGTCACTAAGACCAGCAGAATAGATAACTTTTGATCTCAGCATGCAGTTTTTCTCTCAAGAGGGCCTGTGTTCCCTGTGTCCACCACCTATTTAAAAAAACGTACTTAAGAATTGAATGTTTTGGAGACAGCTGCTTGTCTCAGATTCAGATTAAATTGATTACATGGTTGAAAATTTCTTGAAGAAGATGTAGCAGTGGACAGATGAGTGGTGTGACTCGTAAGCACCATTTCCTTAGGAAATCAGACTGTAATTCTATGTCATCTCCCCAGACATCTACGCTCAGGGATTTACTGAAAGTTATTTACTTTAAATGTTAAGAGCACACAAGTTGGTCACAATAACTAAATGGCAACTAGTGGTTACTATCCAGGTGTAAAGTTTATTGACTTAACAGTCAAACTTTCCTCAAGCAAAAAAGGTTACAAATGGTTAATCAGACGGAACTCCTGCACCTTTTTAAAGCTGCAGTCACCAAATGATTGCACTAAAATAACATGTCTCAGAGCTGATGGGGATTACAGCATTAGGCAGAATCACTGTGAAATTCAAAACAGTTCAAAGGCAAAGAAGAAAAACAAGCTTACTTGCATTTATAGCTATTCCATAGGCAACCGTCTTGTGAAATGTGATGTTTTTGTCAAGCTGTCTCCTCAGTGCTCCTGCACAGCACTTAGTGAAAAAGCAGAACTTGTTTTATATCATTCCTATTACTATTTACAACTCACATTTTGGAGAGGAGAAGAGAGGAGTTCAGTACATTTAAAAATGGAATGTTGAAGGAATTCAGTGGAAGTTTTGGGTTAGTCATAACTTTGGGGCTCAGGTAACTGTTTGTGGTACAGTGATACTCCAGGATTCCTTAAGCTGCTTAGCATACGTAGGGGCTCAAAACCAGGTTAGATAAAACTCTGCTACATTTAGCTGTGAGTTGCGCGTGTTTTATCAGGGCTGGCGATTAACTCATTTGCTGATATAAGGACACCAGGCTGGGCCACCACTGCTTTGCAAGCTCCGGCCCAGCTGCGTGAACACAGTTGAACTGCTGGCAAAGCCAGCTTGCAAGGAAAAACATTTATGCTGCTTTCATGAAATGCACACCCCAGGAGGGAGAGGCTGTCTAGACCTCAGGTGGCTGCATGCTTACGTGTCACCGAGCCGTCGTCCCACTATTGGCAGTGCTGGGCGGTGGTGTGCCCATGGCCAGCTGGGTGCCTCTGCGCACAGGCAGCCTGGGGCCAGGGCGGGCGGCTATCAGCCAAAACTAACACGCTCTGCTGGAACCCAGACAGCCCTCACAGACCTAACTCGGCCTCTGAACGGTGTTCTGGGTGTCTGAATTGCTCACTTGACCTGGCACAGTGCCATGCCAAAGATCCTGGCATTTGTCCACGTTGTTTCCTAGCTAATGAATTTTCCAAATATCTGGAGCACCGCCGGGTGCAATGCCAAGGCATGGCACCTCCTTGGAGAGTCACTGGATCCAGCCTGTGCTGCCCCTGCTGGAGCCAGTCAGCTTGCTCTGTACCACGCTCCTCAAGAGCAGAATATTACCCAGAAGAGCAAATATTATCTGTAGGAAGAGTTGCAGTTTTCTGAGTTTTTACTCAGCATCAAAAGTGGCCATGCAAATATTGTCTGTTGATTCACAAACTCATTCAGAAATCCAACAAGACTTTTTTTCTTAAATGCTCAGCTCCTGGACTCAAACAATTATAAAACAGTGGTGATTCCCAAATGAAAGACTGCTGGAAATGTAACTCTAACTCTGAAGAACGAAAAAGGCAGAACTGAAATAAGAACTAGCTTACAACAAACTAAATTAATGTTAGAGTTTCAAAACTGCTGTTCTTGGAGTCATGAAGTGATCAGTGATTTTTTACCCAAACATGTGATGTTGGAATTGCTCTGATTGTAACAATTCACTGCAAATTGAAGCTATAGCTAGTAGAGCTAAAGCCTTGAGTACTTCCTATGCACGATGCTGAGGCTAATGTAAATGCCTCTGAGCAGATGACCACTCCATTACAAAAAAGTATGTTTACAAGAAAGGAAGACCTGAATAGTGGCCACTCAGACAGAAGGGTTTAAACATCTTCCTTATTATCCTTATGACACTTTTATCTATCTGTACATTTTCAATCTTCAATTTTCAGTTTGCAGCTACACAGGATACACATGATGGACGTGTATTTTCTCCATTTGGCCAAGCTGCATTATTACGTCCGCTTTTTGTAGCTCCTCACTTTTTACTTCATGACACCATGCTATGCAGCGGCTGCCAAAATCAGTGTTGCGTTTAAAGCACTGTGTTAAACAAGCCATTTGTTTCTCTTCAGTCATGAATACTGACAATTTAAATGGTAATAACTAGGCAGTAGTGTACAGACTTCTCTATCAAAAATTAAAATTCCTTGGAAAACGTTTGATATGGATAATACTGCTGAACTACGGAAATAAAAAAGGGAGGATAATACGGCTATTTGAGAAATGGCACTTACAATGCTTGCTCCTCTTAAGAATGAAATAAGGTTTCTACTGACTGGTAACAGGATTAGCATGCAGTTAAAATTCAGGCACGTCGCAGAAGCTCTTGCCCAAGCCAGGGTTGACTGTACATATAACAGTATAAAGAAATTAAATTACAAGCTTGGTATAGGAAGAGCAAAAGAAAGAAAATACTATATTAACATAATACTCTTATATGGGAAAATTACTGTTGAAGCATGAAAAATATTATTGTGAAGGATGTAAATAATATCAGCCTATGCATACATTCTTCTTGTGGAACCCTTTAACAATCAAACTCGTACTTACTCCCAGCATAATCCGTGTATAAATGTAAGCATCTTCGTCTTCATACCAGTGGAAGGTATCAATGAACAAATAGAAATTCAGTCCCAGCCATACCAGCTACAAAACAGACAGGCTACAGATTAGTGATACTTACAATATTTTTCAGTGCACATAAAAATGGTTATGCTTATTGTTTTAAAAGTATCTGAGAGATACTTCAAAATCAGCGTGTAATGCAGTTCTTGGTCACAGATGATAGAAATCAAAAATGTCTGCTGGAATGAGGCTACCTTTTAGCAAATGCAGGATTACAGTCCTATCACCACATCCCTGGTAGAGGATATAGATGACATTTACTGTACGATAGTAAACTTGATCTTAAACACAGGGCTTAGCCTGGTCTCTAAAAAAGGCAATAAAAGCTAAAATAAAAGAATTCAAAAAATGGAGGGAGTCAGGAGCGGAGGAAATTCCTTTCTCTGCCTCCTATACTCAATTCACCATAGCCTCTGAAAATAATTCAGAACATAATTTCAATTAAAATTGTAAGCCCCTGTTCCCTTTATCTGAGGACTGAAGTATACAGACTTAAAAATAATTAAAAATAAAACAGTAAGACTTTAAATTGTTTTTAAAACTAGTTATAAAAAGGCTGCTGAATATTTTATAGTAAGTTTTACATTAAGCTTGGGAATATTACTGTAAGCAAACCATAAAATGTCTTTTAAACAAGCTTAAAATATTTATATATATCCAATTAGATTTTTTAATGCTAAAAATACTCACTAAGAACAGCACTGAGAGTTTTTCATTCAAAATCCAGCATCCCATCCTGAGTGCCTCTCCCTATGCTAGCAGCAGCTGACTCTTGCCTTCCAGTGTAACCTGAGTTCTCTGCCCATTCCTCAGGCTTTTCTACTAACTCCTTTTGTCTTTAGATTTTAATAAGCACCTAGTGGGAGTAGGAGCTCTCTCTAGGAATTTTCTAATTAAGGACTCCCTGACAAGAACAGATCACCCAAGCGACATGTCTCATGACCAGTGTAAATAAAATGCTGGTCATTGTCCAGTCCTTTCTCTCTCCAGAGTTATCTCTCAGCAAATGAGAGATGCTGTCATTAAATTGTGCTCTTGTACTAACATGAATTTGGGTGGGTTTTTTTGCTTTGTCTTTGCCGTTTGAAGAGATTGCAACTTTTCTTCATGATTTGTCTTTTAATTTAGGAGCAAATGACAGCATCCTTTGTGTGTGTTTAAGATGGGATCATTGCTAGAAGATCTTGGGCGTGACAAAGTTACCCAGCCAGAAGTTGGGAATTGTCAGAATAAAGGGTGCCCCTCTAACATTCGTCTGGATTTCTTGCAAATATGGATTATGGCAATGTTAAAATGCATGATAGTTTTTCATTCATTTGGCTGCAGTCATGAAATAAATTAATTTCTGTTTCTCCTATTTACAGTGTTTGTATAAGGACACTAATCCTGCTTCCTTCCCTCTCTGCTAGGAGGAGAGAAGTAACAATGATTTCCTCCTGAGCTTCTCTGTCAAGCCTCACAAACGTCAGCTGCCTTCACCCGTGACCTGTGAGGTGAGCAGAAGATGCTTATTTCAGAGGCCTGAGCACAGAGGGGTTAGGAAAAACCGCATCCCTTACTCATGCATGTGGCTTGAGCAGTCTGGCAGGCACCGTGGCTCTCCATGTGCTCCGGACCCTGCTCCCACGTTTTGTCTGCAAAATGATGTTGCTTTGGCAGGATTTGAGGCACTCAGGAAGTACAAGCCTCTTCCAAATGCAATCCACAAACAAGGTCCAGGGCTAGAGCTTACCCATTTTTTCTCAGGATTTGTTTTTCTTTATAAAACCAGATGTTCCAGTTCCTCTGGATTTGTCCTGAGCACTATTCAGCCTCCTTCCTTCTCCTCAGAGGTTTACTCCTGTGAGAATCTAAGGAGCCACCTGTGAAAATGAATCAGCAGGATTCAGTATCTCTCAGCAAGATAAAAACCTTTGACAGGTCACCGTAACAGAGAACGCTATTAGTCTGTTAAAGTTTTTTTTTAGTAGGTGGTTATCTGTGCAGCCAGCACCACGATTATATTTAACGTGAAGAGCACTTTTTTTTTTCCTTTACTAAGAGACAAGAAAAATTTATTGACCTTTCTGCACTTTTCCCGAGGAAAATACCTTCCCCTTGGCCTCCCTTACAGCGTGGAACTGGTGGCAACTGGGGTAAGGAATAGATTGCTTTGAAGCGTGGTCAACTCCACTGCAGGAAGGTCCTCCTGGCCAGCCAGGTCCTAGCTCCTCTTTCGTCCTGTCCTGGTGAGCGCTTAGCATTTACGCTTGGCTCCCACTGCCAGAAGCAGTGCGAATTCTGCCTGTAGTAATCTCATTCCTTCCCCAGTAACACCATTTTCTTAAGGCCTTCGTGACTTGGCTTGGAGACCTTTTTGTGACAAACTAGCTTATAATTTCTTGAAGTTGAAATACTATTAAACTCAGATACTTTTTAGACCAGTGCTAATGACCATTAATATGTTAGCAGAACCATGGAAATGTGGTTATGAATACTCTGAATACAAGCATTTACAAGGGATTTATTTTGAGCTTTATTTTTCTTGGATGGTAAAATTAAGCATAATTTATTAACTGACATTATGACAAGCCATGTGCAGTAATTGGCCACTGTCTGTTATGTGGCTTGATATAGGTTATTCCCACAACCACCCTCTTTACAGTAGCTTTGTTAATGCAGGAGCTAACAAGATAGTGAGTACTGCTGTATTTTTCAGAGGTCAAAAAAAGAGGAAATAAGGGGCAAGGGAAGAAGAATGTGCAGAGGGTGAGGAGGAATACTGGTAAGGTCAGATGCCAATTTTAACTACTTAGAAAAAGGGCAGGGGGGGCAAGAAAACTCACTATCTGGATTAGCTGCACTTCAAAGGGAAATGCTGCACTGCGATGTTCTGCTTTGAAGTTCAGCCGATCCAGACAGCAATTTTCTAAAATGAGTCAAAACTGGCATCTGAAATAGATTTTTTTTCAGAGTACAGCAGATTCATATGCTGGTTCAGGCTCCAAAATTTGTCTGGATCAGCAGCTGTACTTCAAAGCAGCGCATCTCAGTACGGCATTTGACTTTGAAGTGCATGTGGTCCAGATGCCAGTCCTCTTAAAGGAGCTGATGAATCAACTGCACTTTATTTTTTGTCTGTTGAAACAACTATGTTTTTTTCTCATATATAACGGTAGTGTGTGTGGTCTCCAGTATGGTATCCATCAATAAAAACATGAAACTAACACAAAAACTCTTTATTGCTTCATTTTCTACAAAGGAATTGGTCATCATTATTTTATGATACTGATTTGCAGTGATCTTGGCCAATTTCTAGCACAAACTAGTCAGACGACTCAGGGAAGGACATTTTATTGATTAAAGAACTAACTGTATTCCATTTTGTTATTGTTTTATCATTATCATTATCATGAGCTGCAACTGTCCTAAAAAGGATATAGAATAAGGATGAAAAGGAATTTGTTCTGGCAGTTGGGGAAAAAGCAGTGATGGGTATGCTAAGTTCCCATGCAAAAGACGGGCAACCCTGTCATTAGCTTAAAAGGTCAGTTTTTGCATGGAAAGAGGTTTATGAGGTGCTGAATTCTCCCATGTAACTATCTCAGCATTAATGTCAATGTTTATATAAATTACTGTTACAGATCTCAATCACAGTTAGTTCTATTCTATTTGACAGCAACCTCTGTCTGAGATTGTTAGTAATTTTTTTAAAGTACTTTCAACAGTGCTTACCCATTGCAAGACAAATTAATTATTAGCATGAGACTGTATACCTATACATGCATATATTTCTTTTTGCAGGGCTATCCTAATTTCACTATTAGGTATGCATGCCTTGTTTCTCAAAGGCAAAATCATTTCAGTTGACTCTGAACTCTGCCCTAGCCCTTTCATAGTTTTTCTGTGTGCTTGACTTTACATCTGTTAGTAACCTGGATGAATTCGATAAGCTTCACTATGCTATATATAGAGGTGGATGTAGGTAAACAAGTGATCTGTAGGATCAGGGTTCTTTAATTTTGCAGACCGTCTGACAGCCATTTAATTGCTGACTATATCAGAGTGTATTAGACCTTTATATTAGACCATACAAAATGATGGCACTGCTGTGTTCTCCAATTTTTACTTTATTTCTACATAATGTTTCCTGATCATGTGTAAGAAATGAGAGGTAGATTTGTTTCTGTTGAATGGATGCAGACGCTGCACAATATGTTTGAGAAACCATTCAACTTTTGTGGAGAGAGAAGCTGCTGAAGCTGATTAGAGTGCAAACCTGTTCCTTTTTTCCTCTTTTTTCCTTTTAAAGGAACAGAGGCCAGGGTTCAGCTTTGGTTGTTCTTCAGTGCTCTGATTCTACCTTTGTATAAGAGACTTATTGAATTTCTATAAACAGTGGCTGAGTTACTAGTAGCAGAAAAACATATATATAATTTGCAGAGGTTTTCTTATAGCGTTTTTTTTTTATTTAGCTACCTCATTAATGTTAATGGATTTTTTTAATGAACTGTACTCATGTTACAGATGGGGGAACTGTTTTGCAGTTTGAGAACATTCGAAAAATCCCTAAGCTCTAAAAGACTAATGTAATATCAGCCTTGTCAGTGCCAAAGATTCAAAAATCATCAGATTGTTCTAAAATTTATGAAATTAAAAAAAAAGAAGAGTGTGCAGTCTTGGGGAGAGTGCTGACTGAGTACTGAGACTTCAAGGGCATCTGGCCTCTCATTTACTGCTTTTCTTCAGTAACAATGCATGTATTTTTTAATAAAAAATTGAAAATCTTGGCCCCAGAAGTGGGCTTGAAAAACAAACAAACAAAAAAATCATGCAGTTATCAAAACACTTGTGATGCAGCTGGCAGAATTAGCAATGGTATAGCAAGCATTGAATTGTTTCGTCTCACTTTATTCTCAGCTGCCCGTAGCAAGGCTCCAAGACCTTCCTAATTTCTGAAACTTGTTTTTTTATACAACAAATGAAAGATATTCACATTTGCATACAAGTACTATGTCCATAAAAGTAGTCATTGGTAACAGAGCACTAAATGGAGGTAAAGACTTTTGCCTTTATCCAGAAAAGCAGAATAAAGTTTCAGAACACCTTTAAAAAAAACAAGTCTCCTGGTTTCAGGTCCAGCTCCTCTGGACACAGACACAGTACAATAAACCATTTCCTTTCCCTGTGTCAGCAGTCCTGATACTGCTATCAGGGATATCTCAGCTGACGGACAGTGCCAGAATCTGGAATTGCAGTGTACGCCAGCGATGCCTACAGGACTCTTGAAAGGACTCGAAAGAATAGCAAAACACAAGGGTCTGGGATCAAAATCAAAAGTCACGTTGGAGGCTACATGAGAGATTGTCACTGACCAGTGTGGAAGCAACTGTTGTTTCTGCCTGAAGCAGGGCTCAGCACCCTGTTTGCAGAGGGCAACCATAGCTCCAACTCTTTCCACAAGCCAGCGGAAAAGGTTTGTCAATGAGAAACGTAACAGCTCTAGCTTGGGACATAATCAGTTCCCAGCCAAATGATGTTAATATTTGAATCTAAATCTTTTCTCTCTCAAGGGACTCCTTTATTACCATGCTCACACTGTAATCAAAATATATTCAGGAGCAATATCAGACATTCAAAAGCTATTTGTTTCAGTAAGTGCCAAAATCTCCCAGATCTTCACTGTGCATCTCCAGAAATAGAGTATCCTACCTTCCTAATCATATGTGCAAAATGCTGTTTTTTCCACATGAGCTGTTTTCCAGCTTAATAAAATGAAACAACTCCTCAAATCAGCTGAAGTCTTGTACAAATAGATGTGTCCACAGGTTACCCAGATGGATTTTCCTTTCAGCTGTTTTGTAGGTAGCAAGCTGTGGAAAACAAGTTAAAGATGAGCGGAGAAATGGAAAAAACAAGGAGCAGGAGGAAAAAGGTAAGACAGTAGCATCCATGATGTTTTCTCTGTGTCACCAGACCTGAAAAAATCCTATAATAAATGAGATATTTTTCATCTGGCCCTGTCTCAGATGTTCCTAATATGGCACAAGCAAGTTGAGCATCAGCCAGCCTCCCTCCAGCTCTTCATCTCCTGTACCAGGTGCCACTATTAAGTCCACCAGTCTGCAATCTGTGACACTTTTTTGCAAGACTGTGCTCGCAGGATGCCCGTCAAGGGAGCAGGCTCTGCCAGGCTAAGTATAACCCACGATACGGGGGAAGGGAGGGCTGTGCCCTGGCAGGCGAGGTGATGGAGAGGGAAGATGGCTGCCAGCTGGCTTCTTTTCATCTCGCCCAGAGCCAGGACATCGCTGACACAATGGAGAAAGTATTGAGGGAGGCTCAATACAGGTACAAAAGCGTTGTTCAAGTTCCACGTCAGCACACAGCCAATACCCCTACACTACTGCACATACATAATCCATGCCCTCCAGGGCTGACCAGATCAGGGACATGACCTGATGACAAAACACATGGTGAAGCTGAGGTACTCAATCCCTTTTTCACCTCAGTCTTTACTAGCAAGACTGACCTTCAGTTGTCCCAGGACCCTAAGGCAAGCTGGAAAGTCTGGAGCAAGGAAGATGTATCCTTGGTGGAGGAGGATCAGGTTAGGGAACATTTAAACAAAATAAACATATACAAATCCATGGGACCTGATCTGACACACACACAAGTGTTGACCTGGCTGCTGTCACTGCGAGGCCACTCTCAATCATCTTTGAAAGGTCATGGCAGTTGGGGGAGCCTCCTGAGGACTGGAAGAAAGCGTGTGTCATTCATGTCTTCAAGAAGGACAAGACAGAGGATCCGAGGAGCCTGAGGTGGTCAGCCTCAGTGCGATTCCTGGGTGGTGATGGCCCAAATCTTCCTGGAAATAATTTCCAGACACTTGAAGGACAAGAAGGTGATTGGGAGCAGTCAGCATGGCTGAAATCATGGTTAACCAACCTGATAGCCTTCTGCAATGAGATGATGGGTTTAGTGTTGAGCAGGTGGGAAAAATGAGCTGACAGAAATCCAGTAAGGTCAACAAAGTGAAATGCCAAGTCCTGCATCTGGGGAGGAATAACTACAGATACCAGTAGAAGCTGGGGGCTAACTACTGGAAAACAGCTCTACAGAGAAGACCCTGGGGTCATGATGGACAGCAAGCTAACTGTGACCCAGCAATGCATGACCTTCATGGCAAAAAAGGTCAACAGCCTTCTGGGCTGCATTAGGAAAGCACGTTGCCACCAGGTTGAGAGAGGTAATCCTTCACCTCTGCTCAGTGTTAGTGAGACACATCTGGAGTCCTGGGTCCAGTGCTGGGCTACCCAGGATATGAAAGATACCTACTTACTGGAATGAGTCCAGTCAGGGCCGCAAACATGATTAAGGGTCTGGAACATCTTTCATGAGATCATGTTCAGCCTGGAGAAGAGCAGACTCAGGGGGATCATATCAATGTGTATAAATACCTGATGGGAGGGTCCAAAGAAGATGAAGCCGGACTCTTGCCAGTGGTGCCCAGTGACAGGACCAAAGGCAATGGGCACAATCTGAAACACAAGACATTCTGTATGAACATTAGGAAACACTTTCTTACTGTGAGGGTGACCAAGCACTGGCACAGGTTTCCCAAAGAAGGTATGGAGTCTCCTTTCTTGGAGATTCTCAAAACCCATCCAGATAGAGTCCCGAGCAGTCTGGTGTAGGTGACCCAGGTATGAGTGGGGAGGTTGGACTGGGATATCTCCAGAGGTCCTTTCCAGCCTCAGCCATTTTGTGATATCTGTGATTTCCACTTAGTGTACTAGAGAAAAGGGAATGGACCATTCTGAAGTCTCTTACCCTAGACTATGAGAATATTTAATTTTGCTAAATTATTTTGTCTTTTGTTAAAATTTTCATGAAGAAGTTATTAGATTAGTCTGATTTTATTTCTGGCTCTCGTTCAGAACTTTGTGATCTCATTAGCAGTCCATTTTTATGAGGATGAAATGTTTTTGAGTGCTAGAATGAATATTTTCAGTAGAATATTTTGTAGCAATTTTGGTTGATGCAGTTTTAATTCTTTCACTGGTATGCCAAAAACAATGATAAGAAGGAAACATAGGTATTTAAGTGACTTCATATACCCTTAAAATGAGTACCAATGACATGAATAAAAATCTTCATTAAAGTAATATAAAGACTTGTATATAGGTGTGTTTTTAAGACTGTGCACTGCAAATAATTTTTCCAAAAAACACATCATCATGCAAATTCCTAATTTGCATCGTTTTAATATTACCAGAGTTGATAAAACTGTATGTTATCTGAATGGTTTTCAGTGACTGATTTCTCCTCATTTAGACTTTATATTCCTTCCCAAATTCATTCTGATTATTATTAAATCCTATTCCATATTAAATTAAAAATGAAATACAGTTTGCCCAGCATAGGAGCATTAAAGGGTCACTCCTATGTAGTCCTTCGTGTCAGTAGTCATAGGCACATGCAGGAAGAGTAGCAATACATACAACCTTTCCAGATGGCTGTTCACAACTGCGCACAAGAACAGAGGTCAAGAGCTAAGAGTTCACCTAGTAGAAAGCATTTTCTAGCATGTTCAAAGTGGAAATTGTATTTTAAAGTAATTACAGGCCATCATTTTTAACACAGCAGTATAGCAATATATAAAAGCATAAGCTGTAAGTGTTCTGCACTCATTTCTCTGACACTAAAATGTTATTTGCTTCCATTACCTTAAATTCAAATAAGCCAGTGTCACTGTCTATAAAGTATTTCTCTGTTGTGAGAACAAGCCATGAAGAGGCGGGG
>Ga0065711_1036388_pt1 | contig 21049 bp, 16 predicted proteins | sample Hoacrofraction12_FD_59098 | JGI IMG/M metagenome (GOLD analysis project Ga0065711, IMG submission 59098) | Hoatzin crop microbial communities from Cojedes, Venezuela - Epithelial fraction 12 v2 (version 2) | ecosystem: Host-associated > Birds > Digestive system > Esophagus > Crop | place...
TTTTTTTTTTTTTTTTTTTTTTTTTTTTTTTTTTTTTTTTTTTTTTTTTTTGTCACTATAGAGGCTAAGGCAGGGGTTACTTTCTTTGGAACAGCTAACACCAGAAAATATTGAGAAAAAGGAAAATTTTGAAGCCTGAATGTTCCCAGTACCTTCTTCCCAGGTTTTACAATCACCAGGCTATGGAAGACAAATGCTATGATGCTATCACAAATATCCAGTTGAGAACTGGCCAGTGAAGCTCACATTTCAAGTTCGCTGCCCATCCATTAGGCTCAAGGACAGGGTCTTGCATTCCTCTGGGCAGCCTTCAGCAGCTGGAGCACCTAGCTGCAGATCTGCGGTTTCAGGGTTTCCTCCTTCAGAGTTTCTATATCGCACAGGGTCCAAATGGCTCAACACAGTGATGGAGAGGTGAAAAAAAAAAAAAAAAGAAATGCAGCCCCAAGAGCTCATTCCCTGATTAAACAAAAAAAAATTATTTTTTTACTTGAAATATACAAAGGAAAACCAAAGTGTGCTTAAAGTCCATTCATGAATGGGAAAATAAATCAATGCAGGGGATTAGATAATTCATTTATAAATGATTTGGTGGTGTCTGAAGAGTCTTTACAGCCTCAGATAAGGAACAGCTGGCCTTCTTGGCAGAGAAGAAGAGGCTTTGTCGTGTCACAATTAACTCATATTCCTCTGTTATGTTTTGTCACATCTAGTAGAAACTATTTACAGAGTGTTGGAACTTCTCTCATCAAGCCTGAAAATTCAACAGCGTACTAATTTCCCTGTAGGATATTAATTTGGTTTTAGATTCCTTATGAATGTTGACAACTACATATACTCTCTAGGTCAAACTAGATGAGTTTACTGATTTAGTTTGGGCCTCCAGAGTGGATAAATGGAAGTTTTCAACAATAATGAGCTTAGATATGAGAATAAACTCACCACAAGAGGTTAGATTTCCTTAAAGATGTAAATCTCAAATCAATTTAAACTTCACCATTTCTATATGTACCCCAGGACAAAACCAGAAGAGGCATTTCTGCAACCTCTGGCCCAGAAAGTCTCTATTCCAAGGGATACCATCCCAAACAGAAATACCATACTTCTGCCAGAGCATGTGGTAAGCACTAAACAGCTCATATGAAAAAGCCTGAACAGTGCAAAAGGCTGCTGTGGCTGCACTCTCTCTTCCACCAAGGTCTCTGCACACAATTCTCTTGCTCTTAGGGGCCCAGAATTATGTGCATGTACTTTAAATTCCCTTCAAACAATATATATATACACTTTATACATATGTAAAATATGAGACAGAATCCTTGTTAGCATCACCCATGACTAGTCACTGCATTTGCAAAGCCTCTCTTTCTAAAATATTTCTAGCTGAGATGCTCGCAAAGAGAAACACTGTCTGGTTGTGAGGTTGGTGAGCTGCCATGCAGAAGACCCTCATTTTGGTGTCCCATCATCCTACAGTGTTGCCTTGCATGAATTGCATTTGCCCTGCCTTGCAATGCAACCCCTGAAAAACATGAAACCTGATTGTTAGAGCAGTGCAACTAAGATATTGCGTGCAGCTTCAGATGTGTTTGGTAGGAAGTTAGGTAGAAGGGTAGAAAACAGTCTACACGACTGAATGAAAGAGCATGAGCAAATACAGTAGTAAAGAAATACAAAATTAATGGAAAATCATTACTGACTGGCTAGTAGTTGGCGCCTACATCCATGTTTAATTCATGGATAAAGCAACCAATTAAAAATGCATGACAGACTCACGATAACCAACAAAGCAATGCATGATTATTAATAGTAAGTATGGATAAAGGGAGAGAAGTAGCTTGTATTTCGGTAGCTGGGGCACTAGAACTCCCTGTGTGGGAGCAGGTCACCGATACAGTTAGACTTGCTCTCTGCCTTACCTCAAGTCAGACTGGGTGGGCAAGGCTGAAAGACTTGCATCCCAGAAGGAGGATAAGGAGGACGTTCTGGAATAGCTGCTGTGGCCAGCAGGTAGGCAGCTCCTCCCTGGAGACCCTGCAGTTGCTCAAGCGATAGTGGCAGTGAACTAGGACAGCAGGGCAGAGGGGCAGAGCCTGCAAGAGGCAGAAGCCAAAGGCTACCCAGCTCAGCAGTCTGGGTGCCCAGTGACCTCTGGGGGCTGCTTTCAGCATGAAGTCCCAAAATGTCTAGTGCACAAAGGGATACCATGGCCTCCTTTAGTGCTATGGCCCTCCTTGCGTGGACCATGCTCATCAACCTTGGTGAGCAAGGTGAGCCAAGGGAGCAGATGCAGAGGTGACACAACAGGCTCTTGTGCACCAGCAGCACCAGCAAAGGGATGGTTTGAACCACAAAGGTCCCACAGACAGTGGAGATCTGTGTAGCACTGTTTCCTTTGGCACTATGGTCCATCACAACAACCACCAGAAGCTCCAAAAATAATAATCCTTACTATTGTCATTAATTAAGCAAGAAGGACAAGGACATTCATTTTTTCCAGTGGAAGCTGTGAACACCTTTCTTGGCTGCAAGGTGAGGCACTTGTATGTAATATTCACACTCGGAGTGTGTCCCTGTAGGATAGCAAGGTCCAAGTGCCTGTGAATTGGTCATTTCTATTGGTCTAACCTCTGGAAGGTGCTATGTGAGGATGAAGTAATTTCCTAGAAGTTTACAATCACTCCCCGCCACCGAGGACCAGAGACAAGCTAAGGGGAAAGATAACAATTTCCATAGCCTCCAAAGCTCACAATCCCCTGAACAGATTTCTCCCTCAGCCATTTTTTTTTTTTTTTGGAAATCAAAAGCAAAATCCTATCAAACTAGAACCAGGCAACTGTTTATTAAAAATAAGCCTGGCTTCCATTGTAAGGGCTTTCTCTGAGAGTTAGCCACATACAAAGCTGGTTTTGTTTGATGCTCGCAGCAAGTGGGATATCCTACATCCCAGGAGAGTGGAGAGCTCTGGTATGATAAGCCAAGGAGAAAACAGTCTTGGCACTTGGACAGTCTTTCCAAGAATATTAACAGGCTCCAAAGGAAAGAAAGAAAACAACCACCTGCTCCCTAAGAAGTGTCCAAACAAGAGACAAGCATTAGGGATCCGTGAGAAATATCTATTTAGGAATATTTCTGGAATGGTATTGGGCTGACCTGAAACTTGTATTTATAGACATGCAAGCCTGACATTTTCCAGCCTACTAAGCCCATCCTCAGTAATTGGTTTTTCCAGTTGATGGTGACAAATTAGGGGAGAGCTCCTTGGTGAAATGAAACTGAAGATGACTGAAAGCTCAAACTCGGCTTAATTGTGTATCTGACACGTGAAGAGAAAACAATATTCACACCCGCCATAAAACTTGCTGTCCAGGGCAAGGAACGTTAGGAGAACAAAGCCCTTGTGATGAATGTTACTCATGTCATTTAAGGCATGTCTGGGACTGATATTATGAGAACCTACATGGAATTCCACCACAGAGAACAAAATAAGGAGGAACAATTGCAAGAAGCACCTCGATGCCGTATGCAGAGAAAATTTGCAAGGATGAGTTTGCCCTCTGGCCACAGTGCTCACACTCACTTGTTGTAGAGGACAATATCTGGCCTCCAGATAAGCTCCGAGGGGATTCGGATGGATGTGACGTTTTCATATTCTTGGGGGTCCCAGCGTAGCTTGTAATCATTCCACTCCTGCCAAAAAAAAGGTGTTTACAAAGCTGGGAGAGTTCAGATTGCAAAACTGAAAAGGAGTATGGAAAAGCACATGTTTTAGTGTACCCACCTGCTTCACCCACACGTTTGTGGTCATCATTTGATTTTTCTCATCCTGAAATGCAAGATCAGATGTTGTTTACAGAAGCAGATGAAGCAGTCCAAGGAACTGATTAAATTTCTCTTAATTGTACTTCATTTCTGTAATTATAAATCACCTCTGCAGTAAATGTAAGTGCCATCTTGGAAACAAAAAGCAGATGTTTCTGTCATTTAACATGGGACGGGGCACAGCTGCCTGATTCCACTGAACAGCTGAGCCTGCACCTAAGCAATCTTGTGAGCAGACAGACTTGAATTTATGGGGATTTTCCTCGGTGCTGATGGATTCAGCCTCAGATGACGGCAACAAGCAGAGGAAAGGGCTCCACAGCTCGGCCTTGACCTGAGCACTGAAGGCAGGGGAGTGCTGGGTATGTATCCTTACTAACACGTGTGTGCATGGATTATAGTGCTCAGCTTCATCTGCAAGTAGTGTTTAGTACTTCTACGGTGAAATGTTATCTGTGAACATAGTTCTCGAAACGTAAAGCTCCGCAGTATTTCTCCTAACAAATACATGAAGTCAGAGCACTATGGATCAGGTTTTCCTAATAAACCCGAGCTACTCAGCTGACACATAACCTTTGGACAGTCTGGTGTATACTCGTGCTGCCATTTGGTAGACTTTTCCCCAACTCTAAGTACAAATAGTACAGAAAGGCAGAACTATGTATACATTTTTAAATAAAGTAAGGCAGATACAATGCTCGCAGCACTATGGTAGAATTAAATAGTTTACCGCTTGCCTTGCATGCTGGTTACAACCCCTATGTAAACAACCAAGATGCATTACGTGGGGCAGAACTTACTCCTACTCCGATTTAAGTGTCACACCAGAGCGCAGAGCTTCTTTCCGCGTTTGCTTCTTTCCTGTCTCTTTGTGGTCTGGCGTGAAAAGCAGCTCAATTGACAGGGCTCATTTGGAAGCAAACTGCTCATCATTAACCTTGCTCTTGTGGCAGTTCAGGATTAATTCTGCACATTAAAAGCCAGGAGAGTCATGGCAGGGCTATGCATCCCCCTCGCTGAGCCTCCTCATTGCTGTACTGGCATCAAGTGCAAAATCTAATCAGAGATACCCTCATCTGGGGATTAGGGACCAGAAGCACATGGAAGAAGGTGGAATGCAAAAAACATTTAAATGAGCAACAAAGTTAAAAATGCAGCTGCTTCCTTGGTTGCAGGTGAGAGATGAGGAATGCCACTGGAGGAGGCTGCCACGTCCTGGACTGGACCAATCCTTGAGCATCTGCGTCTCCTACCACTTTGAAATTCAAGCATCTGCGGGTCTCCACCACAGTCCCTGCACTGGGGATCCCAGTCTTACAGGTGCTACCCTTTACTGGAATTTTCCGCCCTGGCTGGGTGCAGATCCTTGGTGGAAACTCTTGCCCATCACTACACCCGAGAGCCTGGCCGTCCTCCTGCCCCGAGCGAAGCATGACTCTAGTCTCACGGGCTCATCGCGGAGGGGATTTGCAATGTGCTAATGACTGACTGCCTCCTCTGCCTGCACGGCTGACTTCTCCTGCACGGAGCCAGCCCAGAGGACAGCAGGCGATTCTGCAGCCGACGGCGGGGTTGCGCTGCCCGGCCTCTTTCCTCAAAGTGAATGCAGCACACGAGGTCCTGCAGACACACGGGCTGAGAAGCCCAAATGTGTTCTTCAGTGCCTGGACACATGCTTGACCTCTTACCAGTCTTTTCTGGGGTCAGAAAACCCTCAGCACACCAGGCTGAGGTAAGGACATGCAGGGATGTCAAGCTCCACATTGATTTTTGTTCTCCCCCTCCAGCTTTTTTCAGAAGGAGTTGGGGTTTGAGTATGGCTCTGATTTCTCTTTCAGACTTCTTGTCGTTGGGAGCTAAATGTCGGGTCTAACAATTGCAGTGGGGTTTGCACCAAAACAGTGTCGCTGCTGGGAAGGGGGAGAGACCACCGAAGTGCTGCAGCAGTGGCCGGGGGTGTCATCAGTCCCCAGCCACACAGAGTGGGGCAGGAAGGGTTCAGAGCTCTCCTCCAGCCATACCCAGCAGCCCCAGCACAGAACTATTTGCACTTCTAACCACTGACATGATTTTAAGAAGATTAATTCTTCTTAAGTAAACTGGGAAAAGCACTATGAAGCAGGTGTATCGATCTCCCCCCTCCCAGGATTCAGCAGCTGCATAATGGAAAGTCTCTCTCATGCCTCCACAGTCACTAATGTCTCATCTTTAGTCTTATCAATTATTCAGATGAGAACCGTACAACTTCAACATTAGCAACTGCAAACAGCCCTGGATCCCTCAGGCTGATGCAAGAGAGAGGAGGGGAATGGAAGACCTTTTCTGTGCTGCAAAGCTGGAACCTGATGGCTTCTGCACGAGGAGAGGCAACTCGCTAGCAACTAGTGCCTTTGGTTGCTCACCTCCCGCACCACCTCGGCTGTGATTCCTCTGCATCTCAAACCTCGTATCTCAAAATATAATCTGCTGTAGAGAGTCATCAGTTCTGATTGTCCCATACCAGTAATGTCTTTAAGTTGCATTATACTTTCTGTTATCACCCCCTTTTACCCTGCCACATGCATACAGTAGAAGTGACAGAAAGCCTCTGAAAGCCAGGTCGATCTTTGTTCAAGAGAAGTGCGTCTGCACAAATGCACTGTCCTGGCAAGAGACGCATGCAGACAGGGACAGCAGCGTGAAGTGTGCAGGAGCAGATCTGCACAAGCTAGAGAGTGTCTGTGTGTGTGCGTGCTGAACCTCTGCAGCCCTGCAGACATCTCCTGTGGATTCAGCACTTGACCCCAACACACTGTGATGGAGTAATTCTTGAAATACTGTTTCAGTGGGCATCAGTCCGGAGCACAAACCACTCCTTTTTGTACATAGAGCATGCAGTTTGCACACGTGTAAGTTCTATTTGAGCAAACATTCAGAAACAATTTTCTTGTTAATATCAGCCAGATTAGCTAACGACCCTCCTAACTGTCATTTGCAGAAAGCTCTTCAGGCAAGCCATCTTCCAGAGACGCGTAAAGCACTGTTCCTATTAGCTTGTGTAAATTAGTGTTGATAATTATGGCTCAAATTCCAAATCAGCTATTTATTATTTTCCTCAGCCAGGACTCTCTGGCATTTATACCAGTTACTCCACTGCTCCGCAATGATCAGTTCCATGGGTTTTGATAAGGATTTTGAGATTTTGTCTACAGCACATTAAGAATAAAGGAACCACTTTGATGGCCAGCTACTCACATGAGTCATCCCTCATTCCAGCAGAGCTGTCTGCATGATAACTATTCTCTGCCGGGAGCAAAGCCTTCCCAACCTGACCCTGGATCAGCCCGTAAAACCTGCATGCACCAGGAGCCTCTCCCCAAGCTCAAACCCAGTTAATCTTGACCATTTGTTGCACGAATGGGTTACACTTACAACATCAATGAGCTGGGCAATGGACAAGCCAAAGCGGACGAGGACCACATCGGAAATGTTGGCAACAGGGCGGGACCACTTGTTGTAACCAGAGAAGAGTTTCTTCAGCAGACGCTCCTCCGCGTGGGCTCGGGTTTCCATGTGGCCAAAGGCTGGGGAGAAGGCATGGGTCATGGCGGCATGAAAAAACACATGCAGCTTCAAGAGCTTGCATAGCTGGAGCCTTCTCAGGCGCGATCCCAAGGGTAACCCCAGTGATGGGCAAGTAGGGACACATGGGAGGGGGATGCCACCCTGGCAACTTGTCTCCCCACTACCCCAGGCATAGCCAACTGTTCACCCAGCGTGGCCAGTTCCCGATGTAGGGTTTCTATTGCAGAGCCAGATAGGTCTGCAGAAAGTGGGGGCATCCGTAAAACCATTTGAAAAACACTACTTGGGCCATTGGCCCCTGAATCTGGTTTAAATTTTATGGCCACTTCATGGCAAGTTTCTAGCACTGAGGTCTGCAAGCAGGAAAGAGGGATGCTAGCAAGGCAAGGCAAAAAGGAAAAAAAGCAGCCTGCTGCTGGGAGACAGGGATTTTGGATCAGATTTACACATAAAAAACCGGCATCAAATGCATGAGAAAAAAAAAGACAGACTGAAATTCAGCTGTTCAAACTAACCTACATAGCTGGTCTTTCACGAAACCAATGGGTGAAGGAAGAGGATGGGGAAGAGCGCAAACTGGATAACAAGAGCGCACTTTCCCTCAAGAATGACTTTATAAGTTGGAGGCTGTGAGGAGCAGCCCTGACCCTGCACGTACACTACAGGAACTGTCAGAGGTGCCTGTTGGTTATCAAAAATTAAAGCCACTTTTCTTGGAGGGGGGCTGCTGGGGGAGCTGCCCTTCCATGCCAGCTGCACGCAGAGGTACCCTCCACCATGGCCGGCGTGGAGAAGGAGCCGGGGGCTCTCCCCGCATCCCTCGTGGAATATGGCTCCTACTTAGTCTTTATCTGCCCTGGATTATACAAAGGGAAGCATTAGCTGAGCGCTGGCTGTGCTCTCCCCAGCCGGAGCTGTAGCCCCGAGACACATTAACACACTTTACCCAGGGAAGAAAAACCCAGACAAGAAGCAGGATGCTGAGCCCCTGCCTGTGTTCTCCCTCCTGTCCCCTTCCCCATCACGGCTTTAACCCTTTCCCCAGCAAATCAGGCAAGGAGCAGAAAATAAAAGCAAAGGATTGCTTGGCAGAGGCTGGTATTTAGGGCACCTGCAATGATGGGGCAGGAGGATGGAGGAACGGGGGGAATTCCTTGTTGCTGGGGACCGGTCTTTGCAGCATGCCTTTGAGAAGGATAAGGGAAAAAAGAGCTAAAGAGCAGAGCAGGGGTAGAAAAGCTTTCTCAAACTTACCGGGGAAGACACTGGCACAAAGCAGGAGGAGGAGGTTTCCTTTAGACACGAGAAATCCCATTGTGGAGCAGAGCTCGGGCTCTAGTACACAGAGCCTCCCGTCTGGGCAACTTTGCCTCTCTGAGTCTCTGGATCTTCCAGCTTCATTCCCCTAACTCCTTTTTCTCTCTCCCTCTCACGTGCCTCTGGGAAGGGATAATAGCTGGCAGTTTGTTCGTTTTTTCTGCTCTCTTCTGACTGATTTCCAGCTCTTCCTCCTAGAAGGATGCTCTTCCCTGGGACACAGACGCACGTAGACTTGCAAGAGATGCGTAAAGGCTGCAGCAAGCTCCCGTAAAGAGACACGAAATGCACAGCCTCCCCCGGCTCTCCGGCTTGCTCCTCTCCCCTCTCCTACGGGGCGGTTTGGCTTATCGGTTTGCTCCTTGCTGCTGCTGCTTTCACCCTTCCCCCAGCCCTTTGGGCAGCCTTTGCTCAGATTTTTCTGCCCGTGGGCCACCAATGCCCACGCCAGCCCTCGGTGGAGCAGAGAGTGAGCCCAGTGTGTTTGTAGATTGAATGTAGTCAGACCTGCCCACCTCCTGCATAGGAGGAGGAGAGAATCTGTGCACTCCAGCAAACAGGCTGCAGGGAGGAAAACTTTGAGCATGAGAAATACAGGGGGAGATCCAGACCCCAGCTGCAGCCAGAGATGGTGGATACGGATCCATCTGGGATCTTTACAGCACCTGAAGCCCAAACAGTTCTTAATTAACGAAAGCTGGCTGTTTAATCTTGCCCAATTGCTTTTCCAAATCACTCCTGTAAACCAACAGGGTAATTAGCCTGAGATATTTCTGGCCTGGGCACATATCTTTGCTGTCAATAGTTATTGGGCTGATGAACCTGCCCTTGAGAACCGGGCTCTGCTGTGCTTGGCACTGTATGAACACGCAATACAAATACAAATATTAGTCTCTACTCATAGGCAGTATGCAAATCAAAGGTGAGCCTGAGTCAACAGGTTACTGGAATGTATCTAGATGCTTGAATGTACCTTAAACATACCACAAATCGCTCTGTTGAAGTCACAAAGAATTTTTGTGGAGGAAAGGATAATTCCTTGTGTTAGCAAGGAATTACCACTCTAGCCTTTCATCTCGCATCCCTGATGCCTCGCATGGGAGACATGGAGTAGAGCTCTCTCCGTTTCATTTTAAAACTAGCTTTGATATTAACACAATTACTTCCACACGGATAGCAAATGGATTTCATTTTCAGGCAAGGGTGATTTTGCCAGCTGTAAAATTAATCAAAGTCTGTTCTAATAATACTAGCTACATGTTTTATGTATAATTATTTCCCTACTCCCAAAGCATTTCCAATATCTTCCAATATAATAGATTGCTGGCTGAAAATGTGGAGGATTAAAGCCACAAGAGAAATGAGGTCTGTAGTGAGATTACAAATAACATCAGTGTAGCACCAAACTCATCTTGTCCTGTCTTTTCTTGTCTCACCTCTTCCTCAGCAGTTGTCAGCCTTTTCTGATGACGAACCCCGCCACATTTTCCACTGGGTGTGTGAACTCCTGTATGGTTTGCCTGCCTTGCTTTTGGCGTCCTGACCCTCACTGCAGCACCTGAGCACCTGTGACATGCTATAAAAATCTGTAGTGCTCGTTCCAGGGAACCATCCAGAGTTAATTTAATAAAAAGCAGATGTGAGATCAAACATACTTAAAGCTGAAGCGTGGGTTACATCCCGAGAGCCAGGTCCTGCGCAGCACTGAGCACCTCTCCTTCCCACAGCTGGCAATAGAGTAGCAGAAGGGCAATCATTCCCCATCAAGGTAAAACCAACATCACTTGGTCACACGCTGCAACCACACATTCCCAAACATCCATGCAGCAACGAGAAAAAACCCATTGCCTTAAGCCTCTCTGTGAAACCTGAAGGGAGGGGAACATCACCTCAGTTTGCAGGCTCCTCCGCTCCTCGCTGGGTCCAGCGCTGCACAGTTCGCACCCAGCACCCTTAAATGGGGAAATCCTGGGTTTCAGCCCAGCTAGTTCCAACAACAAGCACCAGATACAACAAATCTCACAAATTCCCAAAGGCTCACGGTGGGAAATAGGTTTTCTAAATGTCACTTTTCAAGGAGGCTGGTACTCTGCACAGGTCACATATTGGGCGACCAAACCCAAGGGATCCAAGATCAGCTATTGCCTTTCGAAAACCTTGGCCATAAATAATAGAGGTGTCCTTGACTACAGGCCCTGCTGCACAAAGCAGATTCAAATCCCATGGACAAACCCCATCCATCTTCACCTTGCCCCGGTTTCTGCGCTGACGAGCAAGGGAGCTGATGAGCAAATACTGCCTTTGAATTAACCCTATAAATAATTTTGATTAAAAAAAGGATTTCCTCCTTTTGGAAATTAATCATAAATCATCATTTCCTATAAGTGAAAGGTTCATCCCTCACCTCCCTGGCCCTGTTTTTATATGATATGGGGAATGAGCATATTTTACAGAGGTTTCTGTGCCTTGAAGTGACCTTGTTAAATCTCACTGCCGGTTTCTTTCTGCTTCATTGGGCCATAACAAAATTTCCATCAGCTCCTGTGTGTATTTGGAAGGCAATGTCTTCCACTGGTACGTGCGCAAGGGACTCAGTGTGGCTGGGGCAAAAGATGCCATTTAAAGGTTTTAATGATTTTTTTATTGTGGGAGAAACTTGCCACTCCGGCCTGATTCTCAGGCACTTGGCTCTGAGCCTCCTCATTATTATTATCTTGCTTTGTCTGAAAAAGACATGGATAATTTGGGTAATCCAGATGTTCACAAAATCTGAACGCAAACATCCCAGCTATTGAAGACTGTAGACTGAACGCAGCAGAATGAAGGCAGTGTTTCCCCCACGGTTTTCAGTGTAAACTCAGACTTGTCCTGAGAATAGGGGCAAGCCAGTAACAAGCTCGGGTTCAAGTGTTTTGGGTCATTTAGTAGAATACCATGATTTTGCAAGAATCTGGTAACTCTTGAATCCACTGTCTCACATTCTGCACTCCTGCAAATCTCTTCCCCATTTTAGCCCTTTCTTATGTAATTTTTACCCTATAAAAGACACTGACAAAAGGGGTTTGAAGGTCTGAGTTGGGTGCCTGCATACAAACCGTACCGGAGCTCCCTTTCCTGCCATCATCAGTTCAATATTGAAAAAAATCAGCTGCGCAAGGAGGCAGAGGCAGGCTGCACTAACAGGGAATCCTAGGACCACATCTTTTCTTTGAATTTGCCCTCTCTCTCCATGATCTTGTCTTGCATGTCACTGCCAGCGCTCCAGGGCAAGCCCTTGGCCTTTGTTTGTTTTGTAAAATGTCATCTGCATGTTTAAATCTACACAAGTGGGACATAATAATGGTTATATCTCCTTACTCATTCCCTGTTTGGGCTCGACACAGGGGACACAGCCAGTTAATGGAATGCTTGAGAAATGCCATCTTTGCACTCTAAGGTGATTTGATTTTTTTTCCTTGTCTCCATTCCTGTGATAAAGATTTGTCTCTCCTGCTCCTAACTGCTTTGTCATCAACAGAGACTTCAAGTGGAGCAAAAGCAGTAGGAAGAAAACCAGCACTGAAGGGGGAGAGATCTGCTTTTAGTGAGACGTGCACTAAAATGAGCAGAGCAGAGGGACGTGCAAGGCTGTTTCTCAGAAGAGCAGGCTCGAGCTGCCTCTGGGGAAATCTGCAAGGTACTGCTGGCCTCACAAGAGTGACTCTGATTTATTCAGATTTGTTTCAGACTGTCTGTGAAGTGCCAGGATACTTTGAAAGACATTTTGAACTAAATCAAATATTTTTACTAAGTAAGAGACTTTTAGCCATGCAGGAAAGCTGAGACACCTGTATGGGAGAAAAAGCAAGTGAAGTAATGATTATTTCCAAAGCAGCAGATATGGCTACGAAGCCCAGACTTCCCCCAGGCTTCTTTCCTCCTTGGAAGCTGGCTGTGGAGTGGATGGGTTTCCAACCATTCAATACTACTGTAGCCTCCTATTTTTTCCTGGAGCACCCTCATGGCAATGACCAGACTCTGGGGACAAAGGCAATGTCATGGCTTTACAGCAGCTACAGCATCCACAGCAAGAAACCAGCTTTTGAGCGGCGATGAGCAACGCATCTGGCGTGAGATGCTCCAAAGCTGCATCACCCACACGATTCCTTTCCAGACTAGTTTCCACCACAAAGTGCACAAAGTGAGCAGACCAAACTGGCAGCCTGGCCCCAGGTACCCGGGGCCACTGCAGGCACACGTCCTCCAGCCAGGCCACCGCAGCCCTGACCCAGGGCAGCCCCCAGGGTTTCAGCCATGCGGAGATGCTCAGTGGGGCTTAGGGTAGACAGTATATACACTTCACAGCAGGCAGTATGGCTAATGCAACATCTCTCTCTCCTCTCCGTGAGCTGATTAAGATTTTAATCCAAGCACGAGAGTCCTAATGCATTAACCTATTGTGTTGCCTTGAAATCCTCATGCATTACTGAGCTGGGAGTTAAGGCAGCTCAGCACCCTGAAGGATTAACTCCATAATGAAGCTCTGGGGACCATCCAGCTGTGTTAACCTCTGGATAGGCTGTGCTGATGGAGGGGAGGGGGAATTCTCTAACCACCTTTGTCTCCTGGCTGGTTCCCACCTCTCTTGCCTCCGCAGCTGCGTAACATGGTGATGACCTTTCTCTCCCACCATTGACTCATGGTGTCAACAAAATGCACTAATCCAGACATTTCTTCTCTGGATCTCTCCTCTTCCTGGTCCTCACTCAGACACATCTCAGGAATTTCTCATTATTAATAAAGCAAAAAGAGGATTTGTGATTCTAGCTATGCTAAAACAAAGTAACAAAGTGAGCCAACCACTGAAAATGGGAAGGAAGCAAACCCGCGACTCATGGCCTCATTAAGGCTTCCATCTCTACTACTATTAAAGACCTCATGCTACAAATCAGATGAACCTCTACTACTTATTTGTAAATGCCAGAATTCATTGTAAAGAGCCCGTAAAGAGCAAGGAGGCAGCTTTAACTTCTCTTGAGATCCAAGAAGACAGATTTTTAAATTAGAGGAGAGAAGCATGTCTCTCCAGACAAGTTTGTTCTCCAAGGAGAGCTTTGGTTTCACTGCTCAGCTTTGTAGATCTAAATTAGGCTCTTGTCCTTCCTCACCAGAGGGCAAATGCTGCCCAATTTATTCACTAAAGGAATCTGGAGTTGACTGATTGACAAACTCTTTCCCTTTTCTCTCCATAATCAGCACCAGCTACAGATCAAATCTTCCCAACCAGTATAAACCTGTCTGAGGGCACTGCATGCTACAAGCAAAGAGCTTGATGAGAACCGCAGTGTAAATAGCCACATGAGGTGGCTGAATATGTTACAACCTCCCCTGAGCTACTGGCCTGATGCATTAATGCGAAGTGAAATAAATCTGCTGAACACTCTAGGCTATGAACATCAGGGGCTCAGTGGTCCATGCACCGTCCATCCAGATAGATAGCAAGATCTGGGAGCTTCTCCTTCCACCCCTGGCTGGTCGGTGGAACTCAAGAGGTGCCACTCTTTATTTGAAGCCCTTGATCTCAGTGCATAGACACAATCCAGAACAACACCCATAGCCAGGCATGGAGAGCAGAGCAGTCCAGGCCTTCTGACATCTGCTTCAAGTGCCCTCACCAAGTCTGCTGTGAAGACAAGTATGAGATTTGCTAGAGACAAACCCTGCTCCGGGCTCTGTCTTGATGACTTCAGGCTTCGGTTTCATGCCCACATCCGTGTGAATGTGATCTTCATCCTCTATGCAAAAATCAGCATTAAAAAATGCAGTCAGAGCTAAAAACTTGGTCATAAATATTGTACTTGGCACCAAGGTTTGGCCATAAATATTTCCTTGGTTAACCAACAGGAAATGACAGCTCTTAAATCTCAATTATAGTTGAGTAGTAACTGGCTCACACTTTTTTGGCACCAGGGTCCTGCCTTGCTTGTGCGAGACATAAGGGCAGCTTTCCCACAGCTTCTGAAGCAACCCCGAAATGCTGATTTCTGGTGATTCTCAGAATTTAACAGCATTTTTTCCTTCTTCAGTTTGGAAGAGCTAGGATGAAAATAAAAAACCCAAACTTCCTTAAGCTCTGTCCAAAACCTTCCTGCAGTAGATGTTGTAATGATAGTTCTGTTCCAGCTTCTTATTTTTGCATCAGTCTCCTCATTACTGGCTGGATTCATTTGTATGTAGCTGACAGACAGTCTTAGGATGTGAATATTCAGAAGTACTATCCAAACAGGGGAGGAATGATATTTTTAGTAAATCTTTGGAATTGGGAGTTGTTGAGATGCTACCATCCTGTCTGGTAGACTGGCTATAATCAAGCCAGTCGAGATGACCTTTGGTACCTACTATAAAGTCTGCACTCAGAGTTAAAAAATAGAAAAAGGGGATTCAGACCATCATCTTTTTATGGCTGCCAGACAAGCTGTGGCCACACTCGCTATACTGGCATCTGGTCTGGGTGCTGCATCTCTCCAGTGTGCAGTTAGCGAGCTGGAGAGCAGGCAGTCCCAGAGCTCCAGCAAAAGATGCCATAATAATACAAAGTAGGGCCAAAGTTCTTTTCTCCCTTCACAGACTCCAGCACTGCTCTTTCTGAGCAACAGATAAAGAAAGCCTTTTGACAACCAGGAAGGCAGCCGCTGGTTTGTCTGCATCCATCTCCCACATTACTGGTACCTTTAGGCTCACATCTTCTTTCTGCTCATTAAGACACACACTTCTACTATTTTCCTGCTGACTGGCCTACATGAAAAGAAACATCAGCCATCTGTTACTCCCACAGTTTTCTGGATCACAAGGGTTTTGTTGATTAAGGAGGAAGTTTTTCAAAAAGGCACCCATTTCCGACTGATTTCCAAAAACTGTATTATCTTCTGCCAAAGTTACAGCTTCTTTGCCTCTTTGCCTGTTTTCAAAGAAGAAGTCCTGCATATTAATAACACACTGGCCTTTACTTGGGTCCAGATTCATGTACAGCGCAGGCATTTGCACAGTAGTTATTTACAGCACTATGTACTGCTCAGTCTGAGCACAACACAAACACTCAAATTCAAGTGCCTGAACATCTTTGGAGATCTGGACCATGCCCACCAAAATATTGTCTGTAAATCACAGCAGTCTCTTGCTACTTCAAAACACAGTAGTTTTTTTGCAAAAATATTATATCATGATGTCTTTAGGCCTCATCCTGCTACTCTCAGTGTCCAAAAGTGTAGGGATATTTACCTGTGTTGCTTTTTATTTTGCCAATGAAGATGATTGGTGTGGCGTGACTACAATAAGTCCCTTCCCACCACAATGACTGCAGAATTCGGAATTAGCGTGATGATACTTTGACGTATTTTATTCCTGATTCAATTCTTCTTCATTTGGCATAGACTAACGTCCCATATGGCCTATTGTTGGACCCTGCACCAGCTGAAAAGAAAGCATCTTTGACTGACACTTGAAAATACCAAGTTGTGCCTTTGGGCTGGCTCAGGCTGAAAATGCTCTTGGCAAATGGAAATAGTCATGTCATTTTTGTTTCACTGTTCAATAGGAAGAAGACATTTTCTACACTGAGCAATATACACAAAAGTTTATTCTCTAAGGGGATAAAATATTCCTCTTTTGATCTCCTGTAGCATATTTCCAACTGGAAATGGGTTTCAGATCAGACATTCAGCTCTGAAGGGAACCTGGAGGAATAGAAATCCATTCCCAGCTCTGGCCTCCAGGTTTAAAAATCAAATGGCTCCTTCCTTTACAGAACAAAACCCTGGTGTGAATAATCTCCTGCTCCATGGGTTTGAAAGCCTCGCATGGGATACCTACACCCAAGGCACACAAGATCTACGACCTCCTCTCATTTGTGATGATGGAAATTCAGCTGAACCCCAGAATGAGCTGGGGGTAGAAAACCGGAGGAATAGACACTGGCATATTTCTTTTTGTATACCGTCTCCAAAACCGCAATGGCAATTCTCCGCTTACTTTCCTCGAAGTCCTCGGGACTATCCAGACCATCAGGAGAAGTTCACCCATTCTTTCAAATTCTGGCATTATGATCTAGGAGAGAAATGAAAAAGGACTCCCCGGACTATTTCACATAAAAATAAGTATGGATAAATGAGCAGCGAACAACAAACCCCCTTCTTGTTAGTAGCAAGTGTTGTGCTAACACTTTTCTTGTAGTCCTGCTGAAAGAATTTTAGAGCAGTCAGAGAGGAGCCGATTAATTTGTGGGCTGCAACAAGAAGTAAAATTTGTGTAAAGGAAGAAAAGATGGTGATGGGCTAATTATCACTGCTGTCTGTCCAGAAAGTGCTCATAATAGAATATTTGCCATCCTCAGATATTCTCAGTCATGATCTTGTTACTGGCAATGGAACCAAATCAGGCACTTGGAAGAGGAGAACACCGAAATCACAGATTACATCCATTTTGTGGGACGAAAATTTTGGTGGATGCAGAGCTGTTCCCATGTGGGAGCAGTTCAGTTTGATCCTATAGCTTAGGTACCTATAGCATACACATAAACTCCTTGAGCAACAGATTTTTAAAATGGAAATCAGACAGACAGATCCACACAGCAGAGAGTGAAAAAAAATCAATCAACTATAATAGCAAATATAAAAGGCTGTGCTGCCAGGACCTAAGAGCCATTTTCCTCTCTGTATCCAAAGATCTCCAGCAGAAGAGGTTCCTGTGGCGCGTCCTGTTTGCCGGAGAGAGATTTCTCATCTTTGTCCCGAATGAAGACTCAAATCCTTGAGCTGAGCTTTGCTTTGTGCAAGGAAAAAAGTGCAGACCAATCAACACAGAAAGCAAAGATCCCACGAACACCAGTCATAGTCCAAACAGCAGGAGTTTTTCTTAATCATAGGATTAAAACTTGTGTCTGAGGTTCTTTTCAAGCCTTATTTGCCCCATCCTACAGAGAGCATACACTTCTTGACTAAGACTTTTTACAGCTATAAGAAAGAGAAAAACCAGGGGTTCTTAGATCCTTATTTATCTTCAATGGCTGAGGCCACCGATGAGACATCGCAAGCCCTGCAATGTAACCCTGAGACCTGGCAGTCCCAGCTCTTGGCCCTTTACGCTGCGTCAGTGCACAACCCTGCGTTGTTTCAGGGGAGAAACAAGCTTAGAAAGCCAAATCTCTGGCCACATTTCAGCTTGGTTTATTCTACTCTGGAACTGTGGAAAACTTTCTAGATTAGAAACCCCACAGAACAGTTCCATTTTTTTGTTGTTGGGTTTTGCTATTTTTTATTTTTTTCTCCCACAAGCAAAGGAGCTTTGGAATACATGAAAGTGTTTCACTGAGGGATATTTGCTTCAAAGGACCGCCTCTGTGAGCAGACCCAGCCACTGTTTGCTCCTTTATTCACAGAAGACAAACACAAACATAGAAACGTATATGCAGGCAAAAATCAATGAGGCTTCTGAGACGAGGTTCACTGAAACCGGTTTTGAAGGCAGAGAGCGGCTCAGCTCTGCTGCAGCCAGTGACTCATAAGTACCAATCACACCAGCCATGCAGTTTATTAAAAAACAAGTCAGGTCCCATGCAGAAGTGATGTTGTTCTAATATCGCATTCATTTCAGCAAGGTGTAAATTTCTAGGTTTCAAGGAATGACGTTGCCTGAGGGAAGCTATCAGTTTTGTGGAGGGGGGCAGGAGAACATTCGTGGAAGAGACGGTACAAAAGCAGGCAAAGGGTTGACAGTCTGAATATTTCCATCAGGTTCCCAACTGTAGCAACCAAAGCTTCAGTCAAAGACAATCATTGCTAGGATACAAGAAAATCTGTCCAGAGCCATAATAACAACTCATTACAAGCAATTCCCCCAATGTTTGAGGGGATGGTTCACCCCAGATCAGCACCTCAACTTCTTGGTCTTTATCCAAGGTATAAACATTTTTACCCAAAGAATCTAGTTGGCAGCCATGAATATTGATGAAATGGGAAGACACACCTGCAAGAATGGTCCCTGCAAAGATCTCTGCTTAGGTGAGATCCAAGGGGGTCAGCAATGCTGATCCCAACGTGGCAGCTCAGAGCTATGCACATCCTTTTCCTTTATGCACATCAACTTGTGCAGCCCTTGCAAGGTTCTCCTTGCCCCTCAGACGCCACCACCATCTTTGGTGAAGACTTTAGCCACATTTAGGGAAACATGGCACCAAAAATTTATACCTCATCTCCAGTGAAGCTCTTGGGTGTTTAATGCAACAAAGGCTAGAGACAACCCTTGGCTGGCTAGGGGCATCCCTTGCAGGGTAGGTGAGGGTAGGACCTGCCTCACCACACCCTCCTGCATGGCAGTGCTGGGCACAGTAAAGATTTCCATGCAGCTGTCAGGATCAGCAGTTCATAAATGCCGAGGCCCTAGTGCAGTGAAAGCATACCAGAGGCAGAGCCAGAAGAAATCAATTGGAGAAAAAGACATTTTCATAGAAAACCTCCCTTTTCACCTTGTTCTCCTGGCAGAGGATGCTGCGTACAAACGATGCCATGTGTGAACAGAGCTGGGAACTGGCCTTTAGGGTAGGAAAAAAATGACAACCAGTAAAGTCTGAATTAGTTAAGTGTGCACGAGGGAGGCTTTATAAGCCTAATTAAAGGTAATTAGAAGTCCTCTAAAGCCATACACTAAAGCCCTGCTGAATATTTATTGCCCTATTAGGGACTGTTCATAGGTATTCTCCAAGAGAACTGGTAGTTTTTGGGGGAAGGCAGTGATATATGTACTTCTAAAGCTATTCCCTTCCAGAATTGCAGTGTGCTGTGGCAATTCCATGATTTTTGATGATAATTGTTCTTAATTTTACAGGAAAGGACAATGACTTTCCTCGAGATATGTGAGAGGTGTCCTGATCTTAGAAACAGTGGTTCATCTGTTATTTCTACAAGATTTTTTTGAAGGTCTTTAGTGATACCTGCCTGAGAAAATGCTACACATGAATAAACCTTTGAGCCCAACTCTCATGAGGCTTGCTTGTGAAATGCCTTTTCTTTAAATTTACACATTGTGGAGCCAGAAAAATGTCTTATTTTTATATTAATTTTAATGTAAATCTGTAAATCTGATATTTGCAGGTAAAGTCAAAAAGAGGTTAAAAAATGGCAAGGAAATCAAACATGAAAACAAATCTCAGCATCATCTTTAAAGCCTCATGATTTTAAGCTTCTCTCAGGACTTTGGAGTAACTGACACGTGTGTTTGGAGAAAAGGTGCTGTGCACAAGTCATTCATTCCTCTCCCATCCACCCAGCATCACACACTGCCCCCAGTAAAGGCAGTACCTGCCCCATCTGCACTGGAAACCAGCACCCACATTCCCACGTGAGAAAGACTGAAAAACCAACATGGACAGGGAGGAGAGGGAGGGAAGGAGAAGTTTAAGGGAAGGCGAAGTCTCGAGAAACCCAGCTGAGAATGAAAGTTGCTGCAGGGCCTGTGCTATGCAGAGTGGCGAGGTGGGATTTCAATGGCTTTTGTACTTTATTTTAGCCACAGTGGATGAGATTGGGAAGTAAAGTTCATTTACCAATGTTGATTTTCATGCTCCTGATCCAAATACCAGCAGAGGTGATACACGAGGCTCTGCACACCCAACAGCTTTGCTTCTGCAATTTCAGCACTGAAAGTGTTTGACACATCTCACCGTGCAACCTGGTTAAAATTCTGAGACTTGTGTCTCTGAAAACATACAGGTACCTTGAATATTCAGGCTCCACGTGAAAAAATACCTTAGCCATTGACCCCTTCACAGCAACTATTCTTCCAGCGAGATGAGGAGAAAAGCTTATCCACACTCACGGTTACACAAGCTGCTAATCAAACCTCTTTTCGACATGCATCTCTGGAAGACATACAAGATAAATATAGAGAAGGCAGTAGCTCAGCTAATTAAGCTCTCACAAAGGTGAACTGCTGAAAGTTTAATTAGCTGAAGCACAGCTCGCCAATGTTCCTGCTGCAAGGGTGTTTAAATCAAAGTCAGCTTCATCTGGATCTAATTTATACTGTATAGGAATCAGAGGGGTGAGTTGTCTTTCACCTTCTGTTGGAAAAAGCACATCATCACAAGCACAGGGAGAGTCAGGTAATGACATCATCACGGTTCCTCTAGGCAATGTGTTACATTTTTCTGTTAAAATTATTCATCTGTTATTTAGCTTAACATTGCACCTGTTTTTACCGAAGAGACTTCGCTCAAAAATCCTATTACTCAATTCATTTCATGTTTCAGTCCTGGTTTCATAGACAAAATGCTTACAGAGGAGCAGCAAAGGGGCACGGGGCATTGGGTGACTCTTTC
>Ga0065711_1006079_pt1 | contig 21047 bp, 15 predicted proteins | sample Hoacrofraction12_FD_59098 | JGI IMG/M metagenome (GOLD analysis project Ga0065711, IMG submission 59098) | Hoatzin crop microbial communities from Cojedes, Venezuela - Epithelial fraction 12 v2 (version 2) | ecosystem: Host-associated > Birds > Digestive system > Esophagus > Crop | place...
CAGAATCACAGAATCACAGAATCACAGAATCACAGAATCACAGAATCACAGAATGGTCGGGGTTGGAAGGGACCTCTGTGGGTCATCTAGTCCAACCCTCCTGCCGAAGCAGGGTCAGCGTCGCTGATGACAACCCTCTGAGTTTGCCATTCAGCCAGTTCTCAGTCCACCTCCCTGACCACTCATCCAGCCCACACTTCCTGAGCTTCCCCAGGAGGATGTTACGGGAGACCATGTCGAAAGCCTTGCTGAAGTCTAGGCAGACAACATCCACGGCTCCCCCCTCATCTACCCAGCCAGTCATGTCATCGTAGAAAGCTATCAGATTGGTCAAGCATGATTTCCCCTTGGTGAATCCATGCTGACTACTCCTGATAACCTTCTTTTCCTCCACTTGGATGATGACCTCCAGGATGAGCTGCTCCATCACCTTTCCCGGGATGGAGGTGAGGCTGACCGGCCTGTAGTTCCCTGTATGGGCAGAGCCAGCACGGTTTGCCTGCTCTGGGAGTGCTCTGGTGAAAAATGCAACAGCGATGGGGTCTGGGGCTTGCTGCCGAGCCTGCAAAGGCAGACAGCTGCGAGCAGCCTGGCACGAGGACGCTGGAGCAAAGTGCAGAGCTGTTTTCTCCTGCAAAGCTAAGCCCAGGCAGCTGTGTGTGCAGAGTTGGTTTCTGCCCCCCCCCCATTCAATGTAAAAAAGAGAGCTCACAATCCGAGTCTGCTGCATTTCTCCTCCTCCCCCTCCAAAAAAACGCTCCCCCTACACAACTGTGGAGTGACTGGGGGTAGTTCTGAACCGAGAGAGCATCAACTACAACGTTAGTTATAGCTTTGCTTCTCGACGAGCACCTCCGGCTTTTCCACGATCCAAGTCAGCCATTGGGTTGGTTCTGCTGCGAGCTGGGTTTTTGCATCTGAAGGTGATATTTCCACCCCTGGGGAACACCCGGACAAGGCCTGTGTCCCGCCGAAAACCGTGCTGGGCTCTTCCCATCTGTTGTTGGGATAGTTTGCCACGTGTTACTGTTTACAAATGAGCTCTTTTCATTTGGCCAGGCAGGAAAAGCAGTTGGAAAACATCGCAGGCAGGAGTGACCTACGGAGCCTTTTCCCTCCTGCCTCGCATCCCGTGTCTCCTGGGGGAAAGAGGGCATCCGGCTAACACAGCCTGCTCCGCTACGTGCCTAACGTTGGACAGCTCGGATCTGGCCCCTGAGCCTGCGGAGAGCCGATGCTGATCGTCCAAAAGGAGTGTGAGCTTCCCAGTTAGCTCCAAACCTGCTGGGAAGTGTGGGGAGGACCTTGCCAGCCCCCTTTCCCCCGCCCTGCTATGGGCTCAAGCTCTTATTGCAGAGAGATTCCCACGTTCCCTCGAGAAGCATGAAGTTTTCAATGTCTCCAAACATCAGCTCTCAAAATCTGGCTCTCTGCAGCGCACGGGACATGTAGCCCTGGATTTATTATGAAAAACGTATATTACAAAAATATTAAACCTGCTTACTGTGCTGTCTGTATTTTCCAGGCTTTCCTTCGAACGCGAGGATGACCCTGCTCATGTGGGCATATGCTTCCCCCGTACCAGACCCCGAGCTTCCCGTCCTCAGGGGGAAAATCAGCCCATGGCTGCTCTTCGGGGGACGTGCACCCCACTGGGGCATCGCCCCGGGGCTCTGCTCTCCCGCCCAGCAGCATAGCGGGCTCAGGCACCGGGTCCCTTTGGGAACAGGGAGGGAGGGCTGGGAGGGAGCCCCGTGGGACTGTTTCCAGGGGGGCAGGCGTGGGGGAAGGGCTGGCCCCAGGCACCTATGGAGCCCCACACCCAAGGAGCATCGGGCAGCCACCCGCAGGGCTGTGAAAGCCTGCAGCCAGTGGGTGCCTGTTGGGGTGCTGATGATGCTCGGTGGGGCTATGGCATGGGTCTGGGGGTCGAAGTGAGGAGCAGGGAGATGTTAAAACAGGAGCGTCTCCCGGAAAAGAACAAGAAGGGGCTCTCAGCGACTGCAGGAGTCACTGATGGATCTCAGAGGGAGGATTTTCTTTGTGGTCCAGAAGCCTGGAAGCAGCAATGGAGCGGTCTGAGGAGCCCCTGGGGTCTGCGTGTGGAGACTGTCCTAGGAGCTAAAGGTGCTGTTGCCCTGGGTGTTACAGGTCACTGTTTGGTCACAGGGTGAGCAGGGGCTGGAAGCATTAATGCAAGTGTGAATGATTGCATGTGTGTATAGAAAGGTCTTCAAAGCAGGGGGCAGCTCTTCCCTGGCTGGTGCCACCCCGTGCTGAGCCACAGAATCACAGAATCACAGAATGGTCGGAGTTGGAAGGGACCTCTGTGGGTCACCCAGTCCAACCGCCTGCCGAAGCAGGGTCACCCACAGCAGGCTGCACAGCACCGCATCCAGGCAGGGCTTGAATATCTCCAGAGAAGGAGACTCCACAACCTCCCTGGGCAGCCTGGGCCAGGGCTCCATCACCCTCAGAGGGAAGAAGTTCTTCCTCATGTTCAGCTGGAATCTCCTAGGCTTCAGTTTGTGCCCATTGCCCCTTGTCCTGTCGCTGGGCACCCCTGAAAAGAGTCTGGCCCCGTCCTCCTGACACCCACCCTGCAGATATTTGGAGGCATTTCTAAGGTCCCCTCTCAGCCTTCTCTTCTCCAGGCTGAACAAGCCCAGCTCCCTCAGCCGCTCCTCGTAGGAGAGCCAGTGGCTCTGAGGGAGAAGCTTTGCTGGGTAGAGGAGAAGATGCTGTGTGAAAGGGAAGGGTTAAAGCTTTTTAGTCCTGAGCAAATGCACTGGCAGGCTCTCCGCTGACATTTGTGGGGGCTTTGAGAGTCACCAGCGCCGTGGGTTATCAAACACCTCTTCAAGCTCCCCTCCTGCCACGGTGCAGGACCAGGCACGCTTCCTCCTCTTCATGCGGCGAGCCACGTGTGCTGCCGCACCGCAAGGTCACCGGCGGCACCGAGACGAGCGAACGTGGCCTTGCAGGAAGGCTGTGCCTTTTACTGTGAGGCAGGAGAGTAAAGGGCATGTGCACCTATACGCTCTCTCCCGTTAAGCACTCTAGGCGTTGCCGACGGCCTCGCTGTGTCTGCTGCTGCTCGCATGCGGCCAGGTGCTCTGAGACGGGGGTGCTGGGCAGGCACTGCTTCAGGAGGGGTCGTGTGGGGTGGCTGGGGGCTAACAAATTGAGTATTTCCTTGTCAGGCTGCTTGGGAGTTAGTCCGGCTCGCAAATCTGCCAGCAGAGCTGAGGAGGACCAAGCGGCGTCAGCTGTGGCTATTTTTGACATCGGGGCCTTGATTTGAATACAACAACAACCACAGCAGCAGGAAGGCGAGGAGCTGTGGTAGTAGATCTAGAGAGCAATTACCACTCCCCGCACTGCTTCTCGTGCCTGCTGCCTGCCGGGAGCTCGGGTCTCCTCTGCCGGGTCCTCGCAGCCCACTGCACACCCTGAAAAGGGTCCGGGTCCCCCCCGGGCACAGCCCCTGCGGTGAGATCTGCAGGGCTAGGTGCTAATGCCCGGGCTTGGTCAGTCTTCCTGTTGCTGGGAGCTGTGCTGGCCCCCTCCTAGAAAGCATGAGGTTTCCTAACTCGGAACAAGCCTCTTCCAGTGTAAATCCCATGCACAGCTGGTGCGGGAACCAGGCACGGACAGAGGGAGCGCGGTGGCCCTGGCCGCCTGGGGGAAGTGGGCTGAGAGCTGCGCAACTCGTGACTCCGGTGTGGGGCCACCCTCCCGCCCGTCCCCGTGTGCCCCAAAAGCAGGCGGGAAGCGCCGGGAGGAACGGCCTCAGTGCTCCCACGCTGTGCCACAGCCGGTGCCTCCTCCTAATGTGAAGCAGGGCGAAATGATGCCAACGGTGAAATCCTGCCGGTGCCCTCCTGGAGAGGCAGGAGCTGTTGGGAAGCCCCGGCGCAGAGGGAAGCGGCGCAGGACCTGGCACCTTGGCCCGATGCCACTGGAGGACCATCTCTGGCCAGCTTCATCCCCGCTGGGGTCAGCCACGAGGGATGGTGGCGGCCGGGGCGCAGCGGCCAGCGCTGGGCACGTCCCTCCCTGCCGCCGGCCTCGCCAGAGGAGCAGGGCGCGAAGGCTGGCGGTGCGAGGCAGAAGAGGAAGCAGGAGCGTGTTTGCATGCCGCGGCTACACCCTGCCTCAACCAAATTACCAGCAGATGAGCACAGGCGCACCTCCTGCCCATTCCCTGGTTTATGGCAGCAGAAGCAGGGAGGGGAGGGTGAGGGGGAGTAGGGGAAGAGGCAGCAGACATGGCCATTATACATGCAAATAGGGTACTTTCTGGTTCTCCAGTGCTTTCCCTCCGCACACCCCCGTTTATTTTCCCACTGCTAACGAGCCGGTTGTTATTCTGCAAATTTCGGGGTGCAAAGGGCTTGGCGGGGAGCAGGGCAGCTCGTGCCATCCCGTCCCCGCCGCAGGTGACAGCGGGGCTGGCTGTCTCCATCCCTGTGCCTGCCCGGCCGGACCTGCCTGGGCACCCGGGGCTGCGGGCGGGCAGAGCCGGTGCCCACACCTGCCTGCCCTGGGCCCACGGGCTCGCCTGAGGCCACGTTCCGCGCCTGGGATGGAGAACAAAGCCGGCGCTTCACCTCCCCGCCGACCCGAGCAGACTTCCTCCTTGGAGTATTCGCCATTTTTCCCAAGGCGGCTTCCCATGGGGCCAAGCCAAGCAGAAACACCCATGGGGCTGGCCGCGGGTGCTGGGGAAGGAGGTGGCCTCCTCGTCTCCTCGTTCACCCGGCAGAGCTGCTGCCTCCGAGGAGCCCAGCTACGAAACGGGGGATGCACCGGCCAGCCCCGGCTCCGGAGCCCTGTTGGGAGGCACAGCTCAGCCTCGGGACCTCGGGCTTCAGGTCGATCCCGTCGGAGAGGCTGAGGTTTGCCTCTCCCTGCGAATGGGGAGCAAACCTGCTGAGCAACTCTGGTGTTAAAACAGCCGGTCCGGGATTAAGCTGTGGGAGAGCAGGATGAGTCCGTCTGCAGCTCCTCCAGAAAGGCTCTGTAATGAAGCGGTCCTTTGTGCATAGCAGGAATGGAAACTACAGCCCTCGAGTCTGACCCCAGACAATTGTTTTCAGCAAAGAGGGCTGGGGAGGCAATTAATAATGTTTAAACGAAAGAAATAAAAAAAGCAATACTGTATCTAGAAATTCTTCTGAGGGCCACAGCCGTGACAGAAAGATCTATGCTTTAGCATTTCTGTCAGAATAAATGACCCTCCCGAGAGAAGGAGTTTTTGAGGCTCTTTCTGCCCCACTGGACATAATTTAAGAAACGCATTACTGCTAAAAATCACTAATTTTAGCCAGCAGATGAGTTGCAAAGGGTCATGTTTTTCCTCGTATGCTGGAAGGACAGAGGATATATTATTAGAGAGCCATAACGCAAACAGTAGCTCCTGATTAGAAGAGAACATCGTCGGCGGTTCTCCAATTAGGCGCGGGCATCAAGTTCCGCGGCACGCAAAGGGGCTGCTGTTAGCAAACCTTCGTCTCTGCTGGGAGCAGAGGAGCTGGCGGAGAAAAGGCAGCCCGTCTCTTCAGAGCCGCCGCGAAGTTTCTCAGCAAGACCCAACTTCACAACTCCAGCTGTCAGTGTGCTCCAGCCCTGCTGTGAAGGGATCCCCTCGAAGAAGAAGAAAAGAGGTCATTTTTCACGTCTCCTTCCAGACCTTGCCCTTGCAGAGGAGCAGCGCAGTGCTGGTTTTTCTATGACGTGGATGCTCGTCCCCTGAGACATGAACCGAGACCACCAAATTCATTTTGCAGAGACCACCAAACGGCCGTCTGAGATCAATTAGCTTGTCATTACTCATCCCCGTCAGATCTGAACTGCTGACCTACAAGTGAAAGTCCATACATTTGTTTCCCAGCAATGCGCAGACCCATCCAGCTATCTAATGAGAAGAGCTCCCTCCGTACACAGAGCTGAGGAGGTCGTGCGCTGGCCGTCCGCTGCCTGCTCCCATTAGCTGGAGCCCAAGGGCCAAGCTGAGCCTGGCTTGGCGAAGAGGTGGGAGTCTCCGGGGCATCGAGCTCTGTGGCAACAGGCCGCTGGCTGGAGGAGAACGGCTCCCGTCGGTGACAGTTTCAAACAATTTTAGAACTTGAAATGCCATTTTAACTTCGCATTTGAACGGTTGCTTTGTTATTTTAAACTGCTATTCATAACTAGTTAGTAGTTGAAATAATAGCCTTATTTATTGAAGATACTAAATATGCAATCTGGAGGCAGTATTTATTGGGTGGTGTGTATTGAAAGTTTCTTGTTTAGATGAGGATATTTAACATGGAAGGAGATACAGTCCTTTTAATTAAAGGAGCGTGAACCTGACTGAAGCATTTGCTGCCTCCGAAGGCTGTAATTACCACACATGATTCAATTCTTTGTTTAAATCTGAAAGATTCACAACCCCTTTCCTCATTTAAATTTATATATTCTTGCATATCTGTTTTCTGCTGGTGTATGGGGATATATATATGTATATTAGTCCAAACACAGTGGTAGTCCGAACTTTGAATTACTTCAGGGTGGCTGGGAGGCACCAGTGGGATTTACACCATTTTGGAGGGTTGCTCCAAGTTTCCAGAGGTCTGGCATGGTTGGGCATCTTGTCATGCGGGCTTGGGAAGAGACTGGAGCGTCACTGGAGACAGCAGTTCTCTGCCCCCGTGGAGGGTCGCCGCTCCCTTCTTTCAGCCCCCTGCTCTGCAGGAGATGGTCCCCAGCGGCCAGGCCCTCGGGCTGTGAATCCTCCCCTCCACGCGACTGAGCGCACGGCTTCAGCCGGGTCGGTACCTCCGAAGAGCGAGGCACTGCCAGCATCGCTCGGGCTTCCACTCGGGCTTTTCTGGTGGGGGGAATGTGATTGTGGGTACCCGCCTGCTCGGGGGCATCTTCGTGACAGTGGCCAGCACCGGCAGACCACCGGCGTGACCCTTCATCCATGGCCATGTTCCTCTGAGCACAACGGCCAGGCTTGCTTATAATCCACTGGTGTTACTACTGTTGATTTTTTAGTCCTAAATATAGAACAATTGTTTTTCTCTTAGAGTGATGGAGACTTTTATTGCAAGCTGCGTTTTCTCAAACCTTCTTGAGAGGGTAATAGCTGTCAGGGAAGCAAGTGCTTGTTCCAGTGGGTAACTTTGTGTTTGCCTTAAGCTTTCCCACTTCAGTGTGGGTGGGGTCCAACGCAGGCCCCTTTATGATTATTTTAATTAGAAATATCCAAAGGCAAATGGCAGCAGAACATGACAGATGAGGCTAGTTTGGTGTTAGTGCTGCCTGGTAGAAATCCAAAAATTGCTGTTCTGGTTTTGAGAAACAACGTGCCTCAACCTAAACCGTTGATATAAAGAGAAAGCTTTCTGGAAATTGCCGCAGCTTAGAAAGTAATAGCTCCTTTTTTTTTGAAATCCAAGAGTTAATCAAAACTATACTCTTCATGATTAAGCCTCTGAATGTTTTCTTTACTACACCTTTAAATTCCAAATAAATCAATGCCTCTACGGAATTATTCAATTGACACAAATTTGTTCCACCTAAAATGAATTGTAACCCTGAGAAAGCAATAGGAAATTGTAAATTCATCACTGCCTGCGTTCCTTCGGTGTACATTTCTCCTAATCAAAATGCAACCTGCTATTCAATCCAAGGAAAACATTTCAAAGAGTCCATAATATGCCGTGAGCTTCCAAAACTTTTCTACATCTGATAGCAAGAAAACACCGTAGGTCTACGTCACTAATGCACGCTGTGGAAAGATAAATGTAAGGTTCAGTTCTTACCACAGCTGCAGCAACCTGTAAGTGATGGCCTTTGCACAAGATTTATGAGCTGATGGAACAGCAGTAGAGGGACATTTCAATATACGGTGTTACAGTCTTAGGTTTCAGTGTTTAAATGAGCAGAAAAAAAATAATCATGTCTTTCAGGCCCTGATTCAGAACAAATCTGAAGCAGGAGCTTGAGTCTCATACAGGTCAATGGCCTTTAGGCATGTGCTGAATAAACGTTGTGCTGAACTGGGGCCGTACTTGCGAGCGCAGCGAGCGCACGGGCGTTGGAACCATATTGGCAATGTCAAGAAAGCAGCTGCTCTTGATCTAGTATTTCTGCCTTCACAAGTCAGGATAAAGCTGTGCTTGACAAGCCAGCCCTCCAGGGCTAGGGACAGTACATCCTGCAAGAAAATCCCACAAGAGTAACGAAACTTTGCAATAAAAACGGGAATGACGCTTCTGTTTCACTGCTGTTAAAGGACCTCTGAGCTACACACTAAGAGTGTGTGTGTCTCGCTTGCACCAGGAGTGCAAGAAATGGAGAAGTGACCCCTTCTTCAGCTCCGAGCCATCAGCAGCTGGAGCATCTTCTGCCCCACGCAACTTTTAATTGCTGCTGCTGGCTCAATACCCCAAGACTCTGTAATTGTCTTTTTGAACATGCATCTGCTCACAGGTGCTCAGCACTATATTTAAGTTAGAGGTTCACTGGCAGAGAAGGAGGCGTACTACCGGGGAATGCTTGTCATGGAATCGTAGAATCGTTTAGGTTGGAGGAGACTGTCAAGATCATGTGCTTAAAGTGAAAATTCGGAACTCAAAAAGACCATGAAGTTATTTAAATAGTTTCTGAGTAGATTAGTGGAAAATGCAGGCAAGTAAAGGAGGGAACACGGTCTCTGTGAGGGTCCAAGAGTTTCTGAAACACTTGGTGAAAGAAGGCGAGAATAGGGCAAGGACGCATTAGCAAAGTTCAGTACTGGGCTGCTTTCACAAACCTACCAGCTAATTGTTGGTGGGAATACAACCAGCTGCTATGGGAGGCAGAGGCTGTGACTCGAGGTCTAGGAATTGCAGTTGCTGCTTCGCTCTTAGCCCATTTTATGCAGTTGAGCAGGAGCATAAACTACACCTCAGTTTCCCTACCTCTACCCTCAGGATTTGGGGTATTTTTTGAATCGTCCCTAAGATGTTTTCTGAAGTCTTTGAAGAGAAAGCAGGATGAAAATAGCGAGCACTTTGTGGAACTACAAATGAAGATAAAGTGCTGCATTTCAGTCTCCTTTTAATCTTTCGGCAGTCATGTGTTCCCTGGCTACGTATGTTTTCTTACAGAGCAAAGCATAATCAGCTTTGCATCCTGCATTGCCACGAGCACTTCCTCTTCAGTTCAAAGAATTGAGGTGGAGAGACCCAGCTTTATGTCCACATTTATGCACACGACTGCTTTGTCTGTATTTTAAATGTAGCTTCTTGCACTTAATAACTTCTGATCCTGTTTTCTCGCTTCTGTGTTGTGGCAATGTTGCTTTCCTCGGAGAAAAGCTCTTGTTTGTCATTAAATACCAGTGTTTGAGAAACAAAGCGGAGGAGTATGGTGCTTTCAAACCAAGGGCAGCGGCGTGTTTAACAGCCTGCCTCCGTGCTCGGGACTGCAGCTAGTCATCCGAGGTACTCAGTTTTGCTTATGTAAGCATAAAAAAGGGTGGATTACAGGCAGCTCCAGAGAAAAATGTGCAGACCTGACTTTCAAAGCACTTTGCATGCTCTTCTCATGAAGCAGTGCGAAAGCCGGCGTGCAGGCAGCAGCTGCGAGAGCAAGGAGCTCCCAGGCAGTGAGTTCAACCGCTGCACAGTGCTCCTGGGCTTTTGTTAGATGTTTGCTGACAACCGTGTTATTCCTAAATGCGGTGTTAGTGATAAATGCTGGGAAACGGACCCACGGGAGAGCACTGCTAGGACTTTCTGTACTCCTGTGCCTGGGTGGGGACGGTAGTGGTGTGTGGCTTTGACGCTAAGCTCTGGTTACCTAAAGACCAGACTGACTCAACCAGCTTTAATTTCAGTATGCTCCAAAGTAATCCAGGGACTGTAACTAATTGAATTTAAAATGACTAGGGTATTTTTTTAGTGGAGAGAAAGCGGAGGCTTTTCCCAGCTTTGTGGTTCTCAAGGGCAGTTTGCTTCCCAGAGACACTTTCAGGTATCTATGGCTTCCTCTGTGGAAGACAAAACTCCAGGCACGTACAGCTTAGTGGAGAAAACCCACTGAAATTCAGACTTTTGCAACCAAGACGTACAATGTGGTGGGTGGCACACCTTGAAGCAGGGAGAGTTGGACCTTAAAGCTCTGCCCTGAAATGCTTTATTGGCAGCTCTTACAGGAAGGTTAAAGTGCTTGAATCAATAGCCGCTGCTAAGAACCATTTCCCTGGTTGTTGTCTCATCGCCTTGCAGCTGAGCGGTGCCCAGGCTATGGCTCTCCTTTGGCAGAGAGAAACATGACAACTTACCAACTGGGAAGGACCTGCAAAGTAACAGTTAATTAAGCTTATTTCCCCCTTCATAACAATCTGCAAGCTTTACAGCTTGGAGGTGATGAAGGACTGTGCTGCCTGCAGGCAGATCTGTCAGGAAGGTAATCCTTGAGTGCCCTTGTGGGTTATCTTCGGCACACTTACTAGTAAAGCCAAAGGTGTGAATCCTCTGAATCTGTACTTCGCTTTTTCCAGAGGCAGAAGCCTAAACTGGTTGGCCAAACAGGATCCTGCCAGATGAAGACATGTTAAAGGGCAAAACTCTGAAATGGCAGTAGGCTCCTTACAAGAGCAGAAAAGAGCCATTATGCTATCACGGTGGAAAATGAGTACGTTGCCAAACTGAGTGAGAGCAGATGTGATAGAGGCTGGGATCCAGCACTGTGGGAAATCAGTCTGCAGAGTGCAAAACGAGAACAGACCCTGAATTAACTGTAGTTGTTTCCCATCCAGAGGCAAACCAAAGAAAACCAGGTGAACAATTTGGTGCTACTGAGAAAATGACCATAAACATGAAGGACGTGAGGACCAAGTCTAAAAGACAATGGGATGGAAGAAACCCAAAAAAACTCTAGGATCTCAATAGATCTGTGAAGCTCAAAACTGATACTCGTAACGTTGAGGAGGCTGCTGTTAAGAGCAAAAGAGAAGTGATGAGAACACAAGCTGTTACCAGGGTCACGAGCTGCCCACCAGACATTCTTGGCTGGGCAGTGGTAGGACGTTCTCTATTGAATCTTCTGACACTCTCAAGTGGTTTCCTTTGATTCCCAAAGGATTCCTCTTTGACTTTCTACAATTCAAATGAAGCCTTGAAAGAGGAGGAACAGAAACAGCAAATAAACAGGAATCCCCATTTTATGAAGTAGTTAGACATACAGTGAAGACCTGCCAGGTTGGAAGCAAAATTATGGAGTTGAAAAGTAGATGATGAAAACAGGGAAGAAAAGCTCCCATCCAGGACCTTTCCTCAGAAAGACAAAGCACAGCAGACTGCTAGATAATAAGGGCGTATGCAACCTTGGATCTGACAACAGAGTGGAAATCCCCTGGCTGTAGAAAAGAAGAGAGGATGAGGTAGCTGCAAGGAGATCCTAGGGTACTGGGCTCACATAAACCCTAGAGCAGAAGAAGAAGAAGCAGCCAAAAAAAGGAACTCCATCAATCAGTGGCCATGAAAACACGTGTGTGAACTTTTCTGAAATTCCCAGGGAGAAGAACGATTTGGGTTGAGAAGTGATGAATGCAGAACTCTAAATGCTGGTGTCATCAGCCCTACCCAAACTAGTTTTCTATGAGCACGGACAAGCTGCACAACCTCCATGTGCCTCTGCTTTGTCACTTCTGCCAGATGGGGGTAGAGATATTGTCTCTGTTAAAACATGGATGTGAAAAACAGATCACTTTGAAAGTTATAAAATCCACTGAAGGGAAGAGCATTATTGCTGATTGTTAGTCTGCATAAATGATTGTGTACAGAGTAAACATTGAGGAGTATCGATATGTCACCTAGTTCGCTTTTTAGCTGCTTTTTACTATAGCAGGGATGGTTGTACTCCATCTGCTTCTGAAAACCTCCCATGACAGAAACTGATTTCTCCTGGGAAATCTATCCCAGAACTCAAGTTAACTTTACAGTTCAATGTTCTCCTATTACCTAATCTTGATCTTGCTGCTGCGATTTGAACCCATTCATTACTGCTCACCCTATCTGCTGTGGAGCAGAGGTTTTTGTAGATACAAGAGGTGTCTGCGTTATTATGAGTGGGTATGCACAGATCAAGTGTGTCGGGTGGTTTTTGTTGCAAGAAGCAGTCTGACTGCTTACAGCTTTGCCAAAGCTCAGATATTTAGGCTGAAGCTTTTCCACGCCAGGCATTTCCCTCAAGCTGTTTTCCACCCCCTTCTTTTTTCTTCCTCTTCGCCTTTTTGTTTTAAAATGCAGCCAAAAATCTCAGCTGTTTCTGAGAATGAGGTTAGGGAATGATACTACTGCAATATAGCTGAGCAGGAGAACTTTGGTGATGGAACTATTTTTGGAAACCATGAGTGCTCTGGAAGAAGGATCTGAAATCTGGGAGCGGGGCTTTGACTTGAAGATCAGCCAGCCGGGTGCTAACCCCCACCAAAGTGACAGTTCTCCGTGGTGGACACGGGTCAGTCAGTCTGGCTGCAGCCTGGGAATCTCAGTTGACACCGAGATGTTTCCTATGAGAGGTTCAGGAGTCACTCTCCTTGTCCCGAAAGGACTTTCTGTCCAAAAAAAGTCTTGCCCTGCACAAACTCAGTTTCACACTGGATTCCCAGTAAAGCAAGGTGTGGAAGATCACTACACCTGTGTGCCTTTTTTCCTCTTTTCTCTTCTCCTACACCACAAATTGTTGAGTCCGCAGGTCAAATTCAAGCAAATTTGAGAGTGGGAGGCAAAGCAGGTTTCAGAAATTCCTTTGGAAAGCCTTTGAATTAGGTGGTTTGGGTGAAAGGGGAGAATGGAGGTGCAAATCCTGAAGAAAGCACCCTACTTTTGTTTTAACGCTCCCCAGAGCAGCCTGTGTTTGTGTAGAACATGGTCATTTGTTAACTCCCCTGCGACAGGATCCAACTGTATTTGAGCCGTATTTTTCCTCCTTCAGCTTTCAATGGTGGGGTTTTTTTTTTCCCCAAACAGCTAAGACTGTTCAAAATCTAAGATCTCTGATGCAGCCAGATCTGCCTTCGATACACATTAATCATGGCTGGATTATGGGGTTGGAGCAGCCACAGGAATTTCTTTCTGGTGGAACTGGAAGTGACCTTTGTTTCTCCTTGTTCTTTGGGTCAGTCTCGAGCTTAACTGGACATCTACAAACACTGCAGCTGCTAACAGAGAGCACAAAGGTGACTAAGAGGTGAAGAGCAACCTCTGCTCTTCTTGTGCCTTGTTTCTTTTGCTGCTGTTGTAGCATTGGCTTGTAGACATCTTGGTGGTCTCCTTCCTGCTGGTAAGCACAGGCCTGGGCAGGGGAAGCAAAGCACAAAAATGCAGCAAATTACAACACTAAAGGCTTGTGGGGGGAAAATCCACATCTAATAGGAAAATCCTATGGTAGAGTGTGCTGAGGAATCTGTCTCAGGACATAAAGAAGGCAACGAGGCAGCTGAAAATACACCCTTCAACCTGGAACGTGCAATCAAATCTGCATGGGGAAATTCTTGTGCTCTTACGAAGTCAAGGGAAAATTTATGAGACTTCATTCTGACCCAGGGTGCGCCCGTTTGGATCAAGGTGGAGGATCGGGGCCATTCTAATTCCTAGTCAGTAAAAACAAATAGCTCTAGCAACAGAGGAGAAGCAAGAAAACAAAGTTACTATCAACACCCTGCCTCTTTGAAATCCCTTCCAAATTCTCAAAGGATAAGATCAATGCGAACAAAAACAGTAACAGCACTGTACTAAAAGAAGGTGAAAAGGCAGCTCCCTCAGCAGTCCACAGCCAAGAAATGGGCTTCTCTTTGCTTTCTCCGAGCTGATGTGAGGCAGGCAGAGTTTAGTAGCGCCCCAAAGCAGCAGCCAAGAATACTTTTTTAGCTCTGAGAGCTCCATAACGAAAGCAGCGGTCGGCACCCCCTGTGCCAGAGCGCTCCAAACCTGCCCGCAATGGAATGTGCTGATAAAGAGGAATATTTCCTTGCGGACTTGGTTTGAGACAAATTTAAATATTGCTAATTTCCAGTATTGGCCTCAGCAAGAGACTTCACCCCTCAGTGATCCATCTGTAAATGGCGGCAGCTCGTCCTAGCCTCGAACGTCTAATTAGACAACGCGCTTCATGACTTTTGTCTCCCAGTCTCTGTGTTCACCTCAGTGGAGCGCCGATTTTTCTGAAAGCACAATAAAACAGCCAACGACCCATTTGTTATGATACGACGTGGCATCCTGGTGTGTTGGGTTTATGGAAATGTAAGCTTTTTTGGTGTGCTCAGTATTTACAAGACAGCAGGGCTCTGCTTAGTTCTGAAATGCAACTTTCACCTTGAAAATTAAATTAATTCTTTACGTTAGAACAAGATTTTTAGAACAATGGGACGGTTTGAAAGTCAACATTTTGCTGCCTTTTAGGAGGCAAATTTAAAGTTGGGCATGTTGTAAAGGTGAATAAAGTGTGAATGACCAAGAGGACTGAATGGCAGTAGAAAAACATCAACTTATGGTATCTGCAGGAAAACTTCCTTGGAACAGAATTGGGGTTTTTAACAAAATTCTCATTAAGATTAATGCAATTTGTGCAGACAAACCCTCTGGAGTTGTTTGACTGCTCTAAATAAATACAGAATTTTGGAAGAAGAGATCTTTTTGTGCATAAACTTCTTTGTTTCTTGTCACCAGCAAAACATTTTCAGCTAAGACATGTCTGTGGCAAATCTCCCCTACTGTGAAGTTTATTGGTACTTTTATTTCAGCTGGGCAAAGTCTTAAAATCCTTGATTACAGTTGGGAGATCAGTCCTGCTTTGAGCATAGAGAAGGTAAAAAAGCTTCATAAATGCAATTGCTTTCCACCACTGGATCTACGAGAGGGAAGAATTATAGCTCAAAGCTTACAGGAATAATCTCTTTTGAATCTGAAGAGTCACTTGGACATTACCTGCACCAAGACTGAATCACCTATAGCAGCTGTACTGAGTATAATCAAAAGTATAACAGACTGTAACACAGCTTGCTCAGTGATAAACATTCACATATGAAACCAGAACAGGGCTTTGAGTCACCCTCTCTTTAGCTTTCTCCCCCTTCATCGCAAATTCAACCCCTGAACTGCTATCCGTCCAAGGGTTTGGTTTCCATGCTCTGAATCTGAACGTACCCTGTGCTCATGCAGAAGAAGGGGTGGCTGCAGGACAAGATACTTGCTGTCCTGCACACGAGCTCCTCTCTCACATCAGCCACCGACTTAGTTTGCGCCAACCAATTTCTTACAGTGCTGCGTATGCTAACAGGAGGGAAGAAAAACCCCAAACCAAAAACCCCTGAAGACTGGAAACAGAAGAGGAGAAAATATAATTAATCCAGAGAGATGGTGTTGCATCTAGCTTATCAGGTAGAGATTTGGCTGGTGGAGGCTACTAGGGCACATGCATGTTTTGACGTTCCTTAGACAGGCTCTCTGCTTCTGACCACTCAATGTCACCCTGGCTCCTTCATGTGGAAGAAAACCTCAGATATCGTGGGCGGGCAACTTCGTGCCCACTCGGAGCTGCCAGAGTACGACAGCTGGCCCGTGCTGGGCCTGAGGAACTGAAACGGTCTGCATCGTCCGTTCTCATGTTGCTTCCTGGAAGCCCTCGAGATCTGAAAATCTGCAGGGACTTCTAGAACAGCTACAACATTACAGATCTCGTGGAGCCCTTTTATGTCTTGTTGTGCTGAATGTTTTTTAAAATGTATAAAAAGCTCTCTACTATAGCGTGCCACCCCCCAAAACCATGCATATACTTTCAAATAAGTTTTTAATGGATTAAGAAATGCGGTGTCATGAGACAGCGTGGCTGACAGCAGCGCTGTAGATGATACACAGAAAAAGCTATGCCTGAACAACGTAACAGTTGAATGCCATTAGTACTGCCTGCATGCCGGTAACAGCATCTTCAGAACTAATTCCACAAAGGCGGTTTTTAAACACTGCCTTTTATGTATGTAGGCTGGGGTGAGTCATGCCTGGTGCTCAGTTAAACTTTCTCCTCATTGCTCAACATCAGGGATAATGACAGTGCCTGGCTCTTTACATAGAGATCTTGAGATCTTCATCTGGAGATCTTGAGTCCTTTGAGGTGAGGCATGAGAGGTGAAGTGATATGCCCAAAGTCACTTAGCTGGCCACAGGCAAGGCTGGAAGAGGCACCCAGTCCTGCCCCCTGCTCACCAGACAATGGAGACTCTGAGTACCCATAATATTTCTTTTCACAGTTCGTGCTGCAATTGGTAAAAAGAAAACAGGGTTTTTAACATGCAAGCTGCAGAGTTCCATTGGCAAAACATGTATAGATAGCACAGAATCATAGAAATGTGTACCTACTTTGCTCATCGCTGCTGTCCCACTAACCAGTATGAAAGTCAAGTAGCCTTCTGGGATAATCTGGTTTAGTTCTCTAATTGTGTAGTTCAGCCTCCATTGCATCATCGGAGGAATAATCGGTTCTGATGTTCTCAAGTTTCATTTCACATTGGTTTCTAGAAAAACATCTGTATTCCCCCGGTTAATTGAAAGAATTTAAACAGATTTTCAATTCATTATGATGTTGTGTTTTCCTAAGACAGTGCCAAGCTCAGTAATCAGAGGCCTCCTTCACCATGTCAGACTCACGTACCCGGTATCACGCTGTACTTCCATAGTCGCGTGTCCCTGCTCTTCTTATGATCAGTTACTGGCAGGAGAGTGGCAGAAGAGTGTGTTCAGGTGGATGTCACAGGCTGTACAGGCCACCCTTCAGGGGAGGTGCTGCACATGTATGTTATTGAAACAAAGGCTATTTCTTTGTGAAGCACCCTGCTGAACTGCCAGTGCTCAAAAACAGAAATAGCCCAGGGTGTCCAAATTGCCCAGCTGGGGAAGGACGGTTGTCTTTACTGGCTTTTCATTTAGGCCTGCCCTTGAAGACTCAGGTCTTCTGTTGCACTGTGGCAGGAACCCAAGTTGAAGCAGAGGTGTGAAGGCAGCTACTCCAGTGCGAGGGTCATTGTGACTAGGGTGCTTGCTGAGGAGGCTGGGAATTTGGGCTTCAACAGCTTCAGCGTGGGAACGGTCTCCTGTGTCCTGCTTGAGTACTCCGGACACTTGTGAACAGCAGGCAGGCAGGAGCCGCATTCTGGTAAGGGAAAGTCCCATTCAGTTATTTCAAGCAGCACCTGCAGGCATCATCTTCTAGGAAAAGGGTTCCAGCTTTGATATCTGGGGTCAACAGATGCATCTCTCTTGGAGCCTGGTTTAGAGCAGAGAGAGCTCAGGGACTGCTTCCTCCCTCATACCTGCCATGCTTAGCATTTTTTAACTGGTAGGCAACTTCCCACTCAGAATGCAAAATTAGATCATTTTGTTTAACTGTTGTGGTATGGCTCTAATCTCTCCTTGTGTGCTATGCAAGATGTTTTGGTATCAACGCTGGACTTAGCCAAGTCCTGAAGGCTGTGTGTTGTCGCATGTGGAGTCCCTACAGCCATCTCTGCGTAAAGTGCTTCCACAGCCGTGAACTGACTCTGGCAGCTCATGGCTCTCTGCATCGCCCATAATCCCTCCTTAGGGTTGTTTTGGGAGTCCTGAGATAAGATAGATCTTTATGCTGATGTATGCAGGCTAGGCACGAAAGGCTGCTCTGGAGGGGAGTTAGAGTACTTCAGGATGGTTTCTGCATGTGACTGTGGGTCCGTGAACCGATCAGCAGTACCCCACATCACTGGTGGGGTGACTTCGGTGAGGATACTCTGGTTGGGAGCACTGGTGTAGTGGTGGGGAAATAAAAATTAGTCTGGGTGAAAGAATTCAGTTCACCTGCTCCACTTCCACCCTCTCCCTGCATTTTGTAGAACCCATAAGCATAGACCTTGCGTAAGTAGATTGCATTTCAGAGCCTGATGTGCATAATTATATCTTGCAAACAGTTTATTAATGGATCTATAATCACAGAGTAGCTTGTATGTACATAACGCTGGTGTTTGATTATGCTGCAGCTGCCACAGATCAATGGATACACAGGAGTCACGCTTATTAGTGTCTCAGAGGCGTGAAGTCTAGAGAGCAGCCAGTTGTTCATCCAATGCTGCTACCTAGGGGAAACCAGAGATTTTAAAGACATGGTAGAGAAGGGCTGCAGAAAGAACAGTATATACAGGACTTGTCACTTCAGTAAAGCTCCCTTTCTCAGAAACATCCCATCTGTAAACCTTTAAGTGGTGTTCTGTCTCTATTATGCACGCACTGTCAACACGTTAGATCTTACTTTGGAAAGGGGTCTCTTCTGAGCAAGCGCTCTGAAAGCAGCACGCCTGCAAGCTTGACTATTTGTGTTTTCTGGAGGTGGCTCAGCCGGAGGCCTGATGAACAGCCTAAGCTCTTGTGAATCAACAGACCGAGGATTTGCAGACCAAGGTGAGTATCCTAACGTTTGAGCAGCCTAAACCATACTGAAAGGGTTTGCAGAGATATCACTGGGACACCTTTAGGAAGCAGTTGCGTTTGGTTATACACAAGGAAAAAGGTTCGAGCTCGTTTTGGCGGGTTGATGATACAGCACTAAAAGCAAAAAAAACTATGTTTGGTGAGCTGCAGAATTCCCATGAGTCTGCATCCCATCTCCGACACGATAACCTGAGTTTTCCCCCTCGTGCCACCACCTGCGAAGCTGCTTCTGGTCTGTGTTGACTGTCCGGCCGGTGGCCAGCGGCTCTGGCGAAACGGGGTACGTAACTGGCGAAATCATGGTCTGGCCTTTCTTGCAGCAAAGACACCAATTTGCGGGCCTATCCTCTGTCTAGCTAGGAACAAAAAAAGTAGGAGCTTCTCTGTCTTTAAGACCTGAATTGCCTTAGCGTGTCCGATTTTGTAAGCTTCCCTTGGTGAGAAAACAGGCCTAAAATGATTGTTTTCTCCCAGGTATATGTTAAGATATAAAGGAATTGGTTCCCTTCACTAAGGATGTGTTCTTCAGAAGTTCTTATTTTTTATGTCAGCTTTGTGTAGAGAAACTGGATAAATTCAGAAGAATAATGCGATACTGTGCCACTGTTTCCCATCTGCCCCCTTCTGTATCGGGCCGAGGCCACAAACAGCGGCAGTGCCTGATCTGTTACAGACTCTCCGATAATACTGACTCACTTTGTTTAAAACAGAAACTTCGCAGTGGCGAGATGAAAACTCCAGGGTGACAAACGTTAAACAAAGAGCTGCCTGGGGGAGAGCAGACAAATCTGATGCTGTTTCCAAAGTCATGAAAAATACAGGCCAAGGTCAAAACCCCAAACTGGCTAGGTGATTACGTCTCCCGTTTCTTATTTTAGGGCTTTACAACCACCCATCTTGCTTTTGACCTTGGCAATTTTTTTTTTGTTGTTTGGAAATTGTTGTTTGGAAGAAGGCACAGGCAGTTGGGGGGGGTGAGGAGGTGGGAACTGGGCAAGGTACTCGCAAGCAGTGAAAGATTATTGGAGGTTAAGAGGGCAGATTTCTACCTTATGAACTTGGCAGTTCTCCTGTAGGTCTACGCTCCTGGTATCGATCTTGCTGTAAGATGAATAGCGATATGGATTTTCTTTTAAAAAGTCTGATTTTGGGACCTTTAAATGTGCCTGACGTTCATGAGAATTTCGCTTAAGCGTTGGTATTAATCTAAATGAATCAAGATAATATATAACATTTTCATATTTTCAATCTCAATGTATTTTCTTTCCATATTTGGGTATTATTGAAGAAAACTTTTAGAACAGTGTGCTTAGCGCTTTTAACCTCTGAATTGACACACATATCTGCATTACAAAATGTACCGAAAATGGGAAGATACAGCTTACGCACGTACGGACTTACTGCCTAAATCTACAGCTCACAAAGGGATTAAACTTCTCTTAGAAAATTTTCTACATTTAGAAAAAAAAAAACTTTACCTTTTTTAATGAAGCCTGTATATGTATACAACTAGTCAAGGGATACAGACACTTCCCTCATTTTTTATCAATTTGCTCATACTTGATTCAAATCATGCCTTCTGAGCGTTGCCCTCTTCCAATTTGCAAGAGTACATGTAAAGATTGTGATACTGAGAGACTAGAAAACCTCATTTCTTTATCAAAAGATCTACTGCGCTCTAATATTTTATGTTGGCAATAGGTATCGTAATACCCAAATGTCTTTTGGCATGTGCAGCTATCCCTATGATGCTCCAGAGCTGCTAAAAAGCTGGGGAGTGCTGCAGGGCAAAAATAATCACGGTACGTAGGAAAAAATGGATTTAGGGACAGGTGATGTATGTCCTGCTGTGCTCCTTGATTGAATCAGCTCCTGTAAAACGCCTGTTGGTGAAGATGAAGAATTGGGACTTTAGGCTGCAGCCTTTGGTGCTCTGTTTTTAGCATGCGAGTAAGCGAACTTCTCGAGTGCTGGTGAACTGCAGTGCCGGGTGTTTTGCTGCAGGTCGACACCACGCTTTTGAAGACGCCGAGCAGCCCTTCTGCGGGTTCTGAAGCGGTGGGTGCTTCTCCTCCGGAACAGGCCCCTCGCCTGCGGCCTGTGCGTGGCCCAGCTGCCGCTGCAGGCAGTGCCCACTCACCGAGCCGACACAGGGAGCAGGCCAGCCCCATTTTGGACCACAGCAGGGCAACAGGTCCGGGCTCTGGGACTATCCTCTGGGCTAAGCCAGGCCCTCGCACTGACTCTGGGCTAAGTCAGGCCTTTGCACTGACTCCATGGCTGGGCTCATGACCATCCTCCGGGCTAAGCCAGGCCTTCACACCGACTCCAACGCCAGGCCCTGGGGTAAGCCAGGCCTTCGCACGGACTCTGGGGCCGGACCCTGGGCTAAGTCAGGCCTTCACACCGACTCCACGGCCGGGATCTGGGCTAAGCCAGGCCCTTTGCACCGACCCCGAGGCCGGGCCCAGCCGTCGCCGCCCCCGCGGGGAGCCCGAGGCCGGCGAGGCACCGCCACCGAGCCTCCCGCCCGGCCCCCGCTCGCTCCCCCCG
>Ga0065711_1009461_pt1 | contig 21047 bp, 32 predicted proteins | sample Hoacrofraction12_FD_59098 | JGI IMG/M metagenome (GOLD analysis project Ga0065711, IMG submission 59098) | Hoatzin crop microbial communities from Cojedes, Venezuela - Epithelial fraction 12 v2 (version 2) | ecosystem: Host-associated > Birds > Digestive system > Esophagus > Crop | place...
GGGGGGGGGGAAATCATGCCTCCTGAAAGTGGAGAAACAGTCTCATAAGAAAAAAAAAAAAAAGATAAAAATTCCCTTCTCCTCATCCCCTGTGCCTTTCTTTTCGTTACTAAGCAACTGGTCCTTGATCTTTCTGTCTCTCTTCTTTCCTTTGGTTCCCAAGTGAAGTCATTAAAATGTCTGGAGGGATGAAACTCATATTTCACCTTCTGCCTGTCTGGGGAAGGAGCCCCTGGGGCCAGGGTCCCTTGGGGACACCCTGCAGGTCTGATGGAGGGCTCTGTCTGGGCACAGGTCCCAGACAGGGCTGAGCAGAGAGGGACTCGTGTATTTGCACAATTGCACCTCGTGCTGGGATCGGGCAGGGAGCAGACAGGATCAGAAGGGACAGAGCAGGTCCATGCCATCGGCTGCCACCGGCTCCAGCCCTAACGTTTGCTCTGCTCTCAGCCCTACGCAGCCAGCTCACTCGTCTCTGCCACGAGGATCCGTGGCACAGGCGCCTGGCGGCCGTCCCTGCTCCACCGGAGTTGTATGTCCTCCTGCCACGACCCCGACTCCCCGGCAGTGCCAGACGGGCTGCAGCAAGCGGCTCAAGGAAGGGGCTTTGGACCACTCGATGCCAGCGTGAGCCTGCGGTCTTCATCGGATAGCCGGAGCCCCGGGGATCTGGGTAATGGGGAGAGAGGGAGGCACAGCCAGCCTCACCTGGCCGTGCCGGGGTTTTGGTGGCATTGCATCGCGTTCTGTGCCACCGTGTGAAAATTAGAAAGTATTACTTATGGTTTCTTGGTGGCAGTGGGGAGTTCAGGTCCCACAGATGTGATTAATTATCCTCCTCTCCCCTCTCTGCAGAGTCTGCCCAGCATCCTTCCTTCACGTTTGAAACCGAGACCTCCTCCGACTGGGAGCCCCAGAACTTCGACTTCAGCACTGCCTGCAGCTCCCTGCACTCCCCCAGGACCCTCTGCAAGGCGGTGGTGAAGGGGCTGAGGAGCAACGAGCCCGTGCAGTGGGAAGTTGCCTTTGATATCCGCCCTCTCTTCCGAGAGCGGGAGAGCCGTGCGGATGGCGACACAGACCTGTGGAGCGAGACCTTCCACCACCTGGCAGCCAAGTCGGTCATCCGGGACTTCGAGCATCTTGCCGAGAAGGAGTGTGAAATCGAGCACGGTAACGCACAGCTCTGCGAGCTGGCTGCGGGCAGACCCTGCCCTTCCTCGGGGTGGGCTTTCCAGCAGCTTCAGCAACCTCTCGAGTTAATGCAAGGGCAGACAGTGGTGAAATATTAGGAAAGCTTCATATATTTCCCAAATAACAGCCCCCTCCAGCTGCCTTGCACTTTTCTCCTGCTTCTACAGCCTCACTGGACATTAAGGGGCTCAAGCTTGTGCTCCTCTTCTTCACGAGTCAGGTGATTATTCCACAAGACAGTGATTATTTTTAAGTAGTTAGTGACCTGGAGCTGGGAGGTGGCATCAAACTCAGAGGGTGCAACAGCAGCCACGCATCACTGCTCTGGGCTGCACATGTCCCTGGGTCTTGTCAAACTTCTCTGCCATGAAGCGCATCTGTGCATGTAAAATAAGAGCGGGAGAAGCACTAGGCAGAGTTTAGAGGGATACAGTCCCCACTGTGCATGGAGCCCAAGCACGGATGTGGGTCTGGGAGCTGGGTCCGAGGGGTGGATGGAGCCCATGGGGCACATGGACTCTGACCTGGTGTCTCTCACGTGGCAGGATCCGGGCGGCGGTACCAGGTCAATGCTGTCCACACCAGCAAGGCCTGCAACGTCATCAGCAAGTACACGGCGTTCATGCCAGTGGACCTGAGCACCAACACCTACTTGCCCACTGTCATCGAGTACACCCACACGGGTAACGTGGGGCTGGCGGAGGGGTGAAACGTTGTCCTGGGAGGGAGGGTGTCACCTGAGGAACCTCGCTCAGAGCAAACCCAATGAAGCCACGGTTCAATTCAGCACCAGACCTATATAACCAAGGCTGTGGCTGAGCCTAACGGCATGCCTGCCACTCGTGATAGCAAGAACCTCTTTCCCGCAGCCAGGCGAAAGGTCTACTCTTAGGCCTGCATGCCCAGAGATGCCCAGGCTCATCAGTCTGTGGGTTTTGTTGCCATCTTGCGCGTGCCAGTCCCTCTCTAATGTTGGCAATTCCCTTCTCTTGTGCCAAGGGGCAGCATCCAAGCAAGGCAGCCAGAGGAGCATGAGCTCAGGAAACAGAAGGCATCGTGGCTTTTCCCCTGGACGTCCCCAGCCAGCTTGTGGCCAGAACGGAGATGATGGATTTTACAGTATGAGTAAGATTCCCTGGGGTTTCTTCTCCTTCCTGGTGTCACAGGTCTCAGTGGTTTAGTCTATGAAGAGACATCTATGGTCTTTTTTTCTTCTGCCTTTCTCTTTGAATATGGTGCTCACTAGACAGGTGTCTGGCTGGAGTCCATGTCCTTAAACAGGGAAGAAGCTGCAGTTTCCCCTGAAACTCCCAAATCGCAGGCAGTGGCTGCTGACAATGTTTGGAAGTTAATTGGCAGCCGTATCGCAGATAACATGAGGGATGAAACCGGGCGTAATTAGAGGCAAGGAGATGTGAGACGCTTGTCACCAAATCCTCTGCTAATGAAGATGAGTTGGATTGGACCTTGTCTGGCACTGTCAGATCTGCAGCTGAATTAAAATCGCCCCTGATCAGGCTCATTAACCTGATAATGCCATGGAGAGGGAGAGCGGCCATGCCGCAGCCTGGCTCGGTGGGCCGATGGCGAATTCGGCTGGGTGCGATTGCTGACGTGGTTCCTCCGTTGCAGATGCAGAGGAGAGCAGCCTGTCGCCCTGCAGCACCCCTTCCTCCTCTGGCTGGGAGCGCTGCGGTCTCCCCGAAGGTAGGGCGAAGAGCTGACTGCACTTGCCAGGGTGCAGGCGAATCGAGTCCGCGATCTGGGCTCTTCACCTAACACTTCTGCTGAGTTTTGGGGTTTTTATAAATCCTTGTAACATAAAATTAGGCCTCCGAGCAAAAGACCTGACACCTTCCGGGGTGCAAAGGACAGAGCCTGATGGGGCCTTTAGTATAGATTTCCCCCAGCTTCCTTTTTGAGCCGTGCAGGAATGTCATTATCCACATAGGAAAAATGAGGCAAGGGGAAAGGAAGGATTTTGCCAAAGACTCAGCAGCAGAACAAGCCACCCCACATCCCAGCGCATAGACTCTGCTCCCTTTTGCTCTCCTGTAGCACCTCGTTTCACCCCCAGCTTTGTGCTTCTTCCCAGGGCCGTTACAGAGCCTGTCTGCTTCCTCTGCACAAGCCCAAAAATCCATCGAGAGCCTCTTTGCTGCAAGGTACGGACCAGCTCGGCCTTCCTCTGACCTTAGTAGATGTCTTGCACCTCGGTGGGTCCGATGCAAACACAAGCAAGGGGGAGAGGAGGGACACCCTGGGGTTAGTGGCTGGAGCCAGGACCCAGTGTGATGCCAGTGACTGGGAGCCAGGGATGGTTTTCGGAGGGGAGGGTGGGCGTCAGGAGGGGCGAGGGGGTAATGGCCACCTTTTCCTCCTCCTGCAGGCTGACCTTCAATAAAACCAGGCTGCTGACTCGAGCCGCCAAAGGGTTCATGAGTAAATCTCCAAGCAGAGTGAGCGAAGCCAGCTCTGAGGGTGACAATGAGAACATAGACTACCTTCCCCTGGTGAGCACCTCGTTCCTGGGTCTTGCTGGGATTGCATGGTCACTGCAGGGGAGCAGAGGGCAGGAGGATCCCCCCGCATCCTGCCTCTTGCTCTCTCTGACGGCCATGTCCAACAGTCTATGCAGAGATGGAGAACTGCTCCATCCATGCATGCCCTTTTCCTGAACCTCCCAAAAGTAGTTGGTATCTCAGAGCTTGTCTATATGCCTACCGGTCCTTGCAGGCGTCTCTGCAGCTGGCCTGCGGTGCCTTTCTCATGAACTCGGCCTTCTGCGACGCCGTCAGCATCCCCATGGAGAAGCTGAAGTGGACATCTCCCTTCGCCTGCCACCGCCTGGCCCTCAGCCCCTCCAGCTCCTACAGCACCAAGAAGGCCAGTCCCTCGGGGGAGCAGAAAAGCCTCGGCTCTGGCCAGCAGCTCCTGGTTCCCAATGGCACGCATGGGAAGAGTCCCACCACCAGAGACGTTTCTCAGTGTGTGGTGCCGGAGGGACCCATCAGCCACACAGAGGACACTGGCCGCCTTCGCCACTTCTCGGGCAGCGCGGTAGAAAGCATCTCCAAAGCCCTGAAAGCTGAGAAGGAACTCTCCCCGCCGGCCATCACCATCCGCCGCTTCTCCTCTCCGGAGAGCACGCCGGCTTTGGCCGAGTGGCAAGCTGACAGGGGCCAGGGCTCAGAGACGGACAGCTCTGAGGTCCAGACATTGCTCTTCGACATCGAGTTGCAGCAGCAGACGGAGCCGGAGGGGATGCTGTGGGCCACAGCGGTGGCCCTGGCCTGGCTGGAGCACAGCTCGGCTTCCTACTTCATCGAGTGGGAGCTGGTGGCCGCCAAGGCCAGCCTGTGGCTGAGCGAACAGGACTTCCCAGAGGGATACAGCCTGGCCACCGTGAAAGCCGCAGCTCAGCAGCTCTTTGTCCTGCTCCGTCACTGGGATGAGAACCTGGAGTTCAACCTGCTCTGCTACAACCCAAGCAGCGTGTAAAGCGGACGAGGAGGGAGGCTCGGGCAGCTTACTGAGGGCACAGGAGCAGGGACCCATCCTCAAGGAAACACCTCCAAGTAGCTCAGCTCCTCTGCTGCACGGACAGTGTGTGTTTATTAGAGCAAGCCCTGCAAACGGAAGCAGCCTGGGCAAAATCCTGTGCTCAGCGGTTGGTACTTTGCCCCAGGAGGGTACTACCGGCTGCCCACAGTAGGATGGTGTTTATTTTTAACTGGAGCTGCACCTCCAGCTACAGCAGTTCCCTCTGATCCTCATTTCTTCTGGTTCCCAGCCCTGTGCCCAGAGCAGGTCTTCCCGATGCCTGCTCAGCTTGCCCCGTCCTCGCTTGGCTGTCTCTTCCCAGCCCAGAATCACTGCCAAGCCCACACTGAGGTCCTCCAGCCTCGAGTCGCTGCTCTCCTGAGGCTCCTGCCTGGCTTCCGCCATCTCAGATGTCTTTTGGCTAAGATGAACATCTAACGACATGCTCACCTCGTGCACCAAAGGAAATCCGGGCTGGGACTGACCGTCTGAAGAGCAACCCCGCTGTCACGGCCAGGAGGATGCTGCCTTGCCTCGTGCCCGGCGACACACCGACAAGCCAGGCCAGTCGAAGGCTGGGACCAAATCCCGTCACATCCAGGCAGTTCTGGGCTCCCTCAGCCCCGCTGCCATCCCAGAGGGGGTCTGCGAGACCCCTTGCAGCCGACGGTGTGCCTTCGGAGCTTCGCAGGCAGAGCAAGGGCGCCCAGGACTGAAGGAAGGGACGGGCTGAAGAAGCCAGTCCCCTGCACTTGATGCCAAATAGAGATTCCCTGTGTTACAATAATGGAGGAATTTATTCCCTGCCAAAACACTGCATCCTTCCCTCCCCGCACGAGCCTCCCCTGCGCTGATCTGTTGGCTCTGGACGCAAGGACCTGCCTTTGAATCCAACGGCTTGGAGGCTTGCTCTTTTAAGGATGCCTGACCCTCTCAACCCCCCCGCGCTGGTGGGCTTGCAGCGGGACCTCTGCAGCATCTGTCCCAAGAGCATTCACCAGACCTGCTCTCGCCTCAACCCCCTGGAAGGGAAGAGACGGGAAGAGTGTTCCCAGACCCCGGGGCGACGCAGAGCCCCTTGCTCTCACCATCTCCGCTGCTTGCATTCACGCTGCTTAAAGCCAAAAAAGCTGCCAGACACAAAGTGCATCCCCTGACCCGCTGTTGGCACCATGGCTCTGCAGGAGCCCGGCTGAGTTGTTCTCCGTGATGGGCGGCTTTCACCCTGGTGCAGCAAAGTCCCTCGCCAGCCCCACCATCTCCAGCACAGACCGGCGATTGCTGGGAGCTTCGTTATCTGCCGTAATTCGTAGCAGACCGAGGGCACCAGAGACGCCATCAGGATTGTGGCTTGCAGAACCTGATGGGAGGAAGAGGAGGAGACAGGGAGGAGAAGCTGGGTGTGGACATTTTTCGGGCAAAAGCTCACTTCTTACTAAAAGCTGTTCTCAAGGGGGAATACAGGTTCTAGGTTTGGGGTTTTTTTAATTAATTTCTTATCTTTAATTTTCTGCTGAAGAAAGGCCCCAGTTCTGGTTGGACTTAGACTGGTTTTGTCTGAGGGCTTAGAAAAATCAAAGGAAATGCAGCTGATTCACGGGCGTAGGGGATTTGGCTCCTCCGCTGAGGAGCGATGGGTGGGAAGGGGAGTGTGAGTGTAAGAGCTGAAAACTGACCGGCTGCGGAGAGCTGGGAAACTGGGGAAATGTGGAAATATGGCAAAGCGTGATTCCTTCTGAGACAAAGCATCTTCTTTGAAACCTTCCCATGGGGGAAAGCATCCCCTGTGTCCCCTAGCAAAACGTCGTCACCAGGAATATGCTTTGCACCGAATGTTTTGCTTTTTTCTGAGCAGAGCGGGTGGAGATGGGGAGTATTTTAGCTCACGAGCAGAACCTTCCTCGTGTTTTCTGCCTTTCTTCAGCGCCCTGCCTGCTACAACTCACTCTGGTCCCCCTGACTTTACCAGACCAGGGTTTATTCCTGGGGCATGTGCATCCCAGTCCTCCTGGGGTTACTGGTGAGCTGGTTTCTGACCCCTTGGTTCTCTCCAAACACCCGGGCTGACTCCCAGGAGCTGCCCAGTGCTCTGTTAATCTGGAGCCATCGGCAAAACGAGTGTCCCTCCCTCTCTGGGGGCTCCTTCAGTCAACGGGTCCCTGGTTCTGGGTTCAGGGGTGAGCGCGCAGCATCGGCACAGCCCTTTGTGCATCCTCTTGGCTTTCAGGGAAGGAAAAGAGGATGAAGCGGGTGAGCCTGGTTTGGAGCCTGACGCGGCTCTCACTGCTGCTTTAGCTGCTCCAGCCCTGACCCGTGTGTGCCTCTGCCCAGCTACCGTGGCCAGCTCGGCGTCAGAGGGTGCTCCAGGATGGTCCGTGCTGGGAGGTGAAGGGGGTGAGTCTCCTTAAACCTGCCTCCTGGAACCCCGGCAGGCGTGGGGACGCTCACCGTCACTGCCCTGCGCCCTGCACAAGGGCCTGGCAACCCCTGGGACGGGCTCTTCATCATTCTGTGATTCTGTGATTCTGCAGGATCAGGCAGCGGCAGCTCCGCGGATCAAGTGCCTACAGAGGGAATCACGCGCCGTCACCGCCGGCGTGGCCGCAGCACCCGTGGAGCCCACTCGAACCCTGTTGCCTTTCGCTCCCTCCCTCGGCGTGTAGCAGCCTTGCTGTGTTTCGGCAGGTTTCTGTTCTGTGTCTGTGTGTCTGGGGGGGAGACAGGAAGGAAACCGGCACCGGGGACCGCGAGCATCCCTCCGCTCTCGGTGTCACCTCTCCGGGGTCCCCAGCGCTGCGATGCTCTGCGGCGCTGTGGGTTTGCTGCCTGGGTGTCTGGGCGCAGTCGTGTTCTCTGTTGCAGAAGTGGTGTTGTCCCAGTAAATCACCGCCTGCTTGACTGCCCGGCCGGAGTCTTTTGTTTCGGGGTGGCTTTGCAGGGCCGTGCCTGCCCTCTTCCCCGGGGGCACCCCAGCTGGCTGGAGCATTGCGTGGCTGGCCAAAAAACATCCCATCCTGCTTTTGTACCTGAGTTCAAATCTGCATTTCAGAGGGGAGAGAGCTTCTGTCATGGGGAGCTGTGTTTCACAAACCCTGAATTGCACAGCGCTTTGTAACCTGACAGATACGGGGTTTTAAAAACCAGGGGCTTGGTTTTAATTCTTCTACGAGGCCGTGAAGAGGAGTGGAGAAATCCTGCTACCATCTCTGTCTCTAGTATCAGGACTCTCAGCATTTAGCCTGTCACCTGGGCCATCGGAAGGATGCCGAAGTCCTTCTGCCTTCATCCTACACCTTCCTTAGTCATTGTTTTTGTTATTATCACAGACATTAATAAAGCAGCTGTCACGTTTTCCAACCCAGAGCAGGAGGTAGGAGCTATGTCATCCCTTATTTGCCTCTTGGCAACCAAGGACCTGCTCCCATGCCCTCCTGCCTTTGATGACCTATGTAGATATACATAGATTTTTTAAAAAAAGGTAGCTGTGACGCTGTTTGCCCCCTCTAGACCAGAGCAGAGGGACTGGCTGTTTCTGTGTTGTCCCCCTACCTCTGCCAGCCCCCAGCCTGCGCCCGCTGGGGAAGGGCACTGGGGCAGGGACTTGATGATCTTAGAGGTCTTTTCCAACCTTAATGATTCTATGATTCTAATCCTATTTCCCATTCCAAATTCCCCACCCTGCCCCAGCGCTGCCCATCTTTGCTGCACCCTTGGCAAAGCCACGTGGATGGAAAATGCCGCTTTCCCCATCGCCTTGCCTCGAGCTGAGCCGGGGGACCCGCCGCGTGCTAAAAAAGTGCCCGGACGTGCCTGCGCGCCGTGCTGCAGCAACCCTTCATTTATTAGCTGCCCTTCACTTGGCTAATTGGGCCGCTAATGAGAGCAGGGCTGGCTGCTAGGAGAGGCTGGGAGCTGCCATCTTCTCTGGGGATGGAGTGGGTCTCCCCAGGAGTGGGGATGGGTCTCTCCGGCCACAGCACCTCCGGAGGGTCCCCCTCAGCACCCGCCTTTGCATCCGAGGGGATTTTCACCCCCTGAAGTTGTTGTCTTAAGCAAGGGTGCTCCGATGCTGTTGCCAGGGTGACTGCAAGTGCCTTATTAAGAGAAATTAGTTTGGATACAGTTGTCAGCCGTAGTTTAATAGATAAGCCCCTTTACGCTGTGTAAATAAATATTTGCACACAGCGTCTGCACGGGGAGGGAGAGGTTTCCCAGCCCCAGGCGGCATGGTGACACGCTCAGTACCGAGGGGTGTTCTGGGGAGAGAACTGGCCAAGCTGGGGCAGCTCTGGTGCAAAGCTGCACCCTTGGGGCTGCCACTGTGGGTCCCAGGGGGGCTACAGCGGATGGTGGGACCCCACGGAGACCGCTCCACGTCCCCCTGCCCTGATACGTGCCGCAGCGGGGAGGTTTTGCTGCCAAATGTCGCTGCCTGCCAGGGCCACGGCTCCTCCTCCGCAGGGACTCATTAGCCAGCAGCCGAAGGAGCCTTTCCTTGCTTTGAAGGGTTACGAAACCTGCGGGAGAGGAGGAGGACGGGAGAGCTTAAAAAAGAGCCGTCGTGTGTCCCCCCCCACCCCGCAACCCAGCCATCGCCTGCCGAAAAGGGCTGGCAACGCGCCGGCAGCCGCTCAAGCACAGATTGCGCCTCTGCCCCCGTCCGCCCGCCAACCCGCCGCCGATGGGGTGGAGAACTTTGCTGGAAAATGAGCTTTTTAGCAGCGTTTGCTGTGCTTTGTGTGTGTGTTTGTGTCCATTGCTGCCAAGGAGAGTATGGGGCAGAGGCTGTGCTGCGGCCCTAGCCCCCCGAGAGCATCCGCAGAGCGGCCTGGGGCTGCTCCGGATGCTTCTTGCTCCTGACCTCTCCAAACAGATGCTGCAGAGCGAAGCTGGGGAGGGGGTCGGCAGCCACCCGAACAAGCCCTCGCCCCCAAACCCCAGACCGGGGAGCAGCACGGGGTTGACTTACAGGAACGACAGAATCGTTTTGCTTTGGGGATGTTTTTCCCTTTGATTTTCCCCATCCCAGGACCCGGGCACGTCGGCGGGGGATGCAGCCGGGTGGTGCCGTGGGTTTCATCGCTCCTGAAATAGAGCTCAGGGGCAGCTTTTGGGTGTCGGAGGCATCTGAGCGAAGTCATGTGGATGTTATGCAAGACTTGATGATAGGTTGTAAACAGCTATTAAAGTGATTGACAGGCCCAGGATGAAGTTTTGAGGGGGGGAAGAAGGGGAAAGATGAGTAATAATGATTAAAATAATTAGCAAATCGAGGCGTTCCATAAATTAGGGGAAAGCTTTGTGAGGATGGAGGAAGGTGCGATGAAGAAATCATGTTCAGGCGCTCCCCCGAGCTGGGGGCCGGGTGGATGGGGGGGGGATGTTGGGGCTGATATTGAGCACGTAAAGTTTGGAAATGGGATTTTTCCCGAGCCTCCGGGTGCCGGGAGGGCTTTGCTCCCTCAAAACCAGCCGAAAAGCAATTCCAGCCACCGAAGGAGGTTTGGCAGATTTGGGTTCACCGAGCACCGCTGCGTTCCGGCACCCCCGAAACCCAGGGGCTGAGCAGCCCGACAAGAGCAGCCCCGAGTTAATTAGGAGAAACAAGCAGATTACGGGGAAGACAGCTTCTATTTATGTATAAATACTCCAGTAATCAGCAGTGAAGGGCAAGGGAAATCCAATAGAAATATGTGGCTGTTTAAGAAGCTTTCTGAGCAAAATGTTACACAATCAGTTGCATTTGCCTGGCTCTGTCTCCAAGTCCCAGAAATTACGGAAAAAAGAGAGTGACCCCGTGCACAAGGAAGGAGAAGGGATTTCCAGAGGCTTCCGCCCATTGGAGAAGGGGAAATGAGGAGTCCCGGGAGCCCCTAAATGCAGACCCCGGGGCGTGGATGCTGCCGCTGGAGCCCAGTGCCCACCAGCAGCTCCCTTTGACCCCAAACTCCCAAGCTTTTCACCCAAAATCAGCGACCTCGGCACCTTGCAATCCTGCCGAGCGCACCGCAGGGGTAACAGAGAAATACATATATATATGTGGAATTTCATACACAACAATACGCCTGTAGCTTGGCTGCGTTCTCAGGGGCGCTCACGCCGATGCACGGCAGAAGCAAGCTGCGGCTGCTGTCAGTGGGTGCTGACACGGCACAGAAATAGCTGCCGGCCGCCCCGCGTTTTCGCACGCCGCCTTCGCCGCCTCCCGCAGCTCCGCTTCACCCTGGCCCCGCTCCTCTCTGCAGGAAAGTTCAGGATTTGGGGGGGGGTTTGGGGGGCCCCACACGTGCGCTTTCCTGGGCAGCACCTCAATAATGTTTCATGGTGGCAACTGCTGGTCCCAGGCTCACCTGGGGGCTGGGCGCTCTTTAAGCACCTGGGGTTTGGGCCCTTTTGGGTTGGTTTTTTCCCCCTATGCTCAAACCCAGGGCAGCTGCACTGAGTTTTTGTAATTTATTCATCCCGAAGGCAATATAAGGCCTGAGGGTGAGGTCTGGGGGGGTTTTAGAGGAGGGGTGCGTGTGTACCTGTGGCTCTGGGGAGCCTGACCCTGCCAGCGAGCCGTGGCTGTCCCTGTTCCAGGGCTCTGCTTTGGGGGGGGCTGCTGTCCCCATAGAGCTGTTCCCCTGCCCACCTGAGGAAAGAGGAGGGAAATCTGTTCGCTGGTGCTGCAAGGAGCTGGCATGACAGCCCAAGGGTCACAGGTAAGTGTTTGTTTCAGCTCTGGGGTTGCCTGTGGTTCTGCAGCGTGGATTTTGGGGGTTGCATTTAAATCAGGAGAATCGCCCTTCACCTGTGCAATGGCCTTTTCTGGCTTTCTCTTTTCTGTGCCACCTGCAAAGTCACCTTTGCCAGAGAAAGCGTGCACCGGGCTGGGATGCGCAAGTGAGCACGAGTCCTGCGAGCGCCTGTCCCCTCTGCGCGCAGCCTCTCGGGAGGTCCCTTGAGTTGTTAAAATCATTAAAGCTCCTGAAGGCTCAGATATTGTATTGCAGGTGTTCACAAAGCTAAGCCAGAGGTCTGAGAGCTTCCCCTCCCTTCCTGCTCATCACGTCAGGGGCTTTCTCAGCTGCTGTCGTTGCTGTTAACCCTTTCTGTGCACAAGGCAGGAAAGTGAGGGACGTGGGTAGCGTGACAAGTATGGGTGGGCTTGCGAGGTGGGAAGGTGTGTGTGCTGGCCACGACGCGCTGGTCTGGGGGGGGCACAGCCCCTGGGAAGTGTGATCAGCCGGGCTGCGGCGTGTAAATCCCTGGGAAGAAGTGGTCTGGTTGGGGCTACGGCTCCTGGCAACCCTCTCTTGCTGTGCACTTGTGGGAGCCGATGCCAAAGCTCCATGATGGGGAGGAACTGTGTTTTGGTGCATAAACAGAGTGAGTCTCCATGTGCAAAATTACTGAGAGATTTGGCCAAATGCTTCCCCGGGTTGCTGATGTGTCCCTGGTTTAAAGGCAGTGCTTATTCCTCATGGAGTGAGCACGGGGGGCCGAAGGCTGCTGCTCCCCCACATGGGTGCTGCTCCGCAGAGGCTCTCAGGAGCAGGCAAAGCTGCTCCCAGCCTGCCCGAGCCCTGCAAAGCACTGCCCTGCCGCACACCCCTTCCAGCGTGGTTAACAGGCTTTAAAAATTGGTCTTGTCTTGGGGACACCCCCAGTGCAAGGGCTGGGAGCAGGGGCGAGCAAGAGCTGGGTGCTGTAGGGCTGGTGCGTGTGCTTCTCGCTGGCTTTGGGCTTTTTAGTAGCCCTTCTCCTGGGCTCGAGCTGCAGTGGGTTGAATTCCTCCTTTTTTGAGTCTCTCCAGCAAAGATGGGGTCGGTTGTGCTGCAGGGGGTGATGCCGCTGCGTTTAGGGACAGCTCTGGCTGCATGACATCCCTGCGTGGGGACCCATGGGACTCCCCTGTGGGAGACGGGCTCAGGCCACGGACCCCACCCCACCGCACAGCGTCGGGGCCATGGTCGCTGCTCGTTTTCCCTCTCTTCTCCGGGCTGCGCACGCCGCTGTGGCTTATGCAAGCGCCGGGAGCCTTGTGTAATGGTGCTGCGGCCGCGGGGGTGGGCGGCTGTGGGGGCCCGCAGGCATCCGTACGCCCAGGAGCATCCGTGCCCGGGCTCTACCCCTGCTCGCAGCTCCCCCGCGTGCCTTTTTCTTGCTTTTGGGGCTGCAGGACGTATGCTTTGGGGTCTTGTGGCTGTTTGCTTCTGGATAGAAAGGCTGGAGCAGGGCTGTGGACCTCCCAGCCAGGCTGGGGAAGGCTGATGCACCTGAAACGGGCTGACTGGGATCTGTGCTGAGGGGTGATGGGATGGGGGGCACCTCCCCAAACCCTGCTGTGGGTCTGGACCGGGGGGGTTGCACTGGGTTGCAGCCTCAGCCTCCCCTCGCAGCCGCTCTGTGCTTTGAGGGGCAGAGTTGTTGGGTTTTTCAGTTCAACCCCATGTTTTGCTGTGTGAGGTGTCCTTTTGAGCCCCCTCCTTGCCCCTGCTTCCCCGGCACCGTGACCAGTTTGGGGCTGAACCCGTTGCCATGGGAACCAGCTGAGGATGCTGCCGGGTCTCATCCTGCTCCCGGCACGGGGCGGCTCGCTTTCCGCCTTTCCTTCACCTGCGGCACGGGGATGGTGCGTTAGCCTGGGTGACAAAGCTGGGGATTAACCCGGCCGGGAGAATCCCAGGAGTTTAAACCCCGTGGGTTGTTAAACCCCATGCGCAGCTCGGCTTTGCACCGTCTGTGAGGGTTTCCCCCCGTGTACCTGTCCAGGTCGGGTGAAAATAACCCCGGGGCAGCTTTCTGCAGGCACCTCCTCCAAAATAAGCCTTGTGTCTTGCTGCTTTCCGTCCTGCTGGGAATGCTGTAGGATGCTGTGGCTTGGGAAGGGCAGGGACCAGATTGCACCCAGCTGGGAGCGGAGCCTTGTCCCAGCTCCACCAGCACCCACCACCCCTCACAATGGGTGTCCCAGTGTGGGGATCACCCCACGAGCTCCGCGGGGTCTCTGCTCCGTATCAGCTTCCTCTGGCTGTGACCGAGGGGAATTAGTTGGTGCTTCGTGTTCAAAATGATGCTAAGCTGAGGAAATGCTAATTAATTAGAGCCAGCTGGAAAATCCCAAGTGCTTCCTTGCAGTGGCATCAGCAAGAACCTGCTGTGCGTGTGCCCCCCTCTGAAAATACACATTTTTAAAAGCCCTTTAAATGCTTCCCAGGCCTGGCTTTTGCGAGACGCTGGTGTGTCCGGTGCCATCGCTGTGGCACCGTTGGGGATTTGGGGGTGCCACGGGCTGAGTCCCGCTGCGTACCTCTGAGTCACGGTGTATTTGTTTGTATTTGTGCGGCTTTGGAGCAAAAACGGGGAGCTGGAGGGGGGGGGTGGTGGGGGAAACACAGCCTGCGCTGGCTGCCCGCGCCCGCCGGGCTGACTCAGAGCTGGATCAGCCCCATCTCCGCACCCAGCGCCGTGACTCACCGCTGGGTATTTTGGGGTGTTAAATCATGTGGCTTGCTTGGGGGTTTATTTCTGCGTTTTTTGGTTATTTTGCTTTATTTTCTTTTGTGTCCCCCATGCTCGGAAGAGGCTGATGCCCCAAGCCACGCACGCCAAGCTCCGGGGACTCCGGGAGGTGCTCCCGGCAGCTGCTTTGCTCCCCTTTTTCCATGCTTGCTCATCAATGGCGACTCCATGGGAAAGGATGAGTGGGGTGGGAGGATGCCCAAACGCCACCGGGAGAACCGAGGCCTTCGAAGCAGGGCGCTCATACGGGTGTCACATGTCCACCTCTGCAAAAATAAAGTATATTAATAATTGCAATGCCACAGCATGGAGGGGAGCCCTAATTCCTCCCACTTCCTTCGTGTCCCCCGTGCCGCATCGCTGGCGGGAGGCTGGGCAATCGCTGTAGCAGGCACATCCCACCGAAACCCAGGGGAGAAACCGTCGCGGCAAACTCTGGCAGGAAACCTTCTGCTGAGGCTGGGAACTGGGGCAGCCCCGAGAAAGCAGCAGCGATGCTTGCCTGCCCGCTGAGGGAGTGAAAACGCTCCTGGGCTGCCCAAATGTGAGGCTGTGCAGGCATCCCCACCCCCAAAAAGAAAAAAAAATCCCCCCCAAACCTTGAGTATTTAACTGGGAAAACATTGGCAGAGTTGCAGAGTCTGGTGCTTTGCTTGGGCTTGGTTTTTATTTGAGCGTCTGCTGCTGCATTTAGCTCCGAGTGAAACTTTTCTCATTTTTTGGTGAGGTGTCTCCCACTTGTTATTGTAATGCAACAGTTTGAAACCTTGAGCAATGTATAAATTAAGATGTCTGATGTTTTGCTTAGTCCTCATTAGCAGGAACAGCTTTTTATAATATCCTAGAAATTTTAAGTCCAGGCTAAAAGAAAAGAAGGAGCCTGGGGAAGCAGGTAGCTCTGCTCTGGGGCTCCCCGAGGCAGGTGGCAGGAGGGATTTGGGGGTATTTTTGCGGGATGCTCCCAAGGTGGGAGATGCTGCACCCTGGGAGCAGCTGCTTGACCCCCTCCAAAAAATTCCCTGTGAGCCTCACTCCTCTGAGTGCTGGCCTGGGAGAGAAACCCTGTGTGGGGCAGTGGGAGTCAGCAGCGTCTCCCCATCGCCCAGCAATGTCCAAAAACCCTGCTAATGCTTAGCCTGGGCAGTGGGGTGGCTTTTTGGGGTAAGAAAAGTGCTTTCCCCATTGCCCATGGGGTCCCGGGGTGGCGATGCCACTGGGAGCTTGGGGATGAGCCCTTCTCTGCCCTGTTTCCCCCCCCTTTTGCGGCCTCTGTGCATTATATATTGTTTTTCCCCTGGTTTTCGCCTTTTTGGTGCTGATGTCGGTGTCCAAATGAATAAATGGGGTGGGATCGGAGCCTCAATGGCCTCTAGTGGCTGTGGGACAGAGAGCCCAGGGGTGGGGGACCTGCATACCCCCCCCAAAAGCAACAGTTTGGGTCCACACCGTGAGAAGCTCTTCTCCCAGGGTGAAACCCAAAGGTGTAGGGAAATGAAGCCAAAAAAAAAAGCCCCAAGGCCACATTTGGTGGGGGAGCACCCAGCAGGAGGGTGCTGCACCCTGCATCCCCCCAGCCAGCCCCGTTGCCCACAGCTCCATCACCCGGCAGGGATGGGCAGAGAGAGCTCCAGCGTGGCAGCAGGACCCCACTGAGTTTTTCTTCTTTCTATGCTCAAAAGTGGAGAAAAAACCCGGAGTTTTTCTGCAGGGCAAAACTTCCTTCATGTTTTTATCCATTTTCCATTTTGCTGAAGTGTATTTTTTTGTTGGTAATGCTGCAATATAAAACATTAACCCCATGCAGTTGAAAACAGTAGCGGTCTCGAGCGAACGGATCAAAAGGAGTTGGAGACCATTAAAATGACCAGTTTTGTGTCTTCCCCACCCAAAGTCACTAAAACTGCCCTCTTCTGAGTAATTGTGATTTTTCTTTCCAAGCAGAAAAGAGGGGGGGGGAAATGGTGCCATTTTCTTCCCCAAAACCATGGGGTTTGGGGGGAGACAGCATGTCCCTGCCCTGGCCACGCTGCGCTGCAGCCCCCCGTCCCACGCCGTCCCTCCTCGCTCCCCCCATGATAAATAAATCACTTTGCAGGGGAGTGCTGGCCTAGTTTAACGTGCCCTAGTTCTGGTGGAAAAAAAGAAAGACTCTTTATTTTGGGCAGTTGCTACATGGGCGTCCTTTCGGGGGAAGCGCTTCGGGGGGTTCGCTGGCTTCCCTGTACTCTGTTTCACCCTGGCCGCAGCCCATTGCCCTCGATTTTTGGGGTGTTTTTTTTCATGAGTTATTGCAAACTGCTCCAGTGTGGGAAATGAGCGGTGGGGGCACCGATGCAGCCCCAAAATGGGCATCCATTGCGCTGACCCCTGGTATCATCGCTGGGGGGCTTATGCGATGCAAAGGGTTGATGCCGCCATAGCTGGGGAGATATAAAGCCCGCAGAAAATGAGCAGCCTTAGAGATGGATAAAAATCTCCCCCTGGCTCTTGGGTATGAGGGGCTGGGGCTGGCTTTTCTGGGGGAGAAATTGTTTTGGCACTTTCCCCCAGTGCTGAAATCTCCAGGACACTGGGATTCAAGCGCGTGTTTGGGTGTCGGGTTTTGCAAGCGTTCTGGGTGCTGCCGGGACCTTTGCACTTCGTTTGTCCTTCTGGCACCTGGCATCTTTCCAAGGTGCCGAGCTGCCTTCAGCAAATAAACCTGCAAACAGATCTTTTTATATATATATATACACACACTTTATTCCTCCTTTTTTTTCCCACCACCGCCAAAACAAGCAGCCCATATGGGCCAGGGTTGGGTGGGTTTCCTTGCAGTTTCCATGGGGATTTGGTCCTGGAGCTGTTGGCTGCTGGCTCCCAGGGGTTTTTTTTTCCCCTCCGATCCCCGTAACCGGAGCCCGGTGTGGCACCAGGCTCCCTGCCCGGCCCTGGCATCTCCCGGCCAAGGTCACCGGGGAGACCGCAGGCAGCCGGCCGCCTGCGTTGGGCCATCTGTTAAATAATGTATGCAATAAACTCCTTCCCCGTGGCCAGCTTAATCCTTAAATCCTCCTTCAGAATATCATCTCCTGGTGATGCGCGGCCGGGGAATCCCTGGCTCAGCCTCTCGGGCACACCTTTCCCCACCATCCATCCTGCAGCTCTCTTCTCGCCCCTCCATCCCGCATCCTCCCCGTAAGCGAGCTCGCCGGCGCACCGGGCTCTCCTGCTCCATTATTTATGCGCTGTGCATGAAAGATGCATATAAAAGAGCGGTTTATAATTTAGCAGAATCTCCTCTTCTTTCAGCTGCCCTTCCTCCTCGGGCTTCAGGCTTTGTCCGGATCATCCCTGGCTTCTCCTGGGTGTCGAGGGGTCTTTGGGGGGCTCCCGGGGCCATGTACGGACCCCATCCCTGGAGCACGCGGTCTGGTGTGTCTGCGTTTCGGGGGATTTGGGTGCTATGGGAGATTTTGATGCACGGGAGAAAGGGGAGAAATGGGTCTGGCAAACCCAAAAATCAGGTTTTCATGCAAAACAGGGTCTTTTTGGTCAACCTAATGAACCAGTTGCTGGTGGCCGCATCCAGCATGTGGTCATGTGTCTTATGAGCTGCCCATCTCCGCTGAAGATGTGGGATGCTCTGCTCTGCTGTTGGCTGTGCCTGCTCTCCCCAAAGTGGTTGGCTCGCACCCAGATGCTGGTTGGAGAGAAAAAAAATCTGGATTGGAGGGAGGAAAAAGCCCCTCCTGTAGCCCACCTCATGCTTTGCAGCTGCCTTGGGTCACCAGGAACGGAAAACCCTGGGGCAAAGGGCTGGTGGTGTCCACTGAGCCTGACCCACACAGTCGCGACCTTGGAGCTGCACCCACTGGGAAAAAGTTAAAATAACTGGGGATTTTTCAAGGGAAAATTTTCTTTAGCAAATCTCCCCAACCTGCCCTCTGCCCGCGAGAGGCTGTGAGGGTTAAAAATGGAGAAACGAATAGCAAGAGTGCTGGGCAGGGGAGGGCTGTGCAGGCTCTTGCAGCCTTGGCACCCCAAGAATGGGGGGTTTTGGGCAGCACTGGTGCCCTGTTCCACCCCAAATTAATCGGTTTGCCCCCCGGGCCATCACCGTACAAGTGGGTACCAGCCCTGCTTGGCGGCATGCTGCTTTTATTGCAATATATTATTTTCTTTGCAATAAAACCTTGTCCCAGGGACCCTTTTCGGCTGGCGTGATTATATTTTTCTTCCCCGGGCACAAAGGTTTGCTCGTGCCCTCGGTCACGCAGGCGGGAGCAATAACGGCGCTCATTAAGGCCGCCCTGCTCTCAGGCAATGATTAATGACGGCGTTCCGCAGGGCATCGCCCGGGATCTGGGTTTTGGTGAGGAGGGAGGCGACGCTGGGATGAAGATCCCCGTTTTCTGCAGGCTTTCCCAGCAGCGAAGGGGACGGACGCCTCTTGGGTCCCCAGCAGCCACTTCTGGGACCTTGCATTGAATTTTTCCATGAAATTGGTGCCCCAGAGGTGTTTTTCCCATCAAGCAAAAAAACCCCCACCCCAATATAAATGAATATTAATTATAATTAATTATTCAGGGCACAGCATGACCCTGGTCGTGGGGGGTGTCTGTGCCAGAGAGCAGTGAGGTTTTTCTTCGTTATTTTTGCCGTTCTTTGGGTGGATGGGGAGAGATGCTCGCGGCGCTGGGCCCTGGTAGCACGCGGGAAAGCACGGCAGATCTGAATTTATTTAATTTTTTTTTCCATTTTGTTTCATTTTCCATTTTATTTGGACATTGCAGAAATAGCCCTGTGTAGTGGATAAAAGTGCAACATACACAATATTTAAGAAAAGGAGGAAAGAAAACCTGCCTTGAGGTCTGTCAGTCGCAAACAGAAACAAGAAACCAAGCCCTCACGCAAGAGGCGCTTTTTTCCTTTTTTTTTTTTTATGCACATCATGCAAAATAGTTAAAAAGAAAGATTAGAAAAGAGAAGTCAAAGGAAACCCCACGAGAGATCGACCGAGCCCTAGAAAGAGCAGAAAGCCCCGAGCGCCGCTTGACTCGGGGAGGGAATCGCTGCCCTCGGGCATCTCCAAGTGTTTGGCACTCTTGTGATTACATTAGATTATTTTTTTATATGTTTTTTTAATACAGTCTATTAAAGAGAGGAAACTGCCACAATATAAGGAAAAAAAAAACCAAGGTCACCCACACTACAGACTGCATGGTAGTTAGAAAAGCCGAGCGTCCCCCCACCCCCCCGTACATATAAAATCTGTCCCTCTGCTCACAGCAACCAAGAAGTACAACCTTTAAAAAATAAACCAGCGATTCTTCCTCTAGGCCCTTCCGTTATAAAAGTTTTTGTTATTTTCCCCCTCGAGAACCTTAAAACGCGACTAAAATGAAATATATATATATTTTATATCATTTTCCAACATCCAAAGACATCAACATAAAAAATCATAAGGAAGGGGACAGCGTGGTACATCCAAGTGCACGGATTCATTTTTGCAAGATTAAATAATGTAAACAAGGTGCCCGCTGGGAACGGCCCCGGCCAGGGGAGACCCTGGGGGCCGGACCCCCCTCTTTCGCTGCCCCTTCCCTCTTACCCCCCGATCTAGCGTGGCGCAAGCTTCATCGGACCGAGAAAAGAAATCGCGAGTAATTCAGAGCCGTGGCGCGGTGCCTCCGTTCATCCCTGGTGTCGGCAGGTTGGGGTGGGGGCTTGGAGCCGGTGATTATTTTTCTGATTATTATTATTATTATTTTTATTTGTTGCTGGGCTCCGTCTCGCTGGCTGCCGGCGCGTCTCCCGGAGGGCAGGGTGTGCTGCTGGGCGCTGGGGACTGCGGGCTGGCAAGGACGGCTCTCTGGGTGCTCGGTCACTGCGGTCTTGCGGGGGCTTTTATTTTTCGCCGATAACCTGTGCCGTGTACACCGAGCCCCCCCCCCCGGCCCCCTCGGCATCAGCCGAGCGTCCCCGGGGAGGCTTTAAACACCGGGAGGGGCCTTTTCCGAGAGATTTTGCAGCACGTCGTCAATCCTATCATCTTCAATAACCACTGGAAAGCAGAAAACAAACCCCAAACATACCCGCGATGAATACGCTGCGGCCGTGCTCCCCTCGCCCAAGGTCACCCCAGGGCAGCAGGCACCCTGCGGTGGGGTTTGAGGGGGGGTCCTGCAGCCCTGGTGCGGCCGATGGCAAAGCCACTGCGGTGTCCCGGAGGGGAACCGGTCCCCGATACCCTGCGGGGTCCATGGGGAGGGGAACCGGTCCCCTACACCCCAGCACGGTGCCGCTTCCCTGGGGAAGGGACCTGCGCCCCGGCGAAGTGCCCAAGACGCGGTGCTGTGTCCCCAAAGCGGGTCCCTTCCCCTCCGCGCCCTGGGGACCATCCCCAGGGCCCCATGCCCGGTCCCCAAGGGAGGTCCCCGCCGCCCAGCACCCCGGGGTGCGACGCCTGGTCCCCAAGGGAGGTTCCTGCCGCCCAGCACCCCGAGGACAGTCCCTGGGCCGCGGTCCCCCAATCCCGCAGCGCCCAGCCCTCCTTCCCCGGTGTCCCGCACCCCCGGGGCCGGTCCCCGACGTCCCGGAGCGCCGAGCCCCGTCCCCGGGGATGCTCCCCCGGGAAGGTCCCGGCAGCCTCCCCCAGCCCCCCCGCCGGCACCCACCTCTCTTGCTGCGGCCGATCTGCCCCAGCTTGGGCGGCCGCTTGCCCTGCCCGCCGCCGAGGAGGCCGTCGGGGCCGCGGAGCCGGACGGGGAAGGGCAGCTGCCCCACGGCCGCGTCCCCCGCCAGCTGCCCCTCCGACATGG
>Ga0065711_1036390_pt1 | contig 21047 bp, 15 predicted proteins | sample Hoacrofraction12_FD_59098 | JGI IMG/M metagenome (GOLD analysis project Ga0065711, IMG submission 59098) | Hoatzin crop microbial communities from Cojedes, Venezuela - Epithelial fraction 12 v2 (version 2) | ecosystem: Host-associated > Birds > Digestive system > Esophagus > Crop | place...
TTTTTTTTTTTTTTTTTTTTTCTAAAATCCTATTGTTTGTGATACTAACAGAACTAAATCGTGCTATAAAACTCTGGCCTCTGAGGACCAAGCAAGAGGCATTACTGGATCTCTTGTGGCTCAGGTTGGCAGAGGCAGGGAATCTTTTTGCAGCTATTGGGAGGAGAGGGTGGGGTGAGAAATGAAGACTGCAAGTTAGGCTGGCTATGGCTGGCAGAAGAAACAACCCCACCCCCAGATACTTGGTGTGTTTTTATTGCAATCTGATATATGTTGGTTCAGCTTGCTGTCTTACTGGGGCTAACAGTGTTCTTTCTCTCTGCAGGCATTGGTGTCACTATACAGTTACACGGACAGTTTCCTGCCAAGTGCAGAATGGGTCCGAAACGGTGATCCAGCGAGTTTATCAGAGCTGCCGGTGGCCAGGACCTTGCGCTAACTTAGTGAGGTAAAAATCTTCATGTCTTGTGTTGCCCAAATTTTCCTGCACTTCTCAGTTTAGTTAGCTTTTAAGTACTGCATAGAGGGTTGAGGTTAATGGGTCAGATGAGGTATCTTGCTTTGTGGTGGTGTAACTAAAGAATACCACTGGTGTTAACTGCAGAGTAACTACACATGAAGGTAAGTGTAGTATTAAGGACAAACGATGCAAAGCAGTTTACCTTAGATTGTAGTGTCAGTTTGTACTTCTCCACACAGGAGGCTGCTGCTAGTCAGGCGTGAAGCTAAATAAATGTGAAGTCCAACAAAGTGCAGTGTGACTGAGCAGGGTTAGCAGGGATGCTGGACCAATGGCACTAAGTGGCTTGTTGGTATCGAGTCCTCATACTTGAGTCTTTAAGGGTAATATTGATCACACACGCTGCAAAGCTTTGGTCAAATTCCTTGCAGCTGATGATGCACAGAAGTAATGTGCCCTGTACCTTTCAGAGTAGAATTTCCTTACGGCACCTCTTACTCCTGCATCTCAATATCCTTTAGAGATATGTGTGAAAGCATCATGTCCCCTCTCCCCAGATGAGAAACAAAACTTAGAGACAGTGACTTGTCACAAAGGTGCCCTGCGCCTGCTTTGCCTTTTGATCATTTACAGTCGTGGGACTCACCTATGTTTAAGAAAAAAAAAACCACGTGTGAAATAGCTGTCCCCAGCTACCACCTTTCAGTACGCAAAGCGTCTTTGTATTGTTGAGCTTTGCCTTCTCTGAAAGACATTGTCAGAGCAGAGTAGTGTTATCCACCCATCTGGGAATTGGTGCAAGAAAGCCATTGTGCTCTAAATTTGCACCTAGCTTCTATAACAATTTCCCATGTAGACAAGCCCATAATTTAGCACACAAAGCTTAGTCATTTTATTGTTGTTAGCGATTCACCCACATGGTGCTCACTGAGGTTCTCTTGTAGTTGATAACCTCACCAGAATGTGGTTGAACTACCCACTTAAACATCCAGAGATCTACCTTCCCAATCTGTTCTTGCAACTCTTCATCTGGAATTCACATTTTCCATGTGGCAGTTACCACAGTTGGTTCTCTAGTTTCTACTTGGCCAGTGGTCAGTCTAAGTTTTTTCACTTGTAATATATCTGCTTTGGTGTCTCTTTGGTCTTGTTTTAATGCGAGGCTGTGGTTGAAACACTTAATATTTTACCCTGTCATGGCCAAACTTCTGGTGAAACTTTTTAATTTCCCAGACTTTTTATGCACATAATTGTCATTAGAAACTTGTGAGTTTTCACCTTGTCTCCTAAACTTGCCAAAAATCTTGCTTATTTTTCCTTGTTAACGTAACTGTAGTTTCATAAGTACCAAACAATTGATCATGTTACAAGTAAAAATCCTTTTTGTGGGCTCCTGCAGTTACTCATGTACATTGATTCTTACATTGTTAACCCAGAGACTTTAGGAGTAGTATTTACTGTTGTGACGTTGTTATTCATGGAACATTTTCAGTTTCGAATGTGGTTTGGTTCATTTGCCTGACGAGTCCAATTGTTTGCAGACAATGCAGAATGGCAGCAGACTTCTCAATTTTTCTTTCTATGTGAAAATATCACGGAAAGAAGTTGAGGTTATTGGTACTTAAGATCTCAGCTGGTGAAAGCTCAACTGACAGGACCTGCATTTCTGGAAGACGATCACCATGAAGAAACTTACCAGAAGAGATGGGAGGTTGTCAGTGCTCTGTTCTGCATGAAAGTGGGAGGAAATAAAAATGAAGCAAATGGCACCCTTCCAAGGAAATAGTATAATGTCTGTCCCCAAATCATGTATTGTATGACGTTCTTGCATGAAGTAGAGAGAGACTCTGGACGTCTCTTTCCTAAGGATCTCCAAAAAGCTGCTGAAAAATGCTGGAGCCCACCCAGTTATCAACAAAGCTAAAGCAGGAGTGGCATGTGTGGGTTTCTGATGGTTTCCTATACTGTCACTGTATGAAAGGGAAAGCGCCAGGAGCAAGCATAGCAATGAAGTCAAGGCCACCGAGGCCCTGAGAGTTGAGTGCGGTGTTGGATAACTTATCCCTGTCCCAGACATCTTCTGTAAGTGGTTGCTTGTTTTCAGCAGTGCATCTGACTTGTGCTAACAGAATGAAAAACAGCCACTGAAAATTATGGATCTTGTGATGTGTAACCACTGTGTGCAACATTTGGTACCCTGTATCATGTTGTATGGTTGAGGTCTTATTTTCTGGGCCTACATGGCAGCCTATCAATTGTACATTGCCAGCACCTAGGGCTGTGTGAATAACTGGCTTTCTCTTGTCTCTGAGTCAAGCTGAGGTTTTAATTTTTTTTTTTTAAATGGCACTTTTTTTCTCCCTGTTTCACCAAAATTAATACTGTCTCTTTAGGAAACACCAATCTCTCTCCTAATTCGGGTGATTCCATCTCCTGTTTTGAGATGAAAACTCCCAAGGATAGCAATGAGAAAGACAGTCCCCGAAGTCACAAGGCAGTGGAGTCCCGCTTCTATTCAGCACCTCACTTGCTAGTTGTACTGTATAACCTGCAAGTTATGCTTGTTTCCCTTATTTTTCTGTGAATAAATTGGCTTTGAAGGGCCTTGTAGTCTTATACTAGCCACCATGCTGCACAGCTTCCTTCGACAGGTCTCTGAAGATTTCTACAGAAGATGAACAGAGCAGAAAAGTCAACTCAGGTGCCCTACTTCCCTCCCCCCCCCCGCACTTTCTGCTAATTAGTGGTTTGAGAGTGATTCTATACCTACTTTTTCAAAACAAAACGAAAAAACCCAAAAGCTATCTTAGCATGTCTGGAAGCTTTGGGTGATACTGCTGTTTGCCTGGGAGCTGTCCTGGTTTTCTTGGGAATCTGTTTTTTGTTGTGATGAGCACACTGTGATGCAGAGCAAAGACAACCACTCTGTGGTGAGGGAAAATGTTACCTCTTGTGTTTCAAACTAGCTTCTCCCAAAAAGAGAATGATGGATGCGGCATGGCAGAACTTGAGCACACGGGATTGGTACTTTGCTACCGTGGCTCACTCTCACAGCAAAGGACACCTCTACCCCTGTTTGATCTAATCCTGCTACTGCAAGATTGAAGTCCAGAAATGCTACAAGCCCTGATACCTTGCGAGGTCAAGGGATTCATCTCTTGGGGGACATCCTAAGTAAGGATGTCTTCATAGATACCTTCAACAGGGAAACGCAGTGTGACTGATGTCAAATGTTATAGCGTCCTGTCCCAATACTTCGCAGAACACAGGAGAGGGGTTATGATAGTTTCATGGAAGTGGAAGCAAAGAATCTCTTGTGTCACAAAATGCCTTCTCTAGGTCCGTCAGTCCTTGTGTGTGTTCCTGTAAGATGAAGGAGCTTCTCTGTTTTGTCTATGGTCCTTAATGATTGCCTGCTTGACTGTATCTGCTCTACATGACAGGTCCAGCAAGAATGCTTCATGGGGCTAATGCTTCATTCCCATCAAACAACGCTGTTTCTGTTTCCTGCTTACCTGCTCTGTACCAGCACCTCTGTCTTTTCAGGTTTTCTGGAAGTCTAGCTTCTGGGGACATCAGCCTTACCAGGTCTGGTAGTGGCTAGAAATGTTCATGCTCTCTATCTCCCCAGGGTTGTTCAGGTAATATAGACTTATCTGCTTTCCTTTTGCTAAAAAGACAAACTGAAAGACCTTCTGGCCTTCTCCTGTTCTGCTCTAGTGAAATTTCTGATGCCAAAACTTGAAAGGAGGGCACAGCCAGATTCACGTGGTGTTATGCTTGACTGTATGCAGTGCAAAATGTTAATAGGCCATTGGTGTTACCTTGACTTTATAGTATTTCTCTCAGTGGCAACTTAAACTTTTTTCTTTCCCTTGTTTGCAGGAAGCCAACCATATCTGGGAGAGCTTTCATTCTGCCAGCACCCGTTACTGGGCTGCTCACTAGCAAACGGGATGCCAGCCAAAAAAAAGGCATCTCTCAGCCTTGTGGAGACAGCTGAGAGGGGCTCTCTGTTAGAGAGACTCTGCTTACCAGCAGACAGCAGTGTGGCCAGACAAGGATTTAATCCATTTCCTGTCTCCCATTCATTTGTGTTATGTTTCTTTGCCTTATTGCACAAACTGCAGCTCAGGGTCAAGCCTTTGACAGAGGAGTATCTGTGAGATCCCCAGCCAAGCAGCTTCAGTTTTGTCATGTCCTTGCTGTCTGTTCACTTGCTTTTGGGAAGCTGGCAGCTGCACTCCTTTTGCAGGAGTGTCGTCATCTTGGCTGGGATGGGATGAGCTGCTCTCTTCTTGCCCTCCACTCCAGCCTCTGTTTAGCTTGGGTGCCGAGTTGCTTTGGAGCAGTCTTGGCTGGAGACTTTCCCTCAGCAGATCTATTCGTGAACTCTCTCCGTTTGTGTAGGGAAGACTTCAGCTTCTGCGCGCCATAGGATGTGCCTTTGCTTTGTCACACTATGAAGTGAACGGGCAACTTTCCAGGAGCCTGACTGAAGCTCCTAGTGTACTTATAACAATTGCATGCCATTTATCTGGCTGAAGGAAGGGATAAAGTCTCTAGTCTGGTGTTTCAATGGCAACCTAATCTCGTCTCTGCTGCCTGGATGATTGCGCCCAGCTCCCAGTAAACTCGAGCATCGGAACTGTAGCGCTTCTGAGCAATCATTTTGCTGCAGCAGCTGCAGGCTAATTCTGTCGAGTTTAGGATGCTAAGCTCCTTGAGGCTTACAGAGGAGGGTGGTCTCATAGGCCAGGTCCTTGCCTGCATTCGGTTGCTGGAGCTGTTGTGACTTCCTGTGCCTTTGGTCAAGCGATGCCACCTCAGCTATAAGGTGAGAACAGTACTGTTCTTGTCTGACTGTGTCTTATGACTTGGACAATAGGGCAACTTCTTGCTGTATACTAATTGGCCAAAATCAGCCTAATTTTGGTTAGGGTATTTGTGTATGAATGTGGTCAGTAAATCAGTATCTCAGGAGGTAAATCAACGTGGTGAACAGCTTGGCAGATCATGCACTGTTACAGTCTTCAGAACATAAACATTTTCTGCTGCAAACTGTTGTTGCTGTGAAAAGCCCTACCTCATTTCTGGAAGCATGCTGCTTTGGACAGTGGCAGGATATTCTGACTCCTCTGCTACCTGTTTCATCCTACAGAAACGAATGTTCTCAGCAAGGTTGGCTGAGGTTTTTTCATCCTGCTGTTTTTTGCTGTACTTGGTGGTCACAGAACTGTTTCACTCTAGCCTTTAAGCATCCTGTCTATGTTGCACTTTCTGGCTTCAGAGAATCTGGAGGCTCCCCTGGAAACCTATAGCTGGCTTACACAGGAAGGGCTTACTTGGCTTCTGTGCTTTAGCAAGAGGCATTGAAATCCCAAACGTGAAGTTACTCATCTGTCAGATTCAAATGCCACTCAAAGGTGAGAGATGGAAGGAGAGAGCATTCTTGCAACACAGCAAATCTGGGCTGTAATGCAGTTTCCAACTGCTAATCATTGCATCTTTTTTTCCTTTCAGTATTCTAGCTGGTTTGGCGTATCACAAATGCTTTGTCCTTTTGATGCCATTTTTAACATAAGCAGGCTATGCATCTTGCATGGATCGTTCTTGCTGTTTGGTGTCTTTGAACATTGGGTTTTCTTTTTTTGTTGTTTTCATTTAAACTGAGCACATTTTGGTTCCCAGAGGGATTTTACAAGCTAGTTTGCAGAATAACAAAGAAGGAATTCTGCGGGCTCATGCATTTCGGTCTTCTGTGCTTTTGAAGACACTATTGCTACAGGGTCAGTAAGAGAAGTTGTGGATCTGTCACCCAGGAGATTGGCTCATAACTGAAGTTTCTCCTCTGTTTCAGAAGTAGTAATGCCACAGGGAAATCCTCTTCTCTCTCTTTCTTTCCAGTCAATTGAATAATAAATCCCAGAGCTTATTCCAGTGCATTAGGATTGCTATTTGAAGTCCTGTTACACACAAACTCTTTTATGTGTTTAATTCCCTTACTTCTCTCCAAGATCTAGAGTCATATGCTGGAAAAAGATGGCTGCTCTCCCATGCACATACGGGATATAAATGGAGGATGAACAGTGCCCCTGCAAACAGGATAGACAGAGGCTCTGGGTGTGTAAGCAATTAGAGCTGTAGCACAAAGGCGTGTTCTCAGGTTTGGGAACAATGCGGATCACTGTGCTTTTGGAAGGGGACCTGTGTGCTGCTGGCTGGGCGCAGGTGGAGGGCCATTTGCTTTGTAGATTGTGCACAGGCACAGGTGTCCTTGGGCTGCTAATTGAAGGCCTTTTGATCTTGCCCAGACAGCATGTCTGGGCACCCTTCCTCCTTGCTAGTAGGGAAGCACAGTGCTGCTCTGCAGCAACACTGAGATCTAGTTATTAATAAAGACAGCAGCTGATGATTACTCTGGTGGCATAGAAACATCTGTTTGTGTCCTTTGTCTTTTTTTCTTGGGACTGAGAGACTGTAACATACTGCTCTGTACAGCTTGGGATGGGAGGTGTAGAAGTTTGTTTTCTGGGTTTTAGGCTCTTGATAAGTTGTGCAAGCCAGGCATGCTCAGAGTTTAACAGTCCTCTTCCTCCCGTTTGGCAAAGGCAGGGCGTGTACAATGGCCTCCAAAACTGCAGCTGCAGGTTTTGTTTTTTATCCAGTGTCTGCAGGAGTATATTTGAAACTCCTCTGGTTATGTTCTTCCCTGGGGAACTGCTGCCTTTGTGCTAGGGAAGCTGGAAGAGCTGGAACTGCAGGGGAAAAAAGAGCATAGGTCTGAAGCATAGAGTGATGGTCTCTGCCATGCTTGTGAGTGCAAACACGATGCCAACGATACTCCTTGTCCTTGCATCAGCTGTGACACTGGTTTGAGGTGACATTATCTTGTCTGTATTCCATAGAGAAGCTACCTGGTGTAATCAGTGTCCGGTGGGCTTTAACAGGATAGTTGTGATGCTCTGTCTGGAGTGGGGATGGTGGTTTTGGAAACCAGATATGTTCTTGATAGCTTCTCTGAGAAATGGACTCTGTGGGTACACTCATAGGATATTCTTTTCCGTGTCAATACTTGCCCAGCTCTTTTCAACCTCCTTTTTTTTCCAGGGCAGCCAAGGACTTCAAGATTCGTTTGCTTAACCTAATGTATTTGAAATCTGATTTCAGAACACCTTGACTTTCTACAGGGAATTTTAGATTCTTCGCACGTATGTAAATCATATAAAGTGTGTAAATCAGGCCATGGGTACCAAAAATATAGAGGAACTACCACGAGCTTTGTTCTGATCTTCTTTTAAAGCAGAGGTAGCACTTCTTACAACTTTTGAACAGGGACAATAATCCATCTATTTATAACTTTACACACCAGTTATATGTATAGGATTGGACCCACTGGGTTGATATGTGACTTCATTGCCATGAGAGCAGTAGGTAAAAGAAAGCTTGGATTCCTTGGATTCCAGATTATTTGCCAGTCAAAGCAGCAAGTTCATTCCTCTTGTTATCCTGAAACCCACCAGTAACTGATGTTGAAACTTTCAACCTGGAACTTGAATAAAAATGAATAGAAGCCTCTGAAGGTCACCAAGGTCTCCTCGGGCACAAACTGCTATGGCTGAATGAATTGCACTAACAAAACCTTCTCTTGTGATGTGGAAATGAGTTTCACGCCTTCCCTCTCATGTGGATTTCGTGTACAAACAGCTTTGTTTGTAAGTGTCAAAGGGCAGGGGAAATCCATAAAGAGGGGGAAGGTATTTCCTGTGTGTGACAGGCAGTCCTGCTTGAGTCACTGCAGAGATCACTTCTTTCTCTTCGACCTGATTTTTGAGGCTCTGATCCAAGAATATGACACTCTTTCCCTTTCTTGTCGTGTCTGGCTGTTGCTTTCAATGACACTTCCTTGAGAGCAAGGAGAGCATATCCTTGCGTGCTGAGGCATGGGACTTGTTAGCTGACATCCCTCAATGTGCCCTGACCTCCCCAGTATTTCTAACTTCATACCCCCAAATCAGTTAATCGGTCATCTCGTGCTCCCTCCCCAAATTACCACTTTCTGGGCAGTCACTTAGAGACACACAAGCAGGAGACTGTTTCCCAAATGATAATTGCATGCAGATGAGCTCCTGCAGCTTGTCTGACACTGATCAGGCAGTCTCCAAGGAAGTGGGGTCTTTGATCTGACGTAGTAACAGCAGTGACCAGTAACTGAATTTTCTGTGTTCTTCCCTCAACGTTGCCTCACTCCCTGGGTTCTTGCTGTAAGCCTCAGCCAATGTATTGCTAAATGACGCCTGTCTCTTGCAGGAGAGTGGCAGGTCCTGGTAGTTTGCTTCTCTGAAGTGCTTGGAAGCCTTCTGCTGAAGAGGACTGTGTACGCTGAGCACATCCTTTGGCTGTCTGGGAAGCAGAGAGGTGCAGGTTATGGCTCATCCTAACTTCTCTTACCGTGGTTTTGCAGATTTCTATGCCAGTGTTTGGGTGACATCTGAGCAAAAGGCTTTCTTATTCTGCTCCCAATCCCTTTTTCTGCCTGTTGTGTTTTCCACACATTTTCATTCTGAGGCTTCTGATCTTTAACAGGTATCTTCTTTGCCTCTTCCTTTTCCACTTTTTTTCCTCTTCTTCAGTTGCAGCACTCCAGGTATCAGACAGTAGTGATACTTTGCTAAGGGAGTTTTCTTTGTTCCCCTTCTGGAATAGCAGTCAGGAATCTGCGTGATGTGACACAATGGTATATGTAACAACAGACCTTGGTGCTATGTCATGTGATTGAGGAAAAATGATGCTATGAAGAACAGAACAACTTTAGAGCAAATCAGAGCTAGCAAGCTGGGACCACTTTGCATGTGTGACTGCACGATGCTGAACAGAGCTGCAAACATCAGGACCCTTCCAGGAAATTCAGGGTGGGTGGCAGGCTGTGACAGCTGAGCCCCACGTTTGTCATGCCCTGAGAAGTCCTTGTTCATTTGAGGATTAAACTACAGCTACTTCCCTGACACAGAACTGCTGCCAAGATTCCAGTCTGACTCAAGCCACTCTCCACACTTCATAATGAAGTTTGAGAGAGCTTTAACATCTTGGTGTTGGCAGAAACATGGTTTTAAAATCACGGTGTGGTTGGAGACTAGCTGGCTCCGGACACTGGTAACAGGGCTGGAGACTTTTATCTCAAGGTCAAATCCAGCTGTGGTGTTAGTGACAAAGTCATGAACTTCTGACTGATGGTTTGGGGCTTACGTGTGGAAAGATGTCTCGAGTCCAATGCTAGGACTGGGAGTTGGGAGACTTGGGTTCAGTTCCTGAACTTCTCCAGAGCAGTTCCAAGAGATTCTCAGCAAGACACTTAAAAGTCTTCATGCCTTAGGTCTCTCAGTGAAAAAGCACAAGAAGGTCTACCTACATCAACGTGGTGCTAAGTCCACAAACTCACTTGTGACTGCAAACTCCTGAATACCATTGGATGCAGAAGTGCAGAAAATCTAGGTGGGATGAGCTGGCTCTGTCCAGCCTGTATTAGACAAGTGTCTGGATCACAGTTGTCAGTACTAGCAGTAACTGGTGTGCTTTCTGGCAGCTCGGAGGTTGAGGAAGTAATATTCTCAGGAGACAATGTTGCTCTCCCGTCACTGGGTGATGCTGTTCCAAGTGCAGGCATCCACGGGCTCAGAAGGAAGCTTGTGCGGGCCCTCCTCTCCAGTGGCTGTAGAAGTTGGTTTCTGTGTTTGGCAGCTGGTGGAAATAATTAGCAACAGCTTACTGAGAAATTAGTTTCCCGAAGACTCCATTAACCACGACTGAGCTGCTGCCTGCTTTCGAAGACACACGTGGGCAGCCTCTCCTGGCAAGCCTTTGTTACTGCTCTGCAGAGTAGCTGTACGATGTCACTGCAGTGCTGTCCTGGATGCACACCTGGACACCTGCTACTCCTTGGATGGGTTTTGGGTGAGATTCTTGCAATTTCTAGCTCCGTTTTAGCCTTGTGCCTGGCCTGGAAGGGCTGGGCAGCACTCCGTCTCCCGGCAGCTCTCAGCACTGCGGGAGGAGGCTCTTACCCCTGGGAAACCCGGGTGCTCCAGGCTTGTGTGTCTGCCTGACCTTGAGTGAGAAGCATAAAGCTGCAGCCTGCAACACTGTAATCCCAATGCTTCAGCCTCTCCCTATGTGTGCCAAATTCCTTTGGCTGTTAAATAAGGGTAGGAATTTTGAGGGGAGCTTGTAGAGTATGACTTCTGTGTTTGCTTTTAGCTTCATGAGTAACAGCAGTTACTTGTCTGGCTGTATGCTGGGAAAACTCTGATTTGCCAGCTTTGAAGGGCTGCTGTTTTAAAAGAAAAGCTGGCATTTATGCAACTGTTCATTTTGCGTTGATTTCAGCATCGCTGGTGCCTTGCACAGATCTGCTTGCTTCTAGTTTCCAACGGGGCATGGCAATACTTGTGCTTGACTTGGGACCCTGGGGGTGCTGCGTGCTGTACGCAGAGCTAACAAATGTGTCCTGCAGAACCTCAGCTGTAGTGAGGAAGAGTGTAACCCTGTATCGGATGGGGGAAACTGAGGCACAGTCAGCTAACTGGAAGAAGGCTTCATGCAGATCACTGGTGCAGTGTTTTGTCATGATAACATTTGTCATGCTGATGTGTCGATACACTCCAGAGCTGAGTGGTGGGGGTGGGAGAACAGAAGACACCTGGGAGATTTATGCAATTTCTGTGAGTGTAATGTTTTGGAAACTCCATTAGTATGGAGTGAGGAAAAGCTGATGCTAGCCTTTGTTCGATATCAGAGAAATCCGTGTTGGATGTAGAGTGAGGGAAACGAGTCATCATTTCTACTTGCGATGACTTGGTAGCGATGAGACCGCTGCAAAGCAGACTGGTGTTATCTGGAGAAGAGCCAGAAGAGTATGAGGGCTTAAGGAGAAACATAAGGGTTGTTGAATCAAGAGACACGCTGTGGTAAACCCTTACTCTGTTATTTTGTGTGTCTCCTTTTTCTGCAGCTGGGGGTGGCAGAGTGTCTCTGGGGATATATCCAGGCAGGAAGATGTGCTATGGATTAGTAGCAACACCACCATTAGGTAGGTAAGTGCATTCTACTGACTTCTTGTTTGTGTTAGTTACAGGACTCTCATCAGGCCCACGTACAAAATGTCCTACCGAACCGTGACCACGCTGGAGTGGAGGTGCTGTCCTGGCTTCACGGGGAGCAACTGTGAAGAAGGTAAGTTATCCAGCAATATGTCTGTCCTTACAGAGCAGCAAGTGGATACGTGGATGGACTGGCTAGGCTGAATTGCGTTTTGTTCCTTAATTTGCTCTATGCCTCTCAAACACAGGAACAAATAACCTATTCTCTTCACTCCCTATCATTATGTGAATGCTCACACACAAGCTCCGAAAGGTGGTCTTGGAAAATGATCATCCTGAATACCTGCAAAGAAGCCAGAACAAGGAGGGGGAAAGAAACAAAGAAATGGGTACTCGGGGATGATCTGTTTATAGACGTGCTCATGCTTGATGTCCCCATTGCACAGTCCTTCAGAAAATGCGCTCCCTCCATGTCATAGAATCATAGAATCGTAGGTTGGAAAAGACCTCTAAGATCATCAAGTCCAACTGTCACCCCAACACCATCATGCCTGCTAAACCATATCCCGAAGTGCCACATCTACATGTTTTTTGAACACCTCCAGGGATGGTGACTCCACCACTTTCCTGGGCAGCCTGTTTCAATGCCTGACTAAATGTCAATATCTTATCTTCTACACACCCCACTGTCATCACCATCAGTTGCTGCAGCTGATGAAAGTTGGTTCCTGGATGGCTGCTTGTAAGAGTTATGCCTGTAAGGCCTGAACACAAATAATATCTGTGTTCCCAGGGAGCTTTGTATTAAATTAGGTACCTTTGATTCCCCTTCCCACCTGTCCCCTGACTTATTGGTGCAACATTCAGGTTGCACAGTGCATGTGAAAACACAGTTTGGCGTTTGGCATCTGATCTTTCACACAGAGGAAAACACAGGGCTCTTTCCAGAGCTGGTAGAAAGGAAGGTTTTTTTCCTTTCTCATGATGGACACAAAGGGCATGTTTTGCATTTTCCTTCCTGATGTTTTCTGCTTTGACTGTTGCTTCTGGCACTTTGAAATGAGTCCTGTTTATCCATCAAGTTTCAGGTTTAGGCACTAGGGCATCTGCTGAATTTGCTGTGAGTGTTCATGGCTTATGAACAGGAGAGAAACTAAGCCTTGAATTTTCTGTTCATTTGCATCAGGTTGACACAGCCTGCCTCTGCTGGCTGGTGAGGGGTCAGTGGGGATGTCCAACATCTCTAAGACTCTGCTCTTTGTAGCTGCACCTTGTTTTCTTTGTGCTGCGATATCTTGGTGCTAATCACACAATTTGGCCAAATCTCGAGCCAGGAGGTTGTCTTGTTACAGTCACAAAGAATGATGATTGCAGACAGCAACTCACTTCAGACTGCTGAGGAAACAATAGCTTCCCAGAAGCTCAAGATAAGCCTCAAAAAGTGGTAAAGCTACCCTAAATTGCAGTCTGGAGGAGAGAGCTTTGCATTTTAGCATGCCGCTAAAAGAAGCGAACCTGGGAAAGAGAAGCTGCTGTGTGCAGCTTGGATTTGTACCTGTCACTGCAGGGCAGAGGGATGCTAAAGACTGTGGCAGAACTGTTATTTCCAAAGTAGCTGCAGCTCAGCTTGGCCAAGGATCGGACTGGAGACCCTAGAAGGCGGTGTGTACAGCCTGTAGGTTTAGACAGGTGTGAGTGATTACAGCTTGGTGGTGCTGCTGGTGCAAAGGAGAGAATCCAGCTCCATCCCGCAGTGCCAGATCTGTCTCAGCAGAGTTCAGTGGAAATAAAAAGCAAGTATAAGCTTGTTTGAGAAAGTCAGCAGTGATCTCACAGGAGCAGGTCTGTGGAACGAGGTGACAATTTTATGCAGTCAGTTTTCAGGGTGGAATTGTTCTTTTGGGCTTGGATATGGTCTGCAGAGTGTGAGCAGAAAGCCAGTAGCAACCCCTCACTTTCATGTGTGAGATTCTTTTCACCTTTTTTTTCCCCTCTCTAAAACATCTGGTGCTACCGACAGTCCCATATCCTTGAAAGAAGGAGGAAAATAATAACAAAAAAAAGACCCCTTTCTAGTACAGCAGGGTTTTGCCACTTAACTTCTAACAGCAGTATTGACTGGTGTGCACAGCACCTCAAGCTGTCCAGGGGCATCCATTTTGAAACTGAAGTATTTACTTGCTCCTTATGTTAATCCTTAATGTTGGTGTCATTTGGAATTGTAATTAAGAGGCTGAAAAGATAGAGAGGTATATATATGTGTGTGTATATATATATATATATTTTTAGGGCTTTTTGGCAATGTAATATATAAAGCCTTTTGTATTCTTTCCTTTCTGCACTCTCTCCTACTAAAAATTTGGTTCGTCTGAGAGGATAGGATGCTTACATCTGTGTGAGTCCTTCCTGGAAACAGCAGACAAAAGAAAGCAGCAAACTAAACTGAAACAAAACAAAAACAGTGCAATTATGAAATCACAGTGAATTAGCAGGGCAGAACATAAAAATGCTTTATTTTTTTTTATTAGTTGGATTTCACCTCAATGTTTCATTTCACTTGTATGTGTACCAGGTGCTGTTGAAGTTGATGTGAGGTAGGTATGATTGAAAGCAGATTGAACCCGCACTATTTTTAGCTTGCTTCCTTGCTGTGGTGCAAATGGTCTAATTCTGACAGTCACTATTGTTCTCTACTGTCAGCAGAATGGCACCTACAATGGCTCTGAGCTTCCACTTCGAGATGTCTCCTTTTTCCACAGATTGAAGGCAAAAGTTTTCTTTCCCAATGGGCCCTGGAATAGTAATGCTGCCTTTTCATGAGTAGGACAGACTAAGGCGGGAGATAATGATGGATTAATCAAGCACATGGAGCAGTTCTGGGAGTTGTGTTTGCATGGGCACAGCTGCAGGGGTCCCTTCTTCAGAGTGATGGTGCTTTTTTGCATCTTGAGGCTTGAGAGATCCTAGCTATTGATTCCTTCTTTAGTCCCCAGTGAGCAGGGTTGATACTTGCTGTTCTGGACTGTTCTGGAACAGTGTCTTTGTGGGGGAGCCACTGTAGCCTATCTGGAGGATGGATTATTTTACTAGCTGTCCTTTTATGAGGCCTTTGTCCTTTTTTAATTTGTTTTAATTCTTTTAGCATTTTATGGGGGAAGATTGAATGATGGAAGGGCGAACCAAGGAAACCAAGTCAAAGAACTTGCAATCATTCAAAGGCTGTAGTGCAGCTATTTCCGACATACATACTTTATCATTATCTCCCAAATGTCAGGTCAACTTTTCTTTTGCAAAGGAAACAGTCTAGCGTGGATGTCTAGCCCCCAAGCATGACAGACTCCTGATGAGACTAGCTTGCTGTAACACACCTTCAATGAGAACTCCCCTTCCACAGTAACATACTGCACACTGATGGAGTAAGCTGTTAAATGCAACTTGAGTATTACAAAGTGTCTTGACCCTTAGCTAATAAGTTTAGCTTGAGAAAGTAACAACTTGACTGTCACCAGTTGGCAGGCACCTACATTAATGCTGAGGGCTGCATGTTGTTTAGATTTAAATTATCTTGGGAATTTAACTCTTGCATTGTAGCTGATAAGAGCAGGCTTGTCCGGAGGAAGCCTAGCTCTAAAAGTGGGTGGAGATTTTGTTGCTCAGTGGGCTATTAATTTATTGAGGTGGGGATGGCTGCTTCCAATCTGTTTGCTTTTTTAAGCTGACATTGCTTGGGGCTCTCCTCCCTTCCCTTTGTTGCTATCCCTTTGCCCAAAGGTATGTCAACATTTGAAAGGTCTCTAATTCTTTTATTGATTTTGTAGAACTGTGACCAGATAGTTGACTAGATAGTTTAAAATCACCAGTGGTACCAAGGCTTCCTGAAGGGTTTCTTGCATCTTTCTCATTGAGAAAGACTCAATGCAAAAAAGTCTGGCATATTTAACTGTCAGTAGATGCTAACTTTTATTTTCCAGTTTCAGGGTTTTTTTTGTTTTGTTTAAACTGGAGCCCAAGCCTAGGACAGGAAATGAATCCACTGAGCCACCCAGTCTGCTGACTGCTGATATAAAGAACATATGGACGAGGGCAGTGCAGAGGTGAAGTGGTTTAGCTATTGCAATCATGCATCAAGCTGATTGATTTGAATCCAAGATGATGCTGACATTTCAACTCTGCCTTTTTTCTATATGGCTGAAAGTTCAAAGGCAAGTGCAGCCTCTTGGGAGAGGAAAAGTGTCCCTAGCAAGTTTGGGAGCTCAGCACTGCCCTAGAGCTCTCCAGCTAGGCAAGGTCTTATTACACTTTACAAATCTAACATAGATTTCTTTCTTGTTTGTTTCTATTGCTTGAATTTGGGACAGTAGCCAGTATTTTACTTCTCCCAGAGGCAGATTGATGGTAGACAGTTTAGCTGTTTGGGCAAGAAGCAGTTCCAAGAGTAACCTCGGCACCTCTAAAGTGATGCCGTTGTGATTACGAGCTTACATTTTCTTTTCCATAAGAATAGAAGTAGGATAGGAAATTTGAACAGCCTTGCTCAAGTAATGGCTTAATTTGAGAACTTCCTTTTTTTTTTTTCCTTCCTCATTTCAGTTCTTGAAATATTTTTATCTACTTTTAATAACTATTGTTTACATCTTGTCATCCTGGTATTTTTCAAACCTCTTAGATTCCCATGTGTTTACAGTTTTGAAAGTAGCATAAGGTGATGAGGACTTTCCTCAGTATGATAGAATGCAAAAACCCCATCAAACACCATTGAAGTGCTCCAGAAGGAAGGGTGTTCAGACTGGTGTTGATAGGACCTCAGTTCTCCAGGTCTTGGTTTGCTCCCCTGTGAACTGTTAAACACAGAACTGTCAATCTATGTGAGAACACAATGTGAAGATTATGGAGTAACATTTCCCATGATAAGATGGTAGTTCTCTTCAGGAGTTGAGCTTGTGTGAGTTTTTTCCTTTTATCAAGTACTTCGGTTCCTTGTTGTTTCTCCCCCTTCCTCACGGCCACAATTTGGAAGCAAGGGAATGAAGTCTGTGTGTCACATACAGCGAGTAGCAGAGCACTTAGCATGCTGCCACTGAGCATTTTTCATCTTGCCCTTAAACTGGGAAAATGTAAGAGAAGGCAGTGGGGGTCAAGAGAGGCGTTGCACTCTCTGTTTCTATTGCTGCTAAAGCCCAGTACAGTGATATTTTCCCACTTCAGCAGAGTCCAACTCCTGTCGTAATCAAAGCAAAAACTTCCATTTGAACAGTGAAATCCTCCCAGAGGTGGTTATCTCGGCGCTCTCTGGTTAGCAGGGCAGTTCTGTGCTGTGAATGTGTTACAGACTGAGGTATCCTCTTTTCAAGTTTGGATCTAGCACAGATCCTTGCATGTATGTGGTTCTCTACTAGAGATTGGCTCAGTAATTCCTTCACTGAAATGTGACTTTGCTTTCGTTTTGAGACCTTTGAAACAAAGTTCAACATTTGGTTCCACATAGCAAATGTGCTTCAAAAAATATCTTCTGATTCCAAAGTTTAATGTTTATTAGATATAAATGAATTATGCAAATATGAGTTTTAGGCTATTAAGTGCAACCTGAATTTCCTAACAATTATCTAATTAATAAAGCAATTAGCAAGTAGGTAGTAAAATGTGGTAACTAACTCTAGGTGTAAACCTACATTCAAGAATTTTTCATGAAAAACATCGAAAAGTGTTGATCACCCGTGAAGGAATTGCTGATGTGTGAAAGCAGCTTTCTGAGTAATGATATTTGTGTACCTATAGTACACAGGTGTTGGATCATATCTGCCCTGTTATTTGCTTCCATAGCATATGCCTCCTGCTTCTCTGTGTTATACTTCCTTCTGCTTGTGTTTCTGGTGGCCCCTTTGATATAAGGCACAAGGTCCACCAGAAGTTTCTCAAACTACTTTAGAATGTGTCACACAATTTCTGCCCACTCCCATGACCATGCTGACCATTCAGCAACCTCTGGCTTCAGGCATAACGTGTCACCGTTGATCAAATTTTCTGAGGAGTTCCTGGAGTGTGTGGTCACTGTTGGAAGAATCTGCAGCCTGCTGAGAGCGCTTTCTGGCATCAGTGCTGTGTGACTACTCGAACAATTTCTAAATGTTCATCTTTTCTTTCGATACACAATCAAAAAAAAAAAAAAAAATCCCTGTCAGATTTCCAAAGGTATTTGACACTGCATTCCAGCATCTGAGTAGTTTCATTTTTTGGACTTTTTTGATCTGAACAGGGAGATTTTTTTTCAGCACCTAATATCAAAATATTTGGAGTGCTAAATATCTGCAGATGTTATCTTAACATAATTATAAAAGCTGTATGCCGTACTGTTACATTGTCCCAATTTTTTTAGCTCCCATCAAATTACTGTGGTATGTAGAGTATCTTTTTTTTATTTAGATAAGTTATTTGTCTGCTTTCCCAAATAAATTGGATCCTTTCTCTTTCTTAGCTGTGTTTTTCTTAATTCACAAGTGACAGACCCACCTATTTATAGTTAATGACTTTCCTGTTAACTTGATTTATTTCTAATCAGGAGTGAACATAACCTTACCTTGGGTATGGCTAACACAGAACCAGGCTGCGCGGCGCTCTGTGTATCTGCTCTGCCTCGTTCCCACCATACTGGCAGGATTCTACCAATTGCTGTCAAAAGAGCCAAGCCTGTGAGGCTTCTTTAACAACTTCTGCCTGTCTGTAGGTGCTGGTATAACTGATTGATAGGCATGTTTTCTGTGAAGTGGTGGGATGCAGCAGGAGAAGATTAGAGTTGAGAAGGAAGTCCTGGGCAGTTGACTTGAGCTTCTGAACTACTCCTGTAGTAAAGCAGGTTCTGCCATCACACAGAACGGGTGCCAGTGGCAAGGTGTGGCTCTTCCATGTCTCTGCCAGTGTTGCTGCATCATAAAGAAGTTCCACCTGCATCTTCCATGCAACTGTCTTTAGTGTATGAAAACAAGTAGAGTAGCAATCATGATCCTCAAATTGCTGTAAAGACCAAAAATGGTGAATTACTAGAATAGATGGTCTATGAAATTGGGCAGGGTCTTCATTCTTGCCTGTTATAGGTGGTATGGGTTGGTTCTGCCTTGAAGCTGGGAGTCTCTTGAGGTTCTTTTTATATGCTTCAGTGACAGAGCAGTAAGTGCTGATGAGCTGGGCTACATTAGAGGAAACTGTTGTCAAAAATATTGGCAGCTGATGACTGGAGTTGCCTTTGGCAATGCTGGTTTCATTGAATCGTGCTTTGAGTACTTATGATCCTATAAAGAACACAAACGGTAGCAATGTTGAAGCACTTGGCAAAGCAGATAGACAACTAGGAAAAGGTCTACAGAAAGGAACTGCTTTCATTAGGGAGTTCTAATGTGTGGATCATGGGAGCAGATGAGCAAAACTTTCAGGGTGCTGCTGGTAAGGAGGTCAGCCAAGGCGACACAGTGCTCTCTGAACTCTGCTGGGAGCCTGTAAAGAGAGTTTGGGGGTGGGGGGTGCAAAAGGTAGACCTTTGACTTCAGTAGCTGGTTCCTGAATGGCAAATGCTTCAATTCTTATTCACCTGTGGTGTTAGTGTGTTTTTATCAGGTTAGGACTTCCTGATGGGATCAGTTTGATCAGTGAGGAGAATGGAAGCATGGAAACTTTGGGCACTGTGTATCTCTCTCTTGACCAAACAAAGATTCAGTGATGATGGACCCTAGAGCCTTTAAGAAGTACTTTCTATCAGATTTGTATAAGCGCTCTGATAAATCTCTGGTGGTTGATTAGTTAGATATTGAAACTCTTACACCCAGGTAAGCTCTCGAACTTCTTGGGAATAGAACTTGAGAGGCGTGGGTTCTGAAGAGCCCATACAACTTCTTGACAGTGTCTTCTTCCTTTCATAATCTTTACTGCCTACTTCAACCTTATGCTTTTTAACTTGCTGTTTTTTCATTTAGATGTTCCCTTCAGAGCTTTTGTCTTCCACCAAAATTATCACTTATTTCCTGTTCATCCTCACAATGATGAACCTTTTATTTGCTTGAGGCCATTAGGAAGGAGTTGTGTTTTCCTATATGCGAGACTCACATTATTACAGCCTCTGGGATAATACATCTATGCTGTGAACGTCTAAATCTGCTTAGGAATTGGAGGGGATTTCAAAAGACAGCTGACTTCTTTATTCTTCCACCCCCCCACCCCTATTTTTTTTTTTTTCCCCCCTTAAGTTGTGAGGGCCATATCCTTCAATGGGTTTGGAGTTCTGGTTTGTTTGAGGATCTTTTGGGTTTTTTATTGGTGTTTTTTTTAATGTATATAGTCTTGTCAAACTTCATAAACTGTGGTGAAATCTTGCAACAGAAGGATTGCCTAAGAAATATAGACATTGCCTTGCTTTCATGAGGTTTAGAAATGCTTCTGACATAGAAACAATTCTGCTTTTACTGCAGGGAGCTGGAATAATTATCACTAGTGCATGCTAAACTCTAATCCTGAGGTGGACAATTATCAGCTCAGAGGGCAGTGAATGGACAAGATGGACATGACGCTTTTTTCTTTAAAATGTTTGTTTTGGTAGGCCACAGCTTGCAGGGTGATCTCCCTGAAAACCTGTCCATAGAGGCTGTCCTAACAAGAGTTGTGCCAAATGTACTCTTGCTGTTTTGGAGAAGTTTGAGATGTGTGTAATGATGAGATAGCTAAGCTGGGTATTCATAACTTGGGGGGATATCCCCTGTGGTGTATTTGCTACTTTCGCAGGCAGTTGGGCTGAGTGAGAGGGCTGGATCTTTTGATTTCCGGTATCCAAATCTGGGCGTATCTTCTGATGTCTGCTAGCTTTTTTGCCATCTGCCTTCCTAACCTCTGTGAGATGAGTGGATGTTGCTGGTCCATTAATAACAGAGAAGGAATGACCTTGAGGAAGCAATTTTGTGTAAACAGACCAGATTGTTGCTGCTGTGAAGAGCCATATGAAAATAGCCAGAAGGTTGGAGGATTTAGCTAAGCCATCAATTCTGTCCAGGATAAGGACTTTGGACTGAATGCAGAGCATACTGGAAAGTTCCTGCAGGTGCTGCCAGTGTGATGTCCTCCTCTGTTAAAATAAGGATGTGACACCTTATGCTGTCAGTCCTGCAAATGTAATGAGTACCAAAATCATGAAAAACATTCTTCTGAAAAACCCTATCCTCTTTCTCTTTTCTACAGAAATTCCTGTCAGAGGTGGTGGAGGAAGGGTGGGGTTGTGTTTATAACAAAAGTTAGCAATTTTTGGACTGCACACCACACTACCAGTGGCATATGGAAGTGCTAAATGAGAGGAATAGTTCCGAATTGGTGTCCACTGTTAGTTTTGATGCCTTTCAAGTGAATTATAGATAGCAATGGAGGAAGAATTAAAACCACCCACTGAAGTTGTATCTAAGCTTCCTTGCTGCTGCAAGAACTTATTTGATTTTTTTTTTTTTTTTTTTTTTTTTTTTTTT
>Ga0065711_1008588_pt1 | contig 21046 bp, 18 predicted proteins | sample Hoacrofraction12_FD_59098 | JGI IMG/M metagenome (GOLD analysis project Ga0065711, IMG submission 59098) | Hoatzin crop microbial communities from Cojedes, Venezuela - Epithelial fraction 12 v2 (version 2) | ecosystem: Host-associated > Birds > Digestive system > Esophagus > Crop | place...
ACGACCCTGTTTGCCCTCTGCTAATAGACTGGGTTTAGCTGTTGGTGAAAGGCTTGGGACAAGCTGGGTTCTTTCATAATTTTGCATGAGAGTCCTGACCGTACAGCTGCCCAGCACCTGACCTTGGACAGCCCGCGTCAAAGTGCCCGGGACCCCCATGAAAGGGTCACAGAACCGTAAAATTCACTGCATTCTGTGGTCGTTTCCACTCGCTGCCGGCGGATGACACACACCTCACCACTCCAGTAGAGCAGCGCCGTGAATGATCAGGATTAGCACAGTTATCACGTAATTAGCACAATTATCACGCAATTAGCACAATTATCGATGCCTTCTTGTCTACCTGTCCTGTCATGACCTGCGTTTTGGCGGCCTCTTCCTCACAGGGGGCTGCAGAAGGACTACAGGACGGACCGCGTGCTCGGGACCGACGTGCAGTGCTGGTTTGTGCACAACAGCGGGAAAGGTTTCATAGACGGCCACTACAAGGACTACCTCGTCCCCCACCTGTACAGCTTTCTGAAGAAACCCTGAATGCTCAAAAAAACCCCCGTTTATTACAAAAACCAGTTTATGACAAAAAAATCCTTATCGGCTCCTTCACGCCCAAACAACTCTTCCGAACGGTAGCTGTCAGCCTATCAAGCCAGATCAGCTGAAGGTGACTTCACCACCATTTGCTTTATAAATGATCAGCGTCTCAGAGCAATGTAACCCCCTTTTCTGTTAAAAAATGAAATCTGTAATAAAGTGACATGCTTGGTTGTAGTAGGTATCTTGCTCTTGCCGTGTCCGATTTGATGGGTAGTAAACTCCGTTAAAAATGTCAACTATTTTGTAATACACACCCCGTAGAAGACTCATAACAGCCCTGTGGCTCCTGCAGTGTGGGCAACACACACGACCAGATTTAAAAGTCACACCTTTGCTTTCTCAGACTGCTGGGAAAACCTAAGTTCACGGACAGCTGGACTAGGCAAAAAGGAGGATGTGCATTAGATGTAAAAGGAATTTAACAGGAAAGGAACATCGGCTCTGCAAGGAGGAGAATGAGGAGTCTCCAGTCTTTACAAACGGGTTAACCAGTGGTGAGGAACGTCCCTGAAATAACTAACGCTGCCCTATTGCAGGAAAAATAATCACGAGCCTGAGACAACCTCCAGCCTACTTTTCTGTGAAAATTTCAACATCACAGTGGAGTTCACACACAGACACAAACCTGGGAAAGCAGGAAACATTCAGACTGTACAGAAATCACCACCAGTACCAAAAGCCTCCCTTCCAGTGGGATTAGCTCCCAGAAGACACCTTCCTCCTCAGGAGCGTTCAGCAATGAGAGAGATGAGTAGTGAAACAAACACACTCGTGTATGTACCCAGAGCCAGGTTCAAAACCCTGCTGTCCAGCAGCCTTAGAGAGAAGCGTTGGCCAGATTCTTCTCAGCCACCCTCATCTAGGAAGGGCACTCACACAATCTCCTTGCCCCTCTCAACTTTAGTTTCCTTCACTTACGAGATAAAGGCTGGTGGGTGATCTTTCTTGAAGCCACGGTGTCAGGAGAGAGAGGATCAATGTGTTTTAAGTGTTTCTGCAGAGTAACTCTCGGAAGCGTAAGCAACTTCCCTACAAACCATTCACTGTTTCTTTGAACTCATTTATTAGCTTGTCCCTCCACAGTATCCCGCAGCAGCGAGTTCCCTGGCTTAACAAGGCCCTGTGAGGGGAGGAAAAACCTGACCAGTTTGTTTCTAAATCCCCATACTGGTAATTCCACTGCCTGTTTCCTAGCTTGTATGCGACAACAAGCAAGGCAAAAAAAAAAAAAAGTCATTCTTTGTTCATCTCCACAGAATTCATAACTGAACACATCTATTATATTCACTCCAATTTTCCAGGCTCCAGAATTTTACGTGTAATTATTCTCAGTGATACAGCAGCTGTTTTGTCCTTTCGCTTATCCTCACTACTCTCCCGCACACCTCTTCTCACTCAGTACCTCCTTCGAGAGAAGGCAGAGCTGTTCACACAATCCAGGTTGCCCAAAGAGCCTGAATTTACACACAAGTGTGTCTTCTGTCTCCAGTTCCCTTCCTCGTAGCTCCCCATTCCTTAGATACTGCTCTACTGCCTGACGCTGCCCTGCACTTCGGGCCGGGACCCCTGGAAAGCCATTTGACGTCCTGCGTGAGGTTGTGTCGGGCTGCTCCAGGCAGCAGCTTTCACTACACCTCTGCAGTCTCTCAGTTTTCCTGAAGGGGTCCCCTGGAAACCACAAATCGTCAAGAAAGTGACCCTCTGAGGCAAGGAAAGGGACAAGGAACAGTGACTTTTGCCTCTTGAACTTTTAGACTGCAACGTGCACGTCACGACAGCATCCTGCGCTCCTCAACCCTCCGCGGAGATCTCCTCCAGAGGGTACAGGGGACATTGGTTCTCTCTCCATCAAATTCCAGAGACACACAGCCTAGCCAGGGGCAGGCCAGACCATCAGGTGATGGTTTGCACTTCGCCTGGGAGGACCTGCATCTTTCTTTTACACAAATAAGGCAGCAACTGGGTGCTTCACTGTATCTTTGGTGGATATAAAGCAACCGACGCCTCAGGTGTTTACAAGGCTGATAAGAAATACACAGACCTAAGAAAGGTTTATGTTTATTCCTGAACGGCCTTAGAAATTAAACATTGTACAAAATATGACATTTTTAAAAAAATAAAAAGCAATGTTACATCATTTAGCATGAGCAACGTTACTCACATAGCAGAGCAACGATGGAAGCCTGAACAAAGGAAAAGGCTCCGGAAAACCACAACGGCAATCGCCAGTCCGTACCTGCACGCACTGTGGCGGCAGCGCAGAAACCCCACAAGCGACACCCATCCTGGCGCCCACGGAAGACAGACTGCAGGCCAGCATTATTAGGAACCCTGACAAACAAGATGATGGAGGAGAGATGACTTGCACTCTACTATCGCTGATGCGCTAACCAAAAGTAAGTCGGTGATGGCACTTCATAAACCAGACCATTCTCACAACATCCAGGAGAATAATCCCCTGCAGCACTGTTACCTTCCTGCTATTCTCTTAATCCCTTTCCTCGTTCCTGCAGCCAGAACTCAATTTTGGCTGCAGACTGAGAAGTGTGTGGTTTAAACTCCACTGGCTGTGACACACACTGCCTGCCTCAAGCAGCTGTTTGTAAGTAATTCCCTCTCTTGCGGAACTGCTGACATACTTCAGTAAATAAAATACTCCAGCTTGCAGTTATCTCCTATGTTTTACAAAAGGAAACTGAACCAAATATTGTAACATAACTCTGATATAGAATCAGATGAAATATTTCCACTGATAAGATTTCCACATTTTATGTAACAAATCCATAGTGATCTTTAAATAAATCCAGTTCGCTTGTGGTTAATTTCTATATACACTATAAATACATACACACGCACACAATAAAAACCCTGACATGGTAGAGTCTTGTGTCTGCCTGCACGATCCCAGAAAGATGCTTTTGGGAACAAAAATCTTCTCTGATGCACGATCAGCGCCTCAGGCGAGTTTGGAAATGTCTTCGTACTGGATATCTTCAACTCGTCGTCCTTTTAAAGGTCCCTGGAAAATAACATAGTAGAAGTAATAAGATCAAAATATAAACTTCTTTGTCTGTTGGATTCCCAACAGGGAGCTTAAAGTAAGCGAGCTAAAGGGGCTGTATGAAATCTTACCACACTGAGACATTTTTCAAGAAGCACAACCAAAGTGAATAGTATTGGAAATCATGGGCATCAGCGTTTTTACCAGGTGTTGCACAGAGCAGAAGCACAATGACTACTTTTCTGTTTAACCACTCTGTCCGAAAGCCACACGCAGCTGCACACTGGCTGCCGTACAGGGGATGCACAGCAGAATGCACTCAAGAAACTATAAGTTTGGGATTTGCTCATGACACAGTGTTTTCCGTTTCATTACTGTCAGCCCGGCCAGAGAATGTGACAGGGCCTCAACACCATCCCAGAAATCTTTTTACTTTCAGGACACTTTTTGTATTAGTTAAAGTCCTTGCAATTTTGGAGCAAACATAAGTAACCATTTTGAACTAGTTCACCATGAACTTGTAAGTAGTAAAAGATCTAATTTTGAATGCAAACTTATTATATATAAAAATCCTGGTCACCCTACAATCAGTAAGAAAATTCTCACAGACTTCACTATTTCCAGGAGTAGTTCCACCCATTTTTTAACGTATAGACTCAGAATTAATGCAGGAGGGGCAAATCTTAACACCTACAAGCATCAGAACTAGAGAAAAAACTACCCTCGCTTTCCAAGACCAGCGTTATCATGATCCTTGTCTCCAACCAAAACTCCTTCTGTGGTTAGGACATCTCTACAGTCTCTTCTCAAGCAAATTCACCAGAGTCCAACACTGGCTGAGCTGCTGCATCCCTTCTTTGCATGGGATCCTAACAGGGTCTCTCTCCTGCAAGTTGTCTTTAAGAAATTTCTCTTTGATCCAATTTCCTCTCTGCTGCATCCGTGAGTTTAAAGATTGGTTTTGCAAAGAGCAAAGATGTGGCCATACAAGCAGACATGGCCTGATTTTAGCCTAGAGAAAGGCGATACATTAAAAAACCCAAACAAACCCAAAACAAAACAAAACAAACCATAAACGCTAATCATAAACAAGACAACAAATAACCACATAAAGCCTCATGTCCAGTCTGGCAAACGCACAGGAAAATTCACCTCCTTGCACATTTCACATTTTTTACCTTCCCACAAATCAGTAAATCAGCCACGTTCAAAATAACCATACAAAATATTTTGCAAGTCTCTTTCAGGTTCAAAACTTGCCAAACTCAGCATCCTGGCACCTTTTTAAAGGCAAACAGCAGAGCACCAGTCTGCAGTGGGGAATACGTGGCTGTTTTCCTACTGGTTGGGAACAGGCAGAGGGTGACCACAGCATTTTGCCACACCATAAATCCCACCTGTAAGACAGGATTAATGATATTTCTTCATGAAAGCTCTCTGATGTACAGATGAAAAGCTCTCTACGCAAACTAGATCTTCGGTGTTTGATACTTACAGAGTCAATGACTATTGTCGCTGAAAACCTCTTTTCATTGATAGATTCCAAGATGCCTTCATTTCCCCTGTAACCACCATTTAATACCATCACTTTCTTGCCTGAAATGAGAAATACGAAAACAGTTACACAGCAGGGCTCCCAGCTGCTTTTGATGGCGTTGTGTTCAACTCCACCGACAGCTGAAGGAGAGGTTTTCCCCAGCAGCTCCAGCAAGCAGCACCCAGCTTGGCCTTACAGCCTGCCCGTTTCCAACGCGCGCTTCAGTTCAGTGCTCCAGGCTACACTGACGCTACGCGCAGAAACTACTGAAACCACATCAAGGAAAGAAGCCAGATCTATTTCTGCCACATCCCATTCCCTGTGCCAATGGCTCAGTGTACCTCCTTTTTGCCTTCTGTCTCACGAAGGCAGTCCCTCAGGAGATCAACCCTAGAGCAAGGGTGGGCAGAGCTCACCTACAAGTACCATTACACTGAACGGCACTCATGGACACCATCAACCAGCTCTTCATCAGCTACAGAAATGCAGAACGCAGCAGGACTGCTGCAAGAACGGTGAATCCCAAAATCCTACACCCTGTTTCCCCCTACACTGACACTGTTCTACTTACTGCTACCCTGATCATTCCCTGAAATACTAATCAGATGCTACACACAAACATTAGCGTGTACCAGCCAAATCATAGAATCATAGGCTGGAAAAGACCTCTAAGATCATCAAGTCCAACCATCCACCCAAAAACACAATGTCTACTAGACAACATCCTCAAATGCCACATCTACATGTTTTTTAAACACCTCCAGGGATGGGGACTCCACCAGCTCCCTGGGCAGACTGATCCAATGCCTGGCCACTCTTTCAGGAAAGAAATTTTTCCTAATATCCAATCTAAACCGCCCCTGATACAACTTCAGGCCATTGCCTCTCGTCCTATTGCTAATTACCTGGGAGAAGAGACCAACACCCGCCTCACTACAGCCTCCTTTCAGGTAGCTGTAGAGAACGAGAAGGTCTCCCCTCAGCCTCCTCTTCTCCACACTAAAGAGCCCCAGGTCCCTCAGCCGCTCCTCATAAGACTTGTTCTCCAGACCCCTCACCAGCCTCGTTGCCCTTCTCTGGACACGCTCCAGCCCCTCAATGTCCTTCTTGTACTGAGGGGCCCAAAACTGAACACAACACTCCAGGTGTGGCCTCACCAGTGCCGAGTACAGGGGCACGATCACCTCCCTGCTCCTGCTGGCCACAGTATTCCTGATCTAAGCCAGGATGCTGTTGGCCTGCTTGGCCACCTGGGCACACTGCTGGCTCATGTTCAGCCAGCTGTTGACCAGCACTCCCAGGTCCTTTTCCACCAGGCAGCTTTCCAGCCACTTCTCCCCAAGCCTGTAGCATTGCGTGAGGTTGCTGTGACCGAAGTGCCAGACCCAGCATTTGGCCTTGTTGAACCTCATACAGTTGGCCTCGGCCCATCGATCCAGCCTGTCCAGGTCCCTCTGCAGAGCCTTCCTACCCTCAAGCAGAATGACACTCACACCCAGCTTGGTGTCATCTGCAAACTTACTGAGGGAGCGCTCAATCCCCTCATCCAGACCATTGAGAAAGATGCTAAACAAGACCGGACCCAAAACTGAGCCCTGGGGAACACCACGCGTGACCGGACACCAGCTGGATTTAACTCCATTCACCACCACTCTCTGCGCTCGGCCATTCAGCCAGTTCTTTATCCAGCGAAAAGTAAACCCATCCAAACCATGGGCAGCTAGTTTCTCCAGGAGTATACTGTGGGGAGCAGTGTCAAAGGCCTTACTGAAGTCCAGGTAGATGACATCCACAGCCTTTCCTTCATCCACTAGGCGGGTCACCTGGTCACAGAAGATCAGGTTGGGCAAGCAGGACCTGCATTTCATGCTGGCTGGGCCTGAACCCCTGGTTGTCCTTCACATGCCCAGTGAGCGCACTCAGGATGAATCACTCCATAGTCTTGCCCGGCACTGACATCAGGCTGACAGGCCTGTAGTTCCCAGAATCTCCTTCCGGCCCTTCTTGTAGAGGGGTGTTACACTGGCGTTCCTCCAGTCACCTGGGACCTCCCCTGGTAGCCAGGAGTGCTGATAGATGATGGAGAGTGGCTTGGCCAGCTCCTCCACCAGTTGCTTCAGCACGCTTGGGTGGATCCCATCCGGCTCCATAGACTTGTAAGTGTCCAGATGGCATAGCAGGTCATGAACTGCTTCCTCCTGGATTATGGGAGGTTTGTTCCACACTCCTTCCCTACCTTCCAGCACTGGCGGCTGACTACCCTGGGAACAACCGGTCTGACTATTAAAGACTGAGGCGAAGAACGCATTAAGTACCTCAGCCTTTTCCTCAGCCTTGTTGACAATATTCCCCCTCGTATCCAATAAGGGATGGAGATTCTCCTTGGTCCTCTTTTTGTTGTTGATGTATTTGTAAAAACAGTTTTTGTTGTCCCTTACAGCAGTGGCCAGCCGGAGTTCTAGCTGGGCTTTTGCCCCTCTAATTGCCTCTCTGCACAACCTAATGAGACCCCTGTACTCCTTGAGTCAGCTGCCCTGTCTTCCATAGGTGGTAGGCCCTCCTTTTTTTCCTGAGTCCCAGCAAGAGCTCCCTGTTCAGCCAGGCCTGTCATCTTCCCCGCCGGTTCGTCTTGTGGCACATGGTGACAGCCTGCTCCTGTGCCTTTAAGACGGCCTCCTTGAAGAATGTCCAGCCTTCCTGGACTCCTTTGCCCTTCAGGAATCTCTCCGAGGGGACCCTCTCAACCAGCGTCCTCAACAGGCCAAAGACTGCGCTCTGAAAGTCCATGGTGGTGGTTTTGCTGGCCCCCCTCTTTACTTCACCGAGAACTGAGCACTCAGTCATTTCATGGCTGCTAAGCCCAAGACGGCCTCTGGCCACCACATCTCTCACCAGTCCTCCTCTGTTAGTAAACAGCAGGTCTAGCGAGGCACCTCTCCTGGTAGGCTGACTTACCAGCTCTGTCAGGAAGTTATCTTCCACACACTCCAGGAACCTCCTAGACTGTTTCCTCTCCTCTATGTTGTATTTCCAGCAGACGTCCAGTAAGTTAGTCCCCCAAGCGAACGAGGGCTAGCGATTGTGAGACTTCTGCCAGCCTTTTGCAGAAAACTTCATCTGCCTCTTAATCCTGGTTGAGTGGTCTATAACAGATTCCCAGCAGGATGTCTGCCTTGTTGGCTTTCCCCCCCATCTTTACCCATAAGCTTTTGACCTGGTCATCACAATCGTTGAGCTCTATACAATTGAAGCAGTCCCTAAAATACAGTGCCACCCCACCACCTCTCTTTCCTCGCCTATCCCTTCTGAAGGGCTTATATAGCCATCCATCGCAGCACTCCAGTCATGAAAGTCATCCCACCACATTTCTGTGATGGCGACCAAGTCATAGCTGCCCTGCTGTACAATGGCTTCCAGCTCCTCCTGTTTATTGCTCATGCTACGTGCAGTGGTGTAGATGCACTTGAGCTGGGCTGTCGAAATGCCACTGAACCAAACAGGAGATGACAAAAGCTTTGCCAAGTACCCACAGTATTTAAGACACAACTCTGGAGGAAAGATACAGGGTAAATACGACCAAGGGCTCTGTAGGGCTCCCACAGATGCTTCCTGGCAGCTGAAGAGAGATGCTTTCATCTCTTCAAATGAACTGATTCCTAAAGTACTTCTGTCTTCTCAGAAAAGAATCTAATTCTTACAAGAAAGGACTGTGAAGATTCAAAGCACTGGAGCACTGGAACAGGCTGCCCACGGAGGTTGTAGAGTCTCCTTCTCTGGAGATATTCAAGACCCTTCTGGACAAGGTCCTATGCAGCCTGCTCTGGGTGACCCTGCTTCGGCAGGAGGGTTGGCCTAGATGACCCACAGAGGTCCCTTCCAACCCTGAACATTCTGTGATTCTGTGTGAAAGCAGAAGCAATATAATAATTCCCCAGAAAGTAACCAGAGGATATTTGATAAATGACCAGAATATCTTATGAAACACTGTCCCAAAAAGCAAGATGACTCCTGTTACGGTACTTTCGAGTGGGTGAATTATAGTTTAAAAGAACTTACACTTAAGTCATGCAGTGACAGCTAAGCTGAAAAATGAACAAAACAACTATACCTGGTGCGGGTATCACAGTTTCCAGATGCGTCTGATCAAGCTTCAGTTTGTCTCCAGAATCAATCACCTTCACAACTGCTGTATATTTGTCAATCACTTCCTGTCGTGAAAGGCAGAGGCCAATCAGAAAAATAAAAAAAATTATCCGTAAATTTACATTTCAAAATCAACACTCAGGACCATGAGTCTGCACGGCTGCATTTTCAAAAGCAGCAAGGACTTCTGAGCTGTCCTAACGGCATCCAGCTTTCACAAAGGGCTGACTGGCCCCACTCTAAAGTTAAGGCTAGATTAAAAGGATTCCTCTCAAGCATCAATGACTTGTCTAATTGACGACTAATTTTGTTGGTCTTGTCCTAAGGTTTGTCAACCTTCGGGTTGGCTATCTTAGCTATTCTCTCAAAGATGGAGCCTAATCAGAGGCTTCTTTCTGCCATGGGAGGGGGGAAAGACTGCTCTTGGTCATATCACACTGACAAAGTGACTACTCTCCATGATGGATGTGTTAATAGGGACAAACTATGCAAGACAAAACAGTGCTTAAGAAAGAATCACTGAGTAAATGTCATTAAACCAATTCAGGGACTCAGTCCCAGCCAAGAATAAGTCCTAGTAAAGTTAAGGTGACATTTCAGCCTCTGCCAGTGTCGACAACTTGCACAAGGAAACAAAATTTCAGATGCCATCCGATACCAGAAAAGCCTAGCCAATGCCACATGCTGCCATTTGCACACCTTACCTTAACAACTGCCTTCTTCTTGTGATACTTCTCTCCAAGCTTTTTTGTTACAATTTTTACAATGATTTCCTAGAAGATTTGAAAGGAGAAAAAAAAAATAAAATGCCAAAATATACAAACAACTACACAACCTAAACTACTTGCATATTCAGGTCGCTCTGACTCCAAGCACAGCCTGTACAGCACAGCGCAGGAAGCAATGATAGTAAAGACTCAGCATTCAGGAACTTGTCTTTGTCCTCGAATTATTGCCTCAAAGTAGCATCTCTCAATACCTTTTTTTTTTTTTTTTTTTCAAATACAGTTACACTTGAATTCAGGATATGATGTGACAGCCCACAACGGGGCAGGGGCAGGACTTCTTGATCTAGAAGTCCAGTCAATAAATAGAAGCTCAGATGGGGTGTCTCAGCTCAAAGGCCGATGTTGACTTCTACATCTCTGTGTAAGTCAACTACTAAATAGAAAGAAGAGGGCTGTAATGTCATAACTTAAACATGATGTGTAGGGACTCACAGTACCAGCTCTTTAATTACAGAATTCCACCCCATCTGAGATCAGGCATACGATGCTTCAGACTGCAGATTATGCTCAATCAGAAGAGTAATTCCTCCCAGATACTGTAACATTTCACATTTGGCAGCTTGGAAAATATGGGTGACTTCAGTTTGGAATCTGCTCATGGATCTTCACATAAATCAACTGCAGCTTTAGAGATGCAGAATTGGTTGTATTTAGTACAATAACAATTTTTAAGACACTTACAGGCTGCAACCAGTAGTCTCTTCGAGACGTTCTTTTCTTCTCCACTTCAAGCTACAGAACAACAAATAATCACCATTTAATTCCTCCTTTCACTGCAGCTTTCCCATGCCTTTGAAAAGCTAAACCAATTCTCCAGCCCCACATTAAGTGGGGAATAAAAAAACTCCCCAAACTAAATAAGGGTAAGGCAGTGTGTGCTTGTTGCATAAAAATCAATCTATCTATCTGATGAGATCCAGGAATCCATGACAAAATGATGGAGATTTATATTTTGTTTTGTTAAGTGTTTCTAGATATTTTCTTCTCTTCCAAAATCTGTATTCCTTTACTTCCAATATCTCAGTCGTCTGGGGAATAGGCACAGATGAGCAGCAGAAACCAGTTTTAATGGGAAAGTGAAATCATTTTGCCTGATAACATATAAAAGTCTGACTTCCACACGAACTGAAGGTCTGAGGTCACTTCAAAGGGACGCCCTGGTAAAGTGGACATGGCCATAGGCATGGGGTTATAAAGACACAGATCCTGCATGATTATTACCTCCATAATCTCATCCAGTGCAGATTTCTTCTTTTTCTCTTTGGACTGACCAGAGCTATGAGTGGATTCTTTTCTTTTAACTGCCCCTTCCACCATCTTCAGTGCATTCAGTCCAAGGACACTGCTGGAAGAGCAAGATGATGTTTTCACAGCAGACCTTACATTCTCTCCTCTACCAAGATGCATTTGAAGAGCTGGCTGTGCAAAAAGGCCTGATGATCTATTTAATTTCAGTTGTGTAAGTCACCTTCCAGACCCTGCATGCCTCCTTCTCTAGGACTACATTTGGCAGCTAGAACTGATCTCCTTGAGGTGTAAACTCCATGTCCACTGACTTTTGCTGCTAGCAGTTGTATAGAATGAAAACAACCTAACGATAAGTTCACCAGTGCAAAAGCAAACAGTTGATCCAGGGCTTGAGCTGAATGGAGAAGACGAAAGCAGGCCTGCAAACAAGGTGTTCAAATTCAAAAGGGCAAGTTTGTGGCTTTAGAAAAGTCACCTGGACAGACCAACTCTCAAACATGGCAGACCTCTAGAACTCCTTCCAGGCAGAGATACTTAACCTATCCGGCAGAAGGAGAAAGTACATGGGAATCTGTAGAAAAGGGGTCCACACCCAGCAAATAAACACCACCTTCACAATCATATTCAAAACAGGTAAACAGCCTCTGAGTTATGGAAGAAAACAGCAATCAGCACAAAAAGTTACATCTCGGGTATCAGGGGACATCTAGGCAAAGTGAGAAGCGCCTAAAGGCAGCCGAGTTAAGCCATTTTTACAAAAGACTGAATGCAGTAAAAAAATTTAGGTGCTCTTTCAGCCACAAAGATGAAGCAGGCTGCTGTGTGGTGGACAGTAAGGTAATATTAGTATGGCCTTACAACAAACTGCATATTCTGCCTGCAGTGAGGACGTTGGATATACTAGCAAAGGGAAAATACACCATGGGAATGAAGACACAAAAATTGCAGTAGAAGCAAAATTGAGAGAAAAATTCTTTTTCAGAGGAAGCCTAGATAATCTCCATAGCAGAGTTCTAGAAGCAATAGCACATTAAATCACAAATCAAACAGCAAGTACTTAAAACAACATTTCATAAAGGGTAACATACAATTAATATGTAACAACTGCAGTGCCTGTATATAAGAAGCAAAACATATCTAGCTGCAAGGTTACTAAGGAATTCCTGGGTGTCAACACTAAAACAAATCTTATCTAACATATTCATTAAGGACCCTGGGACAAGGAGTGGGAGACCACCAACACTGTTTGGATGTGTCATCAATACAGAGGACACAAGAAAGAACTGCACGCCAAAAGGGAGAGGTTTATCTTGAAAGCCATGTTTTAAAACTCACAAAATTCAACAGCACATTATGTAAGCTCACATACTTTGGAAAAGTTTACTCTGATTACCTTCTATCTACTGGGAGCTGTTTAAGAACAACAACAGCAGAAAGGGGTCTGTCTATAATCACAGATGACAGCTACCAGTGTGGACCAGTCATGAAAGAGTCAAATTCAATCCTAGGAAGCATCAAGACGGACAAGCGTTAGTGCCTTGCATAAGCCATGGTGATGTTTGATTTGCAGCATGCAGAAATTCGATCAGCTCCTCTGTTCCAGATTAGCTGAAACCAGAATATTCAGCAGACCCGGCGAACAGGGAGATGAGGCCAGCACCGTGCAGGCCTGCTTGTGCAGCACAGTGAAGGCTGAGAGACTAAAATTGTTCTCTACAAAGACCCTGAGAAAGCAAACACTGGGGAGAAAAAGAACTGCTTTTTTCAAACACCCATACCCACATGAGAACAACTGGTATAAACTGGGCATGACTACATTTACCTGGTAAATTACAGACAAGGTCCTAACCATCCGAGCAAACAGGATTTGAAGGCTTTTGCCTTGGGATTACAGGGCTGGGCAGACCCTAACTGTGTACAATGGAGGCTGATCAATGTGTGGATAGGACTGTACACTGCTACACTTCCAGTACTGCAGACAGGAGTCAGTGACCTTGATAGCAGTTTCTGCTCATTCCTTAACAGGAAGTAATTCTAATCTTACTTGTCCACTGAGTTAAGGATTTGAGGATGTATGTTCTTGAGCGAAAAAAGTAAGCCCAGGGCTCCCAGCTTGCTCATGGCAGCCAGCATCTGAAGCCGTGCCCGCAGCGGCACTGGTGACTCCTATCCCTATGTCAGCCACACGGATGCTCAAGGGAAGGCACACCTCCCCACTCACTCTCCTTCTCAGCACGGCTCCAGCTCCATCTCTGTACCCAGCTACCAGTATCCCCACGCCCTCAGACCTCTGTCATCCACTACCCACGATCTCCTGGTCCCATTTCTGCACCCCACTCAAGATATACAAGCGCCAGGATTCTGTAGCTGAAACTATTCAAGTGAGTGTCTGCATTAAGTTTCAGCCTCATCTTAAGCACAACTCAATGCTTAGGGATAATTCACAAGTCTTCCTCAAAGCCTGAAATCTGTATCTATCATTGCAAAGAACTACTTTATTGTCTCATCTTCTGCCTGGCATATCTCCCATCAGATACCTTATCTAAGAGCTGAGCTTGTGATGAGAGGAAAGCTTTCGTTTTACCTCCAATACACTTAATTACAATATTGCCTCACATGAAAAGATGTACTGCTCATCAAACAGTTTCACAGACTGCTGTAAGTCAGTATCGTTTCCATTATTGATCCCTTTTGTCCTGCGCTGCTTGTGGTTATATGATGACAATTACATTCCTGAGCTTTAGAAAGATTTACAGTCAGGTAAATTCAGCTGCTTAAATGATGAACGAAGAAAGTATTACCTCCAATTAGACAGGGCAATCAAACCTTTTAGGAACAAAAATTAACAAGTCGTGAATACCCATTCACAGAAGGCAGGTGGGACTAGATGGCATTCACTCCAAATGCTTTGATGGGATCCCTCATCCACCCTTTCACATAACAGTATCTTCTTAGAGGAACCTGTAACTGACTACTGCTTTACGGGCATATGCCAGGAATCGTAGTGAATTCAAGTAGGCTCCTCACAGCATGCGTTTCAGATACACCCATTCATCCACTTTAAATACAAAAGGAACCACAAAGTCACATAGCATCGCCTCCTGAATAACATGGCAGGATGACATATCAGACTCCAAGATACATCTTCCTGCCAATAGAAATGTCACATAAGTGCTTTGCAACAGTAAGGGTTGCCCTTCAATTCTTTCCTCACCTTGTTTTAGAAGATGTTGCCACTGAAGTACTTGCTCCTTTGTTTAAATTAAATGCAACTAAAAAATAAAAAGACATTACTCTATTTCTATTTTTAAAAATAACTGCATTGAAGGATGTTACAATTTTTAAAATCTGCAAATGGAAAAGATCATAAATTTGAATATATATACTAGTCTATGTTTTGGTTCAGCTTTTAAAATAAATTATGTTAAACCTCATAAGAAAGAATACTCTGCATTTCCATACTTCAGTGCTCTTTACAACTGATCTCAAAGCACTTAATGAAGCACCAAGCAGGCCTCCATGCTTATCTTGTTTTAATCACAAAATCAATTTCAGTAGGCTCTAGAAAATTACATGTATCAAAATCTGGTTACCTTTTTCTTCTTCATTTTCTCTGTTCAGTTCAGTATAGACTGGCTTTTCCTGCCAAAAAAACACAAAAAACATTTGAAGAGTCAAACAGAAAACCGAGCCAAGGTATCATTTTTTGGTGATCGTTGATTAGCCAGCTCAGTTTTATGGACTACTGTGAGATAATTTCAAGTAGCTGTACTGTTCAACCTGGTTTGATTCATAGAAGATTATATAAATTGAAAACATTATCTCATTACAGGTTCCTGTGCAAAATTCTCTAATTAACACTCTCTACAGAGATGCTGTCTAAACTTGCTTGATTCCAGCATGAAAGGAAAGTGGCCTTACTGTAGCAGTTTTCTCTGTTTGAACGAGCATGATTCGACTGGTATCTGAACAGACTGATAACTCAAAGAAGGAAATTCTGGAATTTTTCCAAATTTTCAGCACTGAAGGCTCAGACCGTTTAAATTTCAATTAGTTTTAAAATAAGAAAAAGCATGTAAATGTACCTATCAATACCCACGATCAAATGGGAGGTTCCAGTCCCAGGTAACAACATGTATGGAAGTCATGGAAAGATGCCAAATAACCAGATCCCAAATACCACACCAGCACTATCAAAATAAAACTTTTCACTATGTGGATTTGATTATGTCAGCCCCCCTTCCCCCCTGGTTATCTACCTCAGCCTCCCCACTGTACAAGGTACTTGTTACTTGCAGCCCTAAAACCTGTGAGATACTATAAATGAAGACCAGCCATGCTGGTTACTGTATTATTTACTCTCCCGTCTTCAAGAGTCATTTTTAAATCACTGATCACTTCAAGAGCAGTAATTATTACTCCTTTAGTACTAAAGCAAGCCAGGTACAAAGTAACTCCAGGTTTTCCTCCAAAGCAGGTTATAATCTAAGATAGCTGTATAGCAGAAAATTCAGAACGTAAGTGAACTGATGTGGTGAGTCAAGTATGGCAGAAGACAGTCTATATCAAAGCCTGAAATAGCTAGGATCAGACACTAAGGTCACAGCATATAATTCCAGATTTCAAAACCACATCAAGTCTAAAAGGAGCTGAAATTTCTGCTTTATTTATTTTTTGAAACTGTGATTCCATAGAGGATCTTGATGTTCATCAGCTGTAAAAACCACCAGCAAGTTGGTTAGTCAAGGAAACATAGTAAGTTGCAATTTCAACAGAAACAAGTTAGTCAAGGCTGCTGTCTGAAGTATCTGGGAGAAGACTATCCCTGGTGGCTTAGAAAAGAACAGCAGTGCAGCCAAATAAGCCCACTGCTCCCGAGTTTGAACTGGTGATGAGCTAGTAACCTGAAGCACGAAGCTTACTCATCACCTTCTAACTGACTGCAAAGGAAATACCAGTGCAAGGATCCCAGCAGCATCAAATTCACCATTAACTTAGCCAGGAGGAGTTTTGAGCTGAAGGCTGACATACGGTGTAATTTTCCTCACCAGTTCTTTCCCCTCCAAACCTCTTCTAACTTGTTGTTCAATGAATTTAGCAGTTTTTTCTTCATCATCGAGATCCTGTTTCTTCTTCCTCTCTTGTTCTTGTTGCCTGCGAATAGTCTCTGGGTCCCTATCGATATATTGAATATACCAGCCTTTTGGAGTCTCATCAACCTTGCAAAGACCTAAAAAGCCAATGGAAGATAAAGTAAGACTAATACTCATAAAAGCAAGCAAGGGACAAAGAAAATATCAAGATCATTGTCACAGTCCATGTTCACTGTAACAATGCAGATACTTTACCAGAGACACTGTACCCCTTCCCGGCCTCATTAAATTGACTTTGAATTATCTTTAGTATCTGTTTCTGCCCTTCAGTTATCTGGCTCTATTTGGAAATAGGCCAGAGTACACAATAAAGTGGAGTGTTTTATAATACTTATCGAAGAAAATGTTTCCTTCCCACTGTTTTAACAAGGAAGAAAACAGAAATCTAACATATATAAACAATACCCACTAACAGCATCATACTAAAGGAAACTTTACTATGCGACACTATTGTTACTCTCAGTAGAGTGACTTTTCAAACACTATACGACTCATGAACGTATCCTGCAGGACACGGGCAATCAGAGCCAAAGTAAACTTTCTGTCCTACCACAGTGCCATTTAATCTCTCTTCCTCCCACTGAACACAAAACTGCGGATCTCAAGCTTTCACACTTTCACTGGGCCAGGAATGAAAATGACTGCTCTCTTCTTGTCACCTTTAAATACAGAAGGATTGTGTAGTCATAAGAAATGTTCTATCATAGTTTTTAATTTTTAAATGACAACTGTTGGAAGTTGATTCAGAATTTAGCAATACCTCCAGAAAATATAGACCAACAGATGAAATAAAGAAAGGTTCCTGACTGACACATTTATCCCAGACTTCTGACATTTTTCATAAACAAATTCCTAATGGTTTAGCACACAAATACATTTGGACATCTGTTAATATATATACATGAGGGGAAGAAAGAAAAGGGAAATGGGAGAACTAACATAAATGTTTACTGATCACTTATCAGCAATGCAATTACTTGGTAATTTTAAAACTTCTCAACCCTGAGCAACTACATTTACCTTCTCTCCCCAGCCATTTAGTAAAATCAGTCAGTGTCTCCCACTGCGTGGCATTCATGTGGATGTGTTCTCGATGACTGATATATTCATTGTACACAATATTATTGTGGACTCTCTTTGTTCCTGAAATACAGAATTATGATTATTAAATATAAACATGGGACCTAGGAGAAAGGAACCAAAACTACTTGCACTGAATGCATTAAAGACGTTAAAAAGAAACACACAAACAAGCAAACAGTAAAATATTTACCAAATCGCCTCCTGAGCAGTTCTAGGAAATCATTTCGGAACTCCCTGAGGGGATAAAAAGAAAATATTTTAGCAAAACTTTAATGGTTACAAAGTAATCTTCTATTGTCATTAACAATGAAATATCTGCAGTATAAAAATGAGTATTCTTTTGAATTGAGCATAATGAAATGCAGACACTCATTTCCCTTTTTCAGTAAGGTAGCATTAAATCCTGTATGCATACACAAAGACATACAATATGGTACATGCACGCACAACTTAAATCTTCAAAAGAATAATACCCATTCTAAGGGATAAAATAGAATGAACAAAATCTAAACACTTCCCACTAACTGCTGGTATTTCATTACCAGGTATCTTCCCAGGTTGACTGACACAAAACACAGGGCAGGACAAATGGCAGCAGTGGCAGATGGGGCAGACTGATCACTCATATCACTGCTAATGCAAGGGCCTGAGCAGAAAGCCTCGCTTCACTTGCGCTCAAGGCAGCTCCAGTCAACCCAGCTGTCACACAGGTCAGCCGGACAAAGGACTGGGGGAAACCGGAACACGCCTGACTTGTTATCTCCCTGTACTGGTTCTTTTAGCTCTTTGTAACTCTGAGTGTGTGGCAGTCACTTAGCTGGGGCAGAACAGTGATGTAACATGGAGCAACCTAAAAGGGAACTCAGACATAGGATAAAACTGTCAAATTTGATTAAATATCACAGCTCTCCGAAACCTCTTACACGCATTCAAAAGTGACATCACCTACATTTTCAAATTGCCATTAAAAAAAGAGCTGACACCAAAATGTATCAGAATAAATTGTCTTCAATGGGACATGACTGGGCCTTAGAGGTATGGCTGTGCTGATACAGGAATGAAAACCTGGGTAAGAACACATAGCAAACTTACTCAGAAAAGTAATCCATGAATTGCTGAGGATTTTCAGAAGCCAGCAGCAATTGCCTCTGGTGGGACTCAGACATGCAATGACATTTGAAGCCATTCTATAAATGAAAAATAAATACTTTGTCCTTCTCTCAATTTGCAAGTCACACAGCTGAAGACTATGAAAAAAGATGCTTTATACATGCAATCTCTTGGAGGCGCCACAGAAAGCACCTTAATTCAGCCATAGCCTACATGGGGTGGTTGTTCCTCCTGACCAGGCAAGCCAGAAATAAAACTCTTCCCGAGGCCAAGAGCCTTAAGACAAACTGTGAAAGTGGTTACAAGACAGGATATTCCAGCAATCCTCTTCATCCCTCGTGGAATGGGATAGACATGGCACCACCCCAGAACACATCCAGGTGCTTGTCAGCACTGGAAATACCTGCCGGCTCCCTACCTGATCAACACCAAACGTGTGTGAGGAGGGGATGGTGTCCTGGGAGCACTCAAGCTATGGACTGTGATAGTCTGGCCACCTCTGGCACAGGGTTGAAGTCATCAGAGTTCCCCAAAAAGCACCCAGACATAGGACATTTGACTACATCCTTTTTTTCGTCTAATATAATGCTTCTTCATCACAATGTGATTAAATCCATGGCAGTTTCATTCCATGGGAGCCCTGTTCCCCCTTATAAAAAAGATTCTGGTTGTAACGCAGTGAAGCTTTTTTGCTTGTAGTCCCTGGGAAGAGAATAGGATTGGAGCTTCTCAGCTGAATGGGAGAGGGGGGCAGAAACAGCTGAAGAAGACGACAATTAAACATCCACAGGATGCTTTACTTCCTCAAGGCACATCAAAGAGGCTATTCACAGAGACTGGAAAACTAAAAGCACAGTTAGGCCAAGTGGAGCACAACTTTGCTGCAAATCAGGAAGAAGAAGACACTCACATCCCACAGGCATCTGGGTCCAAGTAAATAAGTGAAAAGAAGAGGGGGCAGCTTCAGAGAAAAAGTATCTCTTCGTAACAGCAGAACAAGGGAAGAAACCAAGCCAGAATCAGAAGGAAGGAGTCCTCAACACAGGAAAGACATGGACCTGTTGGAGCGGGGCCAGAGGAGGCCACAAAAGTGATCAGAGGGCTGGAGCACCTCTGCTGTGAGGAAAGGCTGAGAGATTTGGGACTGTTCAGCCTGCAGAAGAGAAGGCTGTGGGGAGACCTGATTGCAGCCTTTCAGTACTTACAGGGGGCTTATAAGAAAGATGGGGACAGGCTTTTTAGCAGGGCCTGTTGGGACAGACAAGGGATAATGGCTTTAAACTAAAAGTGGGTAGATTTAAACTACAGATACAAGGAAGAAATTTTTTATGACAAGGGTGGTGAAATGCTGGCACAGGTTGCCCAGAGAAGCGGTCCATATCCCATCCCTGGAAACATCCAAGGCCAGGTTGGACGGGGCTCTGAGCAACCTGATCTGGTTGAAGATGTCCCTGCTCATTGCAGGGGGGTTGGACTAGATGGCCTCTAAAGGTCCCTTCCCACCCGAAGCATCCTATGATTCTGTGAGTCTACCAAAAGACACCTCACAGTGCTCCACACTTGCATACCCTTGGGCACGCTGCCGCACCCACCCTGTCCCCAAGGGAAATCATGGCTACCCTCAACATCCCGCTAAGGTGGGTGGCAGCTACCTAATTCTTCATGCCATTGACCCCTCAAGGTGTGTATGAGGGAATCACCCTTCGGGGGGGGTTGGGGCCACCCTGCACTCCCTCTCACCCTACATTGATCACTCACTCTGCAGGGGATTGAACACCCCCAAAGACAGATCAGGGCCAACAAGTTTTCTCCAAAATGGATGAGAACTTCTCCCATGCAATTGAGAACCATCCAGGTCCAACCAATCTGCCCCTGAGGGGACCATGGTCCATACAAGAGAGACTGGGGACCCCCAAAAGGAGAATAAGGGCCCTCTCCAATGCTTCGCTAAGGAAATTCAGGGGTCTCTGTGCTCCCAGCAAGTGAGGCCAGGATGCTCCCTAGGAGGATGGCATCCCACAGATGGGATCAGAACCCGCACAAGGAGACCGGGGACACTTACAAGGCGAATCTGGGCCAGCCTTGTACACCCCCTGCAAAGGGACAGGGGAATCCTACGAGAAGGTTATGAGGCCCCATGCCCCCTTCAGGCGATCGCACTGCCCCACAAGACAACTGGAGACCATAACCAGGGCGATCGGAGCCCCCCGCCATGTCCCCCTCAATGGCACCAGGGATGCTCACAAGGGGGATGAGAGCCCACACAGAACCACAGAATGTTCAGGGTTGGAAGGGACCTCTGTGGGTCATCTAGTCCAACCCTCCTGCCAAAGCAGGGTCACCCAAAGCAGGCTGCACAGGACCTTGTCCAGGCGGGTCTTGAATATCT
>Ga0065711_1036391_pt1 | contig 21046 bp, 7 predicted proteins | sample Hoacrofraction12_FD_59098 | JGI IMG/M metagenome (GOLD analysis project Ga0065711, IMG submission 59098) | Hoatzin crop microbial communities from Cojedes, Venezuela - Epithelial fraction 12 v2 (version 2) | ecosystem: Host-associated > Birds > Digestive system > Esophagus > Crop | place...
TTTTTTTTTTTTTTTTTTTTTTTTTTTTTTTTTTTGTTTTGTTTTTTTTTTTAAACACTTGGCAAAATGAATAGTTCTGGGAGCTGTTCATAGCTTGTGCAATAGAAGGTAGTCTTCAAGTGGTTTGCATTTCTGTTAGCCTTTTGTGTCAGGTAGTGGTGGATCAGTTGAAAAAGCAACTTTGTACCCTTTATTCATGAGCCACCTTGTACTCACTAGCTTTCAGTTGGGCGAAATATAAATGATATTGTGTGTTTGTATAGTAATGAGCATAAGTTTTATATTTCTGTTTTGTGTCAGAGTATGTTAGTTACAGATTGTTTAAAATTACTGTGATTGCTTCTGACTTCATAAGCAAATCACTAAAGCACTTGCCCATGTAAAATACATGGTTTGTACTATTACTAATGCCTTGGTGCCTGAAATTCCAGAAGAAAAATGGAACTCCCTCCTGCCCCAATGAAAAGCATTCTTCCTAGTTCCTATCCATGTTCCCCTGCCTATGCAGTCTTCTGTGCTTCAACAACTTGTGTTGTAAAAACTGTGGAGAAATGAGTTTGTCTTGAAGAGCACTTTCCGAGTTCCATACCACACTGACTCAAATGTTCATAAAAACTTGATAAATCTGATCTTATATGAAAACATTTCAAGCCTAACAGTTCTAAGGAGGACAGCAATGGATACCCATATTGGCTATGAAGACTTTTTCTGTTTTGAGAGCAGACTGAATGTCTGCTCACTAGTTCAAACTATCACTGGTATGTTTGCCTTGACTGCAGTTCTGAATTCATTTTGTTGAATAGATGTAGGTCCTTTGTGCTCTGGATGCCGTAGGGCAGGGGTAGCACTGTGACTCCTGTTTGAACTGTAGGTTGTTGGTGACAGTGGGAAGTGTTTTGCAGTTTGCTAGAAGGTACTCAGTGTAAAAGAAGGTTTAAAAATCACAGTAACTTAATAGGTTTTTGTGAAAGATATGGACTTTAATGTAACATTAAGTAATATATCCCTTATCTATTTAGAGGTAGTCAAGGCACGTTTTCATGCTTGCCATAAGAATCTTACACTTTAAAGTACACAGCTTGCGTTAGCTTAAAGTTCAAACACAAAAATCATCATAGCTTTGAATCTAGGAGCCAATGCAGTTATTAATTCCTGTGCTGCAACTGCAAACAAATGATTTAATCCTGAATTTGTTGTGAATAGGACTGATCAAATGAAAGGAAAGTTCTCTAACAGAGCAATGTCAAGTCCATTGGAAAAAGATTAGAAAAAAAATTTGGAACCATGCATTAGCTTGAATTTTTCTTGCAGAAATTTTGTACCTTTTCTGTAGAACATAATATGTGCAATCCACTTTTATTTTCTTTGAAGACTTTAGTAACATTATTGTTCCTAATATGACTGCTCTTAAACTTCATAGAACATATCCTGCACTTGAGACATTGACAGAACCTCATCAGCTCACAGCTACTTTAAGCTGTGTAATTGGAGTAGCTCGTAGTCTGGTGTCTGGAGGGAAGTGGTTTCCTGAAGGTCCAACACACATGCTACCCCTACTGATGAGAGCGCTGCCTGGCGTGGATCCAAATGACTTCAGCAAATGTATGGTGAGTGTATAAAGCTTACCCTTTTTTAGAAGATAACTGGCCAGCTAGTTCACTCTGAAGCTTTTTATTATTATTCCTATGAAAGCAAGTAACTCATGTTTCCAGAAATTCTTAATCTGATTTTGTCCCTGTACAGTAAAAAGTTAATATTACAAGCCTTCAACTTTTCAACAAAGCCTTTCAACTTTTAATGCTTTTGGCTTGTTGGACAATGCCAAGTGAATCTTTAACAGCAGATTGTGATAAACATTGTACTGATTTTTTGGGCAGCTCTGAAAAACAAGATAAAATAGATGTAAAGCCACTAGCAAATACTGCTAGTCTTTCAAGATCAATAGGAAGACCTTTATCACAATGTTTTCATTAAATTAGGTCCTAAAGGCCAGCATCTTCATGAATTCTTATTAATTGACTATTCAAATAATGTAAACATTATAGGTTTTTTGTAACTTTAAAGTTCAGCACAAAACAAGTGTTACTTTACTCAGAAATTTGAGGGGGGTTTGCACAGTGCTGACTGGTAAGTTTTATATATGAAATCAGAAATAACTGTTGAAGTTTAGGGGTGGAAGAGTTAGGGTCTGGAATTTTATTTTTTGTATAATTTGCTTTACCTTCCATACCTTAATTGCAAAAGCTTTTTAATGTGTAGAATACAGTAACACTTATTAAAGAGCTGTTTGCAACTCTCAACAGATTACATTCCAGTTCATTGCAACATTTTCTACTTTGGTGCCTTTAGTAGATTGTTCATCTGTATTGCAAGAAAGAGATGATCTTTCAGAGGTAAGAGTGCTGTGCAGTTATAAAAACAAAGCTATAACCTAGTTTTCAATTTAATTTCTAGCAATGCAGTAATCTCTTCAGAACTATAACAGGCTTGCTACTCTCTTTGTATACATAAAACTGTGTTAAGCAAAAATGCAACAGTAAAACAAAGATGTGGATCAGGTTTGCTTCTGGTCAGTGTGGTGGAGCTGACACCAACATGTAAATTGGCCATATATTCTTTGTATTGCTGCTTAGTGATAGGTTGTTGTAGAGATAATGTTAAATTCACACACTTTAATATTTTTATGTCAAAACTGAGCTGCACAAGGCCCTATGTAGTGTAATTTGCTTCTGAGCTTGCCCTGCTTTGAATAGGAGGTTGGACTACATGCTCTTCAGAGGTCCTTTGCCATCTAAATTTTTCTGAGTCTAATAAAATGGCAGCATTGTTACCATTAGAATTTTAAAATTTCCTGTCACCATAAAACATCTAAGGTAACAATAAAGGAAAACAACAAAAAAGTGGATGACTACAGTGTTGCTGCAAGATATATACACATTGTTTTTAGTGCAAAACTAGTCTAGCTTAGAATGAGGTAAAATAACTAATTGATTGTCTGGGAGACTCTGGAAGGAATTTAGTCTCCTGTTGAAAACTTCATATGTGTTTAAAAAAAAAACAAACCCAAAAAGCCTTCAACTGTTAGCAGTTATTTTTCAAAAATCTAGCACACTTTTTAACTTTTCAGGGCTGTTTTCCTCCTATGGGAAAAAGCTTCAAAACACTTGCACCTCTTAAAAGTTTTCCTGCAGTCATGCTTTTCTTTTCTGATTAAGACTCTATTGCTTTCTCTTCAGATGCTTGTTAATCTGTTCCAATCAAGAGACAGTAACATCATCAGACAGTGTGCTTCATCTCCCTCTTCGGTGTCTTATCTTCTGCTGCCCCGTTCTTACTAGACATGGTCACCCCACCTATTTGCTGCTTTGGAGTGCTGTTCGCATTCATCTCTAGTTTTAGAGCTCCTTGCACTCCATTTTGCCAGCGTTGTTCTAATACCTTGTCCTTTTCCACATAGCAAAAAATACAGGAGAGAATGGGAAGTAAATTTCTCTGCTTATCACTAGACTTTTGATTCCTGCGTTTGATACAGCAGTTTAAGCACAGCTAGTGAAGCTCTATCTGGTGTATTACAGATGAGGCAGCAGTGTCTGCTGTGTTAGTTGCAACTGACGTGTAAAATGTCTCATCTGGTGCTAGAAATCTCTTCCTATAGCTCTGAGAACAGCTAGTAGCTACAGATTGCACAGACTCTGAATGCTCAGCTGCTGGAAGAAGGTTAACTTCATTGCCCCAGAGCTGCAGCACTCGACAACTAACAGAGGAGTTTGTATGCTGAATATTTAATATCAATATGTCAGCAGAGCCAAGTCTGCTACCATAGCTGGCACTTGCTGACCTCTTGCTGGAAAGGAGGATCACTAGTAAGGCCAAAGGTTGTATCCATGGAGGCAAACCCGATTTCAACCCTGAGAGGTTACTTGGCTAAACAGCGAGGCCAGGAAACTTGATAGGACAGTGTAAAGGAAATGTAATAATTGTTTCATGTAGTGTACTTGAGACTATACAAACTTTGAGAAATGCACTGTAGTATATATAACTTAAGAATTGGAAGTGTTTTTGAAGGAGTAAATACAGGAAATAAACTTGATATTATGTTTCCTTAAGAAAAGCCAACCTATTGTGCTTCTTTTGCATTGGAAAACTGTAGGTGGAAAGAGAATTGTGCTCTGCAAGTGCTGAATTTGAGGATTTTGTACTGCAGTTTATGGACAGGTAAGTAAGCTAAGGGGTAGGTGGAAGCTTGGCGTGGAGAACTTAATAAAACTTTCAAGTTCCGCTTACTAACATTGTACTTACTGTATTTGTGTAGATGTTTTGGACTTATAGAAAGCAGCACACTAGAACAAACTAGAGAGGAGACCGAAACTGAGAAAATGACTCATCTAGAGAGTCTAGTGGAATTAGGTCTCTCTTCTACTTTCAGCACAATCCTTACCCAGTGTTCAAAGGAGATCTTTAAGGTACGTAGAACATGGGCTTTCCATCTAATTTTAAGAGGCTTAATTTTCTGTTGTGAATGACTGGTGCATTCAGATTCTTCGCTCCTTCATTGTCCCATTGTGAACTCCCATGTTTAACCAAAGAAAGGGCTGGGGGTACGGGGAGGAGGAAGTTTAGCACTTCATTTGTTTTATGATTTTATATACATCAGTACAGAGCTCTTGATACTCCCTTCCCCATTGATGATAAACATTAGGAGCAATCATTCTAACAGCTTATTTTATCACTTTATCATTTTAGGCTGTGATTTTTGTCTCTTGATGGTAATGCTAACCTACCCAATCCTCTGTGTTTTTTTTTTCTCTCCCTACCACTTCCTCAGCTGGACAAAAGAAGCTGTTCAAGGAGCCATGTGGCTAATGGGATCAGAAAAATTATCTGGGTTAAAATAACTCCCGAGGGAGGGGGGGTGGAGAGTCCAGGTTGTTACACAGTCAGATTCTTTCCTTGCAGGTTGGGTTGACACATTTTAATCTGTTTATATTATGTTATACGTATATTTGGAGATGCTAGGTTTTGTACATTTTGAACCATTGCACTCGGCACTTGGGTATGATTTTGGTTAATTTGAGTCCTAAATTCATTCTCGGTTGTCAGTAAGTATTTAATTTGTATTTTGCCCGGTTGTTCACTATTAATCACATGCAATCTACACTATATATTGTTCAGCTTGCCTTGGAAGGTATTGGATGGTAATAAGCTTCTTTAAAATATGCTGTCCACTTGCGTAGTTGATAGTTAATTCCATATTTATTTGTTATTTAAGGGATGTTCTGACTTTACATCAACTTCACATGTGAAAAAGCGTAGTTTTTCTTTGAGGACTGCAACTAACTCAAGGAAAACTTTTTTCTGTGTAGTTTCTCAGAAGCACTCCAAGCTTACATTAGTCAACAAGATGTATCTGACATATTTTCTCCTCCAAGCAAATATTCTACATGTGTCTCCAATTTCCAGCTGAAGGCAGTGTCCCATTATGTCACCAGTTAAAGCACTCAATGTGTTTTGTTTATAAACTCTTGGGGGTGAGGAAATACAGACCTTCCTGTAATTGAATTATTCTAATGATAGTGCTTGCTCTTGTGTGTTTTCCAGTTACAGTGTGTTACTGTAACTGAATGTTGCAATAAATAAGAAAAAAAAGTGAAAACCTGCAAACTGAAACTATGTTGACAAGCCTTTTGTTGTTTCTGCTCCTGTAGCAGCCTTTATTCTTCTGTTCAAGGCTGTAGTTGTACAATTAGACATAGCTGTTGCATAGAGTGCAAGTGATGTCTACTGATAACATTTAGGATTTTTTTCCTGAGCAGTTACTATTGGCATAAGTTTTTAATCTTTCTATTCTATAGTATTATCAGCTTTAATTGCGGTGGTAGTTACACTTTACTCAGCTTTAGGCATTCTACAGAACTGTTTCTCTGTCTCTCTATTCTGATTTTTTTTTTTAGTGTGATCATGGTTGCAGTCTTATGTTTTAAAATAATACAATATTATGTGCAGGTGCTGCCTTCTGTGTGACATCAAACATTTTGTGATACCTAATTTTCTTTTTTTAAACAAGTAACCTCCATCTTTTTGTACTAATTTTTAGGTTGCCTTGGAGAAAGTTTTCAACTTTGCTGTTTCAAATATATTTGAGACAAGAGTTGCTGGTCGAATGGTTGCCGATATGTGCCGCGCTGCAGTAAAAGTGAGAGAAAATGCTCTGACTTCTTTTGCTTTTTAGTTTAAAAAAGAAAAAAGCCAATACTACTACTTTTTCTTACGTAAAATCTTTAATTTTTCATGTAAATACAGATGATTCTTAATATTATGTCTTCTAAAATTGGATGATTGCATATAGCAATATGTCAAGAGGTTAATTCACAAATTTTTTCTTGCATTTATGTTAAATTTAGGTTTTATTGAGTGTTTAAAAATGGTGAAGTCAGGCTGGCTCTAGATTGAGTTGGGAGTTCAGATACCGTCTAGTCTTCTCTTTTTCAATAATGTTGTTAGAGATTTTTATCAATGTGTGCACTGAGTTCCATAAGGCATCTTTTTTTTTTAAATGGGCTATTTATGATGCTGTTTCCAGTGCCGTCCTGAGGAATCCTTGAAGCTGTTTGTACCACATTGCTGCAATGTTATAACTCACCTCACAGTCAGTAAGTTTATAAGACTTCTAGCGTTGTTTGCTTTGTTTAGGATGGACTTTTGTTAAACATAAAAATAATATTTCAAGCTTCTGTGTGTTTTCCACAACTTCGTTTCAGTGATGGAAATTTAATTCTGTCCATTATTTCGTGTAAAAAACGAAACCAACAACTATTTACGTGTAATTTCCAGATGGAAATCTATCAAGCTACAGGAGCATGCTTCTTTAAAAAAGTGATAGTTTAAAATGTCTCCAGACATTCCTCAATTTCTTGGAAAGCATTCAAGATATTTAACTGGCTAAAGTAACTTCCAGTTGGACGTGGGTGCAGTATGCATTATAAGGTTGCAATAGAGGGGTTGAGAGTAAACTTTTGGGATGCAAGCATCTGGTTTATGATTTAGCTTGTTTGGAAAACTTGCCTGCAGTATCGTTACAGCAGTGCTTATCACTTGTTCCTCTAGATGATGATGTATTACGTGATGAAGAGCTAGATAAGGAGCTGCTTTGGAATCTTCAGCTTTTGTCAGAGGTATTGCAAAGAATGTTCTTCCTATGCATGTAAATTGTTGAATCCTGTTTAATGCCACTGAAACAGGAAGAAAATAAACTTCTGCTATTAAGACACAGTAAAAGTTGTATGAGTGACACTGCATAACTTCTTTTCTAACTTTAAATGGGACAAAAGCGGCTGCTGTTTGAACAAAATAAACATGCAGTATGTATGTGGAAAAAAATTAAAGCATTTAGTACAGTTATTGAAGTATAGAGAAAGAAGGGGAATCAATGCAGAGAAAAACAAGATGCTTTTGGTAAAGATAAATTTGTTTTAGATGGATTTCAGAATGTGTACGAGTATTGCTGGAAAATTTTGAATGGAGTCGAGAAGCAATGTGTATCAGAGTTCTTTACTTAAACTTTTCCTACAACAGTGGAAGTTCATGTGTAGGTTCAGCATTTAATTTTAATTCAATGTGACATACAGAATGGAACTTGATACAAGATCGGTTGAGCAGTGTGATCCTCTCTTTCGTCCTCTAGAAGAAAATTGATTATGTTTATCTTTGAAACGTTTGTCTTTCCTATCAGATCACTCGAGTGGATGGAAAGAAGTTGCTACCATACAGGGAGCAGCTTGGGAAGATACTGCAGCGAACTCTACATTTAACCTGTAAGCAGGGTTACATTCTGTCTTGTAACCTACTGCACCATCTTCTTCGTTCTGCTACACTTATCTACCCCACAGAGTACTGCAGTGTGCCAGGTGGCTTTGACAAGCCTCTTTCTGAATACTTTCCTATCAAGGCAAGGATTTTCATTTATTTAGGATTAGAGGACTTGACTTGCTTTTTTAAAAAAAACAATCATACACTTTATTTGTTTTTATTTGGAGATTTCTGAACATATGTAGCAGCAGTGGGAAGTGTAATTGAAAGATGATTTGGGCTTTGAAATGTGTAGCAAGTTAGAAGTTAATTATATTGATAGCAAAAAATGAATACTGGCTGTTGTTTTGAGTAGTTTTATAGCATATCATATCAGTGTTTTACAATGTGTGTTTTACAATGATTGCATAGCTACAATAAGATAATGCAAAACAAGAGTGCCTGCTCATGTTTCTTAGTCTTGTAATATATGATGCATTTAATTGACACCCAGCTATCATGAAGTACAGTGGTATAAATAGTTAAGCTTGGAGTTTAGCAGGAGAATTTTTCTGTTCACTTAAATACCCAATCAGAGGAAGCAATTGTTGCACTGCGACAAAATTAGTCTTTCATCTGCTTTTGTGGCTGAGAGCTGCAGCCTTTCCTTGTTCCTCTTCATAGAAATGTGGTTATCAGATATAACAAGTAATGGTGAGTGCATGGAAAAATGAGTACATCAGTGCAAAACAATTGCAAGACAGAAGATATGGTATTTTACAGGTAGGCAGAATAACAAATGAACAATGATTCTGCACTGAGCTGAGATAAAATGAAAGTAGAAAAGGCAATATTAAAAATTACTGAAACTGATTAATATGCTAGTCTGCTGTTAAGACTTTGAGGTCAATTTGTCAGTATTACAGATGAACAGTGCAGCAGTTTTCAGCTTGCCTATTTGAATATAGAATTGCATTTTACTTAAAAGTGTTTGTTCACGTAACTTCACAGCTGCAGACAATCTAATGCTTGTTACTGAAAGATAGTACAGTTTTATAAACTGATGGGAACATCCAGTTGGGCCAGATACTCCTTTAACACCAAGCAAAAAAAATCTTCATTGCTCCAACACAAAAATAGATATACATTTTTTTAAGTTCGTCTCTGAAATTGAAGAAAATCACAATTACTTCACTGTTCCATGCATCATTGGCTACTTTAGAAAGTATATACTGTATCAACTCTTAATTCCCATTAGCAGCTTGAGTTTGTCCCTTAAATGCTTGATTCCCTGCCTCAGTGTAAAACTGCAGTTCTGTCACTTTCTCAAGTAATATTCATGGAGGACTAGCCTGCTCTTCCAAGGAAGAAATGTAATAGCAGGCTGCACTAAGTGTATTACTGTAGTTCTTTGTACTGTTTGTCCAGTCAGATCAATCAGGTGTTTTAAGAACAGATGGTGAAGTTTTGAAATATGAAATTGCCATGTAAAATTGGACAAAGACAGGAAAATGGGAAGTGAAGACTGCAAAGGCCTGTCTATTAATTAGTAATAAATACTGACTTTTCTCTTCCAAATACTCGTGCTGTTAATCCTATAGCAAGTCTGAGCTCTTTGTAAGCCAAAATTTAAAAAGTTGTCTTTGTTATGGGATGACCTAGCATAGTATGGAAAGTCCAACTTAAAATTTAGCTTTCTTTTTTTATTTTTAAAATGAAAGTATGAAGTTTCCTGACTGTGGTTCCAAACTGAAAAGAAGTATGATAAATGGGCTAGCTTCTTTACATTCTCCATAGGAGTACCAAAATTCTGAGTTATACTTGGCGATATTTGTGAATTTGTATCCAGACAAAGGAATAATAAAGATATATTTCAGTTAGACCTGTATAGTCCTTTTCCTTTTAGACCTTTCAGGTATGTGTTATTTTCCAGGTACATGTAGACATTATAGTAGGTTTGAGACTTCTGTTTGGTTTTATTGGGTTCTTGTGGGGTGTTTTTTTTCCCTGAAATTGTCAGGATAACTGCTTTACAGCAGTAGCTAGTTCATGTGTTTGGAGGTTTTTTGGTTTTTTTTAAGTAATACTAAATGTTAATTTTTTCAAAAGACCATTTGCTCCATAGTTTGATTAATAAGCAATGTCTTTACTTTAGGACTGGGGTAAACCGGGTGACCTGTGGAACTTGGACATCCAGTGGCATGTTCCTTCATCTGAGGAAATAAATTTCGCTTTTTATTTGCTGGACACATTTCTGCAGCCTGAGCTCACCAGACTAGAGCACTATGCAGTTGGAAACCTAGAAATGTCCAGGTTGGTGGTGATACGTAGTACAGAGAAGGTGCATTTATCCACTCATGTCTGTATTAATTAGCTATTGCCAAACATACTGTCACTACAAAAATTAAGGAGTAACATAATATAGTGTTACACTGTCTTCAATATTATTTCAAGACTTCCAAGATTTTTAACTCTCAAGAGTACATGTAGCTTGGAAGTGCAGTTCATAAAATAGGTAACATTATTTTGAGCAGAACAGCTCTTTAAAAAAATAAAATCTTAAGACACTTTGTGTTGTTATAAAGACTTTTCTGTTCCAGATTTTTTTAAAATACATACCACAAATTATGTTTCCATTTAACTGTAGCTGGCAATAAAAAAGCTCTTCCTCTAGACTCTTATCATGTTTTGGCACAGCCATTTGTGTTCCTAAGCTATGAAGTGGAACACAGAATTGATTTGGCTTGGAAATCTGCCTCTCTCCATTTCCTTCCTATGAGTAAATGGATTCAGTACATAGTGTGTCCCTGCAAAAAGTGGCAGTGTTGAAACTTGAAGAGGTAATGCAGAGTCGGTGCCATAACAAATAGGAACGGAGGCAAGAGTACCGTTGCCTAGTCTTGTTAAACTCTGTTAGTGTGAAACCGTGGCTTCATAAGTTTAGTTTCCGAAGCACAAGATAATAATGAGTTTAGTATGTGCTAAAGCATTTACAAGTATCAAATAGCTAAAGCTGTTGACAAGCATTAAATCTTGAACATTCTTTGTTTCTCATGTTAAACCTTCGTGTCCTTGAAGCTATATATACTTCAGTTGATGTTCATAGCATGTGATGTTATACCTCGTGCTATAAAGTGCAGCCCTACTTGAAACAGGGCATGGTGTATCACATGCCTATTTTTTTTCCTGTCTGACCCAAGCTCCCACTGTTTTTCTGAGAAAGACAATATATGCTTGACAAATCAATGCCACCAAACTGCAATCAGAAAGTATATTTAGACTAAAAGAAGAAAGGATGTACTTACTATTTAAGCATTTGGTTGATTTGTGTGTTTATTTCTTGCGTATTTTTCTTTGATACCTTGTATGTAAAGCTGTTAATTTGTAACAGGATTGGACTTTGATTTGGTCAAGGCTTTACTGTATTACTTAACAGAAATAAATGGTGGTGATTTGGGAGAATATAGCCAAGTGCAGGAATTGCAAATTAAGTTGGAAGGCAAGATAGCACAGCTGCCAGAGTAGAGAATACCATTAGATGCAGAGGGAGTAACAGGTGTGAATAAATGGGGTATTAGATGAGCCCGCTATTATTTTGAATTGCAATATTCCTGGAGCTTGAATTCATGTCAAATTTCTTTTTTTCCAGTATTCCACTAAGCAATAATTAGAAATCAAACATTTTTTATATATTTAGGAGCTTCAGAGTAAGATTTTCTATTACAAAAGATAAAATGAAAAATTCTAGTAGCCTTTGTTCAACGCATGTATTTAGAGAATTGATAAGTCATGCATGAGTATGAAGAGCTCTTCAGTAAAGAGCATCTTAAGGGGGTTGAAAGGAGTTATTTTACAAATCAGAGCTGCTTACCACAAAGACAAGAACAAAGGGCAAAATTTGTAACTAAAGGCTACTAAGTTAGATGAGATAGGAATTATTTTAAAAGCTTAATTCTTTAACACATTAAAAGTTTGTTCACATTGTTGCATTATAATTGATCTTGAGCCTGTAAAATAGTCACTCATAAAGAAAGTATTCCCTCATGATACTCATGGTGCGAAGGACTTTTCTTGGCCTTGGGGTGAGGAGTTATTTCAGGGATTTTAGCTGAGATTTAAGTCAAATTCTGCAAAACAACTTTTTGGGGTAAAGCTGTCTGTTTTGAGAATAGTTTATCCTCTTATACTGAAGTTGTCTTCATAGCTTCAGAATACAAAATCTCCAAAACAAGCTTTTCAGAAAGTTGAATGTTGGAATTCTGTGATAGAATTAGGTTGGCTCAAAAAAGCACAGCTTGATTTCTGTAGCGCTCCATCTTGTGTTTAGAACTGATACAGCTAAAGAAAAAAGCTTTTACAAAATTTCACAGAAAAGATAGGGTTTATCATTTGTGTATTTTCAAGCATTTAACTGATAAGTAATCGGGTTTTCTTCTTTGTTTAAGGGATGATGTGCAGCAATGTCTTGCTATAGTGCATAACTGCTTGATCGGTTCTGGGAACATTCTGCCTCCTCTGAAAGGAGAAAGAGTGGCTCATCTGTAAGTAAAAATTATTTTTATATCACAAACTTTGTTACTAATTACATTAGCTCATACTGGGTTTTAGTGCTTTCCTGTTGCTGTTACCACACAACTGATTCTAGTGGCTGTCTTTAAGGATCTCGTTCTAGTATAAAGATACAGAAATTTGAAATAGTGACTTACAGAAACACTAGAGTACTTAAAACATGAAAGAATGTTAAGTGCTATTTTTCATGCAAGACTGAAAATGTTTAAAAAAGGTAGGTGACGGCACTGCATTACTGATGCTACTTTACATAAAGGAAATGGAAGATAGGCATTTATTCATATGTTTCTCCTTCTCTAAAAGAAGCCTTCAAACCATAGTGCACTGCCGTCTTACTAATGTTCCTGTCACTCTGAACAAGTAAAGTCATAAACTTTCTGAACTTAACTTCTTGCCGGCTATCTTCTCATATTAAAATAGAAAATAAGTCCCATCAAAATGCTCTAACCCCTGTGAATAATGTCACAGCAGAACCTGGCTACTGGTGCCAGCATACAGTAGAACTCTACCAAAATTGCTTGAGTAAACTTTCATTTTGGAAGTAATAGGAACTTTCTATTATATTACAGTAGTTCAGGCTTTGTAACAGACTATGTTTTAATAGATGAGATTGCTGCTTTAGCTCAGACTTCTTTGAGAAAGTATGTTGAAATATTGTTAGAGGCAATTACGAGTTTTATGTCAGTATTCCTGTTGTTATACGTCATGTTTAAAATACCAAGGTTTTCGATTAAGGTTATGGCCACAGTCTGTATTTGGTGACTATAAAGTTGTTCCTGAGATTTTTTATGCCCAAGTGCCAGCTACTAGACGTGCCAAGGAGCATTGACACAGTCTCAAATGCATTAATTTAGGTGCCTAGCTTCTGTGAGCTTCTTGTACTGTGGGAGAGGCTCCTCTTGAGTGTATGTTAGAATAGTTGTTAAGCTGGAGGGCTTTGTAGAGGCTGTGTTTTACCATCAACTGTTGTAAGACATTCAGGGAAGTAATCTTTTAATTCAAGAGGCAGTGCAGGGCATTCAGGCTAATCATGTCTATCTTAGAAAATAAGGACACAGCACCTTTCAGGAGGCATTGACTGTTCCTGTACGAGCAATGTGCTGCTGGCCCATATTGGGAAAATGCGGGAGAATGTTGGTATTGCTTCTTGATTCAGTCTCAGTCGTGCCCTGGCATCTGCTAGGCAGCAAGCACTGGATGTTTGCAATTCTCATGGGTCATGGGTTCAAGGACAGAGCTTCTGCTGTTGGTCCTTCAAAGGAGAAGGATGTTTTGTTCTTGGATGCCTTGAACTTCAAAATACAAGGCTGTCTGGGCCCAAAAAGTCTTTAACACCACCACCAAAAAAAAAAAAAATCTGTTGTAGCTATAGTAATCTATTAATCAAAGAAATAACACCTGTCTAAGAGCAAGCAGTTTTATACCCCTGTAGGCTATCTGATTGTCAATAACTGAAGCTTCATTTGGTACAAGAGAAAACCTCACTGCCTGTGAAGAGTGAATTGCAGCTGTTGTTAGAATGTGTTCATGTAGACTGTTTCTGCTGTTGTTCGGGTGTGGGTGTTTTGGGCAAAGTCTGTAAATTCTTAATGTATGGATTAGGACATCAGTCTATAATCAATTTCTAAATTGCTTGTATACTTTATGGAAGGTTTGCTTCATTCTGTTGGTTATCTGTGCTGCCTTATTACATATAGACAGTTTACATGAGAACATGCTGAAATCAATTTGTTACTAAAGAATCAAAATCAGACTTTTCTCACATAATCTGAATTTTGGAACTCAATAGTTTGTTCTACTAAATGTCTGCAGAGCTGCACAATCCACCATTATCTGATTCTGGACGGACTTTATGCATGTTGATGAAACATCTTCTGCTCCGTGTCAACAGGGTTTACATTAAGGCTTTTGAAAAACGTACTTAAGGCAATTTATCTTTACTTTGCACAGGAGTCTGGAATTTGCCTGCCGAAGTTAAATGAATGTTGTTTAACTAAGCTCTAGTTCTTACTCTTTGTATGATTTAAATTATCACAAACAGAACATGGATTTTTAATGAAGGAGTCAATCTGAGGGAAGTAGGGTGTGTATGTGCACAGTGGGTTGTACTTCGGCTTAGTAGGGTGGACTAAATACTTTAAGGAGATCCTTTTGCACTTCATATCAAGTAAATATTGGATCCGTGTCAGTTTATTCAATGTACTTAGCAAGAACAATTTTATAAAGCTGAATATCAATTTAGCGTCTTGAGAGATGAGGCTGAATTCATCCATGTGAGACAGATGGTGTTCATTCTAGTGAGGTGTGTTCATTCTTACAAAATGTATATTCTGTTTTAATGGTTTACTGTATGTAAGCAAGGGTTGCAGAAAGGAATTGTACCAAGAAGGAAGATGTCCTCTCCATTGCCTTACTTCCTCCTCTTCCTTCCCCAAGAAATAACTGGAATATTTGTAATGAGGAAGATACCTTTTGATTTAAAAAGCAGTATGAAACAGCTTCATGTGAATACTGTTCTCTGTCCCATATGCCCATAAAAATCATATCCAGTTTGAATGTAGAAGCTGGTTTTTTATGAACTTGCTATTAAAACAAAAGAAGAATTTGATTTTAGTTGTTACTGTATTGTGAGTTCCTGGGTTATTTTTTTGTAAGATAGCAGTTTACATTGTCAAACCTTTTCTCATTATACATAGTGGGAATGCGTATGAAGCATTCAGTTTTGAAACTGAAAAGCTTTTATTGAAAGTAGTTAAGTCATACCCAGAATATCTTTATTTTAAGTACTGTGTATTCACAGTTAGTACTTACCGCTAGTGGTGATGATATTCACTGTCCTGAAGTGACAGTATTAGAATATTTTTGGGTGTGGGTAATGGTAAATGGCTTGATATATTTAAGTTAAAAAAACTCTACATGTATACTTCTAAAACAAACTAGCACATGAGATTTCTCGTCACATGCCTCCTATGCCACTTAACTCTAATGAACCATAGCTGATCACACATCATGTAGTACAGCTTTGTTATTTGTGCTGGCTGTGAAGTAGAGCTGAGTGGGTGTAACTGCTAGATTTTCCTTCATCTGGGTGGTTAAAGATACCTGAAGATTCTTGCTAAGAAAGACAGATAATGAGTGTGTGTTCCTTTATAATCCTCTAGCCTGCTCACTGAATGAAAGTCACATAGGTGGGGGAGAGCTTGGAGCTATGGAATTTGAACCTCAGCGGAAGTAGTGTGTGGATAGAATGAACTTTGAAACTTTGTGTGCAGCAGGATGATGAACTAGATATGGTGGTTCAGTTAGGACTGTGAACTCTGCCTGCAGGCTGCCCCTGCCACCAAGATGCTTTTTTTTCTCCAAACGTGTGGGGTTTATTGTTCTGTGTGACAACTGAAAGCTGCCCAAATATTTGCAGACCTTGTTTTTAGGGTCTGTTTGCAATCTTGCTTGGGTGACAGGCATGGGACAGCAGTGGTGGGAATAAAGGAGAAAGGCTGCTTTCTTCATTAGGAGCAGGCTGCAACAGCGTGAGACCACTGTACCTGATTTGATCATTAAGTGACTTGGTCATAACAGTGGCTAGTACGAAGCAAGATGACTGGACTGAGGGAGAAGGAGTTTTTTGTTTAAGTAACAGGGAGAACTAATTATGGGAATTATATATTGACTGTATGTCACAGATGTCACAAGCTGGCCAAATGCTTATTTCATTATTGGTTGTCATAATTGACCTGTGGTGTTGCATAAAATTCCCATGCATTAGATGAGAAGTTTAGGGGTTTTTGGATGGATAAATTTTAAATCATAGTATTATGTAAATTGTATAGTGTTCTAGAGAGATGAGAATATAACAAAAGTTGGGAACGCTGTTTTGGGAGAAGAAAATGAAGGGGTCTGGATTGAAGTTCTAAAACTTTCTGCTTTAAAATAAATTGCAGAGATGAATGTATGAGACTGCTTTTCCACTAACACGGTAACTATTTGCTGCTTGACGTTTTGTTGCTATAATTCTTTTGAAGTTACTTCTACAGTAGGAGAACAGAGCTGTTGCAAATATAAGGCGTCTCCACTAGCATGAAGACTACTATGTTTTACTGTAGTAGTACTTCTAGGATTCTGTTTTGTTTGATTATAGATAGTGTATTACAATTCATCAACAGCGTTTTATGGAAATAATGTTGAAAAGTCTGTTGCACTGTTCAGTGACAGAAACTTTTCATCTTGAAAAGTTTTGTGGGAAGTCACTTGGTCCATTTCTATGGACTTCTACAGGTTTATTGTTCCTCAGCGTCAAAACACCCGAGAATACCCAAAAATTAAAAAATGTCTGTCTTCATTTCTCCTTGTTAAGAATAGTCTGTTTTGTGTCTCAGCAGTTTATTTTATTTAGTAGCTATTGAAAATAGATTTGCTTCTTGAATATTTAATATACAAAGTTTTTATGTTGGTTTCTTTTTTTTTAATTTATTTTTATTTATTGTTTGACAAAGCTGAAACTGAATGGAATTCCCCAGCATTGGTCTTGTGTGTTTTGCTTGTTAGACAGAATCAAATTGTGCCCTTATTTTCATGGCTTAATAAATACTAGTTAGAGGAAAGGTTTCAAAACTCCTGTTTATCTACAAGTGTGTACATTAACACAAGCTTTCTTGACTCTCCTGTCAATCTAGGTTAATGTTTTTATGTTGTTTCATTAGTTTCTCTCATTAGTTTTTTTCATCTTTTGATGACTGGTTGTCTCCGAACTGACGAGTGATATATTTAGTACAGAAAAAACATTGTTAAATTGACTGACACTTGACTTGGGTATGCTCAGTATACCCAGAAGTATACATTCTTGTGCGTGTGTACATGCACACACTCGGTATACACATCAGCATAGCTGTTGTGAAGTGCTTGAAGAGTGATTTCATTGTTTAGTGAACCTGAGCACAAAAGGTTTAGGTTTCATAATGTTCCAGCTTTTTCAGAGCCTAAGCAGTTCTTGTACGTAGTTTGCGATTTTTAAATTTTTTTTTTCTTCCGAATTTTGGGAGCAAAATTCCTACATCTATTTTACATGAATGACCTGAATAACTTATATCTTCCTGAAAATCCCAACATAGATTAATTAAAAAATAGCTCATGCTATTTTAAGTGCTTAGTGTTACTGAGAATGTTTCATACATGAGCAGGTGTTTAGGGAGATGGTAGGCAATTCAGTAGAAAATTGTGCACAATCCATGCGCAAATAAACTGCATAATTGAAACTTGTCAGAATTGAAAAGAATAGTTAAATTTCAGTAGAAAATAGAACTTAAATAAATGTCACTTGGTGTTGAATTTATGTTTTTGTCCTGTAAGTAGCAAGGAATTTAAACTTCATCTCTTTTTGGAGGATGAATGAATTCTCTTCGGAAGTGCCATGCATAACAAATGAATAGAAAACTATTTAATGACTCAATAGTGTGTATTTATATTATTATTCCACCTGGTGTTCTTAATCTTTAGTAGAGATGCCATTGATTTCAGGTGTGTTCTGTGAATTACTTTTTTTTTAATGCAGAATGGACAGTTAGAAGGAGAATGGAAAAAAGGAGTTGAGGCGGCTGCCAGATGTGGTGAGGAGCAATCCTTTATGACAGGGGTAGTTTTTTGTGGCTGAGTTAAGGTGTTCAAAGCCGTAGTCAGAGCTGTGGCTAGTTATCCCATTGTAGTTGGGTAAAAATGAATACACAGGTTTTTTCTGCGCCTGCAGAAATGCAACATAATGGTTGCTCTGCTACACGAGGTGTGTGCAGGTATAGATAGTGCTTCCGCGCACGCAGTCTACCCCTTTTTCTTAAGGGGCCACTGTAATTGCAAGTAATATTGATCTCCTTTTGTTGTGATGACTGTAATGGTGTGCAAATAGATTATTTCAAATGCAGACAGTATAAAGCACTCTGAGGTTGAGAAATCTTTCAATGATGTTCAATTGAGTTCCCCTTCACTTTGCTTCCCTTCCTTGCAGCCTACTTATTAACAAGGTAACACTAAGCAGCTGATTTAGGGAAGCAAAAACAGTGTTACTTACAGAACATTAATTTGTTGTCTTCCTCTTAAATACAGCTTGAATAGCTGGAATGCAGTATTGCTCTAATCTTGCAACAGATGTTGGTAGGAGCTTTCTTAATGTCCTTTCACTGAGGGTGTTCAGACTACAGGTCAAGGATAAGACCACTTTTTTTAAATGTGTAAGGATGTGATATCGTGTGCTGAGGGGCAGGGCTAGCTAACCTCTCTTGGCATCTCCAGGAAACTTCCCAGCTCTGCTGGGGGAGCTGCACACAGAAAAGGAAACAGTTACTCCTCCACGGTGAGTAACCCTGTTTTCTCCTTGTTCACATTCTGACTATTGTCTCTTAATCTCTTATGTCAAAGTAGGTTGATGCAGCCCTTGATCTAGTCTTTAACATGGGACAGGGTGTTTTCACAATTAGAAAAAGTTCCTCTGCAATTGGTTCAGTGGAGTGATGATAAAAGCTATTTGATTCTGAACAGCTCTGTCTGATTGCCAAACTGTACTTAGATACTGAGCAGTATGTACACAGAGACTTGAATAAAGTGTTCTGTAGAGTGTCTGGAAGTTGAAAAACATAGTGCATCAGTTTTCTCAAATAGATGCTTTAGTTTTTGTACTGTGACAAATAAGGGAATGAATTCTTCAAAGTTCTGTTTAATTGGGTTTGTATTCCGGCTACAATTTTGGATGCTCTTTGTTCGTAAATTTTCTTGGCAATTTGCATTGAAAAGTGTTGTTACAGAATGAAGCACAGTATTTTTTATACATTGCATGAAGCATTGTCGTGAGAGTCTTGCTATCGGTATTGACTGAAGTTGAGAAAAACATTTCGTGCCTCTTCCTTTTGTGTGTCTGAACTAAAACATTTAGTTTTCTCTGGCTCAGCGGCTGACACCTATAATGCTGAACTAGCACGGATCTTAGTTTGTGGGCCAGCTATAAAACTGTTGCATTTTGAACATAGTATCTTCATCCTGTTAGTAACCATGTTGAAATAAATGGTTCTTGTTTGTGGAGTGATCTTACGGTGAGTGTAAGGACTACACCAGGCTACTTCTTGATTACTGGATGCTCTGTGTTGAGTTGTTACTCCAGGTTTGCTCAGGAACCTGAATTCAAGAGAGGGCTTGGAGTGTTGTTTTTCCTTGGTTTTAAATATTAGAGATTTGGTTTGGAACTTGGCTAGCTGGCAGAGAACAGTTGAACACGTTTTGCTGCGAGTGGGAAAGAAGCATGAAGACTTGTAATCTTTCTGTAGTCTACCTGAGGGAAAACTTGGAAATTGCACTTCAGTTTTCCTTGCCTCATACATAGGAAAGCCTTAGGTGAACTTAATTTGTGTATTTATATCAGAGGAAACTGTTTAAGGGTAAAATACATTAAAATACTGTAGAAAAAATTACTGCTAAGAGTAAATTTACCTATCAACCTATCCAGCATACTGTACCAAAAAAAAAAAAGTAATTGTTTAATGTGTGGCTGTCTGAGATTTGTTGGATTTATCTGTTACCTTCTTTTTTAAAGAAATAATACTATTTGGGGTGGGAAGGTTCACTCTTCCCACTCCCCCACCCCCTGTTAATTGCAAAAATAATCCCTCTCTGTACCTTCCCAGCTGGAAAGATCTGATCTTGGAGAAATACATGGCAAACTTTCAAAGTCAATCATGTAGATGATTCTAAAAGGGCAAGCATGAGAAACCATAAAAAAATTGTATTTGTTTATATATTCAGGACCAAGGTACTGGATCGATGTTGGGTATTTTGGGAATTGTATTAGTTGTACCTTAAGCACCTATGCCAAGTTGTACCTTAAGCACCTATGCCACTGCTGAGTTGAGGGGGGGAGGAAGTGGGAAGACTTTTGGAATGACTTATTTTGAAGTTAACCTAGCACTACCGGAAATGCAACAAGGAAAATGAAATTAAGACCTCACTTCTTGATGTCTAAGTCAATTAAGAAAAAGATGTTTTAAGTTTGACTTTTGTTGGTGCAGATGTGACTGTCACAAGGGCTATGAAGTCAGTTTACCTAACTTTTGGTTGCAATTTTTTTTTCCTTCATCTAATCAGCACAATAATTTACCACTCATGTTTTAAAGTGTTCACTTTTACAGGAGAAACATGACCCTTATATATGGTTCTGACAGACAGAAGTTTGCCTGAAATATGAAAATTTATTTTAGTATCTCATAGCACGTACTCAGATACAGAATCTGTACTGTTTTCTGATGTGTTATTTTGTATTTGTAATCAGAGTAGATTCACATTTCTTCACTTAGCTTTGTTTATTCTGATTATACTGTCAATGCAATTTTGTGTGAGGATTATACGGATTACTTGCTGATACTATTTGTTTAATATCATACTCTGGTGTATTTTGTCCTTGAAAGCTTGAATTTGTCTACCTTAATGTTTTAGGTGTTGAGATTATAGGTTTAAGGGTCCTGCATCTGGGTAGGAAGAACCCCATGCAGCAGTACAGGCTCAGGGTGGACCTGCTGGGGAGCAGCTCTGCGGAGAGGGACCTGGGAGTGCTGGTGGACGACAGGTTAACCATGAGCCAGCAGTGTGCCCTGGCTGCCAAGAAGGCCAATGGCATCCTGGGGTGCATTAGGAAGAGTGTGGCCAGCAGGTCGAGGGAGGT
>Ga0065711_1036392_pt1 | contig 21046 bp, 9 predicted proteins | sample Hoacrofraction12_FD_59098 | JGI IMG/M metagenome (GOLD analysis project Ga0065711, IMG submission 59098) | Hoatzin crop microbial communities from Cojedes, Venezuela - Epithelial fraction 12 v2 (version 2) | ecosystem: Host-associated > Birds > Digestive system > Esophagus > Crop | place...
GAGGAGAGGAGAGGAGAGGAGAGGAGAGGAGAGGAGAGGAGAGGAGAGGAGAGGAGAGATGAATCAGGGTGCAGTAGAAAGGTAAGTCAGGATTCCGGAGCATAGACCTAAGTCACATTACTGACAATGCAGTACTTCTACAGTCATAACACTGATTTTGCCTTCATATTGTATTTGTTTCCTAAATGGGGTGTTTCACTAGGAAAATTTCTAAACTTGTAACAGAGCTCTGTATTTTAGTTTTCCATCCCAGTTTTTCCACAAAATCACTCCTATCCTATCTCAAAAACATGCTGGGGAACCTGGACTTTCCGCTATATGAACTTGTATTTCTGTCTGCATACGGCTAAGCCCCGCAGAGATAAAAGTCCAAGGCCTCAAAGGCGTTCTGATTACACCAGCGTGATACCACTCCTGAGTTAATTATCTGTCTTTTGATAGGACCAGCTATTTTGGCATAATCTAACATTGATGTACATATACTGTTTCTGATTCTTGGACTTACTTAGCTTTAGTTTCAAGTTATTTAGCCAAAGCAGACATGTCCTGGATGACTGAGTAGATAGCATCGCTACTACAGCAGGAATCAAAGGCCTGGGAAATACTTCTGTGTAACGTCAGATAATCGTGATAATCTTTCACTTTACTGCAGATACTGTAACATCTATATAAATGTTGTATTGGATGCAATGCAACCAAGTTAAAATCTTTTCATTCTTTCCCTTTCTGTTCGCCATTATATTTATCACTTCCTTCTGTGTATGACATTAATGAACATAAAAGGAGAAGAAGTGAGTCTGTGCAACCAGAACCCCTGTTTCCTCTGTACTGGGGACTAGAAGAAGACTCCTACAGGAAACATTATGCAGAGGAACAAACAGCACGTCAGTGTGGATCATTGGTGGGGCTGATCTGGAAAAGATGGAGCCCGAGTATCTCACTGAATGTCCTACCCCACAGTAAGGACATGCTGAGGCAATGAATGTACATACTTCCACATTGAATCCATGGCATTTAAATATGCAGGGAGAAAAATCACTTTTCACACATGGCTTTCCTGAGGAGATATCAAGCACTGAGCTGAGTCCTGAGTCCCTGGCACTGAACAAATTAAAGTAACAAAATGACTACAGCAGAACTGATTTATAATGCTTCAGTGAGAGAAGCCTATCACGATGCTAAACTTTGAGTAAAGGGGATTGCGGAAGGCATCTGTTATCATTTTTCCAGCTGCCTGACATCTCCTGCCATTGTAAAGCAATCTGGGGTCACAGTTTCTAGTGAAAATACCAACAATTGGAAACAAGACCTCAGGAGATCCTGCTGCAACAGGGCTGTAGAGTTTTTCTCATGCCTGAAAGGTTGTAAAACAAGCCACAACCCCACCGTTAAGGCCAGCATGGCATCTTCTATGTTTGTTCCTGATGCCACAATACCACAGAGATGAACCCTATTCGTTGTGTGCCCACTAAAGCACTTGTAATGCATTAGGGCAACAAATAGGACTGAGACAGGTCTATTCATACAACACATTTTTTAACCAGACACTTGTTCTCAGATAAATACCAAAGGAGAGTAAAGGTCTTCTTACCCTCTACCATTTATATACTAATGCCCCAAAAAGATTTTGAATAAGTATTTAAGTAATCTTATATACTAAGGATGTCATCTTCTGCAATATTTTTTTGAATTTTTCTATCCTGTACATTATCGTTATTAGTGTAGGTTTTTAAAATGGGAACATGCATTGTTGAGAAGGCAATAAAAATCAGTTTGATTTTTACAAGTATAGATATACTTATCTATAATTTTCTTCTGATATTATTTGTCACAGCAGCTAGGAACGAATAATTTACTCCTAGACAATAGGTTGTTTATTTTTTTCAGACACCCCAATATATAAATGGTGGAACACATAGGGCTAAGTGAAGTTTTTAATTCAGAAGTTTTGCTAACAAAATTTAAAAAAAAAAGAGTTTGACTGAAATTAAACTTATTTTTCCTCTCATATTTTCTTCTCATGAAAAAAATAAAAATAAAAATCGTGTTCCATTTGGACAAAATGTTCTACTAGCTCCAATCTTTTAATTATTTATTTACCTGTTCCTCCATTGATTTGTGTTCAAAAGCATATAAAAAACTCACATGGCAATTAATGGTTACTTTAGAAACATCATAAATATTTCACTCTCATTCCTCTATACCATTGTTACAATACTTGGCTGTAGGAGGATTCAGTCTAATGCTTTACTTAGTCTGAAGAAATTTAAACCTGCATCTCCCATTTTAATTCACTGCAGAGTGTCTGGAGTGTTTCCTTCCATCCCTTTGACTGGAGACACTTCAGTTCAGAGATGTATTCATTCCATTATTCCTTAACTTGGAAGCTGGGGCATTTGATTTTTAATACAGCAGTGACTTATACTAGTAGATTACGAAACTACCAGGACATGGACATTGCCACATGACTGTTGCCATTAAAGTGTTAAAGTGATCCTCAGCACAGTGTGGGCCTGTGGCAAATGATGTCCTCCAGACACCTTCTAGGCATAGCTGGGATTAGAAGCGGGATCCTCCCCAGCTGGACAGACTGGATACAGTCACCATTTTTTGGAATATAAGAAAATGTAGCCATATGGTTGCAAGCTGTGAAGTTTATATTGGTTGAGACCAGTTTTAATAATCAACTTACTTCTAAACTTCAAGAAACGTGCCAGATCCTTTTGCCCAAGCAAGCCAAAGGAGTGAAATGACTTGCTATAAGAAGTCATCAGCCTTACATCTCCCAAATTTTAGAAACCCTAAGTTTGCCTGAATTCTTTGCAAAGAGGGGACAGATGACATCTTAACCCATTTTTGTGAAAAGGTAAAATAAATATAAAGGACAGATAGGAGTTGAGATCATGCCTCAGACTTTTTAATTTATATGTGGTACTTCTGCCCTTGAAGACTTTAATGGCGTTCCCTTGTTAATATTTTTTTAATCCATTTGAGTGCGAGGGATGGTGTGTACCATATTAGATATCCTACACTCTCTGTATACTTGTAAATGCAGAGTTTGAAAGTAACGGCCACCAATCACTCATCAGAGCCATTAGCCTTATGTGACAGGACCATAAATATACCCGTTTGAAGACAGATATACCCTTTCAGTTCCTAAAGCATATCAATAAAAACTGCCTCTAACATTGCAAGCCAACTTTCACAGAAAAAACAGCTGAAAAGCGTTGAAATGTAGTGGAATCAAAATGTCAGTCAGAATCTGTGAAACGTCCACAGATACTTTTGCTTGTTATTGCTTTGACTTAGTTAATGGTAATAAATTGCTCCTGACAAATGCTTTTCCTGACTCTTGCCATAGACTTCCAGATAAGGTAGAATAAATATGCCTGAAAACAGCATCACAAACAAGAGAGCCCTGTAGGAAGGACAAGCCATTGATTCTGTTATATTTTCATTATTTTGACATTGATCAGAACAAGAAGTGCCGTAGGAACTTTGGTGCTACTCTCACATTTAGGTAAGAAAGAGTCCATAATTTCAGAAAAGATATGTATTGTTCTAGAAAGCAAGGCAGAATATACAAAGATGGTACTTGTTATAATGTAAGAGCTTTTGAATTAAATATTCCCAATTGCTTTATTTTTTTATTACTTTAATAAAATTCCCCTAATAAAATAATTATACACTGTACTTATTCTCGGTTCTTCAGGAGATTCCTACTGCAAAAATATTGAAGACTGAATAACAAATAGGAAGAAATTTTTTGTGAAAACTGAAAAGAGAATGATTAAATATTTTCAGGATCTCCAGCTACAATTAAAATGGATTTTAGAGCAAGAATTTCAGTCCTCGGAAATGTTTGTAATTTTTAGTAGCAGTATGTGACGGTGGAGAGAGATGTACCCAATGACTTGTAGAAGATTAAGGTCTGATTTACAGAAAAGGTATGGTGCCAAAGTCCTCTTCATACCTCGACCTCTCTGTTCAGTACATGCATGCATGACATGCTTGTTCTCAGGTGTCCTTACTGGATCATGAATCCTCGTGAAAGCAGAAAGGTCTCAGTTCTTCCTTTTCTGTTGAGCAGACGAAGTGGAAGGAAGAAGAATTTTGTCCCTGTCATCTTAATTTTCTACATACAAAGGCAAGAAGTCCATCATAAATGAGCTGATGTGTTAAAAGAAATAGCTTGCAATTTTGGCTGGTAGCAATAGTGACATCTAATAGTAAATAATAATTCTAAAAGGGTCATAGCAGAGTTTTTTTAATTAATTATTTTTCTTTTCACATTTTCTTAATAAATAACAAGCAATTTATCAACTAATTTCATTTTCAATTTAGTAAAAACAACTATCTTTAACACTAACTTGCAAAGTCACTGGTGTTAAGTACTGTGCAATAGCCATTATTAGCTCAGTACTGCTTTGAAACCAGCTTGAAATTTCATAACATCTTTTGAAGTACCATGAATAATGCTTAATTTTTAATTTGTTTGAGTATTAATCTAAATTTTTTCTGCAGGGTTTTAAAATCTTAATAGAGGAAAAGTGGTGCAGCTTACCTTCACTACTGTATTTATTGGATCATAAATTGACTTGTAAAGGTGGCTCTAAATTGCAATATTTAAAATAGCCTCTAATCAATCTGAGTGTGTTCACAGAGGTACATGTGAAACTTGTGAACATGGAAGACATAACAGTGTTACATTCAGAACACTGAAGAAACCTTTACTGGTTTTAAAAGCTTCAAAGGGAAATATTGAAAGACAATGAGGTGGAGAAATTTTGCATTGCAAGTTCAGAGACAGTTTTTACTGCTATACAGAAATTTTCTATTTATATTTCACATCTGACGGAAAACTTAGTCTGTTAAATACTGAAATTTTCTGCAGGAAAATGTATATTTCTGAAGATTTTTTTATCTTGGGAATGCCAAGTTGAAGTATTTTGTTGAACTGTTCTGGTGTTAATCTAAATTGACTGGAAACAACACCTCATTGTACGAATGGGAAAAGCAAGGGCCCAGGAAGACTTAGATTACTGTTGTCCCATTCTGCCCCTCTACCTGTAGTATTTCAGTCAAGTAGCTTCAGAAATTTCAGACTGACTTCATAGCTTCAAAAGATCTAGTTTTCACATCCTCCTCTTTAAGTTTTATCCTGCATTTGGAACAGGGCAAGCTCTGTTCTCTTCTATCTGACAGATACATGAGCACCTAAAGTAATAGTGAAAATAACCTTCATTTATCAGGAGAATAGTTTGCATTTACTATTATAAAAACCTTGTAAAAATTAAGACAAGGTTATTTTCAATTTCCTTACATTTTTTTTCTCCCTTTTCTTTCATTCACAAATTCCTATCAAACCTGCAGAAATAAATTTTAAAGTCCATAGTGGATAAACCAGCTGAAAAAGAAGATCTGAGATAGAGTATCATTATTGAATATAATTCATTCAGTAATTATGCTGTGTGGATTCTTTGTGCATCTAATTTACCGTCATCTCACCAACTTCCATGGGCACCGAAATACCTATTTGTGTCAGCACTTTGCTTGAAGATGAACAATAAGGACTACACACCCACTACACTCCTTTATCTTTTTATATTTTAGTGGAACAGAATTGTGATTTGGAAATCTTACAGTGCATAACTGTGTTGTAATTAGAACTACAGGGCAAATCACAGGGCATGGTTTTCACCCTAGTCTCAAACCACCCCATCATAATCAACTAGAGTGCTTCTGTCAGATCCAGGAACACTTGTTGTGCAGAAACAATACGAAGATTTGCATGCCAACACCCAGAAAATATGTTAAGCGCTACCTGCTTCATTACAGAACTGTCAATATAGTGAAAGCAGCAGTAAAAAAAACCCAAACCTTTACCATGTTAAACATGGACAAGAATTGTTTTTTTCCCCTGTCCTGACATTGGAAGGCTTTTCTGCCTTTTAATGTTGCTTTCTAGACCAAAGCTATAACTGCAGCAATAGGGAATGCTAAACCTGCTAAGTAGACACAAATGTCTTTTCTCTTTCTAGAGGAACAAAGCTTGTTTCATATCCTTCAGCTCAAAGTGTTTTACTCCCTTTGTGTCAGGCTGTGTAGACTTGTCACAAGGAAACGGCCATGGGAGGGGGTACTGTAGCATTTGGTGTTTGTGCACATTCCTTTCACTTTCTGAAACACAGAGACTTCACCTCATCCTCTTGTCTCTGATCCTTCCAACAACAAAAATTGCAGATCCTGTCCCTCGCAATCACTGGCATTAATGAATGACCTTCTTTACCTCAAAAACATCTCCCTTTTTATACAGCACACAGCTGTGTGACCAAAACACTGACATGCAAAACGTGTTAATGTGGGGAGAGGGAAGCATGATTTAATTCTAAACCACTAATATCTAATTTTAATCTGATTTAGAGTATTTGATGTGATGAAAACTGATTATAAATGAGAAGCTTCTACTTCATTCAACCTGCTTAATATTTTAACCTCCACTATACAGAATGTGTACTTTTCAACAATTTCTCATTTTCAATCTTAACAAAGGGCTTCCATAAATCACCTTGCATGTTTGGCTGTGCAAACAGGGAAAGAAATGACATGTTGCCGTTTGTCAAAAGAATCTTAGGTTTAGAGATTTCACTTGCTTTTTTTACGTATAGATCTTATATAAACTTATGTGTCTTAATCTTTCTCTTTTATTTGCCCTTTATCATAGGATAAAATAAAAGTGAAGGATAAAAGGGATAAAACTGCAAACTATTTTTAGCGGTCCATAAATGGTTGAGACACAGGTTGCTCTTTATGTGCTCAGGGCCGTAGAAAAGAGGGCAACACATTTGGTTGTGGCTCCCATGTTCCCAAGGGCTGCCCTGTCTAGAATGTGAGCTGACTGCACCTTAGTGGAAGACCGTAAAAGCAGAACAGAAGTCTAGCTTGACTTTGTCTGTCATTTATTTTGTTTCATCAGGACCATTAAAAGCCTGATGGCAAAACATTGAATCCCTCAGCTGCAGATTGTCAAGATGATTTCTTAACATCTGTAAAGGAATTTTTAAGTCACTCACACTCTTTATTTGCCCTTTAGAAAATAGTGCATACTACCAATTTTGGCCCCCATGAAATACATGAATCTGCTGAAAGAAAGTAGCTCAAACCTCAGAATCTCAGCATGTTTTTGGGTTTTCTGCCATATCCACTCTCAATAGTTAACCCTCTGACTTTATCCTCCATGTCATGGCAGTTGCAGACTCTTACATCTCTGCTATCTACTCTCAGCACTCCCAAAGCAAAATTCAGGCTTTGATTTAGAATTCATTTTACTACAGATAATGCAGTTTGTACATTGTGATTCAAAGCTTTCACTTTTTTCTCAGAATCTTGTCTCTCAACCATGATCCAGATTCCTCTGAAGACTTGGATGCATCTGTTGCAGCTTTGAAGTTGATAAATCCTTTCACTAGCATCACCACACAATCTTTGAAGTCTGAAGTGCAAAGGATCAGCAAAATCAAAGGAATGATCTGTTTTTCTAGATATGAAATTTAAAGTCTGTATCTACACTGTACTACTATTTTAATATATGTAATAACGTAGCAAAAAAACTTTCCACCTGTGAAAACACAAAAGGTAAATCAGTCAGGTACCTGGTGTGCCCAGAGGGCACAGTTTGTAAAAATATCTCCAATAATTGGCTCAAATCCCCATAAGGGGCAGATTCTTTGCATGTGTTGTCCCTCAGAGGGATTCACATGACATACCTGCTGGAAGCTAAAGTCGTCATCCATGGCTGACTACTTCCCAGGTATACTAAATATCTGTTCAATTTTCAGTGCTTGAAAAGCAGGTGCTTCTCAAGCAGACATCTGGTACATCTGTTTAGAGGCAGATGAATCAATAAGACAGTGCCTCTTGGGCAGGTAACTATGCTGACCTGCTTGAAAAGGAGGTCACTGTCAAGGGTACCTCCCAGGCATACTCTGTTCAGCCAGCATGCACACTGGCTTCAGAAGATGGTGGCATGGCAGGTTTGTTTTAAAATGAACTACTAGGCATGTAACTGGACTCAGGACTGCAAGCTGGAAAGTTATTCAGGCAACCGGTCGTCAGTGTGTCTTAAAGGTCACGTAGACTCTACAATAATAAAGACCTCTTTGTCACACTATATAATTCCTTTCCATTTTTCTCTCTTCTTTATTTTGTGTGCTTTACCCTTTCTTCTCCCTGCTTCACAGTCTTTTCCCCACAGTGAATCACAATATAGGCTTAGATAACCTAAAATAGATCCCCTTTGAGGAAATACAGTTTTCTATAGTCTAAATCTACTCTTTTTTCAGTGCACTGTGCAGAGCAGGTCTAAGCCCCAGTGCCACTGGGAAAACCTCCAAGCCGATCGTTCAGTGCTTGGGATCTCTGCTGCCTGGGTCTCCAGCAGAGGAATAGAGCACAGAAAAACTCAGGGTATTTCTCTCTCTCCTCCATACAGTTAAGTGGTATGTTTGGGTACAGCAGGTTGTCACAGGGGTATATAAATTGGCCGTGTGACTGCAGGACTCCCCTATGTCTGGCTTTAAGCCTTCATTTTCCCACTGAAGTATAGTAAGTAGAACATAGGAATTGGCGTAAGAGTAGTGTTATGTTTTACTCTTGGCAAAGACAGGGCAAAGGAGCATAAGATGTGGTTCCCCTTGGTAAATGGCAAGCTGACATTTTGTATTAGAGAATCAGTAACTACACTGCTTTAAACTTTTCTTCTTGTGAGAGAGTTACTGTGTCTGCACCCAGTGAAATGCAAAGCAGAGACCTGTACACCAACATTCAAAAGTTAAGCATAATTTAGAACTCCATGTTTTGGTTACTTTATGATGCATGTAGTCTGGTGCCTTTTATTCACCCCTGGTTAACAATCAAGAGAGACAGCCGCTCTTCAGCGGAAATCTCGTTGTTTATAGACCAGACCAACAGAAGACTTAATACATCCTAACTGTATGCTATGCACATTGAGAAAAATTATAGTATATTATCATTATTTTTATATATAGATAATAATTTCTCATATAATTTTAGTACTTAAGATTTCATGTGGCAAAAGTGTTTGACGACTAAAAATTGTGAAATGTTCCTTCTGACAAAAATTTCTTTAGGTGGAAATTGTCAAAGAAAAAGGTCACGTGCATATTTGTCATTTAAAATTAAATGTCTTTGCATTTAAATAGATAGATGAAAGAAACGATTTCAAAACTATTTCTATTAAAGTTTTAAGTGCCTCAATCTGAAATTTTGTGTTGAATAGCTTGTTCATGGAAAGTGAAGGAAGAGAAAAGTGGAACAGCAAACTGTATGCTGATCAAGGACAGAAAATCCATCTCTTCCGCAGCACTTATGTTTGCTTTTCCTACATTTCTTCCATGGGTTGCCATAGTTACCATTCAATGGAGAAAATTACTTGAGAGGTGAGTGAGCAGCATGTTGCTCTATCTGCCCTTCATGTATTGCTACGTCTGCTCTCCTGGTATCAGACCACCTTCTAGTTCCAGGCTCTGCTCCAAATACGACACCAGCTCACCTAACTGGTAGGCCAAAACTGGTTGTGTCTTACGTAGTTTCTACATGACAGGTTTATATGACAAACTGATTCTTCACAAGTAAAAAACTAGTGCAAGACGGTGGAATATAGAGTAGACATGGACCTGCAGAAGAATAGATACCAAAGCATATCCGTCTGTTGTGCCATTGTTGTTCATTGTTCACTATTTTCTCTGATGTTTTCACTCACTCTCCCTCCAAATAATGGCCTGACTATTAACACATTATTCTATCCCAATGGGTTATAAGGTTTCACAAAGACCGGCAACTCAGAATCACAGAATCACACAATCACAGAATGGTAGATGTTGGAAGGGGCCTCTGTGGATCATCTAGTCCAATCCTCCTGCCGAAGCTTGGGTCACTTAGAGCAGGCTGCACAGGAACTCATGCAGGTGGGTCTTGAATATCTCCAAAGAAGGAGAATCCACAACCTCCCTGGGCAACCAGTTCCAGTGCTCCATCACCCTCAGGGTAAATAAGCTCTTCCTTGTGTTAGGATGGAACTTCTTATGCTTCAAGTTTGTGCCCATTGCCCCTTGTCCTGTCGCTGGGCACCACTGAAAAGAGTCTGGCTGCATCCTATTGACACCCACCCTTAAGATATTTATAAGCATTTATAAAATGCCCAAACAGTCTTCTCTTCTCTGGGCTAAACAAACCCAGCTCAGCTGTTCCTAATATGAGAGATGGTCCAGTCCCCTCATCATCCTCGTAGGCCTCCGCTGGACTATCTCCAGTAGCTCTTCATCTTTCTTGACGTGGAGAGCCCAGAACTGGATGCAGAACTCCAGATGGGGCCTCACTAGGGCAGAGTAGAGGGGAAGGAGAACCTCCCTCGACCTGCCGGCCACAGTCCTCTTGAAGCAGCCCAGGATCCCGTTGGCCTTCTTGGCAACTAGTGCACACAGGTGGGTTCATGGTCAGCTTCTCATCCACCAGCACTCCCAGGTCTCTCTCCACAGAGCTGCTCTGCAGCAGGTCCGCCCCAAGCCTGTACTGATGCATAGGGTTATTCCTGTCCAGGTGCAGGACCCTGCATTTGCCCTTGTTGAACCTCATCAGGTTCCTCTCTGCCAAACTCTCTAGGCTGTCCAGCTCTTGCTGGATGGCAGCACAGCCTTCTGGTGTATTAATCACTCCTCCCAGTTTTAGGTCATCAGTAAACTTGCTGAGGGTACACTCCGTCATTTCATTCAGGCCATCGATGAAAAAATTGAATAAAACTGGGATGAGTACTGACCCCTGGGGAACACCACTAGCTACAGGCCTCCAACTAGACTCAGCGCCGCTGATGACAACCCTCTAAGCTCTGCCATTCAGCCAGTTCTCAATCCACCTCACTGTCCACTCATCTAGCCCATACTTTCTGAACTTCCCTAGGAGGATGTTATGGGAGATAGTGTCAAAAGCTTTGCTGAAGTTAAAGTAGACAACATCCACTGCTCTCCCCTCATCTACCCAGCCAGTCATGCCCTCAGAGAAAGCTGTCATATTGGTCAGGCACGATTTCCCCTTGGTGAATCCATGTTGACTACTCCTGATGACCTTCTTTTCCTCCACTTGCTTGATGATGACCTCCAGGATGAGCTGCTCCATCACTCTTCCCGGGATGGAGGTGAGGCTGACTGGCCTGTAGTTCGCAGGATCCTCCTTGTTGTCCTTTTTGAAGATTGGAGTGACATTTGCCTTTCTTCCAGTCCTCAGGCACCTCTCCTGTCCTCCAGGACCTCTCAAAGATGATGGAGAGTGGCTCAGCAATGACATCTGCCAGCTCCCTCAGCACTCGTGGTTACATCCCATTGGAGCCCATGGATTTGTGGGTAACTAGTTTGCTTAAATGGTCTCTCATAAGATCCTCAACCAAGAGAAGGTCTTCCTTTCTCCAGGCTTTTTCTCTTACCTCCAGGGGCTGGGATGGCTGAGGGCCAGCCTTAGCAGTGAAGACTGAAGCAAGGAAGGCATTCGATAACTCTGCCTTCTCTGTGTCCTCTGTGACCAGGGCACCCATCCCCTTCAACAGTGGGCCCATGTTTTCCCTAGTCTTCCGTTTGCTGCTGATGTACTTGAAGAAACCTTTCTTGTTGCCCTTCTTATCCCTTCACAGAATCACAGAATGTTAGGAGTTGGAAAGGACCTCTGTTGCCAGATTTAGTTCCAGGTGGACCTTAGGCTTCCTTGTTTCTTCCCTGCATGCTCTGACAACATTCCTGAATCCCTCCCAAGTGGCCTGTCCCTCTTCCCATATTCCATAGACATTTTTTTTCCGTCTGAGTTCCGCTATAAGCTCCCTGCTCATCTATGCGGGTCTCCTGTCTCCTTTGCTCGATTTCTTACTTGTGGGTATGCACTGCATGGAGGAAGTGATTCTTGAATAGTGATCAGCTCTCTTGGACCCCCCTACCTTCTAGAGCCCTGATCCACGGGATTCCTCCAGGTAGGTCCTTGGAGAGGCCAAAGTTAGCTCTCCTGAAGTCCAAGGTTTTGATCCTACTTATTGCCCTGCTTCCTCCACGCAGTTCATCCTGAATTCCACCACGTCATGGTCACTGCAGCCAAGGCTGCCCCACACCTTTACTTCCTCAACCAGTCCATCTCTATTTGTTAGCAAAAGGTCCAACAGCACATCTCTCCTCATTTGGTCCTCCTCCACCAGCGTCAAAAAGTTATTATCAATGCTGTGCAGGAACCTCCTGGACAGTGTGTGCCTGGCTGTGTGGTCTTCCCAGTTGATGTCAGGGTGGTTGAAGTCCCCCATTAGAACAGGGCCTGTGATCGTGACACTACTTTCAGCTGTGTGTAGCAGGCCTCATCAGCTTCCTCTTCCTGGTCAGGTGGTCTGTAATAAACACCCACAACAGTGTCAGCCGTATGAGCCTGTCCCTTAATTCTTACCCATAAGCTCTCAACTCATTCTTCATTTGCCCCCAGGCAGAGCTCGATACATTCTAGTTGCTCCTTCACTTGCAGAGCAACTCCACCACCTTGCCTTGCTGGCCTGACTTTCCTAAAAGGTACGTAGCCATCTATGACAGCATTCCAGTCATGCGACCTGTCCCACCATGTCTCTGCAATTGCAATGAGATCATGGCCCTGCAACTGCACACAGATCTGTAGCTCTTTGTGTGTATTCCCCATGCTGTGTGCATTGGTGTACAGACATTTCAGAGAGGAACTCGAACATGCAGGTTTCCCTGGAGGGGTGCAAGAAGATCTGCTGTAGCCATACCCGCCCTTAAGGCTGTTGATCTTCTGCTTCTCAATTTGGGAGGCAGCTGAGGAATATTTATTACTGTTCTGGTTTGCCGCACTGATGGCTTGAGCATTGTGATTTTGCACACACCTCCCCCCCCGAGTCCTTCAGTTTAAAGCCCTCCACACCAGGTTGGCTAGCCTGCTGCCAAAGATTCCCTTGCCCCTTCTGGACAGGTGGATCCCAACCCTCCCTAACAGGTTATGGTCATTGAAGAAAGTCCTATTGTCATAAAAGCCAAAACACTCATGAAGGCACCAGCCACGAAGCGAAGCCGGGAGTTGATATTCATGATGCTGATGTTTCTGGCTGATCCCTTTCCTCCAACTGGTAAAACAGAAAAGATAACTTGGGCACCAATGCATTTTGCTTGCATGACCAGGGCTTTGAAGTCTTCCTTAGTTCTGCCAAGGTTCTGGCTTGCAGTGTCATTTGTGCCTACCTGAAAGAGTAACAGTGGATAGTAGTCTGTGTTCTTCACAGGTTGTGGCATCCTCTTGGCCACATCTCAGACTTTAGCTCCTGGAAGGCAGCATACCTCACGTGCCAATTCTTCCTGCATACTGACTTGAAAATGTCAAGATACCTTTGTCTGACTGGAAATTATTTGGACTGATTCCTTGCCATGTACGGTTTTATCATATTTGTTTATTTTATAACCAAGGGGTTTCTTTTAAAAAGTTCAGTCTTTCCATATAGAAACAGCTACATATGTATTTATTTTTATCTTTGTCTATCCCCAGAAGCTAGCAAACTGAAGATATGTATTACACAGACAATAGGAAGTGTATCTAGCATGTGCTCAGAAGAGAATTTCCTAACACAAAAGTTCATTTAAATAAAATTCTGATACAATTTTTATTCAGAAATCTTATGATTTTATTCAGTCACATTGTGGTATATCACATGACGTGTCAGATGTAGTTTAGACTTTTAAGAGCAGAGGACTACACATGTCACTTTTTGACCTCAGCTGCAAAAACATTGTATATATTTCTCCTACATGCTAGTATTCTGCATGGCTGGATTAATGAATACAAGAATAATAGGCTTCCAAGGTGGTTTACATGCATTGATTAAATGTCAGCTTAGAAATGCAATAGGTTCTATTGCTACAGACATTGAGAACAAAGACGGGGAGATAGTAACCATTGGTTAAATAAGTAACTTATCAATTCTTTTTAGTATAGAATTACATTTTCTTGTTTTACCAAAAGGATTCTCAAGTAATAAAACATTTGCAAAGTAGTACATAATGTTTTTTAATTTTGCAGTTGCAGGACATATTCTTTTACTGTATGTTAAAGTGTATAGTACAGTAAAGCTGGAGAAAACACAAACTTGTTCAACATAAGAGGGAATTCAAAATGTTCATGGGATAGTGAGTGATTGACATCAGAGGAAATAAAATTAAAACCTTGCCTCAGTATAACTTCATAGAGAGACTGTAAAAGTGGATTAGATTTTTACCCCTTCAAAATATTTGAAAAATGTGGTCATAGCATGGACATAGATTGTTCAATTAAAAATCAATGAAAAAGTTAATTTTCTGTCATTATCAGTATACATTAAATATCCATCCTAACACCGCAACAAAACATCTAATAGCAAAATTGCCCAGGAGACTAAATTACCTATGAGTGAAAAAACTCCTGTCACAACAATTAAAAAATTATATCATTGACCCTGAATGTCAAAAGTACTGTATATTACAAGATGATGCTGCCTCCAAGTTTTAGTCCCAACCTATGCACAAAGCACTATATGTTGTGTTATCCACATGTGATGTGTTAAATACAGATTGAGTAAGCCCGCACTGTTGCAGTCAGAAAAACCCTGCTTGACTAGTGCCCAGTGACAGGACAAGGGGCAATGGGCACAAACTGAGGCACAGGAAGTTCCGTCTGAACATGAGGAAGAAATTCTTCACTCTGAGGGTGACGGAGCACTGGAACAGGCTGCCCAGGGAGGTTGTGGAGTCTCCTTCTCTGTAGATATTCAAGACCCACCTGGAAAAGGTCCTGTGCAGCCTGCTGTAGGTGACTCTGCTTCAGCAGGAGGATTGGACTTGATGACGCACAGAGGTCCCTTCCAACCCCTACCATTCTGTGTGATACTGTGTGATTCTGTGTAATAATTAATAATTATGGGATGTTTGTGCCCATCTGAATCATTTATACAAATTCAAAGTGATGATTGATTCCAGCACATCTGAAAGGATGAGGCTTTAGAATATATGCACACACATTATTCATATTTTTTCCTAGTTGGTACAATTCAGCATGTACTGACTCAGCAAATCATTTCTCCCATCTATCTGTCCTGACCAAATCAGAGATTGAGAAACTTTAATAGATTCTTCCTATTACTACAACTGCCTTATTTTGATCAAAGACCAAAAGATGATATATGTCACATAACAAGCAGTAATAATAAAGAATACCGAATAGCTAAGATATTCAGAGAATTGAGATAGACAAGTAAGGAGTACAGAAGAGGGCTGATATCAGATATCTCTGAACCAGCAGAGAAACAGGTAGCAAAAATCTAAGTTTGCTTGTAAGTAGGAAAAATAGCATATTTGCTCTGAAAAGATGAATTCAACCAGGCTTTGAGGTTGAGATAGCAGACATGCACATTTTGAAAAGGGAATGTACGCAGTACCATCAGAAAAGAAAGCAAACAAAAAAAGTTAAGGCTTTACGGTTAAGAATTTGTATATTGTTAAAGATTTGCACTCCAGCTTGATAGCTGAATAATAAGACTCTTCAACTACTTGTTATGTGGATGTATGTATGTACAACTGTGCAGTATAATAGTACATCCATCCCTGGGGGGTGGGGGGTGGGGGGTGGAGCGCTAAAAAACATTCTCATGTATCAATATTACATAAGTTATCCCTGACTCACTTCAGAAATTGTTCTGTCTCATGTTCTTTTCCAGTTCCTGGTGTTTCTGAATGACTTTTCTGTTGTTTGCTGTGGTGATGAATGCCAGTAAGAACAATAGACCAGATAGTCGCATCTCCTGTAATGTCTGATCTTTACCTCCTTCGGGGTCAGGAAGGGGCCAAGATCCCCAATTAAGAGACTACTTGGGTGGAGAAGTAAGCATTACCAAACCAGACATTTATTTTTAGTGTCATAAAAATTATTTGAGGGGATGATGGGAAAAGACAGATGGCTTATAAAGACATCAAATAGTTAATTTCCAGTTGTTCAGAAAAGAAAGAGGCTCCCTGAGGCTTATGCTGCATCTTGGTATTTATTGAACTTTAAGCTATAGCCAACAGGCTGGTTAATAACAATTCATGCAGCTGTCAATCTTTTTGACCAATGTCATCAATATTTCACGCTGCCAAATAACAACAATTAAGAACTAGGACTGGAAGAAGCACTCAGGGCAAAAGTGTTTCTAACACTATAATGAAATTGACGGTGTAAGACAGATATTTCCAATGGGCATTCAGAGAAAGGCTTTCCTGTGATTTTCTTTTCAAACCAGTGTGAATCGGTGTTCTTTATCCCACACTCCAAGCGTTCAAACACTGGACAAATTTTGTAATTTAACCCATAATGCTGAAATAAGTGTATCTTTTGGAATGCACAGTAGTTAAGGTAAACTAGAATTATGAAAGTAATGCCTGGATTTTTATGAAAAGCAAAATTTTTCAAGTGTTAATTGAGCATTAACATTTTGGTAAATGTTTACACTCAGCATTAGCTGAGACATCTGACTTCCAGATCAAATGAGCGAAAGCAACAAATTCTACAAATCCTTTTTCAAAAGCTTCATATAATGCTCATATTTCATTTTGAACAGATCATACCAACAGTTCTGCTTCCAATCATAGACATAATCATAAGCATAAAAACTTTTAAATAGTATTCAGCAATGTCTGAAAAGAAGTATAAAAGGGAAAAAGGAGTTATGCTCCTCCCATATTAGAAGATTGATCTTTTTTATTTTAAGATTTTATTTTAACTATATCCAAATCTATATACTTAAAAATATTTATTTAAGTGTTTTAAAAGGATATTTTAAAAGGGTATATATGTGTATGTGCATTCTAACTCTAGGTGGAAAAGATTATACTCATGATTAAACCTATCGAGGATCAGTAAGCATCGACAATTTTACTTTAAAGTTATACAAGTCTACCAAGGTTTTCAGACTATGTCAATTTGCGTGTTTCTTTGAGCCCACTCTTCACATTTCTTAAATGTCTTTTATGTTCAACACATATTTCTGTATTTCTCCTGAGATGTAAATTGAAGTTACAAAAATGACCAGGTAAGATTGAAATAGTAGCCGTAATATCTGTTTTGGTACTTGCTGCTTTTGCAGAGAGCTCCAGTACAGATGTTTTTTATCTGATGACATCAAAGAAAAATGAACATAGAGACTCCAAGTAAATTTCAAAGTTCATGCTAGTAGACAACTTAAATTTACAGGAATGCAGATAACTTTGCAACTTCATTGTGCTTTTAAAGGTGTAATATAAATCTCTATGTCCTACAGGCTCATAGGATATTCTGCAATAGTTATTTACATCACCCAAGGACTCCTAATTTTTTGGCCTACTGAAACAAATTGAAGAGTTTTAATAAAAAATGGGTTAATTAGAACACAGGACAATATACATGTATTAGCCAAAAAGAACAATCAAACAAATGAAAAACAAACAGCAGGATGGTTAAGAAATCCACAAGTACCTGGGAACACCATGTAGTGAAAATAAGTGAAAATTAAGAGGGACATTTTAAAGGTGTATGACCATTACTCTTTAAATTGAGAAATGTAGGCATCACACTATTTTAGACCAATTTTAAAATAGATTAAAGATTAATGTTACCTACAAACAAAAAAGTCATTAAACTCCTGACGAGCCTTTGTGGATACCAGACAAGAAAACCGTAACCAAGACAGGGAGAATAGGTATCTCTCCTGTAAGGATTGCTTTGATAATATTGGTAGTGTAGCAGTAGTAGTAATAGTTGTAATTACAATGGTTATATGCATTGCACTTCAGTATTATGTGGATGTTTACAAACATGTCAAATAGGTCAGAGTTGTAAACGGAAAACTAACAGGAGATTGAATGTGAGTTTACAAGATTTCCAGTAAGGGTTGGGGGAGCTATGTTTTACGTATTACAGATGTTAAGTTTACCTCTTAAATTTATTACTATTTTTATTATTTTTCAGTTTCTACTAGTGTGGAATAAAACACAAAATTGCTAAAAAATAAAGATTACCCATCTAAAAAAGACCTTCCAAAGAAGTCTTCTTGTGGTAATAGTCATATTGATGATGTTCCTTTCTTAAATGTATGCAAAGACCTCATCTGGGACCTGGGATGTACTCCTCAGTCTAGCTGTACAAACATAGGCAAGATATCTGTAACTGTACAGGAGGGAGAGATTGACCACAAAGGCTTAGGTTGAACTGATTGGTTTAAAGTAATAGATTATCCTTACAATGGTGAGAATTGCTTATTTCCCAAGGGACAATATTTCTGTTTCTCTTCCTGCTAGACTGTAGTTTTCTCTTTAAACCTATTGATATATCTGTCCTCTCTGTGGTTACTAATCTTCTTTGCTCCTCCTACATATGTATCTTGCTGACTTATTTACTTGGCTATTTGGCCTTTAACCTCCTATGAAAACTGTGGAAGATTTCAGTGGTAGGACTGGAATTCCTTATTTGGTTGTTTTTTTCTACACTTTATATTTCATTCAACAGGCAGAATGGGGAATTCTGAAATATTCGCTGTTTTGAAAGGGACGGTAAAAATTCTGTCACACAAGGAATAAAGATTTTTTTCTCTTGATTTTATTTTTTGTGGCTGAATAATGCCCTGTGAACCCAATATGTCTTGAGACCAGAGCCTACATACAGATATAGGGGTATAATATGTAGAGGTCTGTAATTGCTACCAACCATTCTTGCAGTTTCAGAAAGACCTGAAACAAAGTGGGGTTTTTGCTGATGGTGGAGCAAGGGGGAAATCTTTTTCTTATTGTGGAAAATTCTTTTATCTTGTGGTTTCCTGCTGATATTTTCAATGCAAAGTAAATCTGCAGGAATGACTGTTCCAAGTCTTTAGGCAAAGAGGTAAAATAGCAAATAATTATATAAAGTAAGAATTATCCCACTTCTGCATCTCTCCTACCTACAATTAAATCTTGCTATTAAAATTCAACTTTGGAATTAGATTCTCAGCTATAAAGATTTAAGGAGTTGGGCTGGTTTTTAGAGACCCCTTTTGTTAAACTAGAACAGCTGAAATGGACCAGAAAGTTTGAAGCAAAAGGTGCTGCATTCAGGAATGTGATTCTTGCTTTTTGATCTGTTTTGAAAGTTTGCATATATTGTGGTTTAACCCTAGCCAGCAGCTCAGCCCTACACAGCTGCTCGTTTGCTCTTTGCCAGCAGGACATGGGAGAGAATCGCAAGGCTAAAAGTGAGAAAACTCGTGGGTTGAGATAAAGACAGTTTAATAGGTAAGCAAAAGCTGCACACAAGCAGAACAAAATTAGGAATTCATTCACTACTTCCATCAGCAGGCAGGTGTTTATCCATTTCCAGGAAAGCAGGGTTCCATTACTCGTAGCGGTGACTTGAAAAGACAAAAGCCATAAGTCCAAACATCCTCTCCTTACTCCTTCTCCCTCCACCTTTTATTGCTGAACACAGTGTCATATCGTATGGGATATACCTTTGTTCAGCTGGGGTCAGCTGTCCTGGCTGTGTCTCCTCCTAACCTCTTGTGCATCCCAACCTCCTCACTGGTGGGACAGTGTGAGAAACACAGCCTTGATGCGGTGTAAGCACTGCTCAGTAATAGCTAAAACATCAGTTTGTTATCAACACCGTTTCGGTCATAAATACAAAACAGCACCCCACAGGCTGCTATGAAGAAAATGAACTCTATCCCAGACAAAACCAGAGTTGCATGGAAATGCTTACTGATTATGAGAGTGTAGGTCCTGGCTGTTATAAAAGTTTCTCTTCTCTCCCATGTCTCAAATGTGAACCACAAAAAGAGGAGGCTACATTATTAGTTCCCAGCTCTCTTTGTGTTACTGTATGTGGATGGTGCAACACTTCATACATGGTGTTAAGCACCCAGTTAATAAATACCTGCTAGCTGATTTTATCTCTTAGATAAGTAAAACATAAAAAAAGGTATTAGGTGTCCCAGGGTGATTTTTGATAGAGAATCCCTGTGTTCATGTTGAAATGAGTTCAGACAATCCAGCCTGGCTGAGGACAGATATGTTCTGAATTTATAAAACTGGATGTTGTAGCTTTTATTGAACAAGCAAATGGAGAAAGAACATGAACACATGTGGTAGGCTAGCATGAAGTTCAGGCTATGAAGCAAAGCTTTTTCACATATAACACCACGAACAATTTGAGAAGTGTTCTATCCATATTGCTGCTTTGTCTACACAAAATACCAACATTTCAGGATCTCTTTTGAACTAACTTGCATTAAGAAAAGGCACTTTGCATGGCACATTAAATTGAACTGTTGGTGCATTTGGTCTGCGTCATATATGATTTCCTCTTGGGAGCTGGAGTCTAAAATCTAAAACTTACCAACCAGCACTTCATAGATCATCATCTTTGAAAGGTCCTGGAGGACAGGAGAGGTGCCCGAGGACTGGAGAAAGGCCAGTGCATTCCAATCTTCAAAAAGGACAAGAAGGAGGACCCAGGGAACTACAGGCTGGTCAGCCTCACCTCCATCCCGGGAAAGGTGGTGGAGCAACTCATTCTAGCGGTCATCATCAAGCAAGTGGAGGAAAAGAAGGTTATCAGGAGCAGTCAGCATGGATTCACCAAGGGGAAATCATGCCTGACCAATATGACAGCTTTCTATGAGGGCATGACTGGCTGGGTAGGTGAGGGGAGAGCAGTGGATGTTGTCTACCTCGACTTCAGCAAAGCTTTTGATACCATCTCCCATAATATCCTCCTAGGCAAGCTCAGGAAGTGTGGGCTGGATGAGTGGTCGGTGTGGTGGATTGAGAACTGGCTGAATGGCAGAACTCAGAGGGTTTTCATCAGCGGCGCTGAGTCTAGTTGGAGGCCGGTAACTAGTGGTGTCCCCCAGGGGTCAGTACTGGGCCCAGTCTTGTTTAACTTCTTCATCAATGACCTGGATGAAGAGTCAGAATGTACTCTCTTTATA
>Ga0065711_1005186_pt1 | contig 21045 bp, 13 predicted proteins | sample Hoacrofraction12_FD_59098 | JGI IMG/M metagenome (GOLD analysis project Ga0065711, IMG submission 59098) | Hoatzin crop microbial communities from Cojedes, Venezuela - Epithelial fraction 12 v2 (version 2) | ecosystem: Host-associated > Birds > Digestive system > Esophagus > Crop | place...
GATGTAGTTTGAGAGTTAGCATGACTAGGCCGCTTAAGCGAAACAGTTAGCATAACTGGACAGGCCGCTGGAAAGGACAGCTAAGAATAACAATTGAGAAAGTTCTGATAGTGCACATGATGTGGGTTAGCAAAAACAAGATGTGTTCAAGGACGTGGAGGCGGCCTGTTGCTATTAGCGCTAGTGCAGAGTTACCAATCATAAGGGAATATGGGGTGCGTGAACAGCGCATGATTTATGTCTGTAGCCTATCCGAATAAGCATGATCGTGTGTGCAGATATGAAAAATGTATATAACCACGCAAGCAGACCAATAAAGGGGAATCAGCTGTGCATTGTATCAATGTGTGAGAGTCATTCCTGTCCCTGCATGGATGCTGAAACTCACCAGCCGACATAACAAATACAACACTGGCAACCTCAAACACTGAAAGATCAAGGCTAGAGCCTCTAAAAAAAAAAAATTTTTACTTACAAAACTCTGAAATTAAAAATACTTAGGGGGTTCTGCTCTTTTTTGCCCTTTGACCTCTGAGACGTTAAGGTCTACTTCAGCCCTGTTTGCAGGCTCATCCATTCTTTCATTTTGCTTTAAAGGAAAGTAGAAAATCTCATAGAGTCTGACTGGAGCTGGAGCTTTCAGAATAACCTGAGGAATGGTGGCTTACAACACAACTGATGGCAAGAGTGTGGATATGCAAGAAGACTTGGATAGCAAAATACATTCCCCAAACAACTGACTCTCAAAGGTCTAAAAGTTTTTAGTCGCCTTTTAAATCCATTATCATTTATACTGCAGTATTCATACTATCAATTTATAATTTATATCTCCTAGACCCATGGTGTTAGGCAGCTTTCTTCCACCAACAAAAATACAATCCAAAGCCAAAACTAACGTATGTGTTTACATTTTCAACACCCAAACAGCAGAATCTTGATACGTCTTGAACAAACAGCAGGTAAATCACCATAAGCAGCTGACCTAGCAAACACCAAATATTTTGGAAACATCCTACTGTGTGTATTTTAAGAAGGAAGCTGGTTTTGCACTTTTCTTATGAGACAGTTAACAGTGGCAAAGGAAAATGCACATCATCATCCCAGGAGTTGTGTGAAACAACACAGAATAAGGTGGGAGTAGAAAAACAGCTTTCAGTCAGCACGAGTGTGAGAAAGGATTCAGCCTGCTGAATGGATTAGATGGCTGAAGCAAGAGAAGCCAGCGCCAGGAGCCCAGCCAGGAAGCTCAGATGTCTCCTGTGGGGTCTAAAAAAGAGTCATGGAAAAAGGCAACTGCCAGAATGCCAACTGGATGTCCATATGAGACTTAAGGGATTCTACAGGATGACACGCAGAAAGAAGCACAAAGAAACTTCGAACAAGGCTTTTAGCACAACTTGAAGGAAAACCTGAGAATGATGGCTTTTGCATTGAATTCAGGCAGGGGAAGTTAGGGGCTGTCTCCAGGGAAGAAGGGTTTTTCCATACATTCCTAAAATAACTAAACTTCATTAAGGAAAAACTTGAACACATTCTCTCTCTGCTATGCTCATGGAAACAGCGTAACAGATCTCCATTTTTGACTAATTGTGTAAGTCAGTAATTACTGGTGTTCAATCTTTGCATGTCCCTGCAGTTCCAACGCACTGCGATACAACAACAGACACTGTTCTTGAGAGACGGGACAAGTTTACTTTTCAGAGACAAAAGAGACAAACAGCTGAATACAAACAGCCTGAGCTGCCAAAATTTATGGGATTTCTCAGATGCAAACCCAGACTTCACAGTGAACTGCTATTCCCTGTTCTGATGACACAAGCGAGGCAATCCCATCCCCTTTCCCCCAGCTTCACTGACTCTCCTACCCTCGGCACCCACACTCCTCCGGGCTCTGCCATACCACCATATTTTCTACTACAGGCAGCCCTCGGCCTGCTTATCCTGCGAGGTGCTTCAGCCCCTTTGGAAAAAGTGAGAACTAAAGAACAGGCGGGAGGGGAAAGTTCACTGTTTTGGGCAGAACTGCTTTGGCTAGAGGGATGTGGTTCAGTAAAGCCAGCAGAAGAGACTGTATCTTTTATTTAAAAGTTCCCAGGTGAAAAAGTAAAGGAGATGAAAATGGGAAGGTAGACAGAAGATGATGAATTTACAAGGGCAGTGCCCTCAGTTTTCAAAAGACCTCAGGTAAGGTCATTTTTAATGTTTGCCATTCTGAAGGAAATTATCATATTTTCTCTTGTAATTAGCCAAGCAATAGAATCAAAGCTATACTACTTCCACAGTTGCAATGTGTTTACTATTCTGGGTTGCATTTTTTTTACATGTCTAATGCAATTTTAATATTTTATCTTTTAGAACAGGACTTAGTTCAGACCAAAATAATCACCGTATTAACATCTTTTTCTTATCCACTCAAAGTCGTTCAGTTCATTACTGCAGAAACAGCAAGCCTCCCCAGTCCGTCATTAATTCACATTGTCTTAATTATGAGAAAGAAAAGAAATTCTCTGTGCAAGATTTTGTGCATAATGATACTGTAAATACAAATTTTAATGCAAAGCTATAAAATACAAACCAGACAAGGCAATTGCTAAAGTAAAATTCCGGTAAAGATCACATTTTATTTGGTAGGAACTTATTTTTTCACTCTGCCAAGCCAGTCTTGTGCTGCTCTAAATCCACTGAAATTAACTCCATCACATCTGCCTGCAGAAGAATGAAGCCCTTAAACCTGTCCTAACAATCAGTTCAAACCACATCCCCCTATCTTAATTTGGCAAAGTTCAGGGAAATGTCAGCTCTGAATCATGTAGAAAAGACCTATTTCTATAATGGGCATGCATTGGGATTCTAATTCCAAACAGCTCTTCAGTCTGGGGAAAGTTTGGATGAAGACCTGAACTTGGACTCATTTCTAGTTTGGGCTAGTTTCTTCATCTACTTTTCCAACAGAAGCCAAATCAATAAGCCCACTGCTTGCAGACCACACCTATAATAATACACCTAAACTACACATCTAAGGTGGATGGGATTTTCAAAGGTATGAATAGACTTAATTAGGGACATTTTGACTTAAGGGCTTTTGGATCTCAAACTGAAGCATGACAGAGGTGCCACAACATGGAAACTGCACATCCATATTTCCAGAATGGAACATTTAAAGTTCACTACACACATACATGGCACCTCAGACACAACAGGTTTGCTTGCAAACTAGGAAATTCAGGAAGCTTAAGGTGATGTGAACAAATGCACTATACATGTATATCAAAATGTGAAAAGCTGGACTTTTTTTATTTTGAGAGTAACACTGTGATATTTCGTATTTCAAAGTGGTGAGAATTAGCTAAACAAAGTTAATGTGAGGAAAAAAAACTAAATGTAAAACACAATGTTACACTGAAGTCGAACAGTTCCTCCAGGTCTAGATTTCAGTAACTACACTTCTTTTTACGAATCTTGGAAGAGGTAACATGAATGACCACAATTAACATGCAAGCCCACATGATAACGATGCAAAGTGAACAGATTCAGCCCAGAAACTTCCTGGCTGAGAGTTACACTCAACTCAAATTCATTTGGTGCCAACCACTAATTCCTCCAATACTGGGAAATAGATGTGATTAGACAAACAGATAAGGAACTCTAGGGATCATGTGAACGGCCAAAGTTTACTGCTTACTCATGAGTATTTTAAAAGCATACCAATAGAAGCAAAGAGGACAACAAGAACACCTGGCGTTCACGCTAATAACAAATTCAAGCAAAATAAAAACACAAATTAAAGCAAAACTAGGACCAGAGAAATAGATTCTTCTATTAAAAGAAATAAAATTTTCTTCTACTATCCACCAAAGTTAATTACTTTTTACAACTAACAACTGCTTGCACCAGGACATTTTATTTGTTCATATCCTTGTTACACTATGTTCAGTTCAACTACTGAACCATCTAGCAGGCATATTATTAGATGTAGTAGTATCTCCTTCAGATGACAGAAGCAGAAAAGCTTCTTGCATGTATCTTTGCTGATTAACTGATTCTAGCAGTAATATCTGGAGCAATAGAGACCATTCCCAATAACTCACTGAATAATTATTTTCATATATGTATACACACACATGCAAAAAGGCAAATACAAAATGTTTACTGTGATACTGTGAAAACCTCTTGAGAACCTGACCTGACATCAATGAAAAGACTTTTTGACTCCCATGGCCTTTGGATTAAAGTGAGTGAAGTGGAAAAGCTAGAGAGCTGCTGAGAAAAAGCATAATGTACCTTCACAATGATCTTCAAATACTGTATAATTATCAGGTCCAGCTTTGACAGATCAATATCCGAAAACAAAAAATCATCAAATTCTGCATTGCTGCTTGATAATTGCTGTCAAGACCACAGCAAATTTTACCTTGGGGCTTTACCCCTTATAAAAATCATCATCAAGCTTGACTGTATCATCAGTGACCAAAACCATCAATGGGAATTGCTGCATAAGGAAATGGGCATTTTCACTGCTTTCAGCACCTTTGCTGGCTATCCAAATTGCATTTGGACTGCCTGTACTCTGCCTCAACCCCTCTGGCAAACACTTCAGGAACACGGACATCAAGAAACTTAAATCCCTACTGGACAGGTTTAGCTCTAGATATCAGTCATGTCTGCCAGTTACTGCAGTGGGACCACACGTCCTTCTTTTGGCTTCACAATATGGAGCCAAATTAGACCTCAAGACACTTCTGCTTCTACATAGAGCCCAACTGAGATAACTAATCGACTGAAGATGATGCATAAACAAGCACCTCTTGGCCTGAGTTTCACTTCAGGCCTCAGGCAATTCTGAGCAGTAAGACAAGGTCTGGCAAGGACTGGAGGGCTGTGATCTACACGGAGGCTGGTTGGTGCTGGGCAAGATAAGAGCTTAGCTTGGTAGGACTGCAGCTGGATCTGCTAGCAAGGACTAGAGAAAGCATGCCATGAAGCAGATGCTTTCTAACAAAAAATGACTTCTGCAGAAACGTGAGCTCTTCTAGGGCTGACCACCTTTGGCTGGAGCGTTACTCTCCTTCCAGATCCCAATCCCCTGTAGTTATTCTATGAACAATAGGCTGATCAGACCCAACACCCAGGACTCAAAGAGGAGACATGCGACTGCATTTCCAGCATGTATATAAGACCAACTGAAATCATGGAACAAAATCCATCCCCTACTGGACAGAAAACAAAATTCTGCAGCCCTGACCGATTTCTGGACATTATTTTTCATAGAAAGTGGATGAAAGAATTAATATAGAGACTTATTACAGAAAAAACAAGAGGCTGTACAGTGAGACCACCACACTTGGTGGAAAGTAATTTATTTTTTAAAAGAAACTGTTCTGGTCTTGAGCTGTCCCTGCCTGCCTGCCTGTATTTCAAACAGCTGCTTACCTCTTTTCGTGAACACCCTGTTTCACAAAATCTAGCGCGGCTGTTCACAAATAAGCAGTGACTGGGAAAGCCGACACGGAAAAAAACTTAAAAGACACTACTTCAGAAACCCTGAAGCCTGAGGTATTAATAGAAAAGGACTTTTTTTTAAACACATAGTTACAAACACCTTACAGTTTTTCAGCCATAGAGAAAATTAGTAGAAGATAACCTTCCATGGCCTTATTTATGACTATATTTACTAAGGTGCAACAGTTAGAAAAAGATGTAGACTTTCTTTTCATCTTTCTCCTGTACAGTAGGTGTTTTTTTTACTTTGAATTTAGCATGTCAGGGCTCAAGACTGATTTTCAGCACCATGAAGAATATTGGCTTCTTTTGTGGCTGTCTGCTGGACTGTACAAGGAACTCTTTCCCTTTCCTAGCAGAACACACAACTATTGTGAAAATACACCAGACTAGAGACTATCACAGACATTTCAAATGTAGCACTGACCGTTTCAGCCAAGGACGCCCATTCACATGGCATGGGACTACATGTAAACTAAGCACAGTGCCCACGTGCCAGTAGGATACCAGGGACACCTGCACATGGCTCTGAACAAACAAGGCACTAAGCACCAGCCTGACAACAGGCACAGCTGCAGCCAATACCTCCTGACAAATATGACCCTGCCCATTTCCATTTCACTTGATTTTGGGGGTTTTTTTTAGTGGTTTGTGTGTTTGGTTTTTTTTCTTTGTTTGTTTGTTTTTTCTGATTTTGATCTGCCATTCACAAATGAACATGGAAATGGAGAATTTAAAGGCTGAATAAACCATCAGGAAAGGTAACAGACCAGGATTTATTTCATCATCTCAAATGACCTCCTCTTCTCCCCTTGCCTCAGTTCTGATTGGGACCATGGTAATCGCCAGTCTTTAGTAGGGAGGGGTCCTCAGAAACCGTGTTAGCTTTCTTAGGATGGGTGGCAGAAGTAACCACTTTAGCTATTATGCAAACAAAAAGAGCTGTCAGTTCTCACAGGGCTTGTGAGACCCACCCAGGCTGCTCTGTCCTAAGTTATTTGCTGGCTGGCTGGCAGAAGAATGCCATCAATGTTTGGTAGCTGCTTATAGAACATTTTTCCAAAGGGAACACAGTGTGATCTCTTCACCTCTTCCCTGCCATTGCCACCCCCACACCCCAACCAGCCATTCAGCTGCTCTGCTGCCTGCTCTCCTCTCTGCCGCCCCTCTGTCTCCCTCTCTTTGACCGTATTTAAATCCCTTTTAGTGTGTTTCCTTAATGCACTGTCACACATTTTAATTCCAGTTTTAGTCTGTCAACAATGAACTCTGCCAGCTAAACAGAGCTGAAACCGCTTGCAGTTGGCGGCAAAGATCTATTGAAGTGGGGGGTAACATTTTTTCAATTGCAAGCTTTCATGTAAAATACTAAACTGTAGTGCAGTCTTTCTACTATAGACTGCGATTAAACTGTAATTCGCTGATAGAATTATAACCATGATTTCCTACCAGCTGGCGTGGGAAATGATTTCTGTACTTCACCCAACAGAGCTGTTATTTAGATGGCAAACACAACAAAAAAATGCACATTGAGATTCGCAGTGCCTGTGTTTGGAGAGGAGGAATGTGCTGCAGCCCCAGCTGGGCAGGTTTCCGCAGTAGATGGCAGCCCCCAGGAGCTCCGCAGCCTTCCAGCTGGCCAGGCTGTGCCAACGGCCCCTCCCACCATCTGACTTAATTTCCACACCTTACACACGGCAGAGATGTCCTCCTCCTTCTCTGCCCTGCCCCTGGTCGGAGTAACCTCAGCTTTCCTTCCAAAAGCCTTTCTTTACATCCCCCGCTTTCAGAGCAGGTGATGCCCAGCTCCTTCTGCAAAAAAAGCTTCCAAGCAGAGTCAGAACAAAGAACCTGGCCCTTTGCTAACTCCCTTATTTCACAGATTTATTTCATCCCATAAAAAGAATACAATATGACATATTCTTCAGGGCACGAAACTTAAACGGGCTTTGTACTTCACTTGCAGCATTCAAGGAGGGACAACAGAGCAGCGGTAACAGGTATGCTAACACAGATTACAGGCCAAAGGAAATGAGCAGTGGAGGAGGAATGAGCTCCAAGCACCTGTTCTCAGCTTTGCAAACTGAAAGCACAGCATATGTTGTCTTTATTATTCTCCCACTCCAGCAGAGAGGCATCCCACTACTCATTTGCACCAGGAACGGGGCACGTTTCCCTCTGTACCAGCTCCAGGTCTTTTCACACGCTTCCCTCCTGGCTGTGGCTGTGCACGCCGAGGCCTCTGCTCCAGCCTGCCTTCAGCGACGTATTACACGTGCGTGACTCACACCAACACTCCTGGATTTCTCTCGGGTCAGAGGAATGGTAGCCAACACCTTTCCAAACTGTTCCAGCCAGCTCAGCTGATTTAGACTGAAACTAGCATAAGCAGCGCAGTGACAACCCGAGGGGGAGTGACCTCTCCAGACAGCACAAGCACAGCTGAAGGGGACTATGTCCCCCAACACGCCCTCCCTTGGTTGTTGGGGATGGCAGGTCAAGGAGCAGAGCAACTGCTCCGGGTACTGCATGTCCGCTAGCACCTATAGCATCACCACGGATGCTCCCCTACATGCTCCGCAAGTGACGGAAGTACAAGCGATCACTATGTTCCCCCAAAACACTGCTTGTACATCTTTAACATGGAGATAGGTGTACTGTCGTCCTCAGAAGATGCAAGGAAGAAAAGTCTGCAGACAACACAAAGAAGAGCTCGCACTTTTAGTAACAGAGAAGTGACAAGGTATGTGGCTGCACAGCAGCTGTCTGCTGGGTGCCTCTGCACGGGGCAAAGGGCTGTAAACCCAAAACTACAATGAACCATGGCAGAGCTAACAAAAGGCACTATATGAGGCAGACCTAGTTTTAACGAAAGAATAAAAAGACTCAAAACTGCCATGTTAAAAATCAATACTTACTTATTCTGAACTTTTCCTAACACTGCCTTTTCAAACCTCATTGCTTTAGCTCGTGCTGATCTGGCAACACAGGCATTAAGGAGATCTGCAGTGGCCCTGACACGTGCATGGAGCAACACAGGCTGTTTGCTTTTTCCTTCCGATTTCTGCGGCGGCGTAATGCACTTGAGGAATGTACAGTAAGAAGAATATGAATGGGAAGGGTTAGTACTACCTCTACTACTGTCTTGCAATCACATTTCAGTGTGTAGAAGCTGATTTCTTAGTACAAATGCAGAATCCATTGCTCCTGCAAATAAAGACCTGGGATTGTTTTAACAGTGTGCACCTGATGATTTAATTTTAGGCCTTACATTTTCTAGGGTGCATTTCTAAGCCTTGTTCTAAGTGCCCAGACCTCTGTGTTTTGCCTCCTGCATTCAGAGGTGGTACAGCAGACACTGAGGACAGGGAAGAAAGGGAAGATAGCACCGTTTGCTCTGGCTTGCATTCCGCTCCATTCCCGTTCCCAGAGGAATGCAATAACTCTCACCGCCACTTTATCGGCGAGACAGAAATATGCAGCATCAAACACGCCACGTTAAAGTGCTGTCTGCGATATGAGCTGAGGGAGCTTGAACCTTTGCTTGTGTCAACAGCATCTTTCACATGTCACAGGCATGGGGAGATGAAGGTCACTGAGGAAGAACACTTGAATCAACACAAACTCAACTGATAGTGTTAAGCTTGAAAGAAAAAATTGCTTCTGATTTTTTTTTTCCATTTTTGACCAAAAATAATAGGAGGAAAATATCTGTTTAAAAATATTGTACTGCTAACTGCACTCACCCACAAACCACCTGCGCCTTTAAGATAACCACAGTCCTGGGTCTCGGCAGGACCCTCGTCATGTGAGTGCTCCTGACACACTTGCCATTTCTGGCTTTGTGCAGAACTGAGTTCTGGGACTGGAACTTGCTTTTCCCTCTTGTTAAAGCCACCTTGCCAGGCAGACATTTGTTGCCACTGGGAAAAGTGCCTATAGGAAATACCAAGTGGATTAGCAGAAAGTGACAGAGGGAGAGAGAAATGCATATTGAAAGTCTGATCCACGCACCATTCCAACAGTGTGAGGCAATCTGAATGAACTGGGGATCAAGCTTCTTTTTTCCTGCGCGCATGAGGGCGAGTTTTGTTTTGAGGTGAGGCTCCAAATACATCTAGTTCTAAAATACACAGCAGATTATTTCATTTGGCAGCAATACTATACTCCTATATTGTCTTCCACAAATAAGTTCAGAGAACACGAAAAAAACCACCTAATGAATCACTTCCATTATGCTTATATACTAGGTAGTAAGGACTTCCACCGGCATTGCACAGAGGGAAATATGAAACACAGGTGGGATTAGGAAACTTGCAAAAGGTGAGACAGAACGTCCACAAGTTAATCAGAAACATTGCTCCCAATCTTGTGCTGTTATCACTGTCTGAAGATGCCCCACGCTTGCAGAACTACTATCTGCTATTATCTGCTCTTGATACAGCATGATGTTAACAACATCAAATGAACAGCAGGAATATCGACCTTCTAAAGCATTGCGAATTTAGTCCCCTCCCTTAAAACAATCAACATAATAGCTACTTCAACGTAGCTGCAGACACATTCAAAAGATGGTGAATCCTACCACAGTGTTTCAGGCGAAGGCGAGATCAAGCCTAGTAAAGAAACAATCCAAGACTTGATTTTTCAGGTTTACAAGATGTTTCAGACAGAGCTGGCTCTGTGGAATTTGACATCTTGTAAAAGTTTAGCATGGAAATAACGGACAGTCTCTGCCACATATTCAACTTCAGTATCCATGGTAAATTTTTATGATGGCAGTGGGGGTTTTCAGTTTTTTGCATTATGAAATTCTTCATTTGCCACAAACCCAGAAAGAATAAAGTTAAACTTTATATAATATTGCCCGCAGAGCTGGCAATTTCCTTTTTGTCCTACATTGCATTCTCTTGTAAGATATATTGTGACTGGGAATCTGATGCTGCAGAAGGCATCTGAACTAAACAGCCAGCCAGGAATCCCCAACCAGAGTCACAGGCACTCTTGTAGCACTAGACTGAGGATGAATATTACAGCTCAATAGCAATTCCAAACCCTCTGGCTTTTTACTCACTTTGCCATAGTAATACCTGCCAAAATACAGCTAATCTTACTTTTCCCTTTTTTTTTTTTTTTACTTAGCTAAGTAGTAGCTGGAGACAGGAAGACAGAAAAGGAACACGCTGCCAAGACAGTTACATCATTAGGGCTGTGTCCCAACACTATTTATGCCACATCGTTATGGTTTGTGTCCCCTCCAGATGAAAGGACAGCACATACAGCCTCCTGACACAAACTCATCGTCCTTTGTACGTTCTCCCCTGAAGGAAAATTCCCATAGCAAAGAAATGTCAAGTAGCAAAACAGTGGGATTTTGGAAAAAATACTTGGTTCAGATAGTAGGAATCCGTAGTGCACGTTTGAACACAATATTGAACAGCAGTCAGCAACGCACCATAGTAGTCGTGAAGACTAACCACACACTGAGGTGTATGAACAAGAAATATCTGGCAGGTCAAGGGAAGAGATTATTCTCCTCTAATTATTTGAAATTGCATATGAAACCTCATGTACCTCTTCACAGTACAAGAGAGATGTCAACAGATTAGAGAGAGTCCAGCAGAGGACCGCTAAGATGCCTAAGCACATGGATGAGATCAAATATGAGGAGAGGCTGAGGAAACTGTGGTTTTGTCTACCCTGGAGAGGAGGAGGCTAATGGGGGAGTCCAATTACACACTTCCACTACCAGAAAAGGGAGGTTACAGAACAAAATAGAGCCAGCTTTTTATCACAGGTGCACAGCACCAAGAGGCAAGTGTCCTGAGGCAATGGCCACAAATTGCAAGAAGAGGAATTTCAACTGGGTAGCACGAAGCATCCAGCTTGTTCGCATTTCTGTGTCTGCTACCCTTCCCTTGCAGATTCCCTTACTGGTGAGGTGGGGGAGGTGAAATGTTTAACACAGTTATTTAATCCCATTTTCTCATCAACAGAATGTCCATCAGAAAATGAGAGGGGAAAAAAAGAGAAACACACAGAGCATAGCCCTCTCAGCTTCCTTCTTGGGTGACTAACATGGAGTGGGGAAAACCCTGTTCCTCATCTCTGGGACTAGCTGTGTGTATCTGTTCCCCCTCAGTCACTGTGAACTGCTATGGCACGGTGGTGTCAATCCGCAGAATATCCCTGAAGAGGAATTCTTCTCACCTGTAGGGCTACCTATTTTTAACAAATTTATTAGGTGATTTAAAAGAAGATACTACCTACCCTTTCCCCTCACCCTCCAATCTTTCTCTTTGTAATCTGAGACACAGACATTTCCCCTGAAGTATCACAGGCCATCCTGGCTGCAAAACAGGGAGGCTGAGAGCTGTCATGGACAAGGAACCAAGCAGGGTTCTTTCTGTTCAAGGTAGCCCAAGTATTCTGCTTTTATCCACCACTTGCCATTAAAACAGGACATCATCTTTAAGCTGCAACAGCAAGCTGACTTTGATATCACTTGAATTACAAAAACATAAATACTGCAATGCCAAGTTATTGCAAGCGAGGGAACTGCAGATAAACAGTAGCTTTTGACACAAAGGAGTGATAGTCAACACGTGAACCTCTGAAAGTATCAGCTTATAATTCTCATTATGAACCAAGCACCCACTTACCACTTCTATGTAGTATGCTTGTGCATGCTACTATCAAAAATGAACACAAGGATTACATTTTAATCAGCAAACAGTAATGAAATACTTCACAGACAGAACCTGTTAGAAAGTTGGACCTGTTAAGAGTGTTAATGGATTGGTTAAATGATGGCCTACTCCAAGAAAACCTGAACTCTGCAGTGCACTTCAGCTTTCTGCCTCTGAGGAAGGGTAATTCATTGAAATGTGAATATTCTGAAAAGCAATGGGGACCTCCAAAAAGCAACAACAAATGAAGATTCTGCAATGACAATTTCAGACTTCATTGTTTACAAATCCATCTTCAGATAGTGAAGGTCAATCCCCTTTTCATGTGAACCCTGCCCTGTGCATGTACTGACCTGTGCAAAAGTGTTTTTCGCGACATTTGGCTAAAGACTCAAAGCTGCAAGGTTGAGTCATATGGAAGAGGGTGGGTGATCGTAAAAGTGTGAGTGGGATTCTTCCAATCTTTCCATGAATAAAAAGGAAAAAAAAACATTTCAGCAGGGCAGGCTTAGCAGCCCTTGAGAAAGATTTTATAAAACCTTTACACAGAATCGCTTTCTCTTCATAAGTCAGCATTGTTGTTGAACACAATGGCCTTCACTTAGCAGGAGGCAAGGGTCAGCAGTCTTTTTGTGATGGGTAAAAAAGGCACCTCACAGCACTACAAGGAGTTAAGTAGATAAAACATCTTAGCTGAAAGGGAAAATACCTGCTTGCAATGACATATGAATGATTTTATGCCCTGCACTTCATGTGCAGCTGTAACGTAACTCTTCCGAACAAACGCATTCAGTGCTTAAGAGAAGGGAAACTGTGTGTTTGTAGCTTCCTCGACTTCATGGGCTCATCTCAGCTGGGTCGGAGGTTACAGAGCCAGTGTACAGTAACTCTGTGAATGCAACCAGGCTTGCCTTTTGCCTGCTCCTCCGCTGGGTCCCTATGGTTTCTGGGGTATAACTAGTTATCTCCTCATCAGTAAAAGCGAGATTTGACACGCCCTTGATTCCACCTTATATTTTTGAGCAATTTAAGTTTTGTTCTGTTTCCACTTACAAATCCCGTAATTCGCAGAATCACAAAAAGGAGACACTGAGATAATCAGGCCAGTACCACAACTACGCTTTGGGGGAAAAGACACAGCTTTTTTAGCTGATATCCCCCTAGGCGAAGTTTCTACAAAAATGCACTAATGCATTTAAATAGCATTACATTGGCTATGCTTGTCCCTGTCCTAGGAAGAAGATGGTCTATCAACAGGCTCCCTTAACAGCTGACTAACCCGAAACAGTTTCTGAGTTTTGCTTCTACAGATCTGAGTAATCTAAGTTCTGCATCAATCAAATCTGCATCAAATCACAGTTCTGCAAAGAGGTACAGTATGAAACAGCATCTTCATTTCAGCATTTTCCCCTCCCCTCTTTTCTTAATTATTATACTCTGGTCCCACCCATCTGAATTTTAGAAACACCCCACAGAATGACTTACCTAGTCAAGAGTTTGCATTACCCACATAAATGTCTATTAGCAACTGAAGTGTTGCACAGCACCCAAGAGACTTCCCAAAGAGAGACAAAAGGCTATTAATTCTATTTAGCTGCACATATAAAATATGCAGCAAATAACAAACATGCGCAGGAACGTACACAGCCCTCCCAGAGGACAAAACTCAGAAGTAAATAGTAGGAATGACAGAAAAAAAATAGTATTGCTGAAAAACATCAAGCTTTATAAGTAAACATCAAATGTTTGCCTGTGAGAAGAGGAAAGAAAACCACAACAGGATGAGAGAAAGCCCTGTTGCACGTGGGATTCCTGCCATGATATGCAGTGGGGAGAAGACGTTCAAATAAGAAGGTTATTTTTACAATCAGGAATATTGTGCTAGTAGGCGTTTCATATGAAAAACAGGAAGTACTCCCCAAATAACAATAATAATAATAACTTTAGGTGTCTGGTTGCTAGCACTAGCATTTTCCTAGATGTGAAAGAGCATATGGATGTCTGCTTTTATGGTTATTTGTTGGGCAGGAGGGGTATCTATGGTATTCATGGATAAAAAAAGTGTCCTGTAAGAAGTTATCGTTATACACCAAATGACTAGGAAGATCAGTGATATTGACTGACTGATTAAAAATGAGATTTATAAAAAAGAATCAGATGAATAGCTTGTATACATGAAATATTGCAAATAACAGATAATGCACCAGGGGATTTATTACTAAAACCGATTTCATTTTCTAAGCCTTAGGTAATTTAGAACCTGCAAGTGAATAAGAGAAAGACTGTTCTATAGAAAATATTTAATATTTCTTGTGGCAAAAAATAGGGGGAAAAAAAAAGGAAAAACCTGCTAAACATTCTCCCCCACAAAAACCAAAACAGAAAAGGAAATGGAGGAAAAAACCCCCAACCCTTAAGGTAGCAGAGCTCTATGCTTCATAACTTCATGTACTGCATTGTCAACCAGACTGGCAGATATGAGAAAGCTGACAGCTCTCCAGAGGGACCCGCTGAAGCCGCTGTGCAGAAGTCTGGAACGGCACAGACCTGATTCTGCATGTAATGAGACTGAAGAGAGCTGGAAGGTAAACTCCTCCCGCAGCTGCAGGGAAGGAGCAGACAGGCTGTCTGCCAAGCCCCACGTGTTCCCCTCTGTGTGTGCAAATACACAGACAATAGGCATGGGCCATTCCTTCCTGGGAGGCTTTGCTCCGGGGAGGCATCCTCGTGGGGAGGGGGTACCAAAAAGTCAAGGTTCTGTTTGCCATAAATGCACCGCAAAAAGGCATGAAATTATATTACTTTAAAAAACCCAACTTGCACTCAAAGTGTCTTACTCACGAATCCAGAGAATATACAGTCAAATCAAGGAAATACTGACATATCTGTGCTCCTCTTTTATGCCTTAGGTTAAGCACACTGCAAAAGCCTCATTAACTGGTGACAGTTTTAGCTGAAGGTTTTGTGCACCAGGCTGGCTGAGAATATTAGGCCTCATTAAATTAAAAAAGAAAAAAAAAGAAACAAACATAGCTGCTCTAATACTCCATTCAGTTCGTCTAATTCCACTTTAATTGGTATCCATGTAACTGATGAACCATCCCAGACACATGCACTTCACACAACTGAACACAGCAAACACAATCAAACATTTATTTTGGTCCTGCTGATGCCACCCCAAAAAGGCTCTGGAGGAACGCAGAGACTTTTCACAATTTCCCAGCAGGCAAGGCAATCCAAAAAAGGTGGCTGTGGTGGCAACTTGGAAAGTGCATAGCACAATGTCAGATGCCAGAGGAGTGTGGCCCATCAGTAGCTAATAACTTACTGGGATCATAGTATGAGACAACATACCAGTGCTTCACCATTTACTGCAAATTCACCACCACTTCTAATGAACAATCAACTCCTAGCAACACTACGTGACTTCTCCTATTGAATGTATACCACTACCGTGTTGAGGTCAGCTCTCAGCAAATTCAGGCTCTCTCTGAATATAGATGAAAACAGATGCCATGCCTCTGGAGGTCACTTACTCTGCAAACCCAAAGTAAACCTGCTGAAGAGGTTGAGGGTAGGACTCACGAAGAGGTAAAGAGCTAGCAAGCCTAAAGTTGGCACTGACAGCTTTGTGATTGCTTTCTATGGCAGGAGCTATCCTGTTATACCATCACATCATTTATGACTTAACAGGATGAAGGCTCAACAAAAGAGACTGCAAAGGACAACTGCCACCCTAATGCAATGCAGATGTCAGATCATTCCTATTCCAATAAAGCATTCTGTATTACCAGTGGTACGCTGGTGTAAAAGGCGCAGAATGTGAACAGGTTTGCAATCTTCATGCTCCTTTCTGACAGTAATGCAGAAAAGAGCTTGTTTTGCAGGATGGTCATACTGCCTTTGCATACAATGAAATTAATAAACATATAGCTGTACATCAATACGAACACATATGTACATACAGAGACCCGGAGAGCACCAACACAAGACAGAAAGAGAAGGAACACACATCTTAGTCTTTGCATAATATTCACAGGTGTGACCTTGGGTTGTACCTGCTCTGACATGCAATCTCTCTGATTGCATTGCAAAGTCATGGCACTTTCCTTTAAGGTGCATGAATTCCTTAGGAAAAGTGGTTATGACAACTAAAAGTCTAAGAAGTCAGCATCGAATAGAGATGCTGCTGGCTTGCCAGTTTTTAAAGGAAAGTATCTCATTGGCATTCCTTTGTGTCCAGTATACTTCAATTAAAATCAGTCACTGTGCAACAATAAAAAAAGAAATACCAACAGAAAAAAGAATGATTCTATAGCTCGATGCCTGTGGCAAGTAGGATATGTATGAGGATTATGATAATTCTGACAAAATTGATAGGTATCATCATGCTGTAATCTGGGGAAAGACAACATACTACTCAAGGATAACGCACGTGACACTAACAGACCATGCCGGCATCTTTTAACAACAGACATAAAGTTTATGGCCAGGTCTCTGCTCCTCCATTGAAGCCCTGTGGTTGCACTGCAGGACAGCCTAAAAAAGCCCTTAAAGGTGGTAGGAAGAAGAGTCCTTTCATTCATCAAGAGTTTAAGCCAGTAAAGAACCGTGTGAGAAAGGACACGGAGCTTCACTTTTCAAAGTGCTGAGCAAGACCCTTTCATTCCCATTAGAGAGAACTTAGCAGCATTGCAGAATGACTTGGAATAGGGGAGGAAATGGGAATTCTCACTCTTTGCTCAGCCTGAAAGACGTAACTAAGGTAGGTGACCCAGCACATGCTTTTTACTGCACATCATGAAATTAAACCGCATAGCTTCCACTCACATGTCCATTCTTGCTCTGCTCATTTTTGCTCATGTGCCATGTTCTCTCTGCCCTGCTGTTCATCTATGTTGTTTCCTTTTCCAGGAGATAATTAGTTAATGCATGAACTATAGCGAAAGTAAGCAATGAGAATGCAAACTAAGAAGGAACAGTGCATTGGAAAGAGATGAGTTATTCCTTCTAAACATCAACCTGCATACTGATTTAACACTCACTAGCCAGAACCAGTCTGGCCCCTGGAACTTGGTCCAAGAGGACACTCCTCTAGAGCAGATGTTCCCCAGAGTGCTCTGCATGGGAGAATGTGCCAATGGTGACGACAATGTTGTGACAAAGACAGTATTTCCATGATGTCACCACCCCCACGTCAAGTGATCTCAGACACTCACCCTCAACATCCCCCAAACCAGTCACAGAAGATGTAATATGCTCGTCCTCACACCCACAGCATCCAAGCAGACCACCTCTTCCATAAAGGAGTGTTTGGGCCATGTTGAGTGAAATTCTTGGCCTTTGGAGATCATGGCTTATTCCTCATCCCCATCACATGGTTCTCTGCCTTCCCTTGACTTAGCAGGTCAGTCACAAACACTGACAGTGTCTTAAGGTGGTTTCTCTCTCTTTGCTTTCCTCAAAGCCAGCAGAGACAGGCACTTTCAAAGGACTGCTCAGAGCACATCTCTTTTCTGTGTTCTTATTGCCCCTCTGGAAGTATCGTCTTTCTCCTTTAACTAAACAAGGGCAAGAGACCTGTAGGCCTCAACGTGAGTTACCTTTCCTGACATCCTCCTGTAGTCTTTGGGAACCTGCACAGCTTTATACGCCGTGACGTGATCCTCCCTTCCCCCCTCCTCCATACTCAGGCATGCACACACAGACACACATGCAAGCATTCCTAAGGCTTCATTGCTGCAGTTTAGGCTGATGAAAAGAGCAGCTTTATGGAAAACCCCTCTGGGACTGACTGTACATTCTGCAAAACTGCCTCTACAGCAAATAAATAAATAAATGATGTGATCCTCGGTTTTGATTTAGACTGCAATTTGCTTTTTAAAAACCATCTGCTTTCACAGCACACTCACCAACTCAACAGTATTTAACAGGAAGCTTTTACTATTTTCAGGAGACTTCAATTATGACTGTAAGACTGTAAACTTCTTCCTTTTTTTGTTTTTTATTTCCTCTAACACTTTATTAAGTGGCAGCGTACTCAAATTCCTCTTCAAACACATGCATTGCTTCAAGTTTTTACATTAGGGAACAGGGCTATTCTCTTCCTGCCTGACTAATATTCTGCTCATGGCCATTAGATAAAAAACAAAACAAAACAAAACAAACAGAACAAAACAGAACAAAACAGCACACTAAAAAAGCCCAGGCACCAGATAAACACTGTCTGAGATGAATCCCTTGTTTCAATCATTCAGTGTTCCTTCATCTTGCTACATACAGCATATTTGGTTAAAATAAATAGGAACACTTAAATCTAACAGTCACCTCTGTCCATTTTAAATGTCAAAACACATTTGACTTTGTAATGAACTCCAGAGCTGTTTATACAGCCTTCATGTTTTAGAATGAAGCAATAGTCCCCAGGAAATTACTCATTACAACCAAGTTTGCTTATTAGAGCCTCAGGCAAGTGTAAGGGCAGTTAACTCTCTAACACCATGATTTCCAAGTCCGGTAATGATTTCTTCCCACGTATTTCTTCTATTAGATATGCTGCTTCTTGCAGAGCACAGTTTTTATAAAATGCTTTAAAAGTTACATCTGCAACTGACCATTCACTAATAGACATAAAAAGTAGATACATGGGGTAAAGTTACTGTGAGAAAGCTACATCCTAAAAGGACCAAACAACAGGGCAATCTTCATTTAGAAGCTGGAGTCACAGTCTCTAGGCCAGTAACGACAAGCGGTCACAGAGAACCAGCCACAACACATTCAAATTTAGCAAGAGAGGTGAGAAACAAAGTGATGCTGTCAGACCACTGTCAATGAGCACTGGCTAGGCATGATGGGGAGCCAGTCAAATCTTCTGGCTTTCCACTCTTACAGAAGGTTATCAACAGCAGATACAGAAAGCAAAGACATTCCCAGCCATTTCAGCTCCTCCGCATTGCTCACATGTCAATTGTGATTGTGTTCAGCTCATTGTCTCTTTGGAGGTCAAAGTAATAACCCTCACCCAGCTTAAGAAGAGGGCAGAGATGTATTCTGATAATAAAAATGAAGCAGAGCTGAGTTATACTTCAGGAACTCCTACAGCACATGGTCCCAGCTTTGAGAAGGAGGGAAATGTGAGAGGGCTTGTATTTCTCTTCTTACTCCAGCAGCACCCAGATGACTGTAAAAGACTCTGTCATCAGCTGTCATCGTAAGGCCTGTGGTTGGACCCGACTCCATCTAACAGGCCAAATTCAGACCCAATTTTTGAGGATGAAGCTCATACAAGACAAACAGAGATGCTTCTCGTTGAAGTCAGTCTGAATTGAGTCTCAACACTTCAGGAATCACAGGAATTTTGATGGCAACAAAAGGATGCTGGCTTGCTTGCAAAGAAAATTTGTACCTATTGTACTACTTACTGAAGGGAAGGCCTGGGTTTCCCACAGCCCTGAACTTCAGTCATTGACAGGACTGCAAAACTCTATCCCGGTGTGGCAGGATATGCCAAATAAATCAAATATGCCTTGATTCATCTGCCTATATTTATTAATATATCTGATTAGCCTCTGAATACACTATCTCAATATGCTAGGGAAGGGGGATATGTCCTGAAGTCTACTGGACTGTAAAGTGGAGGCGGAGAGGCCATTTGTGTCTTCAAGAACAGCAGGACAGAGATTGCTGACTTAATTGTAAAACAAACATCTGCGCCACAGATATCCTTCGGAAGAGAATCACAGGCTATTTAAACATGGTTCTAAGCAGTGAATACATTCAATAAAAAATTTTGCTCATTTTGTATTTAGTTTTTAAGTATATATACAATTATATCTTGCTACATAAATATTTTAGTATATGCTATGCATATTTTGTTTAGAAATCTGTTACGAGAACACTCAGGCTTAAGTTTATTTAAACCAAGAAGGAAGACTTACTTTTTTACATATTCAGAATTATTCTTCTATTAATATAGTGTCTGAATGACTCTGATGGAGAATGCTACAACTGCCAAGTTTTTAAGACCCTGGTTCTATGTCTGCACCTACCAAGCTGTTAAGACCACTGCTGGATGTAAGCCTATTTTCCATTTTTCTGTTATACACCCAGGATCAACCATATTTCATGCAGTCCTGATACAAGCATTCAGACTTCTTATCAACTGAAAGTTTAATATGACACGATAACATCACTGTGTGCTGTCAATGGAGTCAAAATACGAATATATTGCTAGACAGCTGTAGGATTTATTTTCATCCTCTCTAAACACAGAGGCACAGATATAGGTATCTGTAGTACAGACAGGGGGGGAGGGAAGTGAGCTTTTCAAAGATACAAAGAACAGTTAGTTACCCAGTACCTTGCCATTATATATATGGTAAAAACATACCTCTGCACCTAAATGCTTTAGAGAGAAAAATATATATACATAATTGCAAAAAAAAAAAAAAGGTATCTGTAACACCTGCATTGTACTAGCACTTTTAAACTTCTGCATTAGGAAAGAAAGATGAGGTAGTGGGAAGTCAAAAAAATTGCCTATTCTTACTCTACTATTAACATGGAGAAGAACAGTGTTCTGGGTTTGGCCAGGACAGGGTTAATTTTCACCAGAATGCAGGAAGCGGCACAGAGGCAAACCTATCTGGGCTGCCCCATTGTGGCAAGATATTGCTGCCCGTCTGGAGCAGTTGGCTATAAAAGTCCATCACGTGGACGCCCACCTCTCTAAGAGTTGGGCCACTGAGGAACATCAAAACAACCACCAGGTAGATCAGGCTGCTAAGATTGAAGTGGCTCAGGTGGATCTGGACTGGCAACATAAGGGTGAACTGTTTGTAGCTCGGTGGGCCCATGA